>Ga0193723_1000175_pt1 | contig 23220 bp, 19 predicted proteins | sample H2m2metaG_FD_143042 | JGI IMG/M metagenome (GOLD analysis project Ga0193723, IMG submission 143042) | Soil microbial communities from a riparian zone of the East river system, Colorado, United States - H2m2 | ecosystem: Environmental > Terrestrial > Soil > Riparian zone | place: USA: East River...
ACGCCGTCCCTCTCGCTCACGTGGGCCGGGGGGGTGCTCACCAGTTTCGACGCGACGGAGGGGCGAACCGAGCAAATCGCTGCCGGCAACCTGTTCAAAATTGAACGCAATCAGCAAAACGCGACGGTGGCGTTCGCGTTCCGGCCGCCGAGGACGTTCGGACGGTGGCGGTCGAACATCCGCACGACGATGCGATACTCCGTCACCGGAAACACCCAATGTCTGCGCAGCGCCGGTCAGGCCGCCTGCGTACCGTTCGTGGACAGCCGGCAGGTTCAGGCCCAGCTTACGATGGACACCGACCTTCCCCCCAACATGAGCGCGGGGCTCCAGATGGCTTACCTGTTGAATGAAGAGCGCCAAACCAGCCGCAAAGTTCGGCAAATCGTGATCACCGCGTTCGTGCAGCTCCAGACCAGCGTGGGGCAAATCCGATGAGCGCGCGCAAGCGCGCGGAGGTTGGTGGAGGGTGGGGAAGGCTCTGGAAGTCTTGGAGGTTACCTCCACCAACCTTCACAACCTCCACCATCCTCCTCATCCTGCTTTTGGTCGCTTGCCAAGCCAAGGCCGGAGGCGGAGGTGGCGGGGGCGCGAAGGAATTCAACGGCCAGACGGCGTTTGGCTACGTGCAGCAGCAGATGGCGTTCGGACCTCGCGTCCCCAATACACCGGGCCACGTGCGCACGGGCGACTGGCTGGAGGCACAGCTGCGGCAACGGGCCGACACGGTGGTCGTCCAGGCCTTCACCCAGCGCACGTCCAAGGGCACGACGCTGCGCCTGCGTAACTTCTTCGCCCGGTTCCGGCCGCAGGCCACCGATCGGATCCTGTTCCTGGCGCACTGGGATACACGCCCCAAGGCCGACAAGAGCCCCAACCTCGGCCAGCAGCAGCTCCCCGTGCCCGGCGCCAATGACGGGGCCTCCGGCGTCGCCGTCCTGCTGGGTGTGGCCGATGCCTTGAAGGCGCGCGCCCCGAACGTCGGTGTGGACCTGCTATTCGTGGACGGCGAGGACTGGGGCGACTTCGCCGACTCGACCGAGACGTTGCTCGGCGCGCGCTACTTCGTCGCGCACCTCCCGCCCGGCTACACGACGCTCTACGCCGTGCTCTTTGACCTGGTCGGCGACAAGGACCTCCAGTTCCTCCAGGAGGGCTACTCGGCCGCGCGCGCGCCGGAGGTGGTGCAGCGCGTGTGGGACACCGCCAAAGGACTCGGCTACGAGCGCGTGTTCGCGCCGCGCATCGGCGAAGCCCTCACGGACGACCACGTGCCACTCCAGCAGGCGGGGATCAGGACGATCGACGTCATCGACTTCACGTTCCCGTACCACCACACCACAGATGACACGATCGACAAGGTGAGCGCGGCGAGCTTGCAGATCGTCGGGGATGTGGCTGTCGCGTTAGTCAGACAGTAGACGCGTTTTTCTGATGACGGTGCTCGAGGAGAGCGCCATACCTTCGCGCGGTGAACGACAAACGCGCCGCTTTGCTCCTCGCGTGCCTCGCCCTCGCCGGCGCCGCCGTTCGCTATGCGCTGTCTCCTTCTCCCTCTTCGCCTCCGGGCGACGTGCAGCTGCAGTCGCCCACTCCATCCCCCGGCGCCGGTTTGCGCGAAACCGCGCGCCGTGCCGCACAGCTCTCTCGTCCGCTCGCGCCCGGTGAGCGCATCGATCTGGACCGCGCCGAGGTGACGGAGATCACCCGACTGCCGCGTGTCGGGCCGGCGCTGGCGCAGCGGATCGTGGCCTGGCGCGCGCAGCACGGCGCGTTCGGGAGCCTCGAGCGGCTCGACAGCGTGTCGGGCGTGGGCCCAAAAATGGTGGACGCCCTGCGGCCGTGGGTCACGTTTTCGGGCATTTTACCGTCCGTGCCTTGACCCGCATGTCTCCGAGAAATACTTTAGATGCTTCAATTTCAACGAGTTGCGTACGGCGACGGCAGCAGCCACCCCCGATAAACTCGGCGACATCCTCGTCCGCGAAGGGCTCATCACCCAGGAGCAGCTCCGCAAGGCGCTCCAGGAGCAGAAGAGCTCGGGGATGCGCTTGGGCTACACCCTGGTCAAACTCGGATTCATCGAGGAGACCGAGGTCACGAAGATGCTGGCCCGGCAGTACCGGATGCCGGCCGTCGACCTGTCGCGCTTCGAGGTCGACCCCAAGATCCTGAAGCTGATCCCCCCCGACATCGCCACCAAGCACGTCGTCCTGCCCCTGAAGCGGGAGGGGCGGACCCTGACGGTCGCCATCGCCGACCCGAACAACGTGGCGGCGATCGAGGACATCAAGTTCATCACGCGCTGCGACGTCTTCCCGGTGATCGCGGGGGAGTACACCCTCCGCAACGCGATCGACCGCTACTACCAGCAGTCCGACGCCCAACTGCAGAGCCTGCTCAAGAGCGTCGAGCAGGAAGAAGATCTCGAGGTCGTCGAGGACATGGAGGACGAGGACGTCAAGGCGACCGACCTCGCCGATGACGCCCCCGTGGTCAAGCTGATCAACGGATTGCTGACGGACGCGGTGAAGCGCGGCGCTTCCGACATCCACATCGAGCCCTTCGAGCACGAGATGCGGGTGCGGTACCGGGTCGATGGCGCGTTGCACGAGGTGATGAAGCCGCCCGTGAAGATGCGCGCGGCGCTCACGTCGCGCGTCAAGATCATGGCGCAGCTCAACATCGCCGAACGGCGCGTGCCGCAGGACGGGCGCATCAAACTGAAGATGGGCACGCGCGTGATCGACTTCCGCGTGAGCACCCTGCCCGTGCTGTTCGGCGAGAAGATCGTGCTGCGAATTCTCGACAAGGGGAACCTGACGCTCGATCTCGCGACCTTCGGCTTCGAGCCCAAGGCGCAGGCCGATCTCCTCAAGGCAATCTTGAACCCCTACGGGATGGTGCTGGTGACGGGCCCGACGGGTTCCGGCAAGACGACGACGCTCTACTCGGCGCTGTCGAAGATCAACACGATCGACGTGAACATCATGACCGCCGAGGACCCGGTCGAGTACAACCTGATCGGCATCAATCAGGTGCTCGTCAGGAACGAGGTGGGGATGACGTTCGCGGCGGCGCTCAAGGCGTTCCTGCGGCAGGACCCGAACATCATCATGGTCGGCGAGATCCGCGATCTGGAGACAGGCTCGATCGCCATCAAGGCCGCGCTCACGGGCCACTTGGTGCTCTCGACGCTGCACACGAACGACGCGCCCTCGACCATCACCCGCATGGTGGACATGGGCATCGAGCCGTTCAACGTGGCGAGCGCCGTGAACCTGATCGTGGCACAGCGGCTGGTGCGGCGCATTTGCAAGGACTGCAAGAAGGAGCACGAGTATACGCCCGAAGAGATGCATGCCTTCGGGATCGACAAGAAAGTGGGACCCTTCTTCAAAGGCCAGGGCTGCGACACGTGCGCGGGGTCCGGGTACAAGGGACGCCAGGGGCTGTACGAGGTGATGGCCCTGTCGAGCCCCCTGCGCCGCGGCATCCTCAAGGGCGGCTCCACCGAAGAGCTGCGCGACATCGCCGTCCAGGAGGGTATGTTGACTCTGCGCATGGACGGCATGGTCAAGGTCAAGAAGGGCGTAACGACACTGGAAGAAGTCGTCAAGGAAACCGCAGCTGGTTAAGGCAAGGGAGATCGATCGATGCCGATAAACCTTCGAGCCCTGCTCGAGGAGATGATCGAGAAGGACGCCTCCGACCTCCACATCGTGGCGGGCGAGCGTCCCAAGCTGCGCGTGGACGGCGACATCACGAACGCGTCCACCGAAGAAATGCTCACGCCGAAGGACACGCTCTCACTCGCCTACTCCGTCCTGACCGAGAATCAGAAGAAGCGCTTCGAGACGGAAAACGAGCTCGACTTCTCGTTCGGCATCCAGAACCTGGCGCGCTTCCGCGGCAACTGCTTCAAGCAGCGCGGGTGCGTCTCCGTGGTGATCCGGCAGATTCCGTTCAGCGTCAAGACGTTCGACGACCTCGGCCTGCCGCCGGTCATCGCGCAGCTCGCCGACCGTCCGCGCGGCCTCGTGCTCGTCACGGGCCCGACGGGCTCAGGCAAGAGCACGACGCTCGCGGCGATGATCGACAAGATCAACAAGGAGCTGAAGGGCCACATCATCACGGTGGAGGACCCGATCGAGTTCATCCACCGGCACCAGGCGTGCATCGTCAATCAACGCGAGGTGGGGACCGACACCAACAGCTTCTCGGCCGCGCTGAAGTACGCGCTACGACAGGACCCCGACGTCGTGCTGATCGGCGAAATGCGCGACCTGGAAACGATTCAGGCGGCGCTCACCATCGCCGAGACGGGCCACCTGGCGTTCGCCACGCTGCACACGAACTCCGCGATGGAGAGTATCAACCGTATCATCGACGTGTTCCCGTCGCACCAGCAGTCGCAGGTGCGCGCCCAGCTGGCGTTCGTGCTCGAAGGTGTGCTGACGCAGACACTCTTGCAGAAGGCCAAGGGCAAGGGACGCGTGATGGCGGCAGAGATCATGATATGTACGTCGGCGATTCGCGCCCTGATCCGCGACGACAAGGTCCACCAGATCGAGTCGTCGATGCAGGCGGGTAAGAAGTTCGGAATGCAGACCTTGAACGACGCCCTGTACCAGCTCTATATGGCGCGCGAAGTCACGAAGGACGAATGCCTGCGCGTCACATCGAAGCCGAACGATTTCCTGCGAGCCATCGGGGAAGTGCCTCCCGACGAACGGGAGCCCTCGGCTCCTGCGCAGGGTGGTTCATCCAAGGTTGCGGCGCGTCCGTTGTCGCGCGGCTAGGAGCAGACTATGCCGACCTACGAGTATACGGCGCGGAACCTGAAGGGCGATCTCGTCCAGGACAAGATCGATCTCCCTACTCGCGACGACGTCATCGCCCACCTGCGCAAAAACCGCATGGTGGTCGTGCAGGTCCGCGAGTCCAAGGGCAAGGGCGGCGGGCTCGCCGATTTCTTCAAGCCCGGCGTCAAGACGCGCGACGTCGTGATCTTCACGCGTCAGTTCGCCACCATGATCAACTCGGGCCTGCCCCTCGTGCAGGCCCTCGACATCCTGTCACAGCAGACGGAGAACAAGGTCCTCGCCGACGTCACCCGCGCAGTCGTGTACGACGTCGAGAGCGGCCACACCCTGGCCGACGCGCTGCGCAAGCATCCCAAGGCGTTCACCGATCTGTACGTCAACATGGTCGCGGCGGGCGAAGCCGGCGGTATTCTCGACACCATCTTGCTGCGCCTCGCGACGTTCCTGGAAAAGAACGACCTGATCGTCCGCAAGGTGAAGGGCGCGATGATCTATCCGGCGGTGATTTTCTCGGTCGCCGGCATCGCCATCTCCGTGCTGCTCATCTTCGTCATCCCGACGTTCCAAAGCATGTTCGCGTCGGTGAACCTCGAGCTGCCGCTCCCCACCCGCATCGTGATCACGGCGAGCAACATCCTCAAGAACTACTGGTGGTTGCTCATCATCATGGGCGTCGGCAGCGTGTTCGGCATCAAAAAATACTATGAGACCGCGCCGGGCAAGCTCCAAATCGACAAGCTCATGCTCAAGGCGCCCGTGCTCGGCGACCTGCTCAGGAAGTCGGCCGTGTCGCGCTTCACCCGCACCCTCGGCACGCTGATCTCCTCGGGCGTCTCGATCCTCGATGGCCTCGAGATCACGGCCCGCACCGCCGGCAACATGGTGATCCACAACGCCGTGATGGAGTCGCGCGCCTCGATCGCCGGTGGCGAAACGATCGCCGGACCGCTCGCCAAGTCCAAGGTCTTCCCGCCCATGGTGATCTCGATGATCGCCGTCGGCGAGCAGACCGGCGGGCTCGACGAAATGTTGACGAAGATCGCCGACTTCTACGACGACGAGGTGGACGCCGCCGTCAGCGCGCTGCTGTCGCTGATGGAGCCCATCATGATCGTCGTCCTGGGCGTGATCGTCGGCGGCATGGTGGTCGCCATGTACCTGCCCATCTTCGACATGGTGAACGCGGTCCAATAGTGAAGCCGGCGCTGCTGCTCACCCGCAGCGACGTCGCGCAGCTGCTGGATCTCGATTCCTGCATCACCGCCGTGGAGGCGGCCTTCCGCCTCCACGGCGAGGGTGGCGCGACGACCGGCGTCCTCGCCGTGCACGTTCCGGGCGGCGGCTTCCACATCAAGGCCGGGACCCTGCGCCTCAGCCGGCCCTACTTCGCCGCCAAGACCAACGCCAACTTCCCCAACAATGCGGCCCACGGCCTACCCACGATCCAGGGCTTGATCCTGCTCGCCGATGCCGAAGTGGGTACTCCCCTGGCGCTCCTCGATTCCATGGAGATCACCACCCTGCGCACCGGGGCCGCGACCGCCGTCGCCGCCAAGTATCTGGCGGGTCCCGATGCGCGCACCGTCGCCCTCATCGGATGCGGCAACCAGGGGTGGGTCCAGCTCCGATCGGTGTGCCGGGTGCGGCGCCTCACGAGCGCGCGTGTCTACGACCGCGATCGCCGTCGCGCCGAGGAGTTGGCCCGCGGGCTCCGGACCGAGCTCGGTCTCGAGATCGAAGTGTCGAAGGACGCCGCCTCGGCAGCCCGCGGCAGCGACATCGTGGTGACCTGCACGTCTTCTCATCAACCCATCCTCAACCTCGGCGACGTGACACCGGGAGCCTTCGTAGCCGCCGTCGGCGCGGACTTTCCCGAGAAGCAGGAGATCGCGCCGGCGCTTCTCGCCGCCAGCCGCGTCGTCGTGGACGTGCTCGACCAGGCGGCGACGTTCGGGGACCTGCACCACGCGATCGCCGCCGGCGCGATGCGTCGCGAGGACGTCGCCGCCGAGCTGGGGCAGATCGTCGCGGGGCGCGCGTCGGTCCCCCCGAACGGCCGCGACGTCATCGTGTTCGACTCGACCGGCATGGCCCTGCAAGACGTCGCCGCCGCGGCAGCCGTCTACGAGCGGGCGCAGGCGAGCGGACGGGGCACTCCCGTGCATTTGGCAGGCTAACGCTCTTGCATTTTGCCAGAGCGCGTCCAATACTCCCGGACATGCGCTGGCTCGGTAGCACAAAACCGGCGATCCCGTCCCCGCCCAAGCTCCTCCGCCTCGTCTACGTGGGGCGGATGTGCTTGGCGGCCGCCATCTACCTGAGCGCCGCCCTCAAGATCCGGGTCGCGGCTCCCCTCGACATCCTGGCGACCTCACTGATGCTCGTTTCGTCCACGGGCGTCACCCTGGCGGCGTACTGGCATACGCACGTCCGGCGCCGCTATCCCAGCCCGACCTTCCTTTATCTCCAGGCCGTCTTCGACGTCGCGCTGATCACGGCAGTCGTGCACATCACCGGCGGGTCGGAGAGCGACTTCGCCGGCCTGTACGTCGTGCTGATCGCCGTGACGGCGCTCCTCATGCCGCCGGCGAATGCGGGCCTCATCACCCTCTTCGCCGGACTCGTCTACTTCGCCGACGTCTTCTGGGGCCATCACACCGCGGTGTCGTTGGGGCTCTGGATTCAGCTGGGTGTCTTCGTGCTCGTCGCAGCGGTCACGACCTACGTGGCGAGCCGCGTGACGGTGATGGGCGCGGAGCGGGAAGCGCTCGCCGCCGAGGTGCGCCAAGTCCAGCTCGAAGCCGACGACGTGCTGCGCAACATCCGGACGGGGGTCATTACCGTCGATGGCGACGGACGGCTGCTCTACGCCAACCCCGCCTCCGAGGAGATCCTCGGGTTTCGAGCGCGGGACTGGTTGGGCCGGTCGGTGATGCCCGAATTCGCCCGTCTCGCTCCCGAATTCTGGGCGGCCGTGACCTCCACGGCGCGGCGCGGCGTGCGCCTGATGCGTGTCGAAGCCACGGTGCACCGGGCCGACCGCACGTTTCCCATCGGTGTGACGACGACCACGCTCGACGGCCCCGTCGGCGCGCCGCCGCGCGTCTCGGCGATCTTCACCGACATTTCCGACTCGAAGCGCCTGGAGGAACTGCATCTTCGCGCGGAACGTCTCGAAGCGGTTGCCGAGCTGTCGTCGAGCCTGGCGCACGAGATCAAGAACCCGCTCGCGTCGATTCGCAGCTCGGTGGAACAGCTGGCGAAGTCGTCGCGGTCCAACCCCGACGAGAAGTTCCTCGCCAACTTGATCGTGCGGGAGAGCGACCGCCTGTCGCGGCTGCTCTCCGAGTTCCTCGACTTCTCCCGCGTGCGCGTGACCGAATGCCGCCCGATGGACCTGCACGACGTGGCCGAGGCGGCGATCCGGCTGGTGCGCCAGCACCCCGAGTGCACCTCCGATGCGCGCATTACGCTCCTGGGCGGTCCCACGCCCATGGAAGGCGACGAGGACCTGCTGCACCGCGTCGTCTCGAACCTCGTGCTGAACGCCGTCCAGGCCGTGGGGAAGGGGGCCTTGATCACAGTGCGCACCGGGCCGGCCGGGCCCGGTGAGCTGCCCGGCGGGGCGGGGATCGAGAATCCGGTGTCGCTGCGCGTGAGCGACAACGGGCCCGGGATTCCCGAGGAGCTGAAAGAGCGGCTCTTCGAGCCGTTCTCGACAGGGAGGGTGGGGGGCACGGGACTCGGCCTCGCCATCGTCCAGCGCGCCGTCGAGGCCCATCGCGGCCTCGTGATGGTGGACAGCACGGTCGGCAAAGGGACGACCTTCAACGTGTATTTCCCTGCCGCTCGCCGTAAGGAGGAAGCCGCCTGATATGCCCGCATCACCGCTTCCGTCGATCCTCGTCATCGACGACGAACAAGGTATCCTCGAGACGCTTCGCATCCTCCTCAAGAACGAGGGATTCGACGTCACCACCGCGCAGGGCGGCAAGGCGGGACTCGAGCAGCTCAAGGGCTCGGCGCCCGACATCGTCCTCACCGACGTAAAGATGCCGGGCGTCACGGGCATCGAGATCCTGTCCGCCGTGCGGGCGCAGGACCCGGAGACCCCCGTCATCCTGATGACCGCGCAGGCGTCGCTGCAGAGCGCCATCCAGGCGGTCAACGAGGGCGCCTTCTATTACATCCAGAAGCCGTTCTCGAACGACGACATGGTCGCGATCTGCCGCCGCGCCGCCGAGCACCGAAAGCTCCGTGCCGAGAACAAGCAGCTCAAGCAGGAGATCCGGCGCCGCGAGCGCTCCGGGCAGGTCAAACCCCTGGGCAAGTCCAAACTGTTCAACGACGTGATGCGCCTCGCCGAGCAGGTGGCGCCGACCGAGAGCACGGTTCTCATTCAGGGCGAGTCGGGCACCGGGAAAGAAGTCATCGCGCGCTACCTCCACGAGCTGTCGACCCGGACCGAAGGGCCATTTCTCTCGCTGAACTGCGGCGCCCTCCCCGAGAGCCTGCTCGAGTCGGAGCTGTTCGGGCACGTCAAGGGATCGTTCACCGGCGCCGTGCGCGACAAGCAGGGGCTCTTCGCGGCGGCGCGGGGGGGCACGTTCTTCCTCGACGAGATCGGCGAGATGTCGCCCGCGACGCAGGTGAAGCTCCTGCGCGTCCTCCAGGAGCGGGAAGCGATCCCCGTGGGCGGCACCGAAGCGATTCCGGTGGACGTACGCGTCGTCGCGGCCACGAACCGCGATCTGGAAGACGACATCAAGCGCGGCCGCTTCCGCAGCGACCTGTACTACCGGCTCAACGTCATCAACATCCACCTCCCGCCGCTGCGCGACCGGCGCGACGACATTCCGATCTTCGTCCGCGCCTTCCTCGACCACATCGCCGCGGAGCGGGGAGAGACGCCCAAGCAGCTCGCCCCGGATGCCCTGGAAGTCATCATGGCCTACGACTGGCCCGGCAACGTCCGCGAACTCGAGAATGCGCTCGAGCGGGCCGTCACCCTCTGCAAGGGCGACTCGATTCCACGCACCGCGATCCCCGACAAGATCGTGGACCGCAAGGCCGAGCCATTGGTCGCCGAGCGCCAGCACCACACGCCTACCCTCGACGTCATCGAGCAGGCGTACATCCTCTGGGTGCTGCAGAGCGAGGGCGGCAACAAGACGCGCGCCGCCGAGGTGCTCGGCATCGACCCGTCCACCCTGTACCGCAAGCTCGGGCGCTACGAGGGTCCCGCGGGGCAGGGGCAGCCCGAGAAGTGAGCGCCAAGACGGCGCTGCGCCTCAGCGTCCTCATTCCGGTCTACAACGAGGCGGCTACGATCGAGCACGTCGTGGATCGCGTCCGCCAGATCCCCGCCAGCACCGAGATCATCGCCGTGGACGACGCGTCAGGCGACGGCTCGGGCGACGTCCTCGAGCGCCTGCGTGCCGCCGGCAAGGTCGATCAGCTCGTGCGCCACCCCAAGAACCGCGGCAAAGGCGCGGCCATCCGCTCAGGGATCGCCCTCGCCACCGGCGACGTCGTCGTCATTCAGGATGCGGACCTCGAGTACGACCCACTCGACCTGCCGACCCTGCTCGGACCGATCGCCGACGGCAAGGCCGACGCGGTGTTCGGCTCGCGGTTCCAGGGCGGCCCGCATCGCGTGCTCTACTTCTGGCACGCCGTCGGCAACAACTTCCTCACGCTCATGTCGAACATGTTCACGAATCTGAACCTGACCGACATGGAGACCTGCTACAAGGTGATCCGGACCGAGCTGCTGAAGCGGCTGCCGCTCAGGTCCAACCGATTTGGGTTCGAGGTGGAAATCACCGCGCGGTTGTCGCAGGCGGGCGCCCGTATCTGGGAGCTGCCGATCTCCTACAGCGGCCGGACCTACGCCGAGGGCAAGAAAATCACCTGGCGCGACGGCTTCGCCGCGATCTTCCACATCCTCCACTACAACCTCCTTCCTCCGGGCGGCGATTGGCGCCGGAAGTAAAAGGCGGGCTCGCGGCGGCGGGGGTCGCCTTCGTCGCCGGCGCCCTGGCGCTGAACCACGCGCTGGTCGGTGTCTTCTACGACGACGGGCTCTACGCCGGCCTCGCGACCGCCCTCGCGCACGGCGCCGGCTACGTCCACCCCCACTTGCCCGGCACCCCCGCGGCTGTCCACTACCCGCCCCTCTATCCGACCTTACTGGCGCCGCTCTTCGGCATCCTGTCCGTGGGCGCTGCCGCCATGGTCGCGAAGGTGCTCAATTTGTTCCTCGCCGCTATCGCGGCGGGCCTCATCGCCTGGCACGCCGCGCGCACGGAGCTGCTGGACCCCGGTGCGCCCCGCTGGCTCGCGCCCGCACTCGTCGGCGCGGCGGCGATCGCGATCCCGGTGCTCGCGACCCAGTCCGTGCTCTTCGCGGAGCCGCTCTTCGCCGTGCTGCTCGCGGCCGCGGTGATTCTCGCGGACCGCGGGGGCTCTCCGTGGCTCATCGGGACGGCCGCGGCGCTGGCGCTCCTGACTCGGTCGATCGGAGTGGCGGCGGGCGCGGGGATCGCGTGTTTCCTGCTCGAGCGCCGCACGCCGTGGCGCCGCGCCCTCAAGACGCTCATCCCGCTCACGGTGGCGGCGGTGGCCTGGGGTCTGTGGGTCGTCACGCACGAGCATGGCATCGACTCGACGCTGGGACTCAACTACGGCAGTTACGGCGAGATTCTCCGCCAGGCGGGTCTCTCGGCACTGGGTGTGAGCGCGCCCGATTTACCGCGGCCCCTCGAGGTGATCACGCTGGGGTGGATTCCCGTCCGCTGGATGTACACCGTGGCAGCCGCCGCGAGTTTGGGCGTCGGTCTCTACGGGCTCGCGCTCCTCACGCGTCGCTCGGCGGTGGGCTTCACACTCATCTTCTACCTGGCGATCCTCGCCATCTGGCCCTATCCCCCCGACCGGTTCCTCTGGGCCGTCCTCCCGTGGCTGGCGCTTGCTTGGGCCGTGGGCGCGCTGGCACTGTGGCGGCACCGCTGGTCGCGGGTCCCCGTTGGGCTGCTCGTCGCGGCCCTCGTGGGTGGATACGCGTATTACGAAATCCGCGGCCTCGCGGGTGGCTGGGCGACGAAGCAAGCCCAAGCCATCTCGTCGAACTTCAGCGAGCTCATCCCCGTCATCAAAGACCTGCCCGATTCATCGGTCGTCGCCACTGACGACGAAGCTCTCGTGTGGCTCTACAGCCGCCGCACTTCGGTCCCCTTCTATCTGGAGAGCTACCGCGGCCGGGAGACCCTCCGCCCCGGTCCCGCCGAGCAGCGCGCGTACCTCGAGCGCATGCACGTGACGCACGTCCTGCTGGCGAGCGCGACATCGCCCTCCGCCGCTGAGCTGCGCGCCCTGATTCAGGCCTATCCGGGCTGGCTCGCGGGCGTGTATCGCTGGTCGGACGGGCGCTGGCTGTTCGCGGTGCAGCGTGCCAAGTGAACGCCAAGCGCGTCTATCTCGTTGTCGCCGCGTGCGCCATCGTCGTCCATCTCGGCGCGCTGTGGAATCGCTTCGCCATGGACGACCTGTACATCATCGTGTGGAACCCGCTCGTACACTCAGGCGATGGGTTGTGGCGGGCCTTCGTCTCACCCTATTGGCCTCCTGACTTAGGCGGCAAACTCTACCGCCCCCTCACCGTCGCCACGTACACGGCCGACGGGCTCGTGGGGTACGCGTGGTGGTTCCACGCCGTCAACCTGGCGTGGCACACCGGGGCCGCGCTGGCCGTCACGGCACTCGCCCGCCGCTGGGCTGGTTGGACCGCGGCCCTCGTGGCCGGGTTGCTGTTCGCCGTGCATCCCGTCCACGTCGAGGCAGTCGCGAACGTGATCGGCCGCGCCGAGCTGATGGCGGCCGTGTGTGTCTGCCTCGCGGTGTACGCCGCCGTGGTGAAGGAGAGCATCAGGTGGAGTGCGCTCGCGATCGCCGCCGGGCTGCTGTGCAAGGAAAACGCAGCCGTCGCTCCAGCGCTGATTCTGTGGGCCTGGTGGGTGGGATTCTCGCGCCCGCCCCGGCACCGCATGATGGCGTTCGTCGGGAGTTGGCTCGCGATCGCGGCCGTCTACGTTGCGGTGCGGGGGGCCGTGCTGAGCCCCTACGCGCGCCTCCACGACATCGCCCCCGTCTTCGTCGGCCAGAGTCCCGTTGCCGTCCGCCTCACCGCCATCGCCGCGCTCTCGGATGTCGTTCGGCTGCTCGTCTTCCCGCTGACCTTGCGGGTGGACTACTCGCCCGCCGAGCGGACGATCGTGACGTCCGTATTCGATACCCAGGGCCGCTTCTTCCTCGGCTTCGCCGCCCTGGCCTTGTGGGCGGGTCTGCTCGTCGCGGCGTGGCGGCATCAACGCAAGGTCGAGGCGTTCGGGCTCGGGTGGATCGGCATCGCCTACCTGCCCGTCGCCAACCTGCTGCTGCCCGTTGGCGTGCTACTGGCCGAGCGGACCCTCTACTTGCCCTCGGTGGGCCTCGCCATCGCTGCCGGGGCGGCACTGGCACGGCTCCCGACGCCGCGTTTGAAGGCTGTGGTGGCAGTCCTGGTGCTGTCGGCCGGGGTCAGGTCGGCGCTGCGGGTCCCCGTCTGGCACGACGACGGCGCCGTCACGCTCAGCATCTTGGGCGACTCCCCCAATTCGTATCGGGGGCCCGCGCGGATGGGCGCGCTCCACCAGAGCCGCGGTGACGCGGCGCAGGCGCTCGACGCCCTGCGCCACGCGGCGCAAACGTTCGATCGCGACCCGGCCGTCTTCATCGCAGGTGCCGACGCCGCGTTCAAGTTGGGCCGGCCGGGCCTGGCCGACTCGCTGCTCCTGCGCGCCGAGCAGCTCTGCTATCGGTGCGCCGGCCTCTATCGGACCCAGGCGAAGGCGGCCCGGGTGCGGGGTGACTCGGCGGTCGCCGACTCGCTGCTGAAGCGAGTCCAATGAGAGGCGCGGTTGTCGCGTGCCTGGCCGCGATCGTCCTCTACCTCCCGACCGTCCGTTACGGATTCGTACAGGACGACCGCGCGATCATTGCATCGAACCCCGCGGCCCACTCGATTGGCGCGGCGCTCCGAGCCTTCGACGATCCCTATTGGCCCCCTGAGTCGGGCGCCGGGTTGTACCGGCCGGCAACGATCCTGAGCTACGCCGTGGACTGGACTCTGTCGGGCGGGAGCCCAGGGTGGCTGCACCTGATGAACGCCCTGTGGCATGGCCTCGCCACGCTTCTCGTCGTGCTCGTTCTTACGCGTTGGCTGTCGCCGGTCGCGGCCGCCGTCGCGGGTCTCGTCTTCGCGTGGCACCCGGTCCACGTCGAGGGAGTGGCGAGCCTCGTGGGCCGCGCGGAGCTGCTCGCGGCGATCGGCATCTTCGCCGCGGTGCTCGCCGCGCGGCGTGGGTGGTGGGTTGCAGCTGTCGCTTGTGCGGCCCTCGCGATGCTCTCAAAGGAGCACGGAGTCATCGCTGGTGTCGCAATACTGCTCGATTACTGGCTTCAGTCACCTGATGGCAGACGCTACCCGATTGGTCTCTGGATCGGCCTCGCGGTCGTCACGCTCGGGTTCCTGGCGGCGTGGTTCGCGATTGGCCGAGCGGGCGCGAGTGACGTGGCCGCCGTGTTCCTCGGGCGGGGCGGCGCGGGCCGACTCGCGGTGGCGCTTCCCGCCATCGCCCGCGCCGCGTGGCTCCTCGTCTGGCCCGCAACGCTCTCGGTCGACTATGGGCCGCAGGTGATTCCCGCGCGCACGTCGGTTTCTCTCGCGGCCATGTTCGGCGCCGCACTTGTCATCGCGGTTCCGATGCTGGTCCTGTGGTGCCGGCGACGCGCGCCGGCGGTTGCGTTCACGTTGGCGTTGGCGGCACTCTCATACCTGCCGACGTCGAACCTCTTCTTCCCGTCTGGCGTCGTTCTGGCGGAGCGGAATCTGTATCTCGCCGCCCTATTCGCGGCGGTGCTGGCGGCGATGGCGTTCGAGTTCATGCAGTCACGCTGGGGTGGGCGACCGGCGCTGGCTGTCATGGGCGTCGTCGTGCTGGCGGCCGGCGCGCGATCGTTCGCGCGCCTTCCCGCGTGGCGAGACAACCGGAGCCAGCTGCTCACGCAGCTCGCCGAGCATCCCGAGTCGTATCGGGCGCACCTGTCTGCGGCGGCGGTTTTGGCTGGGTTGCGCGACACCGCTGGTGCGCGCCGCGAGTACCGTTTGGCCGATTCGTTGTTTGCCGGCGACCCGCACCTGGATGCGGCGCACGCGTTGTACGTCATCGGTCTCGGCGATACGGCCGCCGCCGCTCCGTTGATCAGCCGGTCGCGGGCGGTGCTACCCAACGAGCCGATCGCGATGCGTGCGCAATTCCTGCTCGAGCTGGCCCGGGGAGACCGCCCGGGTGCTCTTGCCGTAGCGGATTCCGCCCAGGCCCGCTATCCGTGGGAGCGACCGTGGTATGTGATGTATTTACAGTGAGTTACGGAATCCTTGCGTCCGGCGAGCGAATTGCAAAAAGCACGACTTCTCTGGGCTTTTTGGGTGGTCCTAGGAGCCCGTACGATCAACGTAAGTGCTTGTGCAGTAATGTTTTGGAGTGAGAAACGCGTCAACGGGCACGATTCGTGCTTAAAAGCAGGCCGGAAACATAGTAGCCCAGATGTATCAGTTCCTTAAATGTCGTAAAACACAATTGGAGGTTTTCCAGATGAACCGCAAGGGTTTCACACTGATCGAGCTTCTGATCGTCGTCGTGATCATCGGCATCTTGGCCGCGATCGCGATTCCGAAGTTCGCCAACACGAAGGAAAAGGCGTATCTGGCCTCGATGAAGTCGGATCTGCGTAACCTGATCACCGCCGAAGAGGCGTATTTCGCCGACTCGGTCAAGTATTCGAGCAACCTCGGCACGGCGTACAACACGACCAGCGGCGTTATCGGCCCCACCATCACGGTGACGGCTGATGGTTTCACCGCGACCGTGTCGCACACCACGACCACCAAGACGTGCGCTGTGTACGTCGGGTCGACGGCGCTGGCCCCGGCTAACAAAGAGGGCGAGCCGAAGTGCGCGTAAGGCCTCTGGCCTAACGCATCAGGGCGGCGGGGAGCAATCCCCGCCGCTCTTTTTTTTGTGACCGACCGACGTGTGAGCGAGTCCTAACGGCAGCGCCTGCCTGTCGCAGTCCCCTTTAGAGAGGATGTACCGAATGAACCGCAAGGGTTTCACGCTGATCGAGCTGTTGATCGTCGTCGTGATTATCGGCATTCTTGCCGCCATCGCGATCCCGAAGTTCGCGAACACGAAGGAAAAGGCGTATCTGGCCTCGATGAAGTCGGATCTGCGTAACCTGATCACCGCCGAAGAGGCGTATTTCGCCGACTCGGTCAAGTATTCGAGCAACCTCGGCACGGCGTACAACACGACCAGCGGCGTTATCGGCCCCACCATTACGGTGACGGCTGATGGTTTCACCGCGACCGTGTCGCACACCACCACGACCAAGACGTGCGCTATCTACGTCGGGTCGACCGCGCTGGCCCCGGCCAACAAAGAGGGCGAGCCGAAGTGCGCGTAAGGCCTCTGGCCTGACGCAGGGGGGCGGCGGGGAGCAATCCCCGCCGCTCTTTTTTTCTCCTCTGTCGATCGGTCGTCGGGGGCATGCAGCGCGATCGCAGGTCCTGCAGCACGGACACGATGCCTCGAGGGAGCGTACCGTCCGCCATGTAAGGCCCGTCAGGCGTTTGACGCTGCGGTAGCACGCGGCCGGCTCCAGCCCTTCAGCAAGCACGATTCGATAGAGGGGCTTCCGGCCGAGTTCCCAGGAGCCGACGCGTTTTCGGTGTTGACGAGCAGTACGACGGCCGACTGGCGGTTCGCATACTCGCCCCAAGGAGACAGGGTGTTTGTAGCTGTTACCACCATTCAGGATCAGATGACAAGCCAGTCGGGCTTCTCTCCATGCCCTTGGGCCCAGCCAGACGATTCGACTCCGCCAAGATGTCAAACTGTCTCGTTCCACTCGGCGTCTCAAAGCACCATGATCCATAGGGTCATGCTTCCGGGCGGGGCAGACAGCGTTTTGTGGACGACCGCCAACAAGTCTTTTGGCTAGCCGGTTCAGAGGACGGCGCGCTGACAGCACAAGCCGAGGGCGCCATGAGCGTGGACTACGATTGGGAGCCATCGCTGCCCCCTTATCCGCCGATCGGGGTTAGGCTCGTCGCTCAGCCACAGGTCATTAGCGGTTGTGCAATCGTGTACAGGAACGCCGTCTCACTTGGGACAATACGCAACAGCGTAACCTCGACCGATGCCTGCTTGGGTCAGCAGGGGCAGGGGACGATAGCTCCAACACCGCGCGCGCGCACGGGACGGTCGCCCTAGTGACACCGTACGCCCGTCACTGATGGCGGTACGGTTGACGTGCGGGACACGAATGACCTTTCTTCCCCAGTGGAGGGACGAATGCGAGCGAAACAGGATCACGGGCTGATCTGGTACACGGCCCTCAGTGGCTTATTGGTATGGGCAGCCGTCGCGTGCCGCTCAGGAGGAGCCCGCTCCGCGGCTCCTGGCCAACGCTCCATCCCAGCGACGGGGCACTCGTCGGGAGCAGGCAGTCGCAACGCCGACCCGGTGACGGTGCTCTCGGTCACTCCGGAGGACACCACTCGCCCGCCGGTGCCGGCGGAGCTCGGGGCGCCGTCCCCGATTGTGACCCTCGCGATCGAGGGGGGAGAGCTGATCTTCCGCAACATGGTCGACGTCCGATTCGACGACAGTACCTCGGGTAAGACGATTCGAGCGTTCCTATCGCACTACGGCGCCACCATCGTTGGAGGGAGGCCGATTACGAAGGTGTACGTCCTCGGGATTCCCGACCCAGGCTCCACCTGGGAAGCCTACAACTCGGTGGTGAGCGCGATGAGGAGTGAGTCCGGCGTAGCGGGGGTCACAGTCGTCTCCGTTCGCGGGGTGCGCATCAATTCCCGTTTTCCCAACGACGCATCGACGCATGGAGCCGACCGGCAGGGTTCCGGCCGGAGTCCGTAGCCGGAGCCGCAGTAGGCATTCTCTCTAGCGGCGGGGAGCGATCCCCGCCGTTCTTCGTTTTTGGCGTCCGGAGCGCCGTAGTGCATATTCTTGCATGCGGCCCAAGCCGGCGCTCCGCACGGAGCTCCTCTTCTACATGTCGTTCCTCGCGGCCTTCGCCCTGCTCGTCGGCGTGGCTACGTCGCTCCTCGCCCTAGCTCTTGCTCCGGATCAAGGCGTCGCCATGATTGTGACCCTCGTCGTCCTCGAGGTCGCGATCTTCATCCTGTACGGCCGCGGCCTCGTGAACCGCCTCGTCCTCCGTCCCCTCGACCGCGTGGTCGCCGCCGCCGACGCCGTAGCCGACGGCGACCTCGACGCCCGCGCCCCCGACGCCGCGACCCGCGACTTCGCCACCCTCGCCGAGCGGCTCAACCGGATGACCGACCGGCTCCTCGACGCCCAGAGCCAACTCGTCCGTTCGGAAAAGCTCTCCAGCATCGGCCGGCTCGCCGCCGGCGTCGCGCACGAGGTCGGGAACCCCCTCGGCGCCGTCGGGACCTACGTCGAAGTCCTGCGCCGCCGCGGGGCCGACCTGGAGCTGACGACCGGAATCGCCCGCGAGCTGGAGCGTATCGACCTCATCATCCGCAGCCTTCTTGACTACTCCCGTCCACACGAGGACGCCCTCCAACCGGTGGACGCCGCCGCCGTCGCCGCAGGCGCCTTCGACCTCCTGAAGGCCCAAGGGGCCTTCCGTGCCGTCCGCGCGGAGGTGGATGTGAGCGACGACGTGCCCCAGATCCTCGGCCGCGCCCACGTGCTCGAGCAGGCGCTCGTGAACCTGGTGCTGAACGCGGTTGACGCAGCCCCCGACGGCCAGATCGTCGTCGGCGCGCGCCGCTGGGCCTACGAGCCTGGCCACGCGTCCCCCAAACGCTCCAGCGACTCCGCCCAGACCGCCCACCCTCGCGTCCCGGAGCGCCGGCCGTCTCGCGTCGAGTTCACCGCAGGGCAGCTCGGCGCCCTGCTCTTCGTTGCGGACTCGGGGCCCGGTGTGGCACCCGAAGACCGCGACAAAGTGTTCGAGCCGTTCTACACGACCAAGGAACCGGGGCGCGGCACGGGGCTCGGCCTCGCGATCGTCGCGCGCAGCGTGGATGAAATGGGAGGCGTGGTTTGGGTGGATAGCGCTCGGGAAGGAGGAGCAGTCTTCAAGATGTTCTTTCCGGCCGCATGAAAAAGGTCCTGGTCGTAGACGACGAACCGGGCCTCCGCCAATCGCTCGGCCTCCTGCTCTCTGACGCTGGCTACGCCGTCACCGCCGAGAGCGACGGCAAGAAGGCGCTGGACCGCGCGCTCGCCGAGTCCTTCGACTTGGTGCTGTGCGATGTGCGCATGCCGGAGATGGACGGCCTCGCGTTCCTGCGGTCCTATCGGAGCCGCGGCGGCGACGCCCTGGTGATCATGATGAGCGCCTACGGTGGCGAAGACGCCGCGCTCGCCGCCATGAAGGAAGGCGCCTACGACTATCTCCCCAAGCCGTTCCGACCCGACGAAGTAGTTCTCACCCTGCGGAAGGCCGAGGAGCGCGAGCGCCTGCGCCACGACGTGGCGGGGCTGCGTGCCCAACTCGCGACTGGGCCGGCGGAGCGGGGCCTCGTCGCCGAGAGCCGGGCGATGAAGGCGGCGCTCGACCTCGTGGCGCGCGTGGCCGAGCACAGCACCACCGTCCTCATCACCGGGGAGAGCGGCACGGGGAAAGAGGTCATCGCGCGGGCGATACACCGCGCGAGCCCTCGGGCCGCCCGGCCCTTTGTGGGGATCAACTGCGCTGCGATCCCCGAGAGCCTGCTCGAGTCGGAGCTCTTCGGTCACGTGCGCGGCGCCTTCACTGGGGCGACCGCTGATAAGGCAGGGCTGTTCGACCAGGCCAGCGGCGGCACGCTGTTGCTCGACGAAATCGGGGAGTTGCCCGTCGGGCTGCAAGCCAAACTCCTGCGCGTCCTGCAGGAGGGAGAGATCCGCCGTGTGGGGGACCAGAAGACGCGCCGGGTCGACGTGCGCGTCCTCGCGGCGACGGCCCGCGACCTCGCCGCGGAGGCGGCCGTGGGTCGATTCCGGGAAGACCTCTTCTACCGGATCAACGTCGTGGCCATCGAGCTGCCACCGCTGCGCGAACGGCGCGAGGACATTGCCCCGCTCGCGCGACATTTCGTCGCTCGCCTGGCGCAGCGCTTCGGCCGGCCTCTCACGTTGAGCGAGGCGACGACCCTCTGGCTCGAGCAGCAGGAGTGGAAGGGCAACGTGCGCGAGTTGGAGAACTCGATCGAGCGCGCGGTCGTGCTGACGGACAGGGACGCGCTCGAGCCCGAAGACTTCCGCGTCGTTCCCCCTCTCCGCAGTGTGGAGAGGGGGTCAGGGGGTGAGGCCGGCAGGCTGAACGATGTCGTGGAGGCGGCCGAGACCCAAGCGATCAGCGACGCGTTGAAAGCAGTAGACGGAAACCGTCGCGAGGCGGCGAAGAAGCTGGGAGTGAGTTTGCGGACGCTGTTTTACAAGATGAGCCGCTACGGATTGGAGTGATGGTGGTTGTGCAGGCGTTTGCACAAGTGCAGCATTCTGCAGTAGCAAACGATCCAGGCATAATAGTCTAACTAATTGTTATGTAACGACTTGCGACGCGGCACGCATCGTGTACTAGGACGGCTCGGACAGGAGGAGTTATGCGTCAACGCGGCTTCACATTCGTCGAGATTCTGATCGTGATGGTCCTCATCGGGATCATCGCGTCGCTCGGCATCCCGCGCATTCGCGGGGCCATCTTCAAGCAGAACGTGCGCTCGGCGCGCGTGTCGGTCGGGACGATCCTGGCGAAGGCTCGTGCCGCCGCCGTGCAACGTGGCTGCGCCGCGTCGGTGCACTTCACGCAGGGCACGAGCGGCACCGTCTGGATCACCGTGTGCAAGGCGAACACGACGGTGGGTTTCGACACGCTCGGCGGCGTAGAACGCATTGCCGCCCGCTACAACGTGACCTTCACGGCGTCGACCGATTCGATACGCTACATGCCGAACGGCATCGCCTTGAACAACAACGCCGGCACGACGCTCAAGTTCGTGTCCAGCACCTACAGCGATTCGGTCATCGTCAATTCCGTCGGGAAGGTGGTGCGCTAATGACCCGCAACGGCCAGCAAGGCTTCACCATCGTCGAAATCATCATTGCGATCGTCGTCCTCACGGTCGGGCTGCTCGGTTTGGTGTCGACAGCCGCCCTCGTGACGCGCATGATCGCGCGCGGCCAGCGCTCCGCCGTCGCCGCGACCTTTGCCGCGCAACGGATGGAGCTGCTCCGCCCCGCGGCTTGCATCGCGGCGCAGCGCGTCAACGGCACCGATACGCTGAGGCGTGGCAGCACCTGGGTGGCGATCAACAACTGGACGTGGACCGACCAGGGCAATCTGTACTACCGGGCTCGCATCGTGACGACCTATAAGACCGTCAAGAACCGCGTGCGCACCGACACACTCGAGTTGGGGGTCCCATGCCTGCTCTAAACCGCCGCGGTCTTACGATGGTCGAGCTGCTCGTCGCCCTGGTGCTTTTGAGCATCGTGTCGACGGCGCTCTACCGCGTGCTCGTCAGCAATCAGCGCATCTACCAGGCGCAGACACAGCGCATCGACATGCAGCAGAACATCCGCGCCGCGGCGACGATCCTCCCCGCCGACATGCGCGAGCTCGATGCCTCGGAGGGTGACATCTCCGCCGCCAGCGCCACGAGCGTCACGTTCCGCGCGATGCGCTGGATGGGCATCATCTGCGCGGCGCCGGCCACCGGGCCGCTGCCCGCCGTCACCAACCCGGTCCTGGTCTTCACGGTGATGAACCAGAAGTTGATGGGCGAACGTGCGCCGGTCGTCGGCGATTCGGTCCTGCTGCGCTACGAGGGCGACGAAGGCACGAGTGCGGATGATGCTTGGGTCCGGGGCGTGATCACCTTCATGAACGCCCAGAACTGCCCGGCGGGCCTGCCCTACAACAGCGCTGCCGGCCTGCAGATCACAGCCACGGCGAGCATGCTGCAAGTGGCTGCCCCGCCGCAGCTTGCGACGCCGAACGTCACGAACGCGATCTATCAGGGCGCGCCCGTGCGCGGGTTCATTACGCAGATCTACAGTCTTTACCAGCCGGCGGGCGACACCTCGTGGTTCGTCGGCCTGACGCGCGGCGCCAACGCGATTCAGCCGATCGTGGGGCCCGTGCTCTCGAACGGCCTGCGATTCACCTTCTTGAACGACACGAACAACGTCGTGCTCAATCCCGCACTGGCGAACGATCGGGTTCGCATCGGGTCGATTCTCTTCACGCTGCGCGCCCGCACGGCGCAGCCGGTACGGAATCAGACGAGTGCGGCGGGCAGTGCAAACGTCGTCGACAGCGTGACCGTCCGTGTCGCGCTGCGGAACAACCGGCGCTGGTAGCAGTCCAGGGCCCTCGAGCGAATCGGAGGAGTGGTCGTATGAACCGGAATCGAAACGAGCGCGGTATGGCTCTCGCAATCGCGATCTTCGCCCTGGTGGTCGTCGGGGCCCTGGTCGCGGGCGCCTTCTTCGCCGGCACCCAGGAGCAGCGGGTCGCCGAGAACACGAAGCGCCTGCAACAGTCGTTCGGCGCCGCCGAAATGGGTCTGAACGAAGTCATCCGCCTGTGGCGGCCGCAGACGCTCAACAAGATCGCGATCTATCCGCGTGATTCGGTACGCGTCCCGCTAAACCTGGCGGGGTTCGACAGCCTCACGCCCGACCGCTCCGGCGTGTTCGGCGGCTACGTGTACCGGCTGAACGATCAGGTCTACCTGATCGACATCACCGCGCGCGACAAGCAGACGAAGACCGGCGTCGCGGGTGGCGGCGCGCGGCAGCGCCTCGGCCAGCTCGTCCGCATTCGTTTGGTGGACTTCAAGATCGGCGCGGCGCTGACGACTCGCGGCGGCGTGAGCCTCAAGGGTAACGCGCTCGTAAACGGCCGTGACACCATCCCCCAGGGGTGGGATCCGACCTATTGTGACACGATCGGCGATACGACCAAGGCGGGCGTTCGTACGCCTGACTCGAGTCAGGTCTCGACGCAGCGCGCCGGCCAGCTCAACGGGAATCCGTTGATCAAGCAGGACACGAGCATCAACTCGGGTACGTTCAACCAGTTCGGTGACATCAGCTACGCGTCGCTCGCCGCCGCCGCGAACCTCCAGTTGGCCGGCGGTAACTACAAGATTCAGCCGGTCTCGGTGGGGGGCGTCTGCAGCCAGAACGTCCTGACGAACTGGGGGGACGGCATGAACCCCACCCAGCCGTGCGGCTCGTACTTC
>Ga0193723_1000176_pt1 | contig 23165 bp, 19 predicted proteins | sample H2m2metaG_FD_143042 | JGI IMG/M metagenome (GOLD analysis project Ga0193723, IMG submission 143042) | Soil microbial communities from a riparian zone of the East river system, Colorado, United States - H2m2 | ecosystem: Environmental > Terrestrial > Soil > Riparian zone | place: USA: East River...
CAACAGGCCGCGCATACGATTTCCACCGGAGACATCCGCCGGCGCATCGGCATCATCGCCGACGATTCGATGCGCGGTCGCGACACGCCGAGTCCCGAGCTCGACAAGGTCGCGCAATACATCGCCGGCGAGTACCGCCGCCTCGGGCTCAAGCCCGGTGGCGATCGCGGCACGTTCATTCAGCGCTATTCCCTCGATCGCGTGAAGATCGACGGCGACAGCTCGATAGCGTTCGTGCACGGCGGCCCCGGTGCGAACCTCAAGTACGGCACTGACTTCATCTTCACGGACAACAGTTTCGACAGCGGCGACTACGCCGGTGATCTGGTGCTGCTCTCGGGCCCCTTAGGCGGAACACTGGCGGGGGACAGCGCGTCACTGGCAGGCAAGATGCTCATCGCCAACCGTCCACGAAATCGCGGCGAGTTACAGCGCGTGCTGGCGTGGAAGCCCGCTGGGATTGTGTTCGTCGGCACTGCCCCGGATTCCCTGTGGAGGCGGAACGTGGAGCGCAGTACCCGGCCCCAGCTCCGCGATCCGACTCAACTGATCGGTCCCCCCGTCTTGCTCGCGGTCCGGGCGGTCTCGCTGCAACCAATCTTGGCTGGCCTCGGTCAGGATCTCTCCGCGGCTCAAAACGCGACGACCCTGGAGGCACGGAGCCTGACCGGCGCCCAACTGCACGTGCATGCCCGGATTCGGGCCGTCGAGCAAAACTCCGCGCCGAACGTCGTCGCAATCCTTGAAGGCAGCGATCCCGCGCTCAAGAACGAGTACGTCGTCTTCAGCGCACACATGGATCACGTCGGTGTCGCGGGACCGCGCGGCAGCGGGGGCTGCCGCGCGCAGGGCGCGGACTCGATCTGCAATGGCGCTGATGACGATGGATCGGGGACCGTGGCGGTGGTGGAGATCGCCCAAGCGTTCGCCGGCATGAATCCCCGGCCCAAACGGTCGATCATTTTCCTTAATGTGAGCGGCGAAGAGAAGGGACTGTGGGGCAGCGAGTACTTCTCGGATCATCCGACTGTGCCGATCAGCAGCATCGTGGCCGATCTCAACATCGATATGATCGGCCGCAACTGGAAAGACACGATCGTCGCGATCGGCAAGGAGCACTCGGATCTTGGCGCGACGCTGAACCGCGTCGGAGCGGCGCACCCCGAGCTGAACATGCGGCCGATCGACGACATCTGGCCGCAGGAGCAATTCTACTTCCGGTCCGACCACTACAACTTTGCCCGGAAAGGTGTGCCGATTCTCTTCTTCTTTAACGGCACGCACCCCGATTACCACCAGGTAAGCGATTCGCCCGATAAGATCGACGCAGAGAAAGAGTCCCGCGTCGCGCAGCTGATCTTTTACCTCGGCGTCGACGTTGCCAACGCCGCCGAGCGACCGAAGTGGAATCCGGACAGCTACAAGCGCATCGTCAGCGGTAACTAACGCTTCAGGTAATGGAACGCCCCCGACCCGGGATGACCCCGGGCGGGGGCGGGCCTATCTTAGGCTCGTGCGCGTGCTGATCGTAGAAGACGACGTCGAGCTCGCGGGTCTCCTGCGGGATGGGTTGCGCGAGCACCGCATCGACCCGACGGTGGCGGCGGGGTTTGCAGAGGGACGCGAGCAAGCGCTCATCGGCGATTACGACGTCGTCATCCTCGACGTCCGGTTGCCGGGCGGCAGCGGGTTCGACCTGTGCGCCGATCTGCGCCGCCAAAAAGTGGGCGTGCCCGTCCTGATGTTGACGGCGCTCGACGCCGTGGACGATCGCGTGCGCGGCCTCGAAGTTGGTGCTGACGACTATCTCACCAAGCCGTTCGCGTTTCGCGAGCTGGTCGCACGGCTCCAGGCGCTGGCGCGCCGCCGCGCATTGACGCTCACCCCGACCATCGTACGCGTCGCCGACCTCGAGGTAGACCTCGGCGCCCGCGCTGTACGCCGCGGCGGCCGGTCGATCGACCTCACCGCGAAGGAATTCGCGCTCCTCGAGCTGCTGCTGCGCCACCGCGACCAGGTGGTCGATCGGTCCGCGATTACCGCACACGTGTGGGATAACAACCACGATCCCTTCGCCAACGTGCTCGAAGTGCTGGTTCGCCGGCTGCGCAGCAAGATCGACGACGGCTTCGAGCCGAAACTGATCCGCACCGTGCGCGGCGCCGGCTATCGCCTGGGCGCATCCGGATGAGCCTCAGCCGGCTGCGCGTTCGTCTCACGCTGTGGTACGCAGCGACGTTCACCCTCATTCTCGTGCTGCTCGGCGCCGGTCTGTTCCTCGCAATCGGGACGCAGGTGTCGCGGCGCCTTGACACCTCACTCGTCTCCGCCACGACGGCCGTTAAGAGCGCGACGCGCGACCTCGAGGAAGAGCAAGCAGCCGGCGGCGCGGCCGACGCCGTTGAAGAGCTGCACATTCCCGACCGCGAGCTCTACCTGTTCGATGCGAACGGGCGAGCGATCACCCCGCCTCAAGCCGAGTCATGGATTGTCGCTGCCGCGGGCGCAGCGGCGACCAACGGAACAGCCGACGGAGAGCATGTGATCGGCGGCCATCACCCGCGCCGGCTGCACGCCGAACGATTCACCGGAGGGTCGGGCAAGATCTACGTCGCGGCCGCCGTCGCGGATCGGCCGAACCTTCGGGAGCAGTACGCGTCGTTGATCGGGATTTTCGGCGCGGCCGCGCTGGCGGCGCTGTTACTGGTGGCGGCCGGCGGCTTCATGCTGGCCCGAAAGTCCACGATTCCGGTCGAGCGCTCGATGGAACAGATGCGGCGCTTCATGGCCGACGCCGCGCACGAGCTCCGCACGCCGGTGACGATCCTGCGCGCCCGGACGGAGCTGGCGCTCGCGCAGCCGCGTGACGCCACGGGTGACACCGCCGCCTTTCAGGCAATCGAGCGCGAGGCGGACCGGCTGGGCGGAATCGTGGGCGACCTGCTTACGCTCGCGCGGGCCGATGCCGGTGAGCGACAGGTCGTCCGGGCGTCGCTGTACCTCGACGATGTCGTCTCGCAGGTCGTCGCATCGGCGCGTGCGTTGGCCGAGCGAAAAGGCGTGGCGCTGGTCGTCGGATCGTTCGAAGAAGCGCAGATCACCGGCGACGCGGGACTCGTGGAGCGTCTCGTCCTCATCGTGCTCGACAATGCGATCAAGTACACGCCCGCGGGCGGCCGCGTGCAGCTGGATGTCACCGCCCGCGACGGCGGGCGCTCCGTCGTCGTCGCAGACAGCGGCATCGGCATTCCGTCCGACCAGCTACCGCGAATCTTCGAGCGGTTCTACCGCGGCGAGAGCGCCCGCACCCTTGCCGAGGGCTCGGGGCTCGGCCTTCCGATCGCGCGCTGGATCGCCGACCTCCACGGCGCCCGCATTTTCGTCGCCTCCGACGCAACCGGAACCCGAGTCGAAATCGCATTTCCTGCGGCGTAAGCCTGTTGTAAGGTAGAGACACTAGCTTCGGGGCCATGCGCCTCGTGTCCGTTCTGACCCCGGTGCTGCTCCCATTCGCCCTGGTCGCTCAGCAGCAGGTCACGCGCGTCGATGCCGTCGCCGCCGCGTTGGCCCGCGGCGCGCGCGTTGCGTTCGCACGCGCCGACACGACGGCGGCGCTGGGCGCCGCGCGGACGGCCCGCGCATTTCCCAATCCCACCGTGTCGGGGAGCTACACGAAGGACGCGCCGAACTATCACGCCGTCGGCGAGCTGCCCCTGGACCTTCCGTGGCTCCGGGGCGCACGGATTGGGGCGGCGGAATCGGCGCGCGACGCCGCGCGTTATCGCTTTGCCTTCGAGCGCGCCGCGATTCGGTTCGATGTGGATACGACGTACACCCGCAGTCTCGCGGCCGCGCTGCTTGCCCGTTTGTCGCGCCGCACCGCGCTCGACGCCGACAGCCTGCTGCGGATCGCCGAGCTGCGGCGGGACGTGGGCGACGTGAGCGAGCTCGACGTACGGCTCGCCGCGGTGAACGCCGGGCAGCTGACGAACGCCGCCGCGGATGACTCGCTCACCGCGCTCGAGAAGCTGCTGTCGCTGCAATTGCAAATGGGCCTCACCGGCGACCAGCCGGCGATCGTGTTAGTGGATTCGCTGCGTCCACCACCCGACAGTGCGCCGCCAGAGGGCCGCATGCTGCTCCCCGTCGCCGCGGCCGAGGCGTCGCTGCGTTCGGCGGAACGGTCGCTGGCATTTGCACGCCGGAGTCGCTTCGCGCCCAACGTCCAGTTCGGGTTCGACACCGGCGACCCCACAAGCCCCACACCACATCAACTGTTGCCGGTCGTCGGTTTCTCGTTGCCGTTCCCGCTGTTCAACTTTGGCCGCGGCGACGTGCTACGTGCGTCCGCGGAGCGCGATCGAGCCAGCGCCGAGCTCGACCTGGCGCGGCGGGAGACCGCCGCCGCGGTCGCGCGCGCGCGGCGCGACCTGGTCGCCGCTCGCGATCGGTTGCGGCGCAGCGCGGGACTCGTCGAGAGCGCCAACCGCGTGGCGACGATGTCGCTGCAGGCGTACAGCGAGGGCGCGATCCCGCTCGCGAACGTGCTCGAGGCGCAGCGTAACGCACGCGAGATCCTGGCGCGCTACATCGACGACCTCGCCACGGCCGACTCTGCAGCCCGTGCCCTGAAGATGCTCACCGCCGCCCCGGACGAGCCGTGAACCGCCGTGTCTGGATGAGTATCGCGCTGGCTGGCGGCGCCGCGTGCGGCGGCGGAGGCTCGGGGGACGGTCAGAATGTCTCGCGCGAACCCGGCGTGCTCGGCGTCTCCACGAGCGTCGCCACGGTTCGCCCCTTCCCGCACGAGGTCAGCGCGATCGGGACGGTGCTGCCGCGGCCGGATCGCTTCGCCTCGCTCGCGCCACCCGGCCAGACGCGCGTCGCCCGCATCTTCGTGGTCCCGGGCCAGGCTGTCGCCAAAGGTGATCCGTTGATCGAATTCGAGCGGGCGCCGTTCGAAGCGGCGGCACAAAGCGCTGCCGCCGCGTTGGCGAACGCAGAACGCGCCTACGCGCGCGCCGTGCGGCTCGTCCAGGCAGGAGTACTCGCGCAAAAGGACAGCGGTCAAGCCGCCGCCGACCTTGCCGCGGCCCAGTCCGCCGCGGTCACAGCGCGCCGCGCGCAAGAGCTCGCAACGCTGCGTGCTCCCTTGAACGGCGTCGTGACACGCATGAGCGCCGTGTTGGGCGCGTCTGTCGATGCGAACCAAACCATGGTCGAAGTCGCCGACCCGATGGCGCTGGACATCGTCTTCAACGTCTCGCCGGCGGAGGCGAGCCGCATCCATCGCGGCGATACCGCCACGGTCACGAGCGGTGAAGGCACGAGCGCCGAGGCGCTCGGTCCCGCTGTGGTCACGAGCATCGGCGTTGCGGTGGATTCCGCGTCGCGCGCGGTCCCGGTGCGGGCGCGGCTCACGGGACCGCCGCGGGCCCTGCGGATCGGCGAGTCGGTGATCGGCCGCATCGTCACGGGCGTGAACCCGCGCGCGGTAGTGATTCCCGTGGACGCCCTGGTCCCCGAGGGCGATGGCTACCGCGTCTTCGTCGTTGATTCGGCCGGAATCGCACACGCGCGGGCGGTCACTGTGGGCGGCCGCACCGAATCACTCGCGGAGATCCTGTCGGGCGTCGCCGCCGGCGAGACCGTAGTAACCACCGGGGCGTACGGCATGCAGGACAGCGCGAGAATCGGCGGCGCGCGGCGGTGAAGCTCTTCGACATCCTGAGTCGCCAGCAACGACTCGTCTATCTCCTCGTCGCCCTGCTCAGTGTCGCCGGTATCTGGATGGCGTTGCGACTTCCGTCCGCCATCTATCCGGAGCTGCGGTTTTCCCGCATCACGATCGTGGCCCAGGGCTCGACGCTGGGCGCGCGCCAGGTCGTGTTCAGCATCACGCGACCAATCGAGGAAGCGGTGAGCATCGTCCCCGGCGTGACCCGGGTGCGGTCGCACTCGATTCGCGGTGCCAGCGAGATCTCGATTACGTTCGCGCCCGGGACCAACATGGATCAGGCGCTGCAGCTGGTGCGCGCGCGCGTGAACCAGGTCCAGAGCGCGCTGCCGCCGAATCTGAGTATCGAAGTCGAGCAGCTTACGCCGTCGCTGTTCCCGATCGTGTCGTACAACGTCGAGGGTGGAGAGCCCGCGACACTCTACGATCTCGCGCGCTACGAGATCAGGCCGCTGATCTCGCGCGTGCCCGGCGTCGGGCGCGTGGACGTGCAGGGCTCGGACGTGCGCGAGCTCGAGGTGATCGCGGACCCGGCGCGCCTCGCGTCGCAGGGGATGACGTACGCCGACCTGGCTGAGGCGATTCGGCGCGCAATCACCGTACAGGCGGTGGGCCGGGTCGCTCAGGATTACCGGCAGTACCTCATCGTGACCGACCAGGAGGCCCATGCCGCGGGCGATATCGGTGCCGTCGTCGTTCGGGGCGGATTGCGCGTGCGCGACGTCGCAACCGTGCAAGTGGGGACCGAGGACCATGTCCGGATCATCGCGGGAGACGGCAAGCCGGCGGCGCTGATCAACGTGACGCGTCAGGTGGGCGGCAACACGCTCGCGCTCGCCGACAGCGTCGCCCGGATCATGGCGACCGTCGCACCGTCTCTGCCCCCCGGTGTCCACCTCAAGCCGGTGTACGATCAGGCCGACCTCGTACGCGAAGCTGTGCGGTCGGTGCGGGACGCGATGCTGATCGGCGCCGCGCTCGCCGTCATCGTGCTCCTGATCTTCCTCCGGCACGGCCGCATCACAGCCATCAGCGCCGCATCCATCCCGCTGACGCTCGCGATCACCGTGTTCGTCATGAGCATGATCGGTCAGACCTTCAATCTCATGACACTCGGCGCGATGGCGATCGCGATCGGTCTGGTCATCGATGACGCCGTCGTCATCACGGAGAACATCGCCCGCCACTTGCGGCTCACAGACGATCGTCTGCACGCGATCCGCGCGGCGGTGCAGGAGCTCATCTGGCCGGTGACGACGTCCACGCTGACCACCGTCGTCGTGTTCCTGCCGCTGGGATTGTTGCAGGGCGTCGTGGGACAGTTCTTCGCCGCGCTCGCGACGACGCTCACGGTGGCCGTGCTGGTCTCGCTGGTCCTCGCGCTCACCATCATCCCGCTACTCGCCGAGCAATTCGTCACCACACACGAGGTGGAAGGCCGGCACAGCGTGCTGGATGAGCTGGGGACGCGCTACGAGCGGGCACTCGCGTCCGTGCTGCACCACACGCGGCGCATCGGTGCTTTTGCGCTGGGACTCGTGCTGGTGGGCATCGTGCTCATGCGCCTGGTGGGTACGGGCTTCCTGCCCGAGATGGATGAAGGGGCGTTCGTCCTCGACTACTTCACGCCGGGCGGCACGGCGTTGGCGGAGACCGATCGCGAGGTGGGAATCGCGGAACGGATCCTGGCGGAGACACCCGAGATCGAAGCGACATCGCGCCGCACCGGCGCCGAGCTGGGTCTGTTCGCGACCTCGCAGAACACCGGCGACGTCGTGGCGCGGCTCGTGCCGCGCAACAAGCGCTCTCGGGACATCTTTGCCGTCATGGACGACGTGCGGGATGGCGTCAATACCGCCGTGCCGCGGCTGCATATCGAGTTCGTCCAGATTCTGTCGGACGTCATCAACGATCTCGCCGGTGCGGCGAAGCCCGTCGAGATCAAGTTGTTCGGCGAGCGGCTGGACTCGCTCGAGGCGTACGCGCAGAGCCTCGCGCCCGATCTCGAGGGGATCCAGGGTCTCGAAGACCTGTTCAACGGCGTGGTGGAGCCCTCGCCCGAGCTGATGATGCGCATCAACCAGGCCGAGGCCGATCGAATCGGCATGACGCCGGAGGATGTGGGAAGTGCAGTGAGCGCGGCATTGCTCGGGACGGAGGCAGGCGAGATCCGCACCGAGGACCGGCCTGTTGGCGTGCGAGTACGGGCGCCCGATTCGGTGCGCTACAATCCGCTCCGACTGCGCGCGCTGCCGGTGGTCGCGAACGGCATGGGACGGGGGCCGGTCACCCCGCTCGGCAGTCTCGCGTCGTTCACGCCGACACAGTCGCGGATCAGCCTGGAGCGCGAGAACCAGCAGCAGATGATTGCGCTGACGGCCGACGTCAGCGGCCGCTCGCTCGGCGGCGTGATGACCGAGGTCCGGCGCGTGCTGCGCGCGCACCCGGCCCCGACCGGTGTCCGCGTCGTCCTCGGCGGCCAGTACGAGAGCCAACAGGAAGCATTCCGCGCGCTGTTGCTCGTGCTGGCGCTCGCGGCCATCAGCGTGTGCGCGGTCATGGTCGTGCAGTTCGAATCCTTCGTCGAGCCTTTGATCGTGCTGCTCGTGGCGCCGGTGTCGTTCGTCGGAGCGCTGGCACTCCTGCTCGTGACTGGGACGGCGCTGAACGTGGCGTCGTTTATGGGCCTGATTCTGCTGGTGGGACTGATCGTCAAAAACGGCATCATCCTGCTCGACTTCACGCGGCTCCGCATGCGCGAGGAAGGCGTGCCGCTCGAGGTGGCGATCAGGGAGGCGGCGCGCGTCCGGCTGCGGCCGATCCTGATGACGACGCTGTGCACGCTGTTCGGTCTGCTGCCGCTGGCACTTGGCATCGGCGCGGGGAGTGAGCTGCAGCGGCCGCTCGCGCTGGCGGTCATCGGAGGATTAATCCTCTCCACACCCATCACGTTGTTCGCGGTACCGACGTTGCTTGTTGCAATCAGAGGGGCCGACTACCGGCTGCGGTGACCGTCCTTGAAATCATGTGGTCTCAACAAGCAACAACCACACTTTTTCCTGGGAGCGGAAACCATGCGCCTCATTTCCACCCTCACGCTGGTCGCGGCCGTTTGCGTCGCCGGCAGTCTCGCAGCGCAGGAAGCGCCGGGTGCGACTCGGAACGTACCGGACAGCCTCGTATCAAAAGCGAAGATCAACGAAGATTCTGCGCGCGCGGTCGCGCTGAAGCGTGTGCCCGGCACCGTGCAAGGTGTCGCACTCGAGCGTGAGCGTAAGCGGCTCATGTGGGATTTCAAGATTCAACGCACCGGTCGGAAGGGAACCACGGAAGTCGAAGTGAGCGCGATGACGGGCAAGGTCATTGCGGTGCAGACTGCCACGAGCACTAAAGGGCGGTCAACAACTCGGCATTCGTCTTAGCGCGTTTCATCTGTTGCAGTAGACTCTGCATCGCCTGCTCCGGCGGGAGGTCCACCAGGGCCCGCCGGAGCTTTTGTTTCGCCTCGACCGTCTTGGCGTCGGCGAGCAGCTCCTCGCGGCGGGTGCCGCTCGCGGCGATATCGACAGCGGGGTAGATCCGCCGGTCCGCGAGCGCCCGTGTGAGCCGGAGCTCGGCGTTGCCGGTCCCCTTGAACTCCTCGAAGATGATGTCGTCCATCTTGCTTTCGGTCTCGACGAGGGCGGTAGCGATCACCGTGAGCGAGCCGCCGCCATCCTTCGGGGGCACGGCCCGCGCGGCGCCGAACAGCCCCTTGGGTTTCGCCAGCGCATTGGCGTCGAGTCCGCCCGACATGGTGCGCCCCGTGCCCCGCCCCGTGGTGTTATGCGAGCGCGCGAGACGGGTGAGCGAATCAAGCACGATCACCACGTCACGACCCAGCTCCACCTGACGGCGGGCGTGATCGAATGCCATCTCCGCGACAGCGACGTGGCGCTCGTGGGGCAGATCAAAGCTCGACGCAATCACCTCGCCCCTGGCCCAATCGATCATTTCGGTGACTTCTTCCGGGCGTTCGTCGACCAGCAGGATCAGGAGGGTCGCCGTGGGGTGATTCTCGGCCACCGACTCGGCGATCGCCTGCAGCATCATGGTCTTGCCCGCCTTGGGCGGCGAGACGAGGAGCGCCCGCTGGCCGAATCCAAAGGGGCAGATGAGGTCCACGACGCGCTGCGTCTCGGCGGTGCGCGGGCTCGATGCCTTGGGCGTCTCGAGCGTGAGCGGACGATTTGGATGGACAGCACCCAGATTCGCGAAATCGGGCCGCCCGTCGAGCTGGCCAGCGGGCTCACCGTTCACCGTCGTCACGCGCCCATCGTCGAGCACGATCAAATCCCCGCGGCGGAGACCGGGCAGGCGAACCGCAGGATCGCCTTTCGCGGGCAGATAACTGTTCGCAGCGAGCCGGAGCGCGCCGCCTTTGGGTGCAGGATCAAACCAGCCGGTGATTGGTGGCATTTAGGAAGGTTGAGTAAAGCTACACGCTATATTTAGCGCCGCATGCGACAGGATCATATCCGCAATTTCTGCATCGTGGCCCACATCGATCATGGGAAATCGACCCTCGCCGATCGGCTCATCGAGCTGACGGGGACGCTGGACAAGCGGCTGATGCGCGAGCAGGTGCTCGACACGATGGACCTGGAGCGCGAGCGCGGCATCACCATCAAGCTAAACGCTGTGCGCATGAGCTATCACGCGAAAAACGGCCAGTTGTACGAGCTCAACCTCATCGATACGCCTGGACACGTCGATTTCACCTACGAGGTGTCGCGGTCATTGGTTGCCTGTGAAGGCGCGATTCTGGTGGTGGATGCGTCGCAGGGGATTCAGGCCCAGACGCTGTCTAATCTCCTGCTGGCGATGGATGCCGGGCTGGAGATCATACCCGTCCTCAACAAAATCGATCTCCCCGGCGCGGAGCCGGACAAGCGCGCCCACGAGATCCATGACCTGATCGGCACGAAACCGGATGAGATCCTCCGCATCTCCGCCAAGGAGGGGCGAGGGGTCCCCGAGCTACTCGAGGCCGTCGTGGCGCGCGTGCCACCCCCCCGAGGCACCCCTGAGGCGCCGTTCCGGGCGCTGATCTTCGACTCCTACTACGACCGCTACCGCGGTGCGATCCCCTCGATCCGCGTGGTGGACGGGATGCTCAAGCCGGGGATGAAAATTGCGTTCGGCGCGCACCGCGACGATGTCTACGAGGTGGATGAAGTCGGCTACCTGCAGCTGGGCCACAAGCCGGCCGAACAGCTGGAGGCCGGCGAGGTCGGCTACGTGGTCGCGAACGTGCGCGGCGTCCGCGAGACCCGCCCCGGCGACACCATCCTGGACGCCGAGCATCGGGACATCGAGCTGCTGCCCGGCTACCGCGATATCCAATCGATGGTCTTTGCGGGCCTCTACCCGACCAACGCCGAACAGTACGAGGAGCTCCGCGACGCGCTCGCCAAGCTGCAGCTGAACGACGCCTCGCTGCATTACGAACCCGAGACCTCGGTCGCGTTGGGCTTCGGATTCCGGTGCGGGTTCCTCGGCCTGTTGCACATGGAGATCGTGCGGGAGCGGCTCGAGCGCGAATTCGATCTCGACCTGATCAGCACGGTCCCGAACGTGGAATACCACGTCTACAAGACCGACGCCAGCATGGAGCTGGTCGAGAACCCGAGCCTGTTGCCGCATGGATCAGAGGTGGTGCGCATCGAAGAACCGTTCGTGAAGGCCCGTATCTTCGCGCCGGCCGAGTACATCGGCGGCATCATGAACCTGGGGCAAGAGCGGCGTGGCGTGTATGGTGGCATGCAGTACCTCGACCCCACCCGCGTTGAGTTCGACTGGGAATTCCCGCTCGCCGAGATCATCCTCGATTTCTACGACAAGTTGAAGACGATTTCGCGTGGCTATGCATCGCTGGATTACGAGTTCCTCGCGTACCGGCCGGGAGAGCTCGTCAAGCTCGACATGCTGCTCAACGGCGAAGCGGTGGATGCGTTCAGCGTCATCATTCACACGAACAAAGCCTACGAATGGGGTCGCAAGATCGCGGAGAAGTTGAAGGAGCTGATCCCGCGCCAGCTGTTCGAAGTGGTGATTCAGGCGGCGATCGGGACGAAGGTGATCGCGCGCGAGTCGATTCGGCCGCTGCGCAAGAACGTCACCGCGAAGTGCTACGGCGGCGATGTCACCCGCAAGCGCAAGTTGCTGGAAAAGCAAAAAGAAGGTAAGAAACGGATGAAGCAGGTCGGAACGGTGGAGATACCGCAGGAAGCGTTTCTCGCAGTGCTCCAGGTGGAGTAAAAGGGGGAGTCTCATGCGTAGCACGTTCGCCGCGGCAGTAGTCGCGCTCAGTGTCGGTGTCGCCCCAGCTGCACTCGCTCAAGCCTCGCGTCCGGGGCCGTTCACGGTGAATCAGGTGCGCTCGTATCCGTTCCCGAACGAGCTGGCGGTCGCCGCAACCGGCAGCCGCGTGGCCTGGGCGTTCAACGAGCAAGGCCGCCGGAATATTTTCGTCGCCGAAGGTCCCGCATTCTCCGCGCGGCAGCTCACGCATTACGATCGCGACGACGGCCAGGAGCTGAGCAGCGTTGCGGTTTCGGCGAACGGAAAATGGGTCGTGTATGTGCGCGGGGGCGATCACGGCTCGAACTGGGATGACGGGCTCCCGGTCAACGTCGGTTCGAACCCGGTCGCGCCGAAGGTGCAGATCTTCAGCGTCGCCTTCGACGGCGGCGATGCGAAGGCAATCGCGGACGGCGATGAGCCGGTGATTTCCCCCCGCAGCGACGTCGTGGCCTTCATCAAGGGCGGCCAGATCTGGACCGCGCCCATCGACGGCTCCGCGCCGGCCAAACAGCTGTTCACCGCGCGCGGCGAGGTCGGCGAGCAGCGTTGGTCGCCTGACGGCTCCCGGCTCGCGTTCGTCGTGTATCGCGGCGATCACTCCTTGGTCGGTGTGTTCGCGAACGACAGCACGGCGATCACGTGGCTCGCGCCCGCGTTCGCACGCGACCGCTCCCCGCGCTGGTCTCCCGACGGGAAGCGCATCGCGTTCGTGCGGCTGCCTGGTGCCGGCGGCGCGCCGGACTCGCTGCTCCCGCCTCGGCCCAATCCGTGGGAGATCTGGACCGGCGATGCCGCGACCGGAGCAGCGCAGCGACTCTGGAAGTCGCCCGAAACGCTGGCCGGCTCGGTGCCGACTACCGATGGAGGGACGAACCTCGGTTGGGGCGCCGGCGACCGGGTCGTCTTCCTTTCTTATCAAGATGGTTGGCCGCATCTGTACTCGATTGCCGCAACAGGCGGGGGCACTGCCCTGCTCCTCACGCCTGGTCGCTATATGGCCGAGCACATCTCGCTCAGTGCGGATGGGCGCTGGCTCGTGTTTGCGGGCAACATGGGCGCCGACTCGCTCGACATCGATCGGCGCCACGTGGTTCGTGTGCCGGTTGATCGCGCGGCACCGCAGGTCATGACGCCCGGCACCGGCCTCGAATGGTCGCCGGCAATCACGGGCGATGGCACGACGCTCGTCTTCATCAGCGCGACGCCGCAGCGGCCCCCGTTGCCCGCGGCGCTGGCGCTCGGCGGCTCGCGCGCCGCGATCCGGCCCATCGGGGCCGATCACGTTCCGGCCGACTTTCCGACTGCGCTGGTCACTCCGAAACAGGTCGTGTTCCGCTCGGCCGATGGGTTGACCATCCACGGCCAGCTGTTCGAAGCGTCCGGTGGTGGGAACGCGCGAAAGCCGGCCATCGTCTACGTCCACGGTGGGCCGCCGCGGCAGATGCTGCTCGGCTGGCACTACTCGGACTATTACTCGAACGCCTACGCGCTCAATCAGTATCTCGCGAGCCGTGGATTCATCGTCCTCTCGGTGAACTACCGCCTGGGCATCGGCTACGGGTACGACTTCCATCAACCACCCGGATCCGGGGCGCGTGGCGCGGCGGAGTATCGCGACATCCAGGCCGCGGCGGCGTATCTCCGCTCCCGACCGCGCGTCGATGCGAGCCGCATCGGGATTTATGGCGGCTCCTATGGCGGCTACCTGACGGCGCTGGCGCTGGCGCGAAACTCGGACGTCTTCGCCACTGGCGTCGACATCCACGGCGTGCACGACTGGTCGACGTACGCACGCGGACTCGACCGGCAACGCTACGAGCAGGCGCCCGATGTCGATTCCGCGGTCGCCACGGCGTGGCACTCATCTCCCGTGTCGTCCGTGGCCGGCTGGAAATCGCCGGTGCTCCTGATTCATGGCGACGACGACCGCAACGTCCGGTTCAGCCAGAGCACGGATCTCGTCCGGCGTCTCGCGGCCGCCGGCGTGCCGTTCGAGACGCTGGTGATTCCGGACGACACGCATCATTTCCTGCGGTATGCGAACATTGTGACGGTGGACAAAGCCACGGCGGAGTTCCTGGAGCGGCAGCTCCTGCAGCCCGGCACCGGGCAGCCACGGGCCACCGGCCGACAGTAGGAAACGGGAGGTTTGACCGCGGGCTGCCGGGCGGTGCTCAATTACCCGAGCGCGCTCGGGCCCAGATACGCGGGCGCGCCGGTGTCGACTGCGACTGTACGAGCCGACGGTCACGTGCTGCGCGTCGTCACGTACAACGTGCAATGGGGCAAACACGTCGATCGCGCGATCAACGTGCTCCAGACGCGCACGCCACTACCGGATGCGGACATCGTCGTGCTGCAGGAGATGGATGCCGCTGGGACACGGCGCATCGCGGACGCGTTGGGGATGTCCTGGGTCTATTATCCCGCCGCGGTCCATCCCAAGCTGGGGCACGACTTCGGCAATGCGGTGTTGTCTCGCTGGCCGATCGTCGAGGATGAAAAACTGATGTTGCCGCACATCGGCGGCCTGCGACATGCGCAACGCATCGCGACCGCGGTCACCGTACTGGTGGGAACCGTCAGAGTCCGCGTGTACAGCGCGCACCTCGGCACGCCGAGTGACATTCGGCCGTCCAAGCGGCGCGATCAGGCCCGGACGATTCTCGCGGATGCGGCTGCGTATCCCCTCGTGATCGTGGCCGGCGACATGAACAGCCATGGTATCGGCAAGGAGTTCGTCGCCGGCGGTTTCCTGTGGCCGACGGAGCACAATCACTTCACCACCGCGCTGTTCAACTGGGATCACGTCTTCTTCAAGGGTTTCACCGCGCCGGCGCTCGATCAACGATTCACGGGCGTCGTGCGCGACACGCTGGGAACGAGCGACCACGACCCCGTATGGGCCGTGGCTCAGCTCCCTTGAGCTCGGCCACCCTCGTCATCCAAACCGCTTTCCTGGGCGACGTCGTGCTGACGACGCCGCTGCTGTCCGCCGTGGCGGCCGATTCCGGTCCCGTGGATGTCGTCACGACCCCGATCGCTGCCCCGTTGCTCGAAACCCATCCCGCCGTCCGGAGGGTGATCGCCTACGACAAGCGCGGGAGCGACCGCGGCTGGAGTGGGCTGCGGAAGCTCGCGCGACGATTGCAGGCGGAGCAGTACGGACGTGCCTACCTGCCACATCGATCGTTACGGAGTGCGGCACTGGGCGTGCTGGCGCGGATACCGTCCCGGATCGGGTTTTCGGGCCCGTGGTCCCTCCTCTATACAGAGTCTCGCCCCAAGCCTGCTCGAGGGCACGAAAGTGACCGGCTCCTGGCCCTCGCGGACAAGCCTCCGGGCGTCTATGCTCCCCACCTGCGGCCAACGGGGGCGGACGAGCAAGCGGTGGCCGCTCTCATCAACGAAGCCTTCGTCGCCTTGGCGCCGGGCTCGATCTGGGGAAGTAAACGGTGGCCCTATTATCCGGAACTGGCTGCCAGACTCGCCGAACGGGTCGCCGTGGCTGTGGTCGGGGGCCCAGACGATGTCGAATTAGGGGATCGGATCGTTGCGGCCGTCAGGCCGTCGGGCCGTCGGGCCGTCAATGCCTGCGGGCGGTTAACGATTCGACAGTCGGCGTCACTGATCGGGCGAGCGGCGCTTCTCGTGACCAACGACAGCGCGCCATTACATCTGGCAACCGCGATGGGGACGCCGATCGTCGCGTTGTTCGGGCCCACGGTGACCGAATTCGGGTTTGGGCCGTTGCGCGCGGGAGATGTGGCACTGGGTCTCGACGGGCTGCAATGCCGGCCCTGCTCGCCGCACGGTCCGCCGCAGTGCCCGTTGGGACATCACCGCTGTATGCGCGACATCACGGTTGAGGCCGTTCTCGCGGCCATCGAGGAGATCGGTGCGCTACGTCGTCGGAGTTGACGTCGGGGGAACGAATCTGGTCGCCGGAGTCCTCGCTGAGGACGGCTCCGAGATTCATGGCGTCGTCTCCGAGCCGACGCTGGCCGCGCAAGGCGCGGATGCGGTCACGGGGCGCATCATCAAACTTGCCAAGGCATCGATAAAGGAATCGGGCAAGCAGGTGGAAGGCGTCGGGATCGGCTCACCCGGACCGCTCAATACCAAGACCGGCGTCGTACTCCTGACGCCGAACCTTGGCTGGACCAACATGCCGCTCCGCGACCGCGTCAGTGAAGGCCTCAACCTCCCCGCGACGCTCGATAACGACGCCAACTGCGCGATTTTCGGCGAATGGTGGCGCGGCGCCGCACGTGGCGCGAAGTACGTCATTGGGTTCACGCTCGGTACGGGGATCGGCGGGGGCATCGTCATCGATGGTGAGATCTATCATGGCGTGACCGACGTCGCCGGCGAATTCGGGCACGTCACGATCGACGCCAACGGCCGCCGGTGCAAATGCGGCAACTACGGCTGCATCGAGGCGTACGCCTCCGGACCGGCGATCGCGGAGCGGGCGACCGAAGGGATCGTGTCGGGCGTGGACACGTCGTTGGCGCAGTACGTGCAGGGCGATCTCTCGAAGCTCACCGCCCAGATCGTGTACGAGGCCGCGAACGACGGCGACCCATGGGCGCTCGAGGTCGTGCGCGAGACCGCCGCGCTGCTCGGCGCGGCAGTCGCCAGCTTCATCAATATCTTCAACCCGGAAATCGTGGTGATCTGCGGTGGCGTCACGCAGGCGGGCGACAAGCTGTTTCAGCCGCTGCGGAGCGAGGTCAAGCGACGGGCGTTCAAGCCGGCGTGGGAGGCGTGCAAGATCGTGCCGGGAACGCTTCCGGGTACGGCCGGGGTGTATGGCGCCGCGGCTGTGTTCATTCAAAAGCAGTGGGGCCTGCGCTGAAGCGACTGGGTGTCATCGGGTCGATGGTGTGGGACACGATTCATGGCCGCGATCCCGCGCAGGCCGCCGTGCAGGAATGGGGCGGCATCTCGTACGCGCTCGCCGCGCTCGACGCCACACTCCCCGACGACTGGGAGATCGTGCCGCTGATCAAGGTCGGTCGCGATCTCGCTCCGAAAGCAAACGAGTTCCTGCGGACGCTGCGCCACACGCCGCACGTTGCACGTTTCGTTGAAGTACCGGAGTCCAACAACCGCGTCACGCTGCGCTACGAATCAGCCGACCGGCGCTGCGAGCAGATGAGCGGCGGCGTGCCCCCGTGGACCTGGCCCGAGCTCGGGCCGCTCGTGCATGACCTCGATGCCCTCTACATCAATTTCATATCCGGGTACGAGATGAACCTCGAGACCGCGCAGCTGCTGCGGCGTGGCTTCGCGCGATTCATCTACGTCGATCTGCACAGCCTCTTCCTGGCAAAGAAACCGGACGGAACGCGAGTCCCGAGCCCCTTGCCCCACGCCCCCAGCTGGTTCAGCTGCTTCAACGTCATCCAGCTCAACGAAGACGAGATCGGCCAACTCGGGTCCGATCCTCTCGCCATCGCGGCGGACGCGATGCGTCAGGGGTGCACGGCGTTGTGTGTGACGCTCGGAGCGCGCGGGGCCGCGTATTTTACGGGCGATCCCATCCGCACTGCGCGCATCCCCGCTCCGGCCGTTCATCCCGCGGTGTTTCCCCAGGAGTCGGATCCTACCGGGTGTGGTGATGTCTTCGGCGGAGCGACCGCTGCCGCTCTGCTCGCGGGAGCGTCCATAGAAGACGCACTGCGATTGGGCACGCAGCTCGGCACCAGAAACCTCAGTCACCACGGCGCGAGCGGCCTGCGCGATCACCTGATGGGCAAGCTCTCCATCGCATGACGCGCCTGATCGAAGTGCCCACGCAGTTCGACGACCGCTCATTCGACCAATTCGCGGCGTCGTATGCGCAGGCCGTCGATGGCGAGCGTCTGTTGTTCGACGCGCATGCCGCCGAATGGGCGTCGCCTTATGGGCTCGTGGGACTCCTCGCCGCCGGAGAGGCGGCCGGCCGCACAGGCGAGCGGCCGCTGCTCACCGCGCCGGCCAATCCGGATGTCGTGAGCTACTGGGCGCGCGCCGGGTTCTTCCGCGAAGCGGCGGACCTGTTCGAGGTGCATGGCAAGGTGCCGAAGGTCAAGGTCGCGGTGGAGAGTGACGTGCTGCTCCCGGTCACACCGGTGCGCGCGGCCGAAGACGTGCATGCGGTCGTGTCCACGATTCAGCAGCGCGCGTCCGCGATCCTCAGCTCGGAGTTGGGACTCGAACCCAAGGCGACCATGGGATTCGCTATGGCGCTTTCGGAGTCTTGTCAGAATATTGTGGAGCACGCCGGCACCGGCGGCTGGGTTGCGGTGCAAGCGTACAACTGGCGGCGCAAGCTGGCGCGCCGCGTGGTGGTGATCGCGGTCGCCGACGCCGGTGTGGGATTCCGGCATTCCTTGGAGCCCACGCAGGCCAAGCGATTCGGCGAGCGGTGGGGTGATGCCGCGGCGCTGGAAGCGGCGCTGATCCAGGGCGTGAGCCGATTTCGGGATCCGGGACGGGGACAGGGGCTTGCCGGGATCCGTCGCTATCTCGCCCGGTGGGAAGGCAAGGTCGCCATTCGCAGCGGCAGTGCGCGGATCGCGATCGTGCCCCGCTGGGACGACGATCTGCCGCTGAGGGACGGGCTGCCGGCGTTTCCAGGATCGCAGGTCCTGCTGATCATTCCAGAGCAAGCGTCGGAGAAAACGGGCGGGGGGGGGTCGTCGAAGCAGTGATTCCACATATCATGGTACAGGCCGTCCTGCAGCAATCGGTCTCCGGTTTCTACACCGACCTCGTCACGCGGCCCACCGGCCGCGCGGTCCGCGAAAACATCGAGCGAGATCTTCCCCCCGGCCCAATCGCCGTGATGGATTTCACCGGCGTCGGCTGCCTCGACTACTCGTGCGCCGACGAGATCGTCGCGAAGCTGGTCCGCGACAAGGTCAAAGTGTTGCTGCTGCGCGGGCTGACGGACGCGCACCGTGAGGCGATCGAACCCGTGCTCGCCGGCGCCGGCCTTGCCGTGCTGTGCGAGCGCCCCGACGGGGCACTCGAGGGGCTCGGCGCCAGTGAGCCGGCCCCGGCGCTGCTCGATGAGCTGGTCGAGCGGCGGCTGGCCGCACGCAATCCAGGAGGCTCCATCAGACTCACCGCGGCGTGAAACGCCGTCGATTAGGACTGTCCACCCGCGCCATTCACGGCGACCCCAAGGCGCGTGCCGACTGGACTGCTGTCGCCCCGCCGCTCTACCAAAGCTCCACCTTCACCAATCCCGTCGGGTCGACCGCCGAGGTTCTGTATACTCGGTACGGCAACAACCCCAATCAGGTCGATATCGGCAAGAAGCTCGCGCTGCTCGAGGGCGCGGAGTCGGCGCTGTTCCTGGCGAGCGGCATGGGCGCGACCGCGCTCGCACACCTCGCAGTGCTGCGTCCCGGTGATCACCTGCTCGCGAGCGAATGGATTTATGGCGGCGTGTTCCGGCTGTTCCGCGAGGAGTTCGGGAAGCTGGGCATCGACGTCTCGTTCGTAAATCCGACGCAAGCACGCGCGTGGAAACGCGCGATGCGGAAGACGACGCGCGCCGTCTTCCTCGAGACGCCGACGAATCCGCTGCTGCGTGTGATCGATCTCGAACCCGTCGCATCAATCTGCAAGGCCGAAGGACTCGCGCTCATCGTCGATTCGACGTTCGCCTCGCCCGTCAATTTCCGGCCGCTCGAGCACGGGGCCGATCTCGTGATCCACTCGGCGACCAAGTATCTGAACGGGCACACCGACGTGATCGCCGGCGCCGTCGCGGGAACGGATCAAGTCGTTGACGAGGTACGGCGCTTGATGCAGGTGTGGGGACAGGCCATCGATCCCTTCGCCGCCTGGCTGATCGACCGCGGCATGCGGACCCTGACGGTGCGTGTCCGGCGCCAGAACGAGATCGGCCTCGCCGTGGCGGAGTGGTGCGCCAAGCAGGACGGGATCGCGAAGGTGCACTACCCTGGCCTGCCGTCGCATCCGGATCACGAGCTGGCCAAGCGCACGCTGGAAGGCTTCGGCGGCATGCTCGGGATCGAGCTGAAAGGCGGCGTGCGCGCCGCCGAGCGCTTCCTCAAGGCGCTGACCATCGCCGCCCATGCGCCCAGCCTGGGCGGCGTGGAGACGCTGGTCTCGGAGCCGCGGCTCACCTCCCACGCCAGTCTCACGGCGGAACAGCGCTCGCAGGCTGGCATTCCGGACGGATTCCTGAGATTTTCCCTGGGACTGGAGGATCCCGATGATCTCATCGCGGACTTCGCCCAGGCCCTGGCGCGGCACTAAGTGATCAAGTTCAGCAACGTCTTCAAGGCCTTCCCGAAGGGCGGCCTGGCGCTCAAGGACGTCTCCTTCCATGTGGCGAAGGGGGAGTTCGCCTTTCTCACCGGACACTCCGGCGCCGGGAAATCGACCGTCATGAAGCTCATCTACGCCGACGAGCGACCCACCTCCGGCGAGGTGCGCGTTTCGGGATACAACGTGAACGAGATGCGGCCGCGCGAGGTCCCGATGCTCCGCCGCAAGCTGGGGATCGTTTTCCAGGACTTCCGCCTCCTCGAGGACCGCACCGCCGAGGAGAACGTCGCGTTCGCGCTGGAGGTCACGGGCGCGCGCTCATCGACGATCGCCGCGCGCGTGATGCGGGTCCTCACCCAGGTCGGCCTCGCCGCCAAGGCACAGGCGTACCCGCGCGAGCTTTCCGGCGGCGAGCAGCAGCGCGTCGCCATCGCCCGGGCCCTCGTGAACGAGCCCACCGTGTTGCTCGCCGACGAGCCGACCGGCAACCTCGACGAGCGCGCCACGCGCGGCGTGTTTCAGCTGCTGCGCGACATCAACGCCAGCGGGACGGCGGTGGTGATGGCGACGCACGATCTCGATCTGGTCCGCCAGGCGCCCTACCGCGTCATCGAGCTCCAGGAAGGCGCGTTGGTGTACGATTCCGCCGTGGACGAGGCGCGAGATCAGGCGGCCGCACCGTGAACCTGACGTTCCGTGAGGCGGTCCTCACTTTCAAGCGCGCGCCACTGCTCTCGGTGCTCTCGGTGACGACGATCGCGTTTTCGCTGTTCGTCCTGGGGCTCTTCGGTCTGGTCGTTGTCAATCTCCAGGACGCGCTGCATAGCGTCGAGGAGCGGGTTGAGGTCGTGGCGTATCTGCTGCCCGGCGCCCCGATCGAAGCCACCGCGCAGGCGCTCAAGGACATCGAAGCCTTTCCCGAAGTGCAGTCCGCGACGTATGTCTCGGAAGACGACGCCCTCGCGCGGGCACGCGCCGAGCTCGTCGAGCTGCGTGACGTGATGCAGGAGCTCGAGCGGAATCCTCTGCCCGCCTCGATCGAAGTGAAGCTCAAGCCCGGATTCCGCGACACCGATCACGTCTCCGCCGTCGCCGACCGGATGCGGGGATTCGGGTTTGTGGATGACGTGCGGTTCGGCCGTGATTGGGTCGAGAAGCTCGATCGGTTACGCGGCCTCGCGGTGGCCGTTGGCATCGTCGTCGGGGCAGCGTTCGCCGTCGTTGCGATCATCATCATCGGCACGACGATCCGCATGGCGGTGCTGCAGCGCAGCCGCGAGATCGCGATCATGCGGCTCGTGGGCGCGACCGACGGCTTCATTCGGCTGCCGTTCCTGCTCCAGGGCGCCATCAAGGGACTGCTGGGCGGCGTGGTCGCGATCGCCTTGTCGTTCGGGGCCTATACGCTGATCAACCTGTATCTGCTGCAATCGGCGTTCTTTACTCAGGAGCAAGCGGCCGCCATCATCGGCTTCGGGGCGCTGATCGGACTGTTGGGAAGCACGATCAGTGTCGGCAGGCATTTAAAGCGCGTATGAACCGGGGACGAGGGACGGGGGAAGCGGGACGGGTACTACTCGGCGCGACGATCGTCGCTTGCCTTACCCTTCCCTCGTCCCCCGTCCCCCTTCCCGCGCAGCGTCCGACGTACCAACAGCAGATGCAGGACAACCAGCGCCGCCTCGAGGGCATCCGCCGCGAGCGCTCCGAAGTCGAGCAGGAGCTGGCTCGGCTCCGCACGCAGGCGCACTCGCTTTCCGACGAAATCGCAAACATCGAATCGCAGAAGCAGACCACCAACCGCATCGTCAACGAGCTGGATCGCCAGATCACGGGACTCGGCGGGCAGATCGACCAGATCACGGTCGACTTGCTGATCGCCCAGGATGCGCTGCTCGAGAAGCGCGCGGTGCTGGAGCGGCGGCTCGTGGACATCTACAAGCGCGGCGCGCTGTACAGCTGGCAGGTGCTGCTCGCCGCCGAGAGCTTCGGCGACCTGCTGTCACGCTACAAGTACCTCCATCTCGTCACGCAGCAGGACCGGCTGCTCGCGAACGACATGGACAAGCTCCGGCGCCGCGTCGAGCGGCAGCGCCAGCTGCTTGTGGACGCGCGCGAGACGCTGGCCCGGCGCCGGCGCGAGCGGACCGACGAGCTGGGACGCTACCTCGCGCTCGAGCACGAGCGGGAGACGAACCTGCGGGAGACTCGACGCAACGCGCGGGAGGCAGAGCAACGCCTGACGCGCCTCGATCGCGACGAGAAATCGCTCAACGACCGCGTCGAGGCACTCGAGCGCGCGCGGCGCGAGGCGGAGTCGCGCGGCGTCACCACGGCAGCCGGCAGCATCACGACCGCCGACCTTGGCAGTCTCGACTGGCCGGTCGATGGGGGAGGGTCGATCATCTATCCCTTCGGCACGACGACCGGACCCAACAACACACGCATCCCACGTCACGGGATCGGCATCAAGGCGGCGGTCGGTACGCCGGTCCGCGCGGTCGCGGCCGGTACCGTGAGCCTCGCGGGTCCGCTCGGCCTCTACCTGACTTCGGTGCTGATCGACCACGGCGGCGGCTACTACACCTTCTACGCCTACCTGAATGATGCGACCGTCCACAAGGGCGATCGCGTTACGCGGGGACAATTGATCGGCCACGTGGGCGGCGAGTCGAGCGACGAAGGCCCGCACCTCCACTTCGAGATTCGCGGCCAAGGCGGTATCGCGCTGGATCCCGGCAATTGGCTGCGCGCGCCCGCCCCCCGGCCCCGGCGTTAACGCTGCTCG
>Ga0193723_1000177_pt1 | contig 23131 bp, 28 predicted proteins | sample H2m2metaG_FD_143042 | JGI IMG/M metagenome (GOLD analysis project Ga0193723, IMG submission 143042) | Soil microbial communities from a riparian zone of the East river system, Colorado, United States - H2m2 | ecosystem: Environmental > Terrestrial > Soil > Riparian zone | place: USA: East River...
GCGTCGCGGGGGGGGGGGGGGGAGGGGGGGGAGGGGGGGGGGGCGGGGGCAGTTCGGAGCGGATTACGCCGCAGGGGGCTAATGCCGAGCGACTGAAGAGTCTGCGGGCCAAAGATCCGACTCTGAGTGCCGCGGTAGACGCATTAGATTTGGAGTTGCTCGAATAGCTTGCCAACGGTATCACCAGGGGTAACTTTCGACGTATGGCGGATTTATCTAGCCTGCTTCAGCTCTCCCAACAGATGCAGGGGCGGCTGACCGAGATCCAGACTCAGCTGGCGCAGCAGACTTTGACGGTATCGGCCGGTGGCGGCATGGTCCAGGCCACAGTCGACGGTCGGGGGCACATTCGCGGCATCAAGATCGATCCCCAGGCAGTCACCCAGGGGGATGTCGAGATGCTCGAGGACCTCGTGCTGGCTGCAGTTGCGGAGGCGCAGAAGCGTGCGGCCGAGCTGTATCAGGCCGAGGTGCGGAAGCTGGCGTCGGGTCTGCCGTTCCCATTCCAGCTGCCGCTGTAAGGCCGCGGGCCTTCCGTGTCCGCCATCGAGGAGCTCGTGGCGGAGCTCGCCAAGCTCCCCGGTATCGGGCGTAAGACCGCCCAACGGCTCACGTTCCATTTGCTGAAGCAGCCCGCGGAAGTCGCGGAGCGATTGGCCGACGCCATTCGGCGCGTCCGTGGGAAGGTCATGGCGTGCGGGTCGTGCGGAAACCTCTCGGACGAGGATCCGTGCCCGATTTGCTCGGACCCGCGGCGCGATGCGGCCTTGTTGTGTGTGGTCGAAGAATCGGGTGACGTCGGTGCGATCGAGCGCGCCGGCCGCTACCGCGGCCGCTATCACGTTCTTGGCGGCCGGATTTCGCCGCTGGATGGCGTCGGGCCGGATGAACTGCATCTTGATCGGCTGCTCGCGCGACTGACGAACGGCTCTGAGGTGCGTGAGGTTATCGTCGCCACCAACCCCTCGATGGAAGGGGAGGCGACGGCCACCTACCTCCAGCAGATCCTGAAGCCGAGCGGCGTGCGGGTCACGCGGATCGCGCGGGGACTGCCGGTGGGTGGAGACCTCGAGTACGCCGATGCGGTGACGATCGCCCAGGCGCTGTCGGCACGGCGCGAGATGTCGGAGACCGACTGATCCTCTAAGGAGGCGCATGGCCGGGGCAGCAAGCTGGTCTTTCAACGAGAACGATTTCAAGCAAATCCAGACGCACCTGCTGGCGTTCCTGCGCGATTCGAACGCCCGCTGTGCGTTGCTCGTTGACCGCAACGGCCAGCTCGTCGCCACCGTCGGAGAAACGCCGCAGTTCGATCCCACCGCGTTTGCGTCCCTCACGGCCGCGGACTTCAGCGCCAACGATCAGCTCGCAAAGATGATCGGCGAGGCGGAGTTTGCCTCACTCGTGCATCAGGGAGAGCGCGAGTCGATGTATCTCGCGGACGTCGCGAAGCGCGTGATTCTGGTCGTGTTGTTCGATCAACGCGCCACGCTCGGACTCGTCAAGCTCAAGGCGAAATCCGTGGTGGGAGCGCTCAACAAGGTCTTCGAGGAAATGTTCAATCGCGTCGGCACGGGTCAGGGCCAGCAGAAGGGCCTGCTCGAAGGGGCGGAAGACGAAATTGACAAACTCTTCGGTTAACGGGACGCGCCCATGTCGATGATCAACTATGCGTCCCGCGAGATCAACTGTAAGCTCGTCTATTACGGACCGGGCCTCGGCGGCAAGACCACCAACCTGGAGCACATCTACGGAAAGGTCTCGCCCAACACGCGCGGCAAAATGATCTCTCTGGCGACCGAAACCGAGCGCACGCTGTTCTTCGACTTCCTGCCGGTCGATCTCGGCACGATTCGCGGTTTCAAAACGCGCTTCCACCTCTACACCGTCCCCGGGCAGGTGTACTACAACGCCAGCCGCAAACTCATCCTGAAAGGCGTAGACGGGCTCGTCTTCGTTGCCGATAGCCAGATCGAGCGCATGGAAGCGAACGTCGAGTCGATGCAGAACCTGTACGACAATATGTCGGAGTACGGGTACGACCTGACGAGGATCCCGTTCGCGATTCAGTACAACAAGCGCGACCTTCCCAATGCCGCGCCGATCAAGGACCTGCAGGCCTCGCTGAATCCCGGCTGGCCGATCGAAGACGCCGCCCGCCAGAAACAGACACCCGATCCCGCCCATCCAGGCGAAAACCTCGTGGAGAAGGTCGGCCCGGAATGGGTGGGGCGCGCCCCGTATCACGAGGCAGTCGCGGTCCGCGGCGATGGCGTGTTCGATACTCTGAAGGCGGTCAGCAAGCTGGTCCTCAAGACGCTGAGCTAACGGTCGTTCAAATGCGCTGGACCCTGCCCAACATCATCACCCTGGCCCGCATTTCCCTCACGCCAGTGATCGCCCTGTTGCCGTTCATCTCCGGCTACTGGCCCAAAGTCATCGCGTTCGTCGTGTTTCTGATCGCTGCGTTCTCCGATCTGGTCGACGGCTATCTCGCGCGCCGCTACGGCACGATCAGCGAGCTCGGCGTGCTGCTCGATCCCATCGCCGACAAGCTGCTGCTGTTTGCGACGCTGGTTCCGATCTTCTGGATGACCCGCCATCCGGTCATTCTGGCGCGCGATAAGGTCGACTACGCGATCCCGTGGTGGGGGAGCCTGCCGGTCTGGGTCGCGCTGCTGCTGGTGGGGCGCGAGGTGCTCATCACCGCGTTCCGCTTTTTCGCCAAGCGCCGCGGCATCGTGATTCCCGCGATGGGCGCCGGCAAGCTGAAGGCCGTGTCGCAGAACATCTTCATCGGCGCGACGATCGCATGGTTCGCCTGGAAAGATGCGATCGCGCAAATGCACCTCGCAGGCGATTTCCGCAACTTCTGGGATCAGTTCCACGGCTGGTTCGTCGCCGTGACGCTCGCGGGCGCGATCGTGCTGACCGTGTATTCCCTCCTCGTGTACCTCTACCGCTACCGGGCACTTCTCAAAGTCGGCAAGTGAAGGTCGAAGTCGTCACGATCGGCACCGAGCTGCTGCTGGGCCAGATCCTCGACACGAACGCCGCCGAGCTGGGACGCGCGCTCGCCGCCGCGGGCGTCGAAGTCGTCCGTCACAGCTCGGTCGCCGATCGCCCCGAGGTGATTCGTGCCGCCGTCACCGACGCCCTCGAGCGCACGGGCTTTGTGATCACGACCGGGGGCCTCGGTCCGACGCGGGATGACATGACAAAGCGCGAAGTCGCCGCCGTGTTCGGCAAGGCGCTGGCGCTCGACGAAACGGTGCTCCGCTCGCTCGAGGACCGGTTCCGTCGCCTCGGCCGAGCGATGCCCGCGGTGAACCGCACGCAGGCGGAGGTGCCTGAGGGTGCGACGGTGCTGCCCAACCCGCGTGGCACCGCGCCGGGGTTGTGGGTCGAGGCCGAGGCCCGAGTGGTCGTGATGTTGCCGGGCGTGCCGTCGGAGATGCGGGGGTTGCTCGCCGAAGAAGTGCTCCCACGGCTCGCGGCACGCAGCTCGGGACGCGTGGTGCGGTCGCGATCGGTGCGCACGACGGGCATGGCGGAATCGGCGCTCGCCGAGCGCGTGGGTGCCATCGAGGAGGAGATCGCGCCGCTCACGCTGGCCTACCTCCCGTCGGTCGAAGGCGTGGATCTGCGTGTAACGGCGTGGGGATTGCACGAAGCTGAGGCGGAGCGACGCCTCGCACAGGTGGCGGCACGGCTGCGCGAACGCGCGGGCGAGCACGCCTACGGCGCCGATGGGGCCGACCTCGCCGCGGTCGTCCTCGATCAGCTGCGTGCGCGCAAGGCTCGGCTGGTCGTCGCCGAATCGTGTACGGGCGGGTTGCTGGGCGGCCGGATCACCGCGGTCCCGGGTGCTTCGAGCGTGTTCATCGGCGGCGTCGTGGCGTACGACGACGTCGTGAAGAGCGGAATGTTGGATGTCCCGCCCGAGCTGCTCGAGCAGTATGGCGCGGTATCGGAGCAGGTCGTGAGCGCAATGGCGGAAGGCGTGCAACGACAGTTCGCGGTCGATGCCGCGCTGGCGATCACCGGAATCGCCGGACCCACGGGCGGAACCCCGGAGAAACCGGTCGGCACCGTCTGGCTCGCCGCGCGATTTGGGGCTCAGACGCGCGCGCTCAAACGCATCTTCCCGGGCGATCGTGGCGAGATCCGCGCGCGGTCCGCGCAGGCCGCGCTCGATCTGTTGCGACGCGTGCTGGCGGACCGGCAATGAATCAGATCAACGCGCCCGACGGCACGCCGCTCGTCTACGACGCCTACGAGCCTGCACGCCCCGCCGTCGCGGTGCTGTTCCTCCACGACTGGCATCCGCAACCCACCGGCGCCGCCGACCGATTCAGCGCGATGGGGACTCAGCTGCAGGACGCAGGGTTTGCCGCTTACTTCCTGGACCAGCGTGGGCACGGTCGTTCAGGAGGTCGGCGCGGGCATCTCTCCCGCTTCAGCCAGCTGCTGGGTGACTTGCAGGCGCTCAGGCGCGCGGTGCGGCGCCGGCAGGACGTTCCGCAGGTTCTGGTCGGACATGGCTTCGGCGCCCTCGTCGTGCTGCGCTATCTCGAGACGCAACCGGGTGAGCCGCCCGCCGCAGCCGTGGTGGAAAACCCCTGGCTGGCCTCGCGCGAGCGGCCCGCCGTCTGGAAACGCCTGGCTGCGAAGCTCGCGGACCTCTGGCCGACGTTGCCGACGGGACTCGGCGCCGAATTCATGACTGCCGGCGCACGGGCCGAGCTGGAATGGGCGCAGCGAGCCGTGCTCGCCGACTACCAGCGCATCGAGCGCCCGCTGTTGTTCATACTCGGCGCGGCCGACTCGGTGACCGACGCGGCTGTCGCGCGCGAGTTCGCCGACCACCTCGCTCCACACGCAGCGGTCCATTGGCATCCCGAGCTGGCTCACGATTTGGTCACAGCGCCGCAGGTTCTGGAAGAGATCACCCGCTTTGTCGGGGCTCATCGATCCGCCTAGCGCTTTCCAGACGAACGGGCCCGGGGTATCTTGTTGCCAGACCGAAAGTTCCCATCTATGACACATAAACATCACCCGCGCCAGCCGCCCGCGCCGTCTCTCGACCCCGATAAGGGGCAGCCGGCGCAGCCTGGTGCCGCGGAGTCGTCTCCGTCCAGTAGACCTGCTGCGTCTGCTGGGTCTGCGGCGCCTGAAGCACCGGTGCCGGAGGGGTCCGAGATCGACGTATGGAAGGATCGGCACCTGCGACTCGCTGCGGAGTACGACAATTTCCGCAAACGGACGACGAAAGAGCGCGCGGAAGTGTGGGCGCGCGCGCAGGCCGAGCTGGTGTCGCGGCTCGCGGACGCGTTGGACGACTTGTCCCGCTTCGCGCACATCGATCCTGCCGAAATCGATTCAAAGACTCTGCACGATGGCGTCGATCTCGTCGAGCGTAAGGTGTGGAAGGAGCTCGAGGCGGCCGGTGTCACGCGCATCGATCAGGCGGGCGTCCCGTTCGATCCCAACGTGCACGAGGCCGTCACCACTCAGCCTGCCGCGAAACCGGAGCAGGACCACACCGTAGGCCAGGTGGTGCAGCCAGGTTATACGATGCGCGATACGTTGCTGCGGCCGGCCCGCGTCGTGGTGCTGACCTGGCAGGGCCAGTAATGGCAGCACAGCGCGACTACTATCAGGTGTTGGGAGTCGCCGAAGCCGCCACGACGGACGAAATCAAGAAGGCCTTCCGGCGGCTGGCCAAGCAGTACCATCCCGACCGCAATCCCAACAATCCGCAGGCCGCCGAGCGCTTCAAAGAGATCAACGAAGCGCACGACGTGCTGAGCGATGCCGGCAAGCGCAAGAAATACGATCAGATGCGCCGCTACGGCGCGTTCGGAAGTCCTGAGGGTGGCGGCGCTCGCCGTGGCCGCTCCGCGCCTCAAGGCAGCGGCGACTTCGATATCTCCGACCTCGGCGGCATCGGCGACATCTTCTCGTCGATTTTCGGCCGCCGCGGAGGCACCGGACGTGACGCCGAGCCCGAAGACACCGAGACAGAGGTCACCATTCCGTTTCGCGTCGCCGCGCTCGGCGGCGCCGTGCCGATCACCTTGGCGATGCCCGAGGTCTGTCCGACGTGTGGTGGAAACGGGGCGGCCAAGGGTGCGACGATCAGCACCTGCCCGGAGTGCAAGGGGCGCGGCACAGTGTCATTCGGACAGGGCGGATTCGCCGTGAATCGGCCCTGTCCGGTGTGTCGGGGCAAGGGCACGGTTCCCTCGCAGCGCTGTCCTACCTGTCAGGGCGGCGGCGAGGTGCGTGTCGAGAAGCGGGTCAACGTCGACATCCCCGCGGGGGTCGAAGAAGGCGCGCGCATCCGCCTGAGGAATCAGGGGCCCAAAGGCCGCGGCGATCTCATCGTCCAGATTCATATCGCGGTGGATCGCTTCTTCCGTCGCGAGGGACTCGATCTGATCGGCGTCGTCCCGATCAACCTGGCGCAGGCGCTCCTCGGCTCACGGATCAAGGTCAAGACGCTCGACGACAAGCGTGTCGTGCTCCGGATTCCGCCGGGCACTCAGCACGGACAGAAGTTCAGGATTCCCGAGCATGGCATCGAAAAGAACGGCCGTCGCGGCGACATGTATGTGGAAGCGCACGTGACGCTGCCGGAGAAGCTCAGCGCCGAGGAACAAGAGGCGGTCAAGAGCTTCGCCGAGAAGGTGGGCTTGAAGTACTAGAGCCAGGCGCGCAAATAAGGTAGCTTCGGTTTCTTGGCGTCTTGTAACTGTGTCTTTTGGGGTGTAGGTCAACTGGCAGACCGCCCGGCTGTTAACCGGGAAGTTGGAGGTTCGAGTCCTCCCGCCCCAGTTGCTAGTCCCCGAACATCCTCCCGCCGTCAGGCGTATCCATATACACACCAACCGGTCAGGCTCTATGATCACGATGCGCGTGCTTTCGCTCTCCGCAGTGCTCGGCGTCTTGGCGTGCACCACAGCCGATATCCTGATGCTCGATACGTCCCTCCGGCCGCAGACCAGTCCTCAATCGATTCGCTTGATAGCGCAAGAACCCGCACGACCCTTTGCGGTGGTCGCGATCGTGTCTGCACGAGGGGACATCATCAGCGCCCGGCAGCGCCTCGTTAAGGAGGCTGCCCGGCTCGGGGGACACGCGGTGCTCCTCGACAGTGGCTCATTGACACGCATCGGCGGTGATGAGGGCACGGAACAGCAGATCACGGGCAAGGTGATCGTGTTCACCGACAGCTCGGGAGCGAACTAAGCGTTGCCTCCGAGTTTCGCCGCCGCTTCAAAACTCGCGTATTGGTTGGATGCCGGAATTCGCATTCCCGGCACCAACCTGCGGTTTGGCCTCGATCCCATCCTCGGATTGATTCCCGGGTTTGGTGACGCGGCGGGCGCAATTCTCGCCGGTTGGATTCTCGTCGAGGCAATCCGACTGGGCGCATCGCGCGCCACGCTCCTGCGGATGGCCGGCAACGTGGCCTTCGACGCGCTGGTCGGCGCCGTCCCGGTGCTCGGCGACGTCTTCGACTTTGTGTGGAAAGCGAATCTTCGGAACGTCGCTCTGCTGGAGCGGCATCTGGCGGCGCCGGTGCGGGCGGCTCGCGCCGACCGCTCGTTCGTCGTGCTCATCATTGGTGGTGTCGTGGCGTTGGCGCTGGGACTGCTCGCGCTGGGGATCCTGCTGGCGCGCTGGGTGGTCCGTGCGTTGGGGGCCCTGTGACGGGCAAGGCCGACTAGCCTTTCAGCGCCGGCGCCCCGGCCAGAAACTTCTCGATCGCGTCGTTACCCACGGTCGGCCGGATGTGCTCGAGGACGATGCGGCCCAGCCGCGGCACGTCCTCCTTCTTGAAACCGGCTGCAGAGAGGCCCGCCAGCAGCGCGGCGGGCCCCGCGACGCCGATCATTTCACCGGTTCGCGCGCCGCTCATCAACGCGCGCCCCATATAGCTCTCGAGATTCGGCACAGCGGCACGCACCTTGTCGAAGGTCGGCTTGTCCACCACCATCCGCATCGCCATCAGAATGGCGCCGATGCCTTTCTCTGCCTGACCAGGCTCCACCGCTAGGTTAGCGACGATCTGCTCCACGAGATCCATGAAGGCCTACAATAACACCCGAAAACGAGGACATGCAAAAGCTAGACGCCGAGACGCCCGTTCGGCGTCTCGGCGTCGGCCTACTTCCTATTGCCCTACGGTGAAGTCAATCCTCTTCAGTACCGTGCCGGCCTCGTCCCGAATCTCAACGTGCCATGCCCCCTTCGCGTCGGCCGGGACCGTCTTCCGGCTCCACGACCGCCACGGCGATCCGCCGATCATCAGCGAGACGTCGCCGACCTGGTCGTCACCGTGGAACCACACGTGGTGCAGCGTCTGGCCATTACCGCCGGTTACGCGCATCCACAACACAATCGTGCCGACGCTGTCGGGAAACGCAGTGCCGGTATCCTGAGGCGCGCGGTCGACCAGCGAGCGCGCCAGCACCGCTTCGACGGTCGCGTTGCTGGCCGGGGCCGCAGCGGCCGGTGGTGCCGCGGGGCGAGCGGTCGAATCCTGTGCGGCGAGTGAACCAACAAGGCCCAGTACGAGGGCCGGCGTGAGTACCGTTTTCATGTGGACACTCCCTGATTGAGTTGGGCACGTTCTGCGCGGCGGCTGCGCCGTTCCAGCGTGGCGCCGAGCACCGCGGCGATGAGACATCCCAAAAGCGTCCCGGCCATTTGAAAACCCATCTGATATTCGAGCTGAATCCAGTGGCATTTGGGGGCGAAGATCGGTCCCACCAGTCGCCCGCACCTGTTTTGCGAGAACGCGAATCCCCAGCTGGCGCCAAGGCCGAACACCAGTGGGAGCAGCGCGATGAAGAAATGCCGGAGCTGGAGCTTCATCGGCCACGCTCGATGTGCCAGCGATCCATCACGCGTCCTCCTTCGATCACCACGTATTCGTCGAAATGCGCCTCTGTCAGGCAAGAATGGTTCGGCACGATCTCGACTTGCTGCCCGACCTTGAACTTCCCTTCGATCGCTGCCGGGGCCGCGGCGCGGATCACGCCGTGCTCTTGTGAGACAGACGCGACGGTCAGCTCCGGATGATCTTTCACCGCGCCGAACGCCGTCTCGAGCCCCAGATGCCCAGGTCCCAGATCCTTCGAGAGGGAGAGTGCGCCGGCGTCGACGACGAAATGCGATGCCCCTGGCTGGTGCGACACGACGGTTGCCAGGACCGAGACCGCCACGTCGCGCGGTTCGCAGCATCCGATGAGCACCATGGTCCGGTCATAGAAGATGTAGTTCCCGGGCCGAGCTTCTGTGACGCCCGTCAAGTCTTTTACGGCCGCCATCGCGGGGGTCGAGCCGACACTGACCCCGCGGACAGGTAACCCGTCTTTGCGCAGGAGTTCCCCGAACCATGCCATCACCTGTCGTTCCTGCTCGGCGATCTGGGCCGCTTCGGTCTTGTTCCGCGTGCGATAGGCATGTCCCGAGTGACTCAGAATACCGTCGAAGGTGAGCCCGCGTTCCGCGCCAAGCTCCCGAGCGACCTCCAGCCCGTAGCGGGAGGCGGGGTCGACACCGGCGCGGTGATAGCCGCAGTCCACTTTGAGCCACACATGCAGGCCGCTGCCCGCCAGCGCTTTCGCGGTGTCGAGATCATCGAGAATCACGCGGAGGGTTGCCCCGTCCTGGGCGATGCGCTGTACGTGCGTCACGTGTGACGGATCGAGCGGGAATGCCCAGGTGAGGTCGGTGAAGCCGGCTCGCACGAACGCTTGCGCCTCGAACAGTGTGGAGACGGTGATGCCCTTCGCGCCGTGCGCCAGCTGGCGGCGGCCCAGCTCGAGACACTTGTGCGTCTTGATATGCGGGCGCAACGAGACGCCGAGGCGTTTGGCTCGATCCGCCATATGCGTGAGGTTTCGCTCCATCACGTCGCGAGCCAGCAGCAGCGCGGGTGTTTCGATGTCGAGCATCATGTTCTGCGCACGAGAACGCGCGCCTTGTTGCCGATGGGCAGCATGCGAAACAGCGTGTATTTGAGCGGGTTGATCGAGTAGGTCTCCCAGACCTCCAGCTGCAGCCCTGCCTGCTGCGCAGCGTAGGCGAAGGAGGCGCGGCAGAACTCCTGGACGTGTGCTTCGACGTAGTCGGGCGCGTAATGGCGTCGATGGATGTGCAGCGTGTCGAGCAGCCGGCGCAGGCGCATATCGAACGCGTCGATGTTGGGAAACTCGAGCACGCCCACGCCGTTCCGCTTGAGCAGGTTGCGGATCTTGCGCAGCGCGCCGACGGGATCCGGCAGGTGCTCGAGCACGTGCGTGAGAATCACGCAGTCCCACGATTCATCGGCGTCTTCGTACGTCGTGATATCCGACGTCACGACGTCGAGACCCAGGGTGTCGCGCACCACCTGCGTATGCTCCGGAAACAGCTCCACGCCTTTGACGTCCCACCCGTCTTGGCGCGCCAGCCAGATCACCGTTCCGTCGCCGCACCCGAGGTCCAACAGGCGGCCTTTCGACTTCGCATGTCGCTGGATGAACGCGTACGTCTGGCGATGTCCGCGGTTCTGCGGCGTCGGGGCCCGTGGATCGACGCGCGCGAGGATGTACTTCTCCTGATTGACGCCGATGCCACGCGTGTCGCACACGACCAGCCGGCAATTGCGGCAGCGATAGTAGTGAATGTGCCGGCGATCGCCCTGGGTGTAGAAGAGCCACAGATCCCTCGAGCCGCACACCTTGCACGTCATCTATCCATCGATGCGGCGGCCCGTGACCTCCACCCGCTTCATGCGCTCGATCCGTCCCGATCCGCCGACGAACGCCGACGCCACCCAGCTCGTCAGGCTCACGATGACGGCGCCGAGCGTCGCGGACCACAGCCCCGCGATGTGAAAGCCCGGAACGAGCCACGCGACAACCTCCAGCGACAGGCCGTTCACGACCAGGAGGAAGAGCCCGAGCGTCAACAGCGTCAGGGGCAACGTGAGCACGACGAGGATCGGTCGGATGATGGCATTGACGACGCCGAGCACGAGGGCGGACACGATCAGGGCACCGGTGCCGGTGATCGTGAGCCCTGAGAGGAGTTGATCGGCGATCCACAGTCCCAGGGCGGCGATCAGGAGTCTGACAAAAAAGCCTCTCATGGAGCGGAAGATAACCGCGGTGCGCGCCCCGCGACGAACCGGGCCGTCATGCCGGGGCGTGCCTGCACGCCGAGCTTGGAATCGAGCAGGATCGCGCCGCTCATCGAATCGCGGCCCGCCCACGAGAGCGACAGCCCCGCAAACGGTCCGAGGTCCGCCGGCCACCCGCTCACGATCGCCTGCTCCGGCTGGCCGAACCAACTGACGGCGAGGGTTTCGGCGCGCGGCGCGCGGAAGACGATGTGGCCGCGGAACGCACACTCGCGACCCAGGAGCGCCGTGGCGGTGTCGAGGGTGATGTCGCCCAACCGGAAGCGATCACTCATCGCCGGCGCGTCGGGGAACGTCAGCGTGTCGCCCCGGGCGACGACCCAGTGGCCGGCGTAGGGCAGGGAGTAGCGGCGCAAACGGTCGAACTGATGACCGGAGCAGGGGTTGGGAGGTCCGCACGCGGCGACCACGAGCACCGCGCCGCACATCACGGCGCGCATCAGCGCTCCGTTGTATCCCTCGCCACCGTGTCGCTGCTGCGGATGCGCGCGCTCATGGAGTCGGCCGCGTTCATCGCGCGTCCGACGGCACGCGCGTTGGGGATCTTCGAGTTCGCGAGGATGCTGTCCTTCTGGCGCTCGGTGAGCGTATCGCGGTTGACCGTTTGACTCGATTTGCCGGAGCCACAAGCGAGGAGGATGCAGAGCGGAACCAGCCAGAGGATTGATTTCATGGCTCGCAACGTTAACAATCTGCTCGGCGGTTGCAACTCCACGTGCTTCCCAGAGGGAGAGACCATGCGACGTTTGGTGATCGTCCCTGCGCTCCTTGTGCTCACGTCTTGTAGCCAGCCATCCATCGCAGACCGCCTCGTGGCGGGCAAATGGGTTGACCTCACATACGACTTTGACTCGACCACCATCTACTGGCCGACCGCTCAGCCCTTTCACCTCACCGTCGTCTCGGCGCGGCGGACGCCCGGCGGGTGGTACTACGCGGCGAATAATTTCAGCGCCGCAGAACACGGTGGCACACATCTCGATGCCCCGGTGCACTTCATAGAAAAGAAACACACCACCGAGCAGATTCCGCTGAGCCAATTGATTGCCCCTGCCGTAGTCATCGACGTCCGCGGGAAGGCCGATTCCAGTCCCGACTATCGCGTGCACCAGTCAGACATTACGGCCTGGGAAGCGGCGCACGGCGAGATCCCGGAGGGCAGCATTGTGCTGATCCGCACGGGTTGGGGTACGCGCTGGCCCGATCGCGCGCGCTATCTTGGCACCACGAAAACGGGAACGACGGGCGTCGCGGAACTGCACTTTCCCGGTCTGGATCTCGATGCGGCCCGCGCGCTGGTCCGCCGCAGAGTCGGCGCGGTGGGGATCGACACGCCGAGCATCGATTACGGCCAGTCGACGACGTACCAGGTGCATCGCCGGCTGTTCGCCTCGAACGTGCCCGCGTTTGAGAATGTGGCGCACCTGGAGGAATTGCCGCTCACCGGCGCGTTCGTGATCGCGCTGCCGATGAAGATCAAGGGCGGCAGCGGCGGGCCACTTCGGATCGTCGCGCTACTGCCCTAGGACGCCGGCATGCCCTTCCGCAGCACGTCTTCCATCACGTCGCCAAAGCGGTCGATCTCGGCGAGCGTGGTGTAGACGTTCGGCGTGATCCGCAGGCAGTTGAATTCGGGGTGGGCGATCGGCGTCACGATGATGCGATGCCGGTCGAACATGAACCCCGCGAGCTTCCCAACGTCGAGCTGGCCGGGCGTAAACGAGGCGAGCCCGCACGACTGTGCCGGGTCGTACGGCGTCAGGAGCTTCACGCCCGGCACGCGCTCGAGCCGCTTGGCCCACCGGTCGCGCAGAAAGCGCAGCCGCGCCGCCTTCCGCTCGGGCCCGATGCCGTCCAGAAAATCCAGCGCCTCGACGATCGCGTTGTGATTCGCCGCCGGATGCGTGCCGATCTCCTCGAATTTGCGCACGTTCTCGTTCATCTCGGGCGGCGCCGACATCATCGGCCAGATCTTCGCGATCTTCGCGCGCCGCACGTACAGGAACCCGGTGCCGATCGGCGCCGTGAGCCACTTGTGGAGGCTGGTGCCGTAGTAGTCACAGTCCAGCTCATCGCGCGTGAACGGGAAATGCGCGTAGGCGTGTGCCCCATCCACGATCACTTCGATGCCGCGCGCCCGCCCCAGCTGGCAGACCTGCTTCACCGGAAAGATCTGCCCGGTGAGGTTTGTGATGTGGCAGATATGGATGACCTTGGTGCGCGGCGTGATCGCCGCTTCGATGCGCCGCGCCAGGTCGTCTTGCGACGGCGGCGGAACGGGGAAGGTGATCTGTTTCAGGACGATCCCTTCACGCCGCTCGCGCTGCTTCCACGTCGTGATCATGCGCGGGTAGTCCTGGGTCGTCGTCAGCACCTCGTCGCCACGCTGCAGCGGTAGCCCGAGCTGCACAATCTCCAGCGCCTCGCTGGCGTTGCGCGTGATCGCCATCTCTTCCGGATCACAGCCGAAGTTCGCGGCCAGCCGGTGGCGCACCGCCTCGATCTCGGGCTCGATCCACCCCCACATCGTGACCGCGGGTGCCTGGTTCGATATGGCGAGGTAGCGCTGGAACGCGGCGTTCACGACCCGAGGTGACGGCGCGACGCCGCCGTTGTTCAGGTTGATCATCCCGCGGTCGATGTCGAACGCGGCCTGGATCTCGCGCCAGAAATCTTCATCCTGTGCGACATCCACCGGACTCCGGCCATCGACATGCCGCGTGGCCGGGAGGATGCGTGCCAGCGCGTCACTCTTCAACGCGGGAACGGTGGCCGTGGCGGCGAAGAGCGAACCGAGAAAGCGGCGACGAGTGGTCATGGAGCCTCTGAGAGTCGGCGGATGAACTAGGTAATAAAGCAAAACTCCCCGCCCGGCCAGAGCCGGACGGGGAGCTGTCTTGCTGCTGCGGGATTAGAGGCCGGCGAACGTGCCTACCGGTGCGAACAGGTTGGACACCGTGTCGCCGAAGTGCTCGAAGGCATCGAACAGCGCGCCGAGCGCGGCCTGGTCTGCGGCCGTCAACGGCTCACCCCCCGCATCGACCCACAGCGGGGCGGCCGGATCGCCGTTGACCGAAGCCACCGGGTGGCCGTCCACGTACACGGTGACGCTGACGGTGACGTCGTTGGTCGTGGTGTTGAGCGTGATATGGCCCACCGCCCGGATGGTCTCGCCGTTCTGAATCAGCCGGAAGTCGGCGTTGATGATGATGTTCGGATCATCGAACGCCACCGACTCGTTGAGCATCAACGTGATCGCCGGGTTGTTCAGGGAGAACGTCGCGTGCACGCTCGCCCCGCTCGCGTTGACCGAAAGTGTTTCGTCGAACGAGAGCGTCTTGTTGGCGCCGCCGCTGAGTCCGTTCGTGATCGTTCCGGAAACGCTCGCGTTGGCGGAAGTCACGGAGGTGGTCACCGCGGCCGTGTAGTCGACATAGGTCGTCGTCCCACCCGGGCCTTTGACGAGCACCTGGACCTGCAACTTCGTCGGCGTGCTCTGATCGATGATGTCGAGCGTCCCGATGGCGCTGACCGGCTCCACGACCTGCCCGTCCAGGCCGGTCGCATACAGCACGAAGCGGACGCCCGTGAGATTCGCGACCGTGGTGCCCTGATACCGGTACTGATTGAGCGCGGTATCCCACTCGAAGACCCGACCGTACATCGTGTCGGGGATGATGCGGCCCTGCGCGGCCGAAATGCTGAGGTTCGGCACCATCGCCTGCAGCTTCTGGGCTTGCCGCATCGTGGGGAGGAACATCCGGGCGCCGCTCTGCGCGAGCTTGGGCCGGAGCGTCTCGATCAGCGAGGCCGTCGGGCGGAAGGCCGGAGCAGTGGCAACGTCGAGCATCACCGAAGCCGTCGAGAAGCTGCGGAAGACGTCGCTATCGAATGCGGAGTCGACCGATGACAGATTGGCCGATACCGCAGCCGGATCGTTGAAGTCGACGGGGGACGGCGCGTCTTTGCCGCACGCGACCATCGCCCCTAGACCAAGCACGATTCCGGCACGGAGGAACAACCGCATACAGCCTCCCAAGAGGAATTGTGGGGCGAACGTGAAGTCTGCATGCGCTGCGGCCGGAGGTGCTGTGACCTCCCGCACGCCGGGTCAGGCTAGGCGATCACGCCACCGCCGAGCAACCGATCATTGGCGTCGTACAGCACGCCGGATTGCCCTGGTGCGATCGCCCGGACCGGCTCAGCGAGCCGGAGCGCGATGCGGCCGCTCGCCTGCGCAGCAATCGTGCCGGGGACGGCGCGCGCGCGATAGCGGCATTGGACCCACACAACGTCACCTGGCGAGAGCGGATCGACCAGCCAGTTGACCTCTTCGAGAGACACATCGTGTCCGAATAGCTCCGCGCCGCGGCCAACGACGACTTCACGCGTCTCGGGGCGGATCGCGACGACATACAGCGGCTCGCTCGAGCCGCCGGGCAAACCGCGGCGCTGGCCCACGGTGTAGCGCGCGAAGCCGTCGTGCTCACCGATCACTTCGCCGCTCGTCGTCACGAGCGGGCCGGGTACGAGCGCGGGCGCGTCCGCGGGCAGATGACGCTCGAGCACCGCGACGTAGTCGTCATCGGGGACGAAACAGATCTCGACCGACTCCGCCTTTTCGGCCGTGACGAGACCCAGCTTCCGCGCGGCCGCGCGCGTCTCCGCCTTGGTCAGCGCGCCGACCGGCGTGAGCATGCGGCGCACCACGGCGCGATCGATGCCCCACAGGAAATACGACTGATCCTTCTGCCGGTCCTGGCCGCGGAACAGCGCGCCGTCGCGTGCGACGGCATAGTGTCCGGTCGCGATTGCGTCGCAGTCGAGCGCGTCGGCATGGTAGAGAAAATCGCGGAACTTGGTGAACGAATTGCAGCGCACGCACGGGATCGGCGTCCGCCCGCGCGCGTACTCGGCGACGAAATTGTCGATGACGTCGTGGCCGAACCGGTCCTCGAGATTCAGGACGTAGTGCGGAATGCCGAGCTTGTGCGCGACCAGCTTGGCGTCCGTGATCGAGTCGAGGGAGCAGCACGGACGATCGGGGACCGAGTCGCCGTAGCAAAACAGCTTCATCGTCGCACCGATCACTTCGTGCCCCTGCTCGACGAGCAGCGCCGCGGCGACGGAGGAGTCGACGCCGCCCGACATGGCGACCAGGACTCTCATCGGTGGAGGACCGTCGCCAGCGACCGCACCTTCTCGACGACCCGTGGCAGCGCGGCGGATACCGCGTCCACGTCTTCCATCGTGCTGTCCTTGCCGAACGAGAAGCGCAGCGCGGCGACGCCAAGCTCCCGCGGCACGCCCATCGCGGTGAGCACGTGCGACGGCTCGACGGCACCCGTACTGCACGCGGAGCCCGAAGAGCAGGCGATGCCGGCGAGGTCGAGATGCATCAGCAGCGCCTCGCCGTCGGTGCCGGGGATCGAGGCGTTCGCGATATGGGGCGCACGCTCGCCCTGCCAGCCGTTGATCACGGCGTCGGGCACGATGGCGAGCAGCCGGCGCTCCAGCTCGTCGCGCAGCTCGCGCAACCGGGTGGCGAGCGCGTGCTGCTCCGCGGCGGCCAGGCGGGCCGCCACGCCCAGCCCGATGATGCCGGGCACATTCTCGGTCCCGGGACGAATCCCGAATTGCTGGCCGCCGCCGTGGATGATCGCTTCGACCGCCTTGCGGTCACGCACGATCAGCGCGCCCACGCCCTTGGGAGCGCCGATCTTGTGGCCGGAGATGGTGAGGAGAGCACAGTCGACGTCGTGGAACGATACCGGAACCTTGCCGAACGCCTGGACGGCGTCGGAGTGAAAGAGGACACCCGCGTCGCAGCATCGCGTGGCGAGCTCGGCGACCGGCTGCACCGTTCCGACTTCGTTGTTCACCCACATGACGCTGATGACCGCGACGCCGCGCTCCAGGGCCGCGGCGAACGCCGCGCGCTCCACCTGGCCAGTCGCGGTGACGGGGAGGATGATCTCCTCGCCCCCCAAGTGCTTCACCGCGTGCGCCGCCGCGATCGCCGCCTTGTGCTCCGTCGCCGAGACGGCAACGCGGAACGGGCCACCCTTGTCCCGCGCCGCGAGCGCGGCACCGATGATCGCCAGGTTGTCCGCTTCGGTGCCGCCCGACGTGAAGATCACCTGGTTCGGTTCTGCGCCGACCGCGTCGGCGACCGCGCGCTTCGCCTCCTCGAGGCCGGCGCGCGCGGCCCGGCCGAAGCGGTGCGCCGACGACGGGTTGCCGAAGGCCTCCGCCCCCAGATAGGGGAGCATCGCCTCCAGCACCTCCGGTCGCACCGGGGTGGTCGCGGCGTTGTCGAGATACGTGAGGCGCTTGGTCATGGAAGCGGCAATTTACCGACTAGAGGGACTGCACGCCAAGCCGGAGCACGTCGTCCACCTCGTGGGTCTCGGCGGTATAGAAGGGCTCCCCGTAGGGCCGCCGGATCAGCGAGCCGTAGTGCGCCGATTGCACGCGGATCAGCTCGTAGAGGTCCTGGCCGGTGGGGAAGATCTCTCCCGCGGCCTTTGCGCCGTCGAACTGCGAGGCATAGCAGCGAATCGCCTGCATTTTCGTCTCGAACACGTCCGAGATGTCGACCACGAATGTCGGCTTCACCGGGTCTTCGCGATACGCAAGAGCGTACAGCAGCTTGAACGGCCGATGGGCCTCGCCCCCCGTTCCGGGCTCGTACTTCGCGAGTCCAGCGAGATAGCACGCGTCGCGTCCCAGCTCCGCCGCGATGCGGTGATCCGGATGGCGCCCGACCGAGTAGGGAAGAATGACGACCCGGGGTCTTGCTTGACGTATCATCTCGACGATTTGTTTTCTCGACGCTTCGTCGTTTGTGAGGTGGGCGTCGGGCATCCCGGCGTTGAGCCGCACGGCCACGCCGAGCGTCCTGGCCGCGCGCTCGGCTTCCGCGGCTCGTGTCGCGGCGTCGCCACGCGTCCCCATCTCGCCCTGCGTGAGATCGACGATCCCCACGCGATGGCCCGCCTTGGCGGCCTTGGCGAGCGTGCCGCCGCATGTCAGCTCGACGTCATCGCGGTGCGCAGCGATCGCGAGCAGCTCTACATGGTCACTCATAACGCAGCGCTTCCACCGGGTCGAGCTTTGCCGCACGCGCCGCGGGTGCGATTCCGAACACGAGCCCGACCAGGATCGATGCGGCGGTGGCAATCGCAGCCGGCACGACGGGAATCGTCGTGTTGAATGCGAGCAGCCGCTTCAACACCTCACCGACACCTACGCCTAACGCAATGCCGATCATGCCGCCCAGCAGCGTCAGGGTGGCGGCTTCGACGAGAAATTGCCACAGAATGGCGCGCCGCGTGGCGCCCAGCGCTTTGCGGAGACCGATCTCCCGGGTCCGGCTCGTCACCGACACCATCATGATCGCCATCACTCCGATCCCTCCGACCATCAGCGCGATGCTGGACAGCACGAGCATCACGAAGAAGAACGCAAACGTCAGACTGTCGAAGATACTCAGGACCTGATCGGACGTGAGCAAGTCGAACGTGTTCGCGTCGCCGACCCGCAGGCCGCGCAGGCGCCGCAGCGTCACCGTCGCGGCATCCATCGCGCGGCTCACGCTGACCTCGGGCTTTGGCTTCACCAGAATGATCAAGCTGTTCCACTCGTCGATGATGAAACTGCGGCGCGCCGATTCGAACGGCACCACCGCGGCGATCTCGGGCGTCCCAGGCACCTCGAAGATATTCGTCGGTCGTTGCCAGACCCCGATCACCTTGAACGGATTTCCGCCGATCCGGATGACGCGTCCGAGCGGATTGACGGCCCCGAACAGCCGATCGATGGTTCGTTGCTCGACGATCGCGATCGGCGCACCACCGCGCAGCTCGGCCGCCGTGAACGAGCGGCCGGAGGAGACACCCCCGCCCAGAATCTCCATGAACCGGTCATCGGCGCCGAACACGCCCAGGATGCGAGTGTGATTCCCGCCGTACTCGAACCGTTGGAAGACCTGCGTCCAGATCGCCGCATAGTGGATTTCGGGCAGGCGCGAGATCGCCTCGGCGTCCTGCGGCAGCAATTTCGGCCGGATCCGGACTTCGCGCGGCACCGCGTCGGGATTCACGCCGGTGGTGGAGAAATAGCGGAGTACGCGGAACGTCGTCGGCCCGACGACCTCGAGCGTATTGACGATCTGCTCGCGGAATCCGGCGACGATCGAGGCCATCGCCATGACGGTGGTGATGCCGATGACGACGCCAAGCACGGTGAGCCCCGAGCGCAGCTTGTTGGCGCGCAGCTGGTCGATGGCGATGCGCCAGCCCTCGCGGACCGAGTGCAGTGGGGTGGGCCCGGCCATCTATTCCTGGCGGAGCGCTTCGATCGGATCGAGGCCCGAGGCGCGATGCGCGGGATACACGCCGAACGCGACGCCTACGACGATGCCGAGCAGCAGCGCAATGCCGATGGACCACCCCGTGACGCGCGCCGGCAGTGGGGATAAGACCTGCACCAGTCCGGCGAGCGCGGCGCCCACCACGAGGCCCGCGATGCCCCCGAGTACCGACAACGTCAGGGCCTCGGCAAAAAACTGGCGTCGGATGTCGCGGCGCGCGGCGCCGAGCGCCTTCCGAATGCCGATTTCGCGCGTGCGCTCGGTCACGCTCATGAGCATGATGTTCATGATCACGATGCCGCCGACGACGATGCCGATGACCACGACGGCAGGGACGACGGTGAAAATGACACGCGTGAGCTTGGCCCAGAACGCGATCAACCCTTCGCCCGTATCGATGGTGAAATCGTTGTCCGCGCCCGGCCGCAGACGGTGCGCGATGCGCATGGCTTCCTCCACCCGCAGCATGGCGGGCGCGACGCCCTCCGCCGTGGGCATCTTCACCGAGATCACCATCGTCTGGCGGCGCCCGTACATCGATTCGAAGGTGCTCAGCGGCAGCATCACAAAGCCGTCCCACGATTGGCCCAGCACCGTGCCCTTCTTCGCGATCACTCCTTTGACGACGAGCTGAATGCCGCGGACCCGGATCGAGCTGCCAATGGCGGCCGCGATGTTCCCGAACAGCTTGTCGGCGACGTCGTAGCCGAGCACGGCGACGTACCGCCGCTGCTGGAGGTCGACGTCGGTGAGCGGCTCGCCCGCGGCGAACGTGTAGTCTTGCACGACCACGTAGGGTGCGGTGACGCCAAAGATGAAGACGTCACCGGTCGTGCGGTTGCGCCACTGCACGTCGGCCATCGGCGTCGGCCAGCCCGACTGGAGCGCGACGGCTTCGGCATCCGGGACGGCCCGCTGGATGAAGTCGACGTCCTCCGGCGCGATGATGGGCCGGCGCTGAATTTGTTTCCACGCCTCGTCGTCGATGAATCCCACTTGGATGGGATCGCGGCGGACCTGGAATGCGTTGACGCCCACGATCGCGCCCGCCAGCCGTTCGCGGACGTACGCGTTCATCCCCTGGATCACGGCGACGACGGCGACGAGAAACGCGACGGAAACGATGATGCCGAGCAGCGTGAAGAACGACCGGAGTTTATGGCTCCATACCGTCTGGAGCGCGAGGCGGAGGGCTTCGTACACCGGCATTTGCTACAAAGCTACTCGTAGCGCAACGCCTCGATCGGATCGAGCTTCGCCGCCTTGCTGGCGGGATACAATCCGAATCCGATCCCCGTCACGGCCGACGCCAGCAGTGCCGCCACGATCGACCAGAGCGGGACGTTCGCCGGGATCGGCGTGATGCGGGAGACGAGAAACGCGAGCACGCCCCCGGCCACCATGCCGATCGCTCCGCCCACCAGGGTCAGCGTCGATGCCTCGACCAGGAACTGCCACAGAATGGCGCGGCGCGTGGCGCCGAGCGCCTTCCGAACGCCGATCTCCCGCGTGCGCTCGGTGACCGAAATCATCATGATCGCGACGACGCCGACGCCGCCCACCATCAAGCCGATCGACGACAGCACGAGCATGACAAGGAAGAACATTCCGGTCACCTGATTCCAGGAATCGAGCAGCTTGTCCTGCGTCACGAGGGAGAAGGTGTTTTCCTGGCCGGGCTTGAGCCCGCGCATCGAGCGCAGCGTCGCCACCACCTCATCCATCGATTCCTGTTGTGTGTATGCCGCCGCCGGCGCGACCGCGAGCCGCATCCAGCCCTTGAAAAAGGGCACGCTCTTCACGAACGCCCCGTGCGGAATACCGACAAACGGCGGCGCGGCGCCGCTGAACAGACTCGGCGGCTGCGTGTAGACGCCGATGACGGTAAAGGGCGACCCGGCGATATGGATCGTCTGGCCGATCGGATCGCGGCCGCGAAACAGCTGATCCTCGAGTTTCCGGTTGATCACGGCCACGGCGCTGTTGGAGAGATCCTCGAACCGTGTGAAGGTGCGCCCCGGATGGACGTCGCCGCCGTTCACCTCCACCCATTCCGCCGACAATCCGGCGACGTTCACCGACTCGAGCCGCCGGTCCGCGAACCCCACGGTGGCGGAGCTCTCTTCCCGGCGCGTCACAAAGCGCACCGACGGCAGCAGTCGGATCCGGTCGGCCTCGAGATCGCTGATCGCGGGGTTGCGCCGCCACGGGCTGCTTTCGTCCGAGCCGTCCGACACGTTGATGCCGGCCTGAAAGAAGCGCCACACGAGAAACGTGCGTGGCGCGATCGACTCGAAGATACCCGCCACGCTCTTGTTGATCCCGCTGATCATCGCGGCCATCAACATCACCACCATCACGCCGATGGCGACGCCGAGGATGGTCAGGGCAGCGCGTGCCTTGTTGCTGCGGAGCGACGCGAGTGCGATTCCGACGCCTTCGAACAGGCTGATCATGTCTCGACGCGGAGGGCGGTGATCGGATCGAGACGGGCCGCGCGGGTCGCCGGGTACACCCCGGCCACGATCCCGACGCCGGCTCCGAGAATCACGCCGACCACGATGGACCACGGCGCGACGGCGGCGGGCAGAGGCGTGACTGCGGCCACCAGGGCCGCCAGCCCGATGCCGATCCCGACACCCGCACCTGCGCCCACGGTGGCGAGCGTCGTCGACTCGACCAGAAACTGCCGCAGGATGTCGCTCCGCCTCGCGCCCAGGGATTTGCGAATGCCGATCTCGCGCGTCCGCTCCGCGACCGCCATCAGCATGATGTTCATGATCACGATTCCGCCAACCACGAGCGAGACGGCGACGAGCCCCGGCAGTGCGTAGAAGAGGATGCGGCTGATCTTGCCCCAGAAATCGAGCACTTCATCCGCGGTCTCGAGCGCGAAGTCATCGGCCTGGCGCGGACGCAAGTGGCGCCGGCTGCGCAGGACCGCTTCGGCCTGCGACATCGCCTCCCGCATCTCGGATTGCGAGTTGGCCTTGATGGCCAGGGCGTCCACCACGCGTGGCGGGTTGACGAAACGCCGCAGCGGGGCGCTGGCAGGCGCGACGACGAACTTGTCGAGCGACAGGCCGAACAGGTTGCCCTGCTTTTCGACGACGCCGATCACGCGGTAGGGGATGTCGAAGAGCTTGACCTCAGCGCCGATCGGATCCTGGCGCTCGAACAGCTTGTCGGCGAGGTCGTGTCCGAGCACGAGGACGGGAACGCCGGCTTGCACCTCCTGCGCTGTGAACGCGCGGCCCTGCTCGATCACGAGCGAGCGGATGTCGAAGTAGAGCTCCGTCGCGGCGGTGACCTGGACGTCTTTGGCCTGGCGGCGGCCCGCGGTGAGCGTCCCGCGCGTGTTCGACTCCCACGCCGCGAGCACGGGGACGGTCATGCCCCGTGTCACGGCCTGCGCATCGTCGTACGTCACGCGCGGCCGGCGCGCCCACGCTCTCCAGGTCGAGTCCGTGACGTTGCCGAGCTGGACGTCGGGAAACTGCCGCACGCGAAACGTGTTCACGCCGAGTAGCGTGCCGGCGAATTTGTCGGTCATGTAG
>Ga0193723_1000178_pt1 | contig 23053 bp, 20 predicted proteins | sample H2m2metaG_FD_143042 | JGI IMG/M metagenome (GOLD analysis project Ga0193723, IMG submission 143042) | Soil microbial communities from a riparian zone of the East river system, Colorado, United States - H2m2 | ecosystem: Environmental > Terrestrial > Soil > Riparian zone | place: USA: East River...
CAAGCACTAAATCCGGCGCCAGGCCAGGCGCTTGGCACAAGCACCGCTACAACTATCTTCGCCTACCGCTCCCGCCGAGAATCCCTCCGAGAATCCCGCGAGCGATTTGCCCGCCGATTGAGCTGCTGGCCGCGCGCATCGCACTTTTGGCCATTGAAGTGGCAACTGAATCGTGAACACCGCCACGCGGACCGATTGTTGGTCTAAAGGCCGCTGTTACCGTTCCCAAAGCTTCCGCAAGCAACGATGACTTGCTTTCTTCGGTGGTTGAGGCCGCTGTCACCGGCGGTGCGCCGGCTGTTTGCGCTTTCTCCCCCGCTCTGGCCTGAAGTATTTCAAAAGCCGATTCCCGATCGATAGCTTTCTCGTAATGCCCCGCAACGACCGAGGAACTTATGATCTGCTTTCGTTGATCCGGCGTGATCGCACCGACCTGACTACGCGGAGGCACAATTTTTGCGCGTTCTACAATTTGCGGGCTCCCATTCTCGTCCAGCATCGAGACGAGCGCCTCGCCAACGGAGAGCTGGGTAAGCACTGTCTCAACTTTCAGTTTCGGATTTTGCCGGAAAGTTTCCGCAGCGGCCTTCACCGCTTTTTGATCACGCGGGGTAAACGCCCGCAATGCATGCTGCACGCGATTCCCCAGCTGACCCAGCACAACATCGGGGATGTCGAGCGGATTTTGGCTGACGAAATAAACGCCGACGCCTTTGGAGCGAATCAGTCGCACCATTTGCTCGATTTTTTGTTGGACCGTCGGTGCGATGTCGGTGAAGAGCAGGTGCGCTTCGTCAAAAAAGAAAACCAGCTTCGGCTTCTCCGGATCGCCAATTTCCGGAAGATTCTCGAATAATTCCGAGAGCATCCAAAGCAAAAATGTCGCGTAAACCTTTGGCGATTTTTGCATCAATTTGTCCGCTGCGAGGATGTTTACCACTGCTTTGCCGCTTTGCGTTTGGATCAGGTCATCGAGATTGAGAACCGGTTCGCCGAAAAACTTGTCGGCGCCTTGTGATTCCAGTGCGAGAAGACTGCGCTGGATTGCTCCTGCGCTGGCAGCAGAGATATTTCCGTACTGCGTTTTGAATTGATCAGCATTGTCCGCGACGTACTGCAACATCGCTCGCAGGTCCTTTAGATCGAGAAGAAGCAATCCGTTCTCGTCTGCGATCTTGAACACCATGTTGAGCACGCCTTCCTGCGTGTCGTTCAATTCGAGTAACCGCGCGAGTAGCAGTGGACCCATTTCCGAAATGGTCGCGCGCACGGGATGGCCCTGCTCGCCGAACACATCCCAAAACACCACGGGGCAGGCTTCGCCTTTGAAATCATCGATCTTGAGTTCCTTCGCGCGCTCGAGGACTTTCGGATTATTTCCGCCCGGCTGACTGAGGCCGGCGAGGTCACCTTTCACGTCCGCCATGAAGACCGGCACACCGCGCGCGCTGAAATTCTCCGCGAGCGTCTGCAGTGTGACCGTTTTCCCCGTGCCAGTTGCGCCGGCGATCAATCCGTGACGGTTCGCCATCTTCGGCAGCAAAAAGATCTGTTGCTTCGACTGTGCGACAAGAATCGGTTCGGCCATGACCCCATGGTAAACCTACGCCAGTTGGGCAGCAAACATCGAACGTCCAACATCCACCATCGAACATCGCATTGGAGCAGCCAGGCTCGCCAATTCATGCTCGTGCTCCTGCTCCTAATCGAACTATTCGAGCATGAGCATGAGCATGAGCACGATTACGAGCAGGAGTTACCATGGTCTCCCGAGAACTTCAGTAGAGATAAGGCTTGGAGAGCGGGAACGCGTTCTTGATTAGTTCGAGACGCGGTTTGGCGTCGTCGGCAATAATGACTTCCACGACATCGAATCGGAAAAGGATATCGGGATTATCCAGCATTCGCAGCCAGGCCAGAGCCCCGCGAGAAATGCGCTTTCGTTTTTCTCGATCAACTGCTTCGAAGGGCCGCCCAAAATCTTCGCGGCCACGGGTTTTTACTTCAACAAACACCAGTGTGTCATTGTCACGACACACAACATCGATCTCACCGCCGCTGCGACCGCGGAAATTGCGGAAGAGGACTTTGTATCCGTTACGCTTGAGGTAGCGGCGCGCCAATTTCTCGCCGCGCGCCCCTCGCCGGAGATGGCCGGATTCGGACGACTTCCTCCAACGCGAGAAGCGGTTGTGCCACCGGTTCGAAAGATCGGCGATGGATTGGGCAAGGGCCGAATTCATGGAGTTTCAGCAGATGCAGTTCTGTTCCGTAGCCTTTGTGTTGGTGGAAGCAATACTGCGGGAACTGGGCGCAAAAGTCACGCATCATCCGGTCGCGCGTTACCTTGGCAATCACGCTCGCTGCAGCGACGCTCAGACTGATGCAGTCGCCGTCAATAATCGCGGTCTGCGGAAGCGGAAAAGGAATGACTGGCAGTCCATCGATCAAAACATGATCGGGCGGATCGATCAGTGCTGTGATTGCCAGGCGCATCGCTCGATGGCTTGCGCGCAGAATGTTGATGCGATCAATCTCAACGGAATCGACAGCGCCGACCGTCCATCTGACTTCGGGATTGGACACCAGATCCGAATAGATCTGCTCGCGCAATTCCGGTGCAAGCTGCTTGGAGTCGTTCAGGCGACGGTGACGAAATTTGTCAGGAAGAACTACTGCAGCGGCCACAACCGGGCCAGCCAACGCCCCCCGGCCAGCTTCATCAATCCCAGCAATACGCGCGACACCGGTGCCGCGCAGTTTTTTCTCGTAACGAAATCCGCATCGCCGATACATTTTCGCGATTTATTGACTCGACGATTTAAGGATTTAACGAATTCGCTAAATCACTCAACGACTAAATCGCTTAATGATGTGTCATTCGCGCACAGCCGTCGCTTCCTTACCCTTGCGGGTGCGAAGATAATTTAGTCTGGCGCGCCGCGCGCGGCCTTGCTGCTCCACCTCCACTTTTGCGATGCGGGGCGAGTGCAGCGGAAACACACGCTCCACGCCTTCGCCGTACGAGATTCGCCGCACCGTGAATGTTTCGTTGAGTCCCCGACCCTTACGGCCAATGACAATGCCAGCGAATATCTGGACTCGTTCCTTGTCGCCTTCCACCACACGGGTATGAACGCGCACGCTATCCCCAACAGAAAACTTTGTTACTTCGCTTCTGTGTTGTTCTTTCTCAATGGCATCGATGATCTGATTCATGAAAGACTCCTTCCCCGCCCGCCCGGGCGGGCGAACAGTTTCCAGCAGGATGGGTAAAATTGCAACCACCCACAGGGTCATTTAGCGATCTCACAAGTTGGAGGTTCACCGACTGGATAACCGCCAAATCCTTGAATCGCTAACTCATTAAATTGCGTTATGTTCGGGATTCATTCGCGCCCGTAGTTCAACTGGATAGAACGACGGCCTCCGGAGCCGTAGGTTGCGCGTTCGAGCCGCGCCGGGCGCAGTCACTGTGAAATCGCATAAGGCGCCGCACTACGTTTTGTTTTGAAGACCTTCCGGTGGACAGGAACTCTGGGAGAAGACGTCCTTGCTGTCGTAAAGAGATGCTTAATTCGCCAGCCGTCGCTCGGCTCCGTAAGGGAATACTTCTGGAATTTCGCCTGCTCGGATTTGGTGCTGGATGGCGCGCCAGAAATCGGCCCTAAAAATCTCGCGGTGATGTTCCAGCAGCGCGGCCAGGGCCGGCTTTGGGAAAGCCAGGAATTGCAAAAATTCCTCGGGAAAAATGTCGTTCTCACGCACGGAGAACCATGGTTCGGCGGCGACTTCTTCCTCCGGAGTACGCGCTTCGGGCAGTTTGCGAAAATTGCAATCCGTAAGGAAACAAAGCTCATCGTAATCGTAAAAGACGACGCGGCCGTGTCGGGTCACGCCAAAATTTTTAGTGAGCAGGTCACCCGGAAAAATATTGGAGGCGGCAAGGTCCTTGATCGATTGCCCGTAATCACGCCCGGCGGCCGCGATTGCTTCCGCTTCGTTTTCTCGGAAAAAAAGATTGAGCGGACGAAGACGACGCTCGACGTAGGCGTGCGCGAGGATGACGTCGCTGCCCTCCATCTTCACAATGGAAGAGGCATCGCGCAAAAGTTCGGCCAGCAGCTGAGAGTCGAACCGGTCCGCCGGGATGCGCAGATGCTCGAACTCGTGCGCTTCGACCAATCGTCCCGCGCGGTCATGTTCGAAAACTAATCGGTAGCGCCGTCGCACATCCTCGGGGGTGCTATCTTTCGGCAAGTCGAATTGATCTTTGATCAGTTTAAAAACGACATCGTAGCTCGGCAGCGTGAAAACGCTCATCACCATTCCGCGAGCTCCTTCGGCCACGATGAAACAATCGGTCGATTTGCGCAGGTGGGCGATGAAATCGCGGTAAAATTCCGTTTTACCGTGGCGATGAAAACCGATGGCGTTGTAAAGATCAATCAAACGTTTGCGCGGCATCAACTGCTGAAGATAACGCACAAGCCGATAGGGACATTCAACCGCGACCCGAAAATACGAGCGGGTAAACGAAAACAAAATCGCAAGATCGACATCTCCATGTAGCAGCGCATCGAGCATGATGCCCCGCTCATTTTCGTGACGAACACAAAGCGCGATGGGAAAGGGCAACTGTCCTTCGCACAAGACGCGTCCCACCAGATAGGCGCCGCGTCCGCGATAAAAGACACTCGAGACAATCTCCAGTTCGGGCTGTGAATTTTTCGCCTCGCGCATGGCTTCAATTCGCGCCGAAGCCAGTTTCGCTGTCTCCGGCAGATCGCCCCAGCAGGTTTCGTCAAAAGCATCTGTCAACGCCGAACACAACAGTTCGGGCAGGTTTTGGCCGCGATAAGTTTTCGCGATATTGATCGGGGCGCTCGGCGGCGGCGCGTCGAAATCGGTATCGACAAATTCGATTGTCTGGTCCACGCCGGCAGTGGCAAAAACGCGGCGCGTTAACGAATTGAAAAATGTCTCGGCGATTTCCCACGCCGGCGAGCGCGCAATGAGCGATGAGTATACAGCTTTGATGCCCGTCCAGATGCTGCTTTCCGACAAACGCGCCCCCATCAATTTGCGGATGCGATTTGTCAGGCCGTCGAGAACATCATTGTAGAAATGCAGGCGCTCGGCGGCGTCTTCGAAACTGCCGGCCCAATCGCGCGCCAAAAAACGTTCACGAGCACGCCGGGTGATGGCGTTAAAGCGCGTTTCGTAGTCGAAAAAAGCTTCCAGCGCGGTTTCGGCGCAACGCGCGGCGAGACGACTGTCGGTCAGCGCGGAAGAATCTTGCGCAACGTTTTCGCTGGCAATCGTCGATCTTGCATTCAACGGAACTGCTCCGCTTCGGTCGAGCCGTCCAAGGCTGCCGTCGAGCTTTTGCCGTTGGCGATAATTTGGGCGACGAGATCGAAGTAACCCGTGCCGACTTCGCGTTGATGTTTCGTCGCCGAATATCCATCGCGTTCGGCCGCGAACTCCGCCTCCTGGAGTACCGCATACGCCGCCATGCCGTGGTCGCGATAATCGCGCGCCAGATTAAACATGCTGGCGTTAAGCGCATGAAATCCAGCAAGCGTGACGAATTGAAATTTGTAGCCCATCGCGCCGAGCTCGCGCTGAAATTTCGCGATGCTGGCGCTGTCGAGTTTCTTTTTCCAGTTGAACGATGGCGAACAATTGTAAGCCAGTAACTTGTCAGGGAATTTTGCGCGCAGGTTCTCGGCGAATCGCTTTGCTTCCACCAAATTCGGTTCGCTGGTTTCGCACCAGATCACGTCGGCAAACGGCGCGTAACTTTGCGCACGCGCGATCGCCTGATCGAGTCCGGCGCGCACCCGAAAGAAACCTTCCGGCGTTCGTTCGCCTGTGAGAAATTCGCGATCGCGCTCATCCACGTCGTTTGTCAGGAGGGCGGCGGCGTTTGCATCCGTTCGCGCGATCAGAATCATTGGCACGTCGCAAACATCCGCTGCCAAGCGCGCGGCGATGAGATGCGTGATGGCGGTGAGCGTCGGCACCAACACTTTGCCGCCCATGTGCCCGCATTTTTTCTCGCTTGCGAGTTGATCTTCGAAATGTACGCCGGCCGCGCCGGCTTCGAGCATTGCCTTCGTCAATTCGAAAACATTGAGCGGTCCACCGAAACCGGCTTCGCCGTCGGCTATGACGGGCGCGAACCAGTCGATATCGGTGTTACCTTCGGCGTGGTAAATTTGATCGGCGCGCTGTAACGCTTGGTTGATTCGCCTAACGAGTGCCGGCACGCTGTTCGCCGGATACAAACTTTGGTCGGGATACATTTGGCCGGCAAGATTCGCGTCCGCGGCCACCTGCCAGCCACTCACGTAAATCGCCTTCAGGCCCGCTTTGACCTGTTGCATCGCTTGATTGCCGGTTAGCGCGCCGAGGGCCGCGACGTAATCGTCGTTCTGCAATAGTTGCCAAAGTTTTTCCGCGCCGCGCCGCGCGAGCGTGTGCTCGATGCGCAGGCTGCCACGCACGCGCTCCACGTCTGCCGAGGAATATGGTCTTGTTATGCCGCGCCAGCGCGCGTCGCTTTCATTCGAGTTTCTCATAACCGGGCAACGTTAAAAATTCCGCGAACTCATCGTTGGTAGTCATCTTGTCGAACAAATCGCGCGCAATTTCGAATTTCCCGCTGGCGAAACGGTCGACACCGATCACTTGTTTGATTTTCGTTAGTTCTTCCGTCAGCACTTCACGAAACAGTTTCTTCGTCACTTTGCGACCGTCGCTCAGTTTTCCCTCGGGATGCCGAATCCATTGCCAGACTTGCGCGCGCGAGATTTCCGCCGTGGCGGCATCTTCCATCAAGTTGAAAATCGGGACGGCGCCGCTGCCTCGCAGCCAGGCCTCGAGATATTGCACGCCCACACTCACGTTCGTGCGCAAACCTTGTTCAGTGATCGGGCCGCGCGGATTGAAATCGAGCAGGTCTTTCGCGCCAACATGGACATCGTCACGCTGGCGCGCGATTTGGTTAGGCTGTGGCATCAGGCGGTCGAATGCTTCGGTGGCGAGCTGGACCATTCCGGGATGCGCCACCCACGTTCCATCGTGACCATCGCCTGCTTCGCGTTCCTTGTCCCCGCGCAGTTTGGCGAATGCTTCTTCATTTGCGTGCGGATCGTTCTTCACGGGAATCTGCGCTGCCATTCCCCCCATCGCGAAAGAAGAAGGACGATGACAGGTCTTGATGCAGAGCAATGAATATGAATGCATGAAATGCGTCGTCATCGTAATGATCGCGCGATCAGCCAGAAGGAAATCCGGTTTGCGGCGAAATTTTTTGATGCAGGAAAAAATGTAGTCCCAGCGACCGCAGTTGAGCCCGGCAGAATGCTCGCGCAACTCGTAAAGAATCTCGTCCATCTCGAATGCGGCCGGAATGGTCTCGATTAGAACCGTCGCGCGGACCGTGCCTTGTTGAATGCCAAGCTCATCCTGAGCCAGCTTGAAAGCGTCGTTCCAAATGCGCGCTTCGAGGTGGCTCTCCATTTTCGGCAGGTAAAAATATGGGCCGCTCCCGCGCGCGATCAGTTCCTTGGCGTTGTGAAAAAAGAAGAGACCGAAATCAAAAAGCGCGCCGGCGACCGGCTCGCCGTCAACGAGCAGATGTTTCTCGTCGAGATGCCAGCCACGTGGCCTAACGAATAAGACGGCGGTGCGTTCGTTGAGCCGATATTCTTTTCCCTTCGGATTCGTGAACGTGATCGTGCGTCGAATTGCGTCGCGCAAATTGATTTGACCTTCCACCATGTTGGCCCAGGTCGGCGCGTTGGCGTCCTCGAAATCGGCCATGAAAACTTTCGCGCCTGAATTGAGCGCGTTGATCACCATTTTGCGATCCGTCGGCCCGGTAATTTCCACTCGACGGTCCTGCAAATCGCGCGGAGTGGGCGCGCAGCTCCAATCGCCTTCGCGAATGTGTTTAGTTGCCGTTAGAAAATCCAGCGACTCGCCACGGTCGAATGCCTCTTGTCGATCTTGTCGGTGTTGGAGACATTCGCGGCGGCGCGATTCAAACGCGCGCTGCAATTTCGCGACAAACGACAACGCGTCCGGCGTGAGAATTTCGTCGTACCCCGTTGCGATCGCCCCCGTGACTTCCACTCCGTGAGGAAGATCGTGGACTGATGATTGCATCATAATAAAGTTGGAAGTTTACAGCTGTGTAATGGGGCTTACAATCTCGCTTTAGAATTCAAAATTCGACCACGCCGGGGGCATTTAGGAGAAGTGAGAGGTGAGAAAGTGTTTAGTGAGATCCGGTCGGAGCAAACCTCTCACCAATCACATCTCACTTCTCACAGGAAATTTTCGCGGCGCGCAATCTCCTATCTCACCGCCTCGAATTACAGCAGATATGAGGATTGACGCAAGCGCGGCCTCATCGCGACGGTTCCGGAGTTGTTTTCGTATGCTCTTGAAGGCGTCATGCGTTAACACCACTGCTTCACGAGGGTCATCGGTGAGTCGAGAAGCGAAGTTATAAACAGCGGGGTAGTAACGAGCGACCAAACTATCAAAACGTGAGCTTTTCACTTTCATTGGCGGCTTCCTTTTTCGATTGGTCGCAAGCCAATTGAGTTTGCTTACATGTCTTGCCAGCAGTGGCCTGCGATCAACGCGTATGTTCATTGTCACCTCGTTCTACGGTAACGATTGAGTGAAGTTCTCGAAATCTTGTAAACGCGTGCCACCCAGGCGAGTTTAAGGGACATTTTCCAGCGCACCTATGCTGCCAGCCACGAACCTACTCTTGGAGGAATTTCCATGTTGAAACGATCATTGACTGCTCTCTTCATTCCGGCATTCGCCTGCGCAGCCCTTAACGCGCAGGTGCTGTCGTCAAATCATCTTCATCAACCCACGCTGACGCCGCAAAACAGCGGCACGACCAACGGTCTGATCGCGGTGTGGCCAGTGAACCCGCAGGTGGTTTGGGCATCCGGTCGTGCTGGCACGTTTACCGTCAGTACTGACGGCGGACAGACGTGGAGAGCCGGCGTCGTGCCGGGCGCTGAAGCGCTGCAATTCCGCGATGTGCAGGCCTTCAGCGCGAGCGTTGCTTATTTGATGTCGATAGGAACATCCGGGGATCCAACGGAGTTTCGCATCTATAAGACAGAGGACGGCGGGGCGACCTGGACGATTCAATTCGAAAATCAGAATCCGAATGCTTTCTACGACGGCTTGGCGTTCTGGACGCCACATCGGGGCATCGCACACAGCGACTCGGTGAATGGAGTGTTCCCGGACCTCCGCACTACCGACGGAACGACGTGGCAGGATATCAGTAACAATATGCCGCCGGCGTTGCCGGGAGAATTCTCCTTCGCGTCGAGTGGTACGTGCGTCACTACCCAAGGTGGGCGTAACGCGTGGATTTGTACGGGTGGATCGGACATTGCCAGAGTTCTGGCCACCAGAGACGGAGGCGATACTTGGAATGCGTATAACACTCCCTTGGTAAGCTCGCCTAGCGCGGGCGCCTTCACGGTCGATTTTCGTGATCCCCACGACGGCATCGTGGGTGGCGGTGATTTGGACCCGGGCGATCCCGATAATGCACGCACTGCGATTTCGAACGATGGCGGTCAAACCTGGACTCTTACGAACCCTCCGCCAGTGACGGGAGCCATCTTCGGCTTGAGTTACGTAGGTCACTCTGGCGGCGGTGTCGGAGACAACGGCCGCGCAGTGGTGATTACGGCCAACGACGGCGGCGCGGCATGGACTCCCGATGAGGGAAACACGTGGTTCGCGTTGCCTGGTGTAAGCGGTTTTTGGGCGGTAGCTTTTGCAACTCCCAAAGCCGGATGGCTCGTCGGCACGGATGGTCGAATTTTAAAGATCAGCTTCTAGCAGCGGTGTCACGCGCGGCGACTCTCGCCAGGCTATGGGTGACAGCCGGGGGACTTGGGCACTGCCGTTATTTGCTTGGAAATTCTTGAAAAATTTCCTCAGGCCAGAGCGTCGACCCGATTCAACAAATCTTTCTTGCTGGCGACTCCCGTGACTTGATCACGCAGTTGGCCATTCTTGAAAAAGAGTAAAGCCGGAATGGCGCGAATATTGTACTTGAGCGAAAGGCTCTGATTCTCGTCTACGTTAACTTTTGCTACCTTCAGCAAGCCCGCTTTTTCGCGCGCAATCTCATCCAGTAACGGTGCAATCATCTTGCAGGGACCACACCATTCCGCCCAAAAATCGACGATCAGAGGCTTGTCGTCCTGCTTCAGTTCCCGGTCAAAATTGGATTCATCGAGCTTAATAACAGAGGAATTATCCATGGCTTTAGGAAAGATAAGTCCAAATCTGAATAATCAAAATCACCGCGGAAACACCAAGCAGCAGCCACAACAGCGGCATCTGATTCTTCTCGACTGGTGCCACAACGACTGAAGGAATCTGCGGTGCTATCTCAGGCATGCCGACAAGGGGTTGAGTCTTTTTCGTCTGAACAGTGCCAAGAGGAATGCGCACCGTCTCTTTTATCGGCCCCGACGACGGCAGATCTGGCGCAGGCATGACCGAGGCGCCTGCAAGCACCGCTTGCGTTTGTGGCGGCTGGAAGAATTGCGGGGGGACCACTTCCTGAACGGCAGGTTGCGGTTCGGGTAACACGTGAACAGGCGGCTCACGAAGCGGCAACTGGATTCGAACTGTGTCGCGCGATTTGGTGTTTGGGTCTGGCGGTTTTTCCGCGGCCGCAGGAGCGAAGGAAATGCGAGTCGTCTCTTTTTTCGGTTCGTTTGGTTCGGTCATCTAGCGAAATAACTACCAGGAAGTTTGCTCAGGAAAAGGACAGCTGTCACGTGTTAAGTAGGCTCTGCTAAAAAATCCCTTTTGTAAGCAGTCGACTCACGCCAGCTGATCGTAGCCACGGCTTCCGAGGATCGGCCGCCAAACGAATTCGCCGACCGGGGCTTCTTTCGACAAAATGACGCGCGCATCGACATCCGGAGCATCGGCTTCGCTCCGCGCGACATGCGGTTGATCCACTAATAATTTCAATATTCTTCCGATTTTTTCACGCGCAGTTTCATGCGCGATTTCTCGCTGAATCGACATCGCGATCCGGTAGCGCGCGTTCTTGATTTTCACGGGAATCTGGCCTTGCATTTTCGCAGCGCGCGAGCCTTCTTCCTGAGAATACTTGAATATTCCGAGGCGCTCAAATCGAGTGCGCCGGATGAAATCAAGAAGGCTGGCGAATTCCCCTTCGGTTTCGCCGGGAAATCCGACGATGAAAGTGGTACGCAACGTCACGCCCGGAATTCCAGCACGCAGCTTATAGATCAAATTTTCGATGTGCTGACGCGAAGTTTCTCGCCGCATGCGTCCCAACATCGACTCGTGGATATGCTGCAAAGGAATATCGATGTAGCGAGCGACCTTGTCGCACCGCGCGATGGTGTCGACCAGTTCGTCACTCCAGTGCGCCGGGTGCGTATAAAGCAAGCGCACCCAGAAGTCGCCCCCAATTTCTTGAATGTCGCGAAGAAGGCTGGCAAGCGTTGGCCCGCGCGTCGAGTCCACTGGTTGACGGGGTCCGGCCTTCGCTGTCCAAAGATCCATCCCGTAATAGGTCGTGTCTTGGCTGATCAAATTAATTTCGCGAACCCCCTGGCTGACGAGCCCTCGAATTTCCGCCAGCACCGACTGTGGCGTGCGGCTGCGGTGTTTCCCCCGCATCTGCGGAATCACGCAAAAACTGCACGGGTGATTACAGCCCTCGGCAATCTTTACGTAGGCGGAATGCGCGGGCGTAAGTCTGAAGCGCGGCGTGTCATAATCGGGGATGTAAGTAGGGCGCCTGTCAGCAAAAGCGAGACCGGCATCACCGTTGTCCGAATCAACATTCAACATTGAACTGCCTGCGTTGGGCGTCGCGCGTCTTTTTAGAATCTCCTCCACAATTTCCCCAAGCTGACTGACCTGATCCAGTCCAATGAATGCGTCGACTTCGGGCATTTCTTCTCGCAGTTCGCGCGCAAACCGTTGCGACATGCAGCCGCTGACGATGAGTTTTTGACCGGACTTTTTGTTCAAGCCACGCTGCTGGTGGGCTTCCAGAATCGCTTCGATGGACTCTTCCTTGGCTGAATCAATGAACGCGCAGGTGTTAACGACGAGGACGTCGGCATCCTCTGCCCGCGGAGTGATTTCCATGCCACGCTCGAATACGCTGCCGAGCATGATTTCTGCATCGACCAGGTTCTTCGCGCAGCCAAGGCTGATCATCCCGACTTTAGTGCGTGGTAAGGGCAAGCGTGTCTGCCGCAGCGGAGCTTTGGGAAGGCGTTTCACCTGCTCCTCAGTTTGCCCACAGGAACTTGCGGTCGACATGGCTGCCCCTACAAATGGCGAATTCATGACCCGGTCTCAGTTAACCGTCACGTCTTTGTCATCGTGCTCCAGCGCCTTTCCATTCTTTGTGATCTGGACGGCATCCGGATCGAGAACGCGAATCGAGACATGTTTGCCGCGGAATTCTACGGGCCCATCTGCTGGAGAGACCCAGCGTTCGAAGGCGGGACTTCCGCTTTTGTCGCCGACCGTCACTCTTATATAGGTTCTCTTAAGTGGCCGAATAGCGATGCTATTCTGTTCGCCTGATTCCGCGGCCGACGAATTCGTCGTCTCTTGCGTTTTCCCGAGATCTTCGTGAGTCACCGGCTTCGCCCGACGCACCTCCGGTTCACTTGGCCCCGCGGAAGCAGCCAAAGCCTTCCGGGTTTCTGGTGGCCCAGCTGTCGCAACAGGCGAGGTGGCAGCTTTTGATGGTGCTGATGGCGCGATTGTGGGAGCAGACGCAACAGCGCCTGGTGACGCTTCCGCCGCTCCCGGCTGTCCAACCTTAGAGCTCGGAACCGGCGACGCAGTCGGTGACACCTGTGCCGTGGACAGCCGGGAGCGGCGCGCAAGTCGCTGAACGTTGAGGATCAACTTCATTACGGAGAAGCCGATTACCAACACGAGCACGCCGAAAATGAGCGGCATTGGTGAGATGCGATCATTGCCAGTAGTAGCGGGACGGCGTCGGCGAACCACCGGCGCAGCGACCGGCTTCTGAGGTCGATTTTCCTGGAGGTACGAGTAGCCATCGACCGTCATGCGCTCAGAATCTTCAAACGCGTCCAGATACGGCGTGACATCGACGTCCAAAAATTTGCCGTAGATAAGAAGAAAACCTTTTGCGTATGCGAGGCTGGGAAATTGGGAAAAATCATCCGCCTCAATCTCTGCCAGTCGCGCGGGACGAATCTTTGTCATCCGGGCCGCCTCGTCGAGCGTAAGATTCCTCGCGAGCCTCGCTTCCTGAAATTTTTTACCAAGCCCTTCTATCGTCATTGCGCAGAAAATAGCGGCTAAACGGCAGCATCGAGATCGACCAGAATCTCGCGTGGTTTGGCGCCTTCGCCGGGACCTAAAATACCGCGCTGCTCCAGCATATCAACGATTCGCGCGGCGCGCGTGTAGCCGAGTCGCAGGCGGCGCTGAAGCAGCGAAGTGGAGGCGCGTTTCTCTTGTCGAATAATCTCCAGACATTTTTCAACCAGCTCTTCGTCTTCAGCTGTGACATCTTCCTCCGTCGTTGCGGCGGATTGGAGCTTCTCGTGCATCGCGGTATCAAAAGCCGGCGGGCTTTGGGCGGAAACAAATTCCACCAACCGATGAATCTCATCATCTGTAACGAGCACGCCTTGTGCGCGAATGAGACGCGATGCGCTCGGCGGCAGATAAAGCATATCGCCCTGTCCAAGCAGGCGATCGGCTCCGTTTTCGTCCAGAATCACACGACTGTCGATCTTGGAAGCGACCTGAAATGCGATCCGGCTCGGAATATTCGCCTTGATCACGCCAGTGATAACGTCTGCGCGGGGAGTTTGCGTTGCCACGATAATGTGAATGCCGGCAGCGCGCGCCATTTGCGTGATGCGCGCGATGCCGGTTTCCACATCCGCGGGCGCGGTTTGCATTAAATCGGCCAACTCGTCGATGATGACGACGACATAGGGCATTTTGTCGGGAATTGGCAGCTCATCTTTTGTAGCCGCGGGTGCTGACCGCGGCCCCTCGGTGGAAGTTTCATCGTCGTCGCCGCGGTCAGCGCCCGCGGCTACAGTCTTCGTCGGCCGCGCGTTGAAACCCACGATGTTGCGCACGCCGATACGGGCAAAAATTCTGTACCGACGTTCCATCTCATCGATCAGCCATCGCAACGCAAGCATCACTTTTTTTGGATCAACAACGATCGGGAACGCAAGATGCGGCAACGAACTATACGCCTGAAGTTCAACCATCTTCGGGTCAATGATCACCAGGCGCAGCTCTTCCGGCGTGAAACGAAAGAGCATGCTGGCGATCAGCGCATTGATACAAACGCTCTTTCCGCTGCCGGTGGTACCGGCGACTAGCAGATGCGGCATTTGCGCGAGATCGGCGATGATAGTTTTGCCGTAAACGTCCTTACCCAGCGCGAGCGGAATTCTGGTGTGTCCCTTTGCCTCTTCCCAATCGGATGATTGCAAGAGTTCACGCAGTTTTACTGTCACTTTTCGGCTGTTCGCCAGTTCGATGCCCACGGTGTCTTTTCCGGGAATCGGCGCGAGAATATTAATCCGTTCGGCACGCGTGGCTCGAGCGAGGTCACGCTCGAGGCTTACAATCTTGTCCACACGCACGCCTTTGGCCGGATAGACTTCGTAGCGGGTGATGGTTGGCCCCTTTGTGATGTCGCCTGGCGCCACCGCAATCCCGAATTGCCCCAAGGTTTCAATTAGAACTTGCTGGACATCCTCGAGCTCTGAAGGATCAGCGGTGCCGCGTCCCTCCAGGCTATGCTCGTCCAGTAAATCCATCCCGGGCAGGACATAATTTTCCGACGTCCAGGCGGGAGTCATCACGCTTGGACCCGACTTTCCTTTCTGTTCGCTCGCACGCAATTCGGCAAGAGATGGTTTTCTGCGGGTCTCTTGGTCGGTCGGCAGTGCGGTTGTATCGACAACTTTTGGTTTTGGCCGATTGGCTAGTTCTTCCGGCGAAATCATCGACCCAACTACGTCAGCAACGGGCATGCCTTTCTTCTTTAATTGTTTTTCGAGGAATCGCCGCTGCTTAGCGAGCTGCTTCTCGCTGATCTCCAGTTTTTCCTTGAGATTCGATTTGCGCAGCTTGTGACGCAACCGCCACTCCTGCAGTGTTACACTCATGCGTCGCATAGCTGCGACGGTCTCGCGAACAAGATGAATCGGACGCAGTCCCGTGACCAAAATTAGTGTGGTCACATAAATTCCAATTATCAGGAGAAGCGTACCGAGCGGACCAAGAGCGTTGCGGAGTAACCCACGGTGTTCATCGGCGAAAGCGTATCCGATCCATCCGCCAGGCCCCTGGATGTTGAAGGCGGCGTGCCAACCCCGCAAATGATATGGCTGCACATGCAACAAACAGGCCCCCGATATGATAAAGAGACCGATCCAGGCCAACCGCGGCACGATCCGCAATCGCGGGTAAAATAGTTTTGCAGCCCCGAACCCGAGCAGAATCGCCGCTAAAAGGTACGCTGCCGCTCCAATGAATTGATAGCAAATTCCCGCGATAATTGCGCCCACTGGCCCAATGAAGTTTTGCGCAGGATGATTCGCCGGCGAAATATTGCTGAACCAAACCCAGGAAGGCACATCCTTCGGCGTATAGGAAATCAGCGCAAAAAACAGCAGGGTTCCTGCGAACAGTAGAACGAGCGCGAAGACTTCGTTCCAAGCGCTGTGTCTGTCTGTGCGAGCCACCGCGTGTGATAGTAATCCCGCCGCAGCGTCTTTCAATCTTTTGTAGAGGCGCTGGGTTTCTTATTCGTCCTCATACTCGTGATCGAATCACCGAACGGTGCGCCCGGCGGTCGCGGCCTAACGTCGCCGTTTAATCTTGCGCGCCCGTGCGGAGGCTGATAACTGTGCCAGCGCATTATGGCTCTTTTCCTCCGCTACGGCCTCAGTGCTGTTGCGCTCTGCATGCTGCTGTTTTGCATATCGTGCGAAAAACACCCGCTCGGCCAAATGCCGGAAGTCCAGCGGGAGCAGCCCGATCCGGTAACGAGAGTCTGGTCCGAAGAAAGCAAAATCGAGTCTGAAAAATCGGCATCCTCGCCGGGCCCGGCGGAAGCTGTTCCGCACGAAGATCGTTAGGCAAAGGAGATCATATGGCCAAACACACATACGCGACCTCGCCCCCAAACTTAACGGGTATGCCCCCAGGAGTGCCGTACATCATCGGCAACGAAGCTGCGGAGCGTTTCTCCTATTACGGCATGAAGTCGGTCCTGACCGTCTTCATGGCGCATTACATCTTGAATCAGTCCGGTGTGCTGGCGTCCATGAGTTCGAACGAGGCGTACATGTACACGCATTACTTCGTTTTCGGCGTTTATTTTCTCCCAATTCTCGGCGCGGTCATCGCCGACGGCTGGCTGGGCAAATATTGGACTATCCTCTCGCTCTCGATCGTCTACTGCCTGGGCAATCTCACGCTCGCGTGCATGGCTACTTCCTGGGGGATCGCAATTGGGCAGCGAACGATGCTCGCGATCGGTCTGTTTCTGATTTGTTTGGGTGCAGGCGGCATCAAACCATGCGTATCGGCGAACGTTGGCGATCAATTTGGCGAATCGAACAAACATCTGCTGTCGAAAATGTTTGGCTGGTTCTATTTCTCGATTAATGCCGGCTCTTTCATTTCTTCACTTCTTTGTCCGTGGCTTCTCGGCAATCCGAAGTACGGACCGGGATGGGCATTTGGAATCCCTGGAATCGCGATGTTGATCGCGACTTTGTTTTTCTGGGGCGGTCGCAAGAAAATGGTGCACGTGCCTCCGGCTGGGCTTGGTTATCTGCGCGAAACATTCAGCAAAGAAGGTCTCATGACGCTCGCGCGAATCGCGATGGTTTATGTTTTCATTTTGGTTTTTTGGGCCTTGTGGGGAATGAGCAACGGCGCCGAATGGACGTTGCAAGCCGAGAAAATGGATCTGCACGTGTCTTGGCTGCCGTGGATCAATATTAGCTTTGCGCCATTTCACGTTTCAGGCGGATGGGGTTTGGATTTGCTGGCCGCGCAGGTGCAAACCGCAAACCCTATTTTGATCCTCATTTTTATCCCCTTGGTGAATTATGTGATCTACCCGCTAATTAACTCTGTCTTCCCGCTCACGCCGTTGCGAAAAATCGGAATAGGCCTTTTCATTACCGCCCTCTCTTTTGTTGTCATCGTCTGGATCCAAGGTCAGATCGATGCGGGGTTAAGACCGCACATCAATTGGCAGTTTCTCGCCTACGTCGTTCTCACCCTCGGTGAAGCCATGGTCTCGATCACTGGTTTGGAATTTTCCTACACGCAGGCGCCGAATGCGATGAAGAGTTCCGTGATGGCACTGTGGCTTCTCACTGTCGCCTCAGGTGAACTCTTTGTCGGCCTCGTCAATAAATGGATCTTGGGAGCAGGCGCCGCGCATAAGATCAGCGACTATCAGTACTTTACCTTCTTCACCTGGTTGATGTTTGGAGCTGCCGTTGTCTTCGTCGTTGTCGCCTGCTTCTACAAGGGCCGCACCTATCTCCAATCACAGCTCACGCCGGATGAAATCGCGACGGAGCCGATTTTACACGGCGGCACGCCGAGCTGAATCCGATGAGAATCACCATCGCAGCTGCGTTTGTGTTGTCGTCGATTCTCAGCGTATTTGGGACTCCACAGGACGACGCATTTCAAAAGGTTGCGCACGATTACATCGAGCAGTTTTTGCGAGCGAATCCGGAGGATGCGACGGAGCTCGGCGACCACCGTTTTGACGGTCAGCTGACTGATTACTCATCCGAAGCACGGGCGAAAGATTTGGCAACGCAAAAAGAGTTTCGCGACAAGCTGAACGCCATCGATGGCTCACAGCTTACCGGCGCAAACAATATCGATTTTCGCATCCTCAAAGAAAACATCGATTACCAAATCTTCAGAGCTGAAGAGCTAAAGGAACCGGAGTGGAATCCCCTTGTTTACATGCAGAGTTTGGCCAACAGCCTTTATCTGTTGGTCGCGCGCGATTTCGCATCGCCGGAACAACGGATTCCAAATCTGCGCCAGCGCATGGAAAGAATTCCCCGCGTAATCGCGCAAGCGAAAGCCAACTTGCAGCATCCGCCGCGCGTTTACACGGAAACAGCGGTTGAGCAAACACAAGGCGCAATCAATCTCGTGCGTGAAGAGCTCTCCCCGCTTCTTGATCGCGTGCCGCAAATGAAGAAGGATCTGGCGCCTTTACAGGAAAAAGCGGCCGCTGCTCTGGAGGATTACAAAAAGTGGCTTCAAAACGATCTATTGCCGCGCTCCGACGGCAATTTCCGCCTCGGCGCGGAGAAGTTTCGTAAGAAGCTGCGTTTCGCGCTCGCCTCAGACCTGTCGATGGAAGAAATCATGAAGCGCGCGCAGGCCGACCTGAAACAGACCCAAACCGCTATCTACGAAACTGCGGTGCCGCTCTACAAAAAATATTTTCCCAACGCAGACTCGGCAACGTTCTCGGACAAACATAAGGTGACGGCGGCGGTACTGGACAAGCTTGCTGAACAGCATCCCGACGACGCCACTGTTGTCGATTACGCAAAAGAAGTTGTTAGCGAAGCAACCAATTTCGTCAGGTCGCATAATCTCGTTGCCATTCCAGACACACCGCTGGAGGTAATCGCAATGCCTGAATTCAAACGCGGCGTGGCTATTGCATATTGCGATTCTCCCGGTCCGCTCGACAAAACCGGAAAAACATTTTTCGCCGTTGCGCCAACGCCGAAGAATTGGTCAAAGGAACGGAAAGAATCGTTCTTTCGCGAATACAACAACTATGAAATTCGCGACTTGACGGTGCACGAAGCGATGCCGGGGCATTATTTGCAGCTCGCTCACGCAAACGAATTCAGCGCGCCCACCTTAGTCCGGGCGATCTTTCGTAGCGGCACATTCATTGAAGGTTGGGCGGTCTATTGCGAACAGATGATGGCAGAACAGGGCTATGGCGGCCCGGAAGTGAAAATGCAGCAGTTGAAGATGCGATTGCGCGCGATCGCCAACGCCATTCTCGATCAAAGCATTCACGCCGGAAACATGACCGAGAAGCAAGCGATGGATTTGATGATGAAGGAGACTTTCCAACAGGAAGGCGAAGCCGTGGCCAAATGGAAACGTGCACGACTCACCTCAGCCCAGCTCTCCACTTATTTCGTCGGCGCCACTGAGCATCTCGATCTGCGCGCAGCGGAGGAAAAGAAACTCGGCAAGAATTTCGATCTCAGGAAATACAACGACCAGGTTATCTCCTACGGCAGCCCGCCGGTGAAATACGTTCGCGAGTTAATGGGGCTGTAACGCGTTGTCCTCAACGCGTTGCGAATTATTTGGCGTGATGCTTTTTACCAGGCTTGCGTCTGTGCGGTGCAGCCCGAGCTGTCTTTTTCGCAGCCGACAACTGTACCAGTTCGTCAAGATTAAATGTCCGACGCCGATTCGTTCCAATTTCTCGAAAATCGACCTGATACCACCCGTTCATTCGGATCACTCGATAGCGTTTTTGCCCGATGCGCATAGGTTCGCGCACGATCACCCGATGGATAATTTTCTCGTATTTGGAGCGTGACCACCGTCGCTTCCGGCGGCGTCCCCAATCGATCCCCTTCCCGACGTCGTCGTAAGTTTCAGGACGCTTCTCAAAGTCGAGAAGCGAGCGCGCGTCTCCAGCGAAAACTGCGGCAATGTGCTCCGCCGTGCTCAAATCGCTAATCTGTCGAATGCGCCGCCGAAACGGGATCAAAGTTTCCGCCGCGATTGCACGCAAGCTGAGTGCTCGACCATCGCGCAACTTCCAAAGTGGCGCGCTGATGTCCGCGGCGAACGGATTTCGGCCGAACGAATGGACCGTGACTCGCCAGCCGCGTCGCGAAGAATGCTTTCGCAAACGAAACGGCGTTATCCGAGGAATTCCGTTACGGTCCAATTGTCTTAGCCCAAAATCCTCCCAACGGAGGACGGTTTCCACAGCGCCCGCGATGAAAGCGCACGTCGCCAGCATTAACGCGGGATCCGGCGTAAAATCAGCTGTTACCTCAAACCGGGTCCTCCGTGGACGAACGCCGACCGCACTGCTCTGTCGATTCGTCGCCAGCAAAATCACCGGTACTGGCAAAATGTGCGCGAGCAGATACGCAAGCTTGGTCGCGTTGCGAAATTTTGATCTCCGCGCATTGGGAAATGAAAAATTATAATGCGTACTAAAACCCTGCAGACAGCACTCGCATCCGTTGCGTTTCGCCCAGTGATCGAGCTCCACTCGTAAATACCGGATTTGCTCCCAAAGCAGGCACGTCGCGCGATAACAACAGCCAGGCTCCAGTTCAACGATCGGCGTCGCGACTTCGATTACTCCGGTGTCAAAATAAATCGCACCGCCAGCCGGAGACTGAAACGACTTGCCCTTTCGCGGAATCATTCGCCGTCGCACGAGCCGGCTAGGATCACCAAACACCTTTTCCGGACGCCGCCTCTGTCCATTTACCAAAAGATTAAACTCCGCTTCCAAGCCAATCACGCCCCGCGGCGGGGTTGCGAGAACCTCGCGCTCGGAAAGAAATCGGCCGCGTCGTGCTATTCCGGAATCCTTCATGCCCAAAGAGGTCAATCCGCTTCGCTGCATCCGCGCGGAGTCAGCGTCGCAAATCCTAAATCGATGTGAAGATGGTCGTTGGTTTCACCGTGTTTCGAGCCGAATGGGCGAACAAAGACCGCTAGACTAACCGACGCCGCGACAGTCCCATATTTCTCAATGGACTTCGCGTCTGAGAGAAAAGTGTCTCCGATCCGATATATGTTCGCAGCCGTTCCCCATGCATGAATGCTTTTTGCACTGGCAATCTGATGTGCAGGGGACCTGTACCCGCCATTTGCACTGATGAAAACCGGCGCATCGACTTCGCGGCGGAAATCTTCCAACCATGTCGCGAGTAACGCGATTGCGCATGGCACATAATGAGGAAATTGACCAAGGAGCAGTCTCGCCTCACGGCAATCCACGAGCATCAATTCCGACAGCCTGAAATGCCGTGCCAGCCGAATTTCGTGCGCTTCCTGCCAGCTGCTGATTTCGTAAAAAAATCGTGGCAGATGATGAACATTACCGTGGGAGTCTGTTTCCGCTTCGCCAGGTCGCAGTAATGCGCGATACTCTTCAGGCAGATTGAAGCCATCAACCACGCGCAACTCCTCAAGGCTCATTTGATCTCGCCTTGCATTCTCATCACTGAGTGATAAATCGCTTCGGAAATAGCTGCGACAGTCTCGCGACGCCCTTCCTTCTCGGAATCAAATTCCGTCAAAATGACAGCAATGTACGGTTCGCGTTCGGGCAAATACACAATTCCCATGTCGTGGCAGGCGGTCGAAATCTCGCCTGTCTTGTGCGCCACTGCGGCATGCGCTGGAAGGCCGGCAGGAATCATTGAGTCAAATCGTTGGGCCAGCAAAATCCGGATCACTTCTTGTTTGCCTTCGCTGCTGAGAAAGTCGCCACGGATCGCCGACAGCAACGTCAACAAGCCATTCGCGGTCGCCTCATTGTTTATCCCTCTTTCGTGCGCCGCATGGTCCTCAACACCACGCCGCAGTTCCACGCCGTCTACTTCCGCATCCCGCAGAACCTTTCGCGCATATTCCACACCAAGGAAATCGAGCAGCAAATTCGTCGCGAGATTGCTGCTCGAAGCAATCATCCCTTCCGCGAGCGCGGAAATTTTCGCTGTCCGTCCAATACACCCGTACAGTTCGGGCATCGCGTCTGAATCGCGGTTGAGGTGAAAAGGCGCGCCGTCTGCTGCGCTGAAGAAACGATTTCGGACGTGCAGCGAGTCATCCAGCCGGAGCCGGCCCTCATCTGCTGCGCGAAACACTGCGAGAAGCACTGCCACTTTGATCGTGCTTGCGGCATGGAACCAGCGGTCACCTCGCAGTGAAAATCGCCAGCCGCTCTGGAGATCGTGCACGGCCACTGCAGTCGCTCGCGCCTTACTTTCGGCACTCAATCGCTCCAATTCGTCATTTAACGGGTGTGCAACATCCGCGCTCAACATCGAAGTGCTCTTTACATGCCGACTACAAAGTCGCAAATTCACCGATGCCAAATCTGGCCACGTGGATGCGCCCGAAGGATGAAAAATGGTTCCGACCATTTTTCGCCAGCCATCCTGACGTTCATGTTTTCGACGCGCGCAAAGGCGAGGTTGCGCTGGATCAGATAGATGGTCTCCTGCTCACTGGCGGTTCCGATATCTCGCCAGAATTTTTGCGTCAGAAAGTTGCCGATCCATCGGTGCTGAGCAAAGACATGGATCCAGACCGCGACCGCTGGGAATTTAAGGCTGTGCAGAAAGCGCTTTCGCGTGGACTTCCGATTCTTGCAATTTGCAAAGGGCTTCAGGTGTTCAACGTAGCACTGGGCGGCACGCTAAAGCTCGACATCAAAGGCCACGACTTGCCAGAGCAACGGCATCGCGATGTGCAGCCATTGCGCAGTGCGCTACGCGCGGCTCACCGCTTTTCAAAGGTGAACAGCGCGCATCACCAGGCGATCGAGCAATTGGGCGACGACTTTGAAGTGGAAGCCTGGGCCGCGCATGATGGGATCATCGAGCAGGTTCGCCTGCGCAAATATCCGTTCGGGCTCGCTGTGCAATATCATCCGGAGCGCAGCCGGATTTACGATTCGCTCTTCGAGGATTTCTTTGCGCGATTGGAGTCGTCGAAGCGTTAAAACGTTGACGATTGCGGTTGCGTGCATACGGCACTGTGGGGGCTGCAAAGCGCCGCGACCCGCCGGAGTCGCAAAGCGAGAACCGCCGCTACAACTGCACATACGCCTAGCACCATGAACGCAGGGCCGTGCGCACCAAAGCGATCCTTCATTGCGCCGATTAGCACCGGA
>Ga0193723_1000179_pt1 | contig 23038 bp, 22 predicted proteins | sample H2m2metaG_FD_143042 | JGI IMG/M metagenome (GOLD analysis project Ga0193723, IMG submission 143042) | Soil microbial communities from a riparian zone of the East river system, Colorado, United States - H2m2 | ecosystem: Environmental > Terrestrial > Soil > Riparian zone | place: USA: East River...
AGCGGGGCAGACGCTTTTCCTATGCGTCGGCGCCTTTGGACTCTGCTGGATCTTCTTCGCGCTTTCGAAGTCGTTCTGGCTGTCGCTCGTGCTCCTTCTCATCAGCGGAATGGTCGACAACGTCAGCGTCATCATTCGGTCGACGCTTCTCACGCTCCGAACTCCCCAGCACATGCTGGGTCGCGTGTCGGCCGTCAATCAGATCTTCATCGGATCCTCGAACGAGATCGGCTCTTTCGAATCTGGCGTCGCGGCGAAGCTGCTCGGCGCGGTTCGTTCGGTGATCTTTGGAGGGATAGTGACGCTGGGAGTAGTTGGCGTGACGGCCTGGAAGATTCCGCCCCTCAGAAAGCTCGATGAGTTGGATTAGTCTGGGCGTGCTCGGCAACTTTGTTCTTTTCCTGCAGCACGCACGATGCGACATTAGAACGCATGGGACCTTTCCAGTCTTCTGACTCAACGATACTCGCACCGACGTCCGCAGTCCCGGGATGGACGGCCGAGTATGCTGTGCCCCTGGGCGGGCCAGGGCACCTGCTGCTGGCGACATTCGAGCAGGCAGCGATCGGCATCGCCCACATGACGCTCACCGAAGAGTGGATTTCCGTCAACCAGCGCTACTGCGAGATCACCGGCTATTCCCGGGAGGAGATCCTCAAGGCGACGATCGCGGACATCACGCATCCCGACGATCTGCCCGCCAGCCGCGAGTTCATGGATCGAATACGTGCCGGCGAGCTGCCCGAGTACAGGATGGAGAAGCGCTACGTCCGGAAGGACGGCTCCGTCGTTTGGGTACATCTCACCGTGTCCAGCGTGCGATCCGTGAATGGTGATCCGCTGTATCTCGTTGCCTTCATCGACGACATCACGGAGCGCCGAAACGCGCAGCGCGAAGCTAGTCGATCCTTCTCGCTTCTCCGCGCGACGCTCGAATCGACCGCAGACGGGATTCTGGTTGTCGATCTGGATGGAAAAATCCTGAGCTTCAATCAGAAGATGGCCGACATGTGGGGCATTCCGCCGGAGATCTTCGCTGCCGGCGACGATCAGCGCTCCATCAGCTACGCGCTGGAGAAGCTCGTTCATCCCGACGAGTTCATGGCCAAGGTGACGGATCTGTATCGTCATCCCGAGGAAGCCAGTTACGATGTGCTGGAGCTCAAGGATGGTCGGATTTTCGAGCGTTACTCGCAGCCGCAGCGAATTGACGACGTCGCGGTGGGCAGAGTCTGGAGCTTTCGAGATGTCACGGCCCGCGTTCGCGCAGAAGAGCAGACGACGGCGCTCGTTCGTGAACAAAGCGCCCGCGCGGAAGCGGAGAATTCCGAGAAGCGCGCTGCTCTCCTCGCTGAGGCGAGCCGCGTACTCAGCGCGTCGTTCGACTATCAGACCACCCTGGCTGCTCTAGTGCGGCTGGCCGTGCCGGCGCTGGCTGATTATTGCGCGCTGGACATTGTCGAAGCCGATGACACGTTCACGCGCGTCGGAGAGGCGCACGTCGATCCAGCCAAGTCGGCGCTGATCAAGCAAGTGGCGACGTTTCCCCGAAGCGCCCTCACGGCGCAGCATCCGCTGATTCGGGTCGTGACGACGGGTGAGCCGGTTCTGGAGGCTGAGATCACGCCCGCTTTCATTCGCGCTTCATTTGCGGAGCCATCGCAGCGGCGCACCGTCGAGGCCCTCGAGCCCCGCTCACTAATCTGCGTGCCCCTGGTGAACTCGGGCAAGCCACTCGGTGCGTTGACGCTGGTGACGTCGGGCTCCGGCCGCCGTTTCGAAGTCGCTGATCTTTCTCTCGCCGCCGATCTCGCAAGGAGAGCGGCCATCGTCGTCGAGCACGCGCGCCTTTTCCACGAAGCGCAGCAGGCGACGCGTGCGCGCGACGACGTCCTGGCGGTCGTCGCCCACGATCTGCGCAATCCGCTCAACACCATGACAATGGCCTTGAGTCTGATGCTTGACGCGACGCCGGTCGAGCAGGTCCAGGAGCGGAGGCAGGTCGAGATCGTGCGTCGGGCGGCTGATCGCATGAACCGGATGATCCAGGACCTGCTCGATGTGAGGCGAATGGAATCCGGCCGCCTCAGCATCGACACCCAGCCAGAGTCGCCCGCCTCTCTTATCAATGACACCGTCGAGATGCTCCTGCCCTTGGCGAAGGGTAGCACCATCACTCTCGAGGCCAACGTCTCGGATGACCTGCTGCCCGTAGTCGCCGACGCAGCGAGAATCCAGCAGGTGCTGTCGAATCTGGTTGGTAACGCGGTCAAGTTCACGCCCCGGGACGGACGCGTGACGGTTTGCGCCGAGCAAATCGATGGAGGCGTGAAATTCGGTGTCATCGACAACGGTCCCGGCATTCCACCCGATCAGGTGCCGCACATTTTCGGACGCTTCTGGCAGGCGATGCCCTCTGATCGCCGGGGAATCGGCCTGGGCTTGGCCATCGCGAAAGGAATTGTCGAGGCCCACGGTGGCATGATCTGGGTCGAAAGCCAGGTCGGACTTGGCAGCACTTTCTACTTCACCCTTCCCAGCGCCGTCTAGAAGCGAAATCTGGTTGCCGCCAATGGGGCTGTAGCGTCCATATCCGACGCCCCGCCTCTACCTCTCGCTGCCTGAGGCGTGTTCAAACCGCGTCAGAGCTCGAGGAGGAAAACTGGGTCAGTCCGTCTCTCACGAATACATGGGGTCCGCGGCCGCCGCGGGCCTCAGATACGTTACCGATGCGATGCCGGGCATTCGCCGTCAACGCCACGGTCGCGGATTCACGTACATCGGTCCGGACGGCCAGGCAATTCGCTCGCGCGAGATGATCAACCGCTTCCGCTCGCTCGTGATTCCCCCGGCCTGGACCGACGTCTGGATCTGCCCTCACGAGGACGGTCACCTCCAGGTCACCGCCCGTGACGCGCGCGGTCGCAAGCAGTATCGCTATCACCCCGGTTTCCGCCAGCATCGCGACGGGACGAAATTCGAGCGGATGTTCGAGCTCAGCGATGTGCTGTGGAAGATCCGCGAGCGCGTGGAGACCGACATCGAGCTGCCCGGCCTGGCGCGCGACAAAATCATGGCGACGGTTGTGTGGCTCCTCGAGACGACACTCATACGCATCGGCTCGGACGAGTACGCAAAGGCGAACAAGTCGTTCGGTCTCACGACGATGCGTCGCCGCCACGCGACGGTAGTCGGTTCCGAGCTTCGTTTCGAATTCCGCGGTAAGAGCCGTATCCAGCACGCGGTCGCGGTGACGGACAAGCGGATAGCGCGAATCGTTCAGCGATGCCAGGAGCTGCGCGGCGAAGAGTTGTTCAAGTACCTCGACGACGAGGGAAAACGCCAGAGCGTGCAGGCCGAGGACGTCAACGCGTATCTCCAGAACGTCACCGGCCGGGACATCACCGCGAAGGATTTCCGCACGTGGGCAGGCACGATGCTCGTCGCCGAGGCCCTGCGCAAAATGGGACCCGCCGAGACCAAGCGCGAAGCCGAGAAGAACATTGTCGCCGCCGTCGACGTCACGGCAAAGCGGCTGGGCAACACCCGGAGCGTCTGCCGGAAGTACTACATCCACCCCGCGCTCCTCGAAGCGTATCTCGACGGCTCAGTCCTCCCGCCTTTGCCGGAGCGAAAGTGGAGCAAGCGCACGCCGCCCCACGGTCCGACACTTCGTCAGCACGAGTTGGACGTTCTCGCCTTTCTCAAAGCGAGGCTGAAGGCAAGCGGCCGGCGCTCCGCGGAGAACGGGAAAAAGGCTCAGGCCTCGCGGCCGGAGGAGTCGACGGCGGAGAGCACGGACCGCCAATCCACCGAAAAGAACGAGTTGGAGCCGGCCCGCTCCTAGTCCAGGTACGGGTAGTCGGGGTCGGCGAGTCGCGCAGCACGCGCCGCGGCTTCGGGTCCAGCAATCTCTCTCGCCAGGTCGAGCAGCATCGGACTGAGATGTCCCCCGTATCGGAGGAGACTCGCCGCGCGTGTTCGCCGACCCAATAGAAACGAAAGGAAGGGCTGGTCCGCTTTGAGCGCATTACACTCGGGGCAGGCGAGCACGAGGTTATCGCGACGATCGTACGCTGTCTTCCCCTTTCGCGGCGTCACGTGGTCCATGGTGATCGCCTTCGAGCTGACGCGTCGCTCGCAATACGCACATACGGGCCCGTGCTGATCCAGCAGCCACTGTCGCGTATCCATGTAGGCGTTGCGGCTCGTCGGCAGCGATGTGTGCTGATGGGCCGTGCGTCCGGCGCGCTTGCGCCCTTTTTTGCGCGGGCGTCTTCGTGGTGTTGGAGTCAAGTTGGACGGGTGTAATGGTGCCGAAGAGTTGTCCTAAACCTAGCCGCTAGATGCAAATTCCGCAGAGAGTTAGCTTTTCGCGACGATGACAATGCGAGAGAAGCTCGAGCTCCTGGAGCGGAGGCGGATCGAATCCGAGCAGGGCGGCGGCGAGGCGCGACTCAAGGCGCAGCACGAGAAGGGCAAGCTGTCGGCGCGGGAACGGTTGGACCTGCTACTCGACGAGGGGTCGTTCGTCGAGCTCGATCGGTTCGTGGTCCACCGGTCAACTGATTTCGGCCTCGAAGCCCAGAAATTCTACGGCGACGGAGTCATCACCGGCCACGGCAAGATCGACGGCCGGCTCGTCTACGTTTTCTCGCAGGACTTCACGGTTTTCGGTGGATCGCTCTCCGAGTCCTTCGCCGAGAAGATAGTGAAGATCATGGATCTGGCGATGCGAAACGGCGCACCGGTCATCGGACTCAACGACTCCGGCGGCGCGCGCATCCAGGAAGGCGTGGTCTCTCTTGGCGGCTATGCCGAGATTTTTCTGCGCAACACGCTTGCGTCAGGCGTGATTCCCCAGATCTCGGCCATACTCGGGCCATGCGCCGGCGGCGCCGTCTACTCGCCAGCCATCACGGATTTCACTTACATGGTGCGGGGTACGTCTTACATGTTCGTCACCGGGCCCAATGTCGTTAAGACGGTGACGCACGAAGATGTAACCATGGAGACTCTTGGCGGTGCCGATACACACTCCGCGGTCTCAGGCGTCGCGCACTTCGCCTCGGACTCCGAGCCCGAGTGTCTTCAGCACATTCGCGATCTCTTCCGGTTCATTCCCTCGAACAACCTTGGTGACCCGCCGCGCGGGCCGGGCACCGACCCGCGCGAAAGGCGTGACGAGTCGCTGCTCGACATCGTGCCGGACAATGCGAACAAGCCGTACGACATGCACGATGTCATCAAGCGAATCGTCGACGACGGTGATTTCTACGAGGTTCAGCGCGAGTACGCCGGAAACATTCTTTGCGGGTTCGCGCACCTCGGCCGCTTCAGCGTAGGTATAGTCGCCAATCAGCCGGCCGTGCTCGCGGGAGTGCTCGACATCAGCGCGTCGCTAAAGGCCGCGCGCTTCATCAGGTTCTGCGACGCGTTCAACATCCCGATCGTGACCTTCGAGGATGTGCCGGGCTTTCTACCGGGTGTAGCGCAGGAGCACGGCGGTATCATCAAGCACGGGGCGAAGCTTCTGTACGCGTATTGCGAGGCAACCGTACCCAAGCTGACTGTGATCACGCGCAAGGCCTATGGCGGAGCGTACGACGTCATGAGCTCGAAGCACATTCGGGGCGACTTCAACGTCGCCTGGCCGACGGCGGAGATCGCGGTAATGGGACCGAAGGGCGCGGTCGAGATCCTTTTCAGAAAGGAAATCTCGGAAAGCAGCGATGAGGCGGCAGCGACCGAGAGCAAGATCGAAGAGTACCGCGAGAAGTTTGCGCACCCCTACATCGCCGCGGGGCGCGGCTACCTCGACGACATCATCGATCCGCGTGACACTCGGCCGGCTCTCATAGACGCTCTCGAGACATTGCAGACGAAGCGGGACAAGAATCCGCCCAAGAAACACGGCAACATTCCGCTCTGATCGATGTTTAAAAAGGTTCTCATCGCAAATCGTGGTGAGATCGCTCTGCGGGTCATTCGCGCCTGCCACGAGCTCGGAGTCCGAACGGTCGCCGTTTACAGCGAGGGCGACGTCCGAGCGCCGCACGTCCGCGAGGCGGACGAAGCGGTTCTGATCGGACCGCCGCCATCGAGCGAGAGCTACCTGCGCGGCGACCGGATCATCGAGGCCGCGAAGCTCACCGGCGCCGAAGCAATTCATCCGGGTTACGGATTTCTATCCGAACGAGAGTGGTTCGCGCGGGCGGTGCGCGACGCGGGGATCGTCTGGATCGGTCCGCCGGCTGAAGCCATCGCGGCGATGGGCAGCAAGACATCGGCGCGTACGCTGGCGGTGGCGAACGGAGTTCCTGTTGTGCCTGGAACCACGGAACCGCTCGCGGACGCGAAGGAAGCCGAAAAGATCGCCAAACAATTCGGCTATCCGATTCTGCTGAAGGCAGCGGCCGGCGGTGGCGGGAAGGGGATGCGCGTGGTCTCGGGACCCAAGGAGTTGAAGGGAGCACTCGAAGCGGCACGCCGCGAGGCAAAGAGCGCGTTTGGAGACGACGCCGTTTATCTGGAGAAGTTCGTGGCGCAGCCTCGGCACGTCGAGATCCAGATACTCGCCGACACTCACGGTACTGTGCTTTCGCTGGGCGAGCGCGAGTGCTCGGTGCAGAGGCGTCATCAGAAGATGATCGAGGAGGCGCCGAGCGTTGCCGTCACTCCAGCGCTGAGAAAAAAGATGGGAGAGACCGCAGTGCGCGCGGCTCGCGCGGCAGGATATGTGAACGCGGGGACGTGCGAATTTCTCCTCGACCAGAGCGGGGAGTTCTACTTCCTCGAGATGAATACGCGCTTGCAGGTTGAGCATCCGGTCACTGAGCTCGTAACCGGAATCGATCTCGTTCAGTGGCAGCTTCGCGTGGCGTCCGGAGAGAAGCTTCCGTTCAAACAGGAGGAGATCTCTCCACGCGGCTGGGCGATCGAATGCCGCATAACCAGCGAAGATGCCTCCAACAATTTTCTTCCTTCCACCGGTCGCATCGAGCACCTCCATTTGCCGAGCGGCCCCGGTGTTCGCTGGGACGGCGGAATCGAGTCGGGCAGCGAGGTTGGACTCTACTACGATCCGATGCTCGCCAAACTCATCGTGTGGGGTGCTGACCGCGAGCAGGCAGTCACGCGAATGCGGAGGGCGCTGGTTGATCTGATCATCCAGGGCGTGGAGACGTCGCGCGATTTTCACATTCGTGTGATGGACGACGACGAGTTTCGACGCGGGGACATCGACATCCAGTGGCTCGAGCGCAGGCTCCGCTCGATTCTGGAGCGACGTCCCGCCGATGAGTCAGTTCGTGTCGCGGCGATCGCCGCTGCGTTGCTCGCCGAGCGCGATCGATGCGCGCGTGCGGTGTCGGGCTCCGATTCAGAGACGAGTCTCCAGGCGCCCAATGGTGACGGCCCTGCCTCCTGGAAGCAGGCGGCGCGACTCGAAGGTTTACGTACCTGATGGCAGTCGTCAGTGTCGCGATCGAATCGATTGCCGCCGGCGGCGACGGGGTCGGCAGAAACAACGGACTCGTCGTGTTCGTTCCCCGCTCGGCTCCCGGCGACGTCGTTACGGCGCAGATCTCGGGCAAGGGCCACTTCGCGCGTGGAACGTTGCGGAGCGTCGTGACTCCATCTCCAGTTCGCATCGAGCCACCGTGCCCGCATTACGCTCGCGACAAGTGTGGCGGCTGTCAGCTGCAACACATGACCTACGATGCGCAGTTGTCGGCGAAGCAAATGATCGTGCGCGATTCGCTGCAGCGAATCGGCAAGCGAGAAGTCAGCGCGCCATCCATCGAGCGGAGTCCAAAGGACTGGCGCTATCGCAACAAGCTGACGCTCGCGATGCGGCGCCGCGGAGGACGTTGGATAGCTGGGCTACACCCGTACGACGATCCAGTCCACGTCTTTCCGCTCGCCGATTGTCCGATCACCGACAGACGCGTCGTTGCTGCGTGGCACGAGGTGATGAAGGCGGACGCTTATTTCCCGGATGCCAAAGAGCTGCGCGGGAGCGTTCGCATTACGAGTGGTGGTCCGACGTTCGTCATGATCGGCGGCGAGAGCTGGGCGGCTCGCGACCAGTTCAGCGCGGCCGTGCCCTCGATTTCTGCCGTATGGTGGGAGCCCGCGGACAACAAGCCGCGCCGCGTTCTGTATGACCGGCGCTTGGACCACACACCCAGCGCTTCGTTCGCGCAGGTCAACGCCGAAATGGCTGAGATTCTTCGCGCATACGTGCTCCACAAGGCGAGATCGTTCAATCCCAAATCGGTGGTCGACGCCTACTCTGGCGCCGGCGACCTCGCGGTTGCGCTGAGCATGGATGGTGTCGCGGTGACGGCAATCGAGCTCGATCCCGAGGCAGCGGAATGGTCGGCAACCAAATTGACGGGCTCGTCGCGCGCGGTTCAGGGTCGCGTGGAGGACGAGCTGCCGTCCGCTCTGCCCGCGGATCTCATGATCCTCAATCCACCTCGCGCGGGAGTCGACTCTCGAGTAGCCGCGACGCTGGAAGCTGAAGCAGCGCGATTGCGCGGAATCATTTACGTCAGCTGCAATCCCGCGACGCTCGCGCGTGATCTCTCGCGACTTCCGAGCTATCGCATCGAATCACTCCGATCATTCGACATGTTTCCGCAAACGGCTCACGTCGAAACTGTGTGCGAGCTTCATCCCACGGGCGCCCCCGCATGAGATACATCGTTCAGCTGAACGGCGAGCGAAAGGCGGTCACGCTCGAGCCCGACGGAGTCGCGTACGAAGTCGAGCCGCGGGCACGCGCGGAGCTGTCGGATATCGAGGGGAGCCCCGTCCGGATGGTGAAGATCGGAACGCAGGTCTACCGCGTCGTCGTACAGAAGCGGCAAGGTCGCGGAACGTACACGCTTTGGGTCGATGGCTATCGCTTCGAGACCGAAGCGCTCGACGAGCGCACAAGGGCAATCCGCGATCTTTCGGCTGCACGCGCCGGCCCGACTGGTCCAGCGCCCATCCTCGCGCCGATGCCGGGTTTGATTGTCAGAGTCAGCGTAAAAGCCGGCGACAAGGTCGAAGCGGGGCAGGGCATTGTGGTGATGGAAGCGATGAAGATGGAGAATGAGCTGCGTGCTACCGCTGCTGGCACCGTCCGCAGCGTTGAAGTATCTCCAGGCACAGCGGTGGAGAAGGGCGCTCTCCTTGTCGCCCTCGAGTAGAATGGAGGGAAGCGGGAAGGGGGAAGCGGGAAGGGGGAAGAGTTGGCTAGCCGCTATGCGAGATGAGTAGTAGCAACCTCAGCGGGAGGATCAAGCAATGATGAGAACGCTTCGCACCACGCTGTTGCTCACGATTGTATTCGCCGCTCCAATCGTCGCTCAGGCGCCGATGGCCGGACCTCCGCCAGTTCTCTGGATCCAGCGTGAGCTAGTCAAACCAGGAAAAGGAGCCGCGCACAATGATTGGGAAGCCGGATGGCCAGCTGCGTTTGCCAAAGCAAACTGGGCGACCAACTATCTGGGCATGAACGCGCTGTCGGGTACGAACGAAGCCTGGTTCACCATTGGATATCCCTCTTTCGCCGCCATGGAGAAGGACATGGGGAGCATGGATGCCAATGCTTCGCTGACCGCGGAGCTAAAAAGGCTGGGCGCCGGCGAGTCCGACTACGTCGAGACGACGAGCGCGATTCTGGCGCAATACATCCCGAGCTTGAGCTACAAGCCCGAAGTCGATCTTGCGAAGCAGAGATATTTCGAGGTCGTCCGATTCGTGATGAAGCCGGGGCACGAAGAGGACTTCTACAAGGCCTCGACCATCTATCGTGACGCTTACACCAAGGCGGGTCTGGATAACCATTGGGCCGTGTATCGTGTGGTGAGCGGCCTTCCGGGCGGGACCTTCCTCGTAATCCTTCCAATGCGATCGCTGGCCCAGTGGGATAGGATCGCCACGGAGGATGAGGCATTCGCGAAGGCAGCGGGAGCAGCGCAGATGAACGCGCTTACGAAGCTCGTGACGGACGGTTATGCGACCAGCCAATCCCAGATTTTCGCGCTCAATCCCAGGATGAGCTATGTGAGCAAGGAGATGAAGGCGGCGGATCCGTTCTGGCGTTGACATGCCCTACCGGCTCAGATACCTTAAAAGGCTGTCGTAAAACCACTTAGTCGCCATCAACCGCTTGGAACCCTACTCGAATCAAAGGGGGCCGGCACTTACATACGTTTTGCCTCACATGAAGACCTACTCCGCGACCCCGCGGGATATCGAGCACCAGTGGTACATCGTCGACGCCGAAGGCATGATCCTCGGCCGTTTGGCGACCGAGGTTGCCAAGATCATCCGCGGCAAGCACAAGCCGATGTACACGCCCCACATGGACACCGGTGACAACGTCATCGTCATCAACGCATCCAAAGTCCGCGTCACGGGCAAGAAGGCGGAGCAGAAGCAGTATTTCAGACACACTGGCTACATGGGTCACGAGCGGTTCACCCCGTTCGAGACGATGCTCGCCAAGCATCCAGAGCGCGTGATCGAGAAGGCCGTCTACGGCATGCTGCCCAAGACGGCGCTCGGACGTCAGAAGCTCCGGAACAAGCTACGTGTATTTGCCGATGCAACGCACACGCATGCTGCGCAGCAGCCGAAAGTGCTCGAACTCAACAAGAAGAGTGAGAAGTAATGTCTGATACGACGCATACGATCGGGCGGCGCAAGGAAGCGGTCTGCCGCCTGTACATCAAGGCGGGCTCCGGCAAATGGTCGGTCAACGGACGCACGTTGGGAGATTATTTCCCGCGTCCCGCGCACGTCTCCGCCATTCAGCAGCCGTTCACGATCACCGATACGCTCGGCCGCTACGATGTGAAGGCGAAGGTCGAGGGTGGCGGGTTGACGGGACAGGCGGGCGCGTTGAGGCTTGCCGTCGCGCGCGCTCTCGTGAAGATGGACGAGTCGCATCGCCGGAAGCTGCGCGACCTGGCGTTGCTGACCCGAGATGCAAGAGCGGTCGAGCGCAAGAAGCCCGGCCGTCCGAAGGCAAGAAAGAAATTCCAGTTCTCGAAGCGCTAAACCCCGAAGGAATCCCTATTTAATGGCTCAGCCAAACCTGGAGCAGCTACTCGAAGCCGGTGTCCATTTCGGACACCAGACCCGCCGTTGGAACCCGAAGATGCGTCGGTTCATCTTCGCGGAACGGAACGGCATCCACATCATCGACCTGCAGAAGACGCTGCGGCAGCTCGAGCTGGCGCAGAAGCTGGCGAGAGAAGTGATTCTCCGCGGCGACAACGTCCTCTTCGTGTGCACCAAGCGGCAGCTCGTCAACATCGTGAAGAGCGAAGCCGAGCGTTGCGGGGCGATGTATGTGACCGAGAGATGGCTGGGCGGACTGCTCACCAACTTCCAGACGGTGAAGAAGCAGGTTCGCCGGCTCAAGGAGCTCGAGGCGGGCAGCGAGGCGGGCGGCGATTTCGAGAACTACACCAAGAAAGAGCAGCTGATGATGAGTCGTCAGCGCGACAAGCTTTCGAAGAACCTTTCGGGAATCAAGAACCTTACGCGTCTGCCGGGACTCATGTTCGTGATCGACTCCAAGAAGGAGCGCATCGCGGTCAACGAGGCCAACAAGCTTCAGATTCCGCTGATTGCGCTCGTCGACACGAACGCCGATCCGGATCTGATCACCGTTCCGATCGCGGGCAACGACGACGCGATCCGCTCGGTGGAGCTGATGACGAAGTCGATCGCCGATGCGATCGTCGAGGCGCGTCGGGAAGCTCCGGTGCGCGAGGAAGTCGAAGAGGCTGAGTCGTACACCTACAGCTCCGATCGCGGTGCCGAGCCGGAAGGCGAGGGCGACAAGAAGAGGAAGAGACGGCCACGGAGGCGACGCGCCAAACCAGAGGCGATTGCCGCGCGGCTCAAGACAGGCGGCGAAGAAGGCGGCGGGCCCGAAGAGGCCGCCGAGACCGAGCAGGAAGGTTAACTTTCACGCCGCCGGAAAACTCCGGCGGCGTTTTCACGAGACACTATGATGACTACACAAGAGAAATTCACAGCGAAGGATGTTCAGGCTCTGCGCCAGCGTACCGGCGCGGGCATGATGGAATCGAAGAAGGCCCTCGAAGAGAACAACGGCGACATGGACAAGGCCGCCGAATATCTCCGCACAAAGGGCATTGCCAAGGCCGATAAGCGCGTTGGCAAGCAGACCAGCGAAGGCGTGATCGGCAGCTACATCCACCACAACGGCAAAGTCGGCGTGATGGTGGAGGTGAACTGCGAGACCGACTTCGTCGCGCGGACCGATGACTTCAAGCAGCTGGTGAAGTACATCGCCGAGCACATCGCCGCTGCGGCCCCGGTCGCGGTGGACAAGGATCAGGTCCCGCAGGACAAGGTCGAGAAGGAAAAGCGAATCTTCGTCGAGCAGGTGAAGGAGAGCGGCAAGCCCGATCACCTGATCGAGAAGATCGTCGCCGGCAAGATCGAGTCGTACTACAAGGACGTGGCCCTCGTGCACCAGGCCTGGGTTCGCGAGCCGAAGAAATCCGTCGGCGATCTGATCAAGGAAGCTTCTGCGAAGCTGGGAGAGAACATTCAGGTCCGCCGCTTCGTTCGCTTCCAGATGGGCGAGGAGTAGAGCAGCCTTTGGCTGAGCTCAAGTACAAGCGGGTTCTGCTCAAACTCTCCGGCGAGGCCCTCGCCGGAGAGAAGGGCACCGGCTTTGATTTCACGATACTCGAGCGTCTCGCCACCGAAGTCTCCGACATCGTGAAGATGGGTGCCGCCGTTGGTCTCGTGATTGGCGGCGGCAACATCGTTCGCGGAGCCCAGCTATCGAAGATGGGAATGGACCGTGTCGGCGCGGACTACATGGGCATGCTCGGCACGATAATCAACGCGCTGGCGCTCCAGGACGTGCTGGAGAAAGCCCAGCTCGAGACGCGGGTGATGACGGCTATCGCAATGGAATCGATCGCGGAGCCGTTCATCCGACGCCGCGCGATGCACCACCTCGACCATGGCCGCGTGGTGATTTTCGCCGCCGGAACCGGGAATCCATACTTCTCCACCGATACGGCAGCAGCGCTCCGCGCCATCCAGATCCACGCCGACGTCATAATCAAGGCGACGAGCGTCGATGGAGTCTATAGCGCCGACCCCAAGCTGGATCCGGATGCGACCCGGTACAAGACAATCAGCTACCGAGATGTCATGGTCAACGAGCTCCGCGTGATGGACCAGACGGCCATCACGCTGTGCAAGGAGAACAATCTGCCGATCATCGTCCTGAACATTCACCGTCACGGAGAGGTTGCGAAGGCGCTGCTGGGTGAGCGCGTCGGAACGATCGTACAATGACGACAATTCCTCAGATCACGAAGGACTGCCGGACCGCGATGGAGAAATCATTCGAGGCGTCGAAGCGCGAGCTCGCGTCGATTCGAACCGGAAAGGCGACGACGAGCCTGCTCGACACCGTCCGCGTGGACGCGTACGGGCAACAGATGCCACTCAATCAGGTGGCCGGCGTTTCCGCGCCAGAGCCACGGCTTCTCACTGTCACGCCGTGGGACAAAGGTCTGGTCTCGGCGATCGAGAAGGCCCTTCGCGAGTCCGATCTCGGACTCAACCCGCAGACGCAGTCGGGGGTCATTCGGGTTCCTCTGCCTGCTCTGAATGAGCAGCGGCGAAAAGAGCTCGTGAAAGTCGTTCACAAACTTGCCGAAGAGGCGCGAATCGGCATCAGGCACGCGAGGACCGCAGCGCGCGATCAGCTGAAGAAGCTCGAGAAGACTTCAGAAGACGATCAGAAGAAGGCGGAGAAAGAGCTTCAGAAACTCCACGACGACTACATCGGCAGGATCGATGAGCTGTTGAAGGGTAAAGAAGCCGAAATCATGGAAGTCTAGCCCGTGTCGGAGCTGACACGGCGCATCATCTTCGCGGTCATTGCCGCGCCCGCGAGCATCGCGATCGTTTACCTTGGCGATTGGGTGCTTGCCATAGTGCTCTCTGGTCTTGCCGCACTCGCCGCGTGGGAATTCTTCCGCATGGCGCGCGAGACCGGCGTCCTACCGCTCGATCCCGCGGGTATCGCGCTTGCCGCACTGCTGCCGATTGCGGTTCACGCGCAACGGCTCGGCGTTTACACGCTGTCGCTGACGGCCATCGTCGCGATGATCCTCGTGATGTTCGCCAGCACGATCTGGCTGCGCGGACCAACCGGAAAGCCGACGTCATCGGTCTCGGTGACTGCGTTCGGCGTTCTGTACGCGGGGCTGTTCTCCTACATCTACGCCGTGCGCTACCATGACTACGCCGTCGGTGCCGGTGCCGGCACTGCATTGGTGTTCCTGCCGGTTCTTCTCACCTGGTCCACCGACGTCGGCGCTTACGCGTTCGGTCGCATGTTCGGGAAGAAGAAGCTGATCCCCTCGGTAAGCCCGGGAAAGACGGTCGAAGGTGCGGTGGGTGGACTTGGCCTCACCATCGTCATATGTCTGCTCTACGTGCGATTCATATTGATGCCGTACGCGCAGCTGGGCCTCACGATTCAGGGTGCGGTGCTCTTTGCGATCGTCGTGAGCGTGGCGGCGCAGACGGGAGACCTTGCGGAGTCACTGCTCAAGCGAGAGGCTGGTGTGAAAGACAGCTCGCGAATACTTCCTGGACACGGCGGAATACTCGATCGGTTCGACAGCCTCTTGTTCGTAATGCCGATCGCGTACCTCGTGCTGGGCCGCTTGCTGCTGCCCATTCCCCAGTGACGCGGACTGCCGCGCCCAAAGGGGTGGCGGTGCTAGGCTCGACGGGATCCATTGGGACTACCGCGCTGCGTGTTCTCGACCGCCAACGCGAACGGTTTCGCGTCACCGCACTAACGGCAAATAGCAACGGTGCTTTGCTCCGGGAGCAGGCGCGACTTTTCTCCCCGACGTTTGTCGGGATGGTGGAGTCGAATAGCGACGCCGATGAGGCCTGGAAGAGCGGCACGGAAGCCTTGATCACCGCGGCTACGCGCGACGACGTTGACATCGTTCTCAACGCCATTGTCGGCGCAGCAGGACTCGACGCCACGCTTGCGGCGCTCGAATCGGGCAAGCGAGTCGCGCTAGCGAACAAGGAGACGCTCGTCATCGCGGGTGATCTCGTGAAAGCGGCGTGCGCGTCGGGATCCGGCGAAGTCGTCCCGGTCGACAGCGAGCACAGCGCGATCCTCCAATGCATCACTGGCCACCCGACCTCGCAGGTGCGGCGGGTAGTGCTCACCGCCTCCGGTGGCCCATTCCGCGATTGGAGCGCGGAGCGCCTCGCGTCCGCCACGATCGCGGATGCGCTCCGACACCCGACGTGGCAGATGGGACGAAAGGTCACGATCGACAGCGCCACGCTCGCCAACAAAGCGCTCGAGGTGATCGAGGCACATTTCCTGTTCGGGCTTCCGTACGATCGCATCGAAGTCGTGGTACACCCGCAGAGCGTGGTGCATTCATTCGTCGAGTTCATCGACGGCAGTGTCGTGGCCCAGATGAGCGTTCCGACGATGGAGCTGCCCGTGTTATATGCGCTCACGCACCCTGACCGCGTGGCGGACGATGGTGTACCAGCGTTCGATCCCGTTAGACTTTCTCCAATGACCTTCGAGCCCGTAGACCACGAGCGGTTTCCCGCTTTGCGCCTGGGTATCTCCGCGGGCGAAGCCGGCGGTGCGGCGCCGGCAGTGTTCAACGCGGCGAACGAGTGCGCCGTCGCGGCGTTTCTCGCCGGAAAGATCGCGTTCGCGGATATTCCGCGAGGGATATCTTCCGCGCTGGAGAAGCTGAGCGGGATGGCGGCGGGCACGCGCGAGCAGCTTCTGGCCGCTGATTCCGCCGGCCGCCGACATGTTCAGGGGATGTTCAAATGCTGAGCTGGCTCGCGCCGATCATCGTATTCGGGCTCGTGGTGTTCGTCCACGAGCTGGGCCACTTCATTGCGGCCAAGCTCACTGGCGTCTACGCGCCGCGCTTTTCGATTGGATTCGGTCCATCGCTCCTCAAGAAGCGATTCGGGGAGACGGAGTACGTCCTCGCCGCGCTCCCACTCGGTGGATACGTTCGCATGGCCTCGCGCGAGGACGAAGCCACCGCGTTCCTCGAGGGAGGCAGTGAGAATTCGGCGATCACCCCCGGAACAGCAAAGGATGGATTCGATCCGAACGCGATGATCCCGTTCGGTCCCAAGCCAATCCCCGAATCGCGCTGGTTCGAGTCGAAGTCTCTCCCCGCCCGGTTGTTCATCATGCTGGCCGGCGTGACGATGAACGCACTCCTCGCCTACGCGATCTACGTAGGTCTGCTGCTTCATTCCGGCATTCCGACGCCGGTGCCCGTTGCCGCGGTCGTGAACCCAGGGAAGCCGGCCGCGCTGGCCGGAATACAGGCAGGCGATAGCATTGCGTCGCTGAACGGGCGGCCGCTTAAGAGCTGGCAAACGCTTCTCGACAGCATCGGTGCATCAGCTGGCCGGCCGCTCAGCCTCGGAATTGTCAGAAAAGGGCAACCGGTCACCGTGACGGTGACTCCGGAATCGGAGGCCGTCACCGACCCGGAGACGGGAGTCAAAAGCCCGCGCGGACGAATCGGGATGATCGCAAGCGTTGCCTTTACCCCCATCTCTGTGCCGCAGACATTCGTTGAGGCATGGCGGATCACGATCGACAACGGCGGCAGGATATTCACGGCTCTTGGCGCGCTCGTACGCGGAGTCGGGCTCAAGGACCTCGGCGGGCCAATCGCAATCGCGCAGGTCTCGGTCCAGGCAGCACAAGGCGGAATCGAGACTCTGCTGTTGCTCGTCGCGCTCATCAGCATCAACGTCGCCGTCTTCAATCTTCTGCCGATTCCCATACTCGATGGAGGGCAGATCGTCCTCAACATCGCCGAGACACTCAAGGGAAGCGCGTTCAGCACCCGCACGCGCGAACGCATCCTCAAGGGTGGTCTGCTGATAATCGGACTGCTCTTCGTCACCGTGATGTTCAACGACATCAGCCGCAACATGCAGAACATCGTCAAGCTCGTCGGCCGCATCTTCGGCGGCTAACGCAAACAAATTCCACCGCCGGACCGTAGTGCACGGTAACCGCTGAGAGGAATCACCAGATGTCCGACTTCAAACCAGCAGACCAGCGACTGACCAGTGAGCCCGGCGTCCAGTACAATGCGGCCGGATACCCGCTCGCACCGGTAATCCCCGAGACGTCCGGCGTGGTATCGTTTCTGAGCAGCACCGAGCGAGAAGGCAGCTGGGCGCTCCCCCGACGTTTTCGGGCGCTCGCCGTCCTGGGAAATGTCGAGCTCGACTTGCGCGAAGCCGAGATCGGACTCGGCGTCTCAGTGATCGAGGCCGTAGCCGTGATGGGCAACATCGAGATCACCGTTCCACCCGATGTCGCGGTCGAGAGCGACGGCGATTCCTTGCTGGGCTCTTTCGTGGTCAAATACGCAAAGGGCGTCAGCGCCAACACGGCAACGGGCTACAAGAAAGTGCACATCACCGGGACCGCGTACGCTGCATCTGTCGAGATCCACGTGAAAGGCCCTGATGAGCCGATGGCTGCCCGGATAAGGCGGACGCTGGGGATCGATTAACAGCAAAGTCAACCTAGAACTACGCAGATGCGAGATCTCAGAAGCATAGATCCGAGGTACGAGGATCCTCGGATCTCTGACCTATGCTTCTACCATCTCGCATCTGCGTAGTTCGAAGTTGACTTTCTTTCCCTGAATTGAACCGAAGGGTCTCCACCACTAAATTCAGAAGCTATGGCTTTCCCCGGCCTCGATGAGCGCGTGGCCGTCGTCCGAGCCAGAATTGACAAAGCCGTAACCCGGGGCGGCCACGGTCAGCGGGTGACGATCGTGGCGGTGACCAAGACCCACGGGCCTGAAGCGGCGCGCGCGGCTTACGATGCGAGCCTGCACGACGTCGGCGAAAACAAGGTTCAGGAAGCGTTGAAGAAGATGGCCGCGGTCGATGTTCCGGTGCGGTGGCACCTGATCGGACATCTGCAGCGGAACAAGGTCAAAGCGCTGGAGCAATTCGTACTGATGCATTCGCTCGACAGCGCGCGACTTGCGGACGCTGTGTGTGAATTCGGAATTTCGCGCGGTCGGGCGGTTGACGTTCTCGTCGAGCTGAATCTGTCCGGAGAGGATTCGAAGGGTGGCTACACTTTCTCCGAGCTACGGCCGGAGGCCGAGCGGCTGGCTACGCTTTCGGGAATCCGGGTTCGGGGAGTGATGACAATGGCTAGCTTTACCGCTACGGAATCGGAGCTTCATCACACGTTCGCTGAGGCTCGTGCGGCGCGCGAGATGTTGGTCCAGGCGGGTCACCCCGCTGAGGAGCTGTCGATGGGAATGTCGAACGACTACGAAATTGCTGTTGAAGAAGGCGCGACCATGGTGCGACTTGGAACCACCCTCTTTGGAGCGAGGGCTAAATGATAGACGAGGCGTTTCATCTTACCCCGCTGGACGTGCGTCGCTACGACTTCGGTCGGGCGCTGCGCGGCTACAATCCCGCGCGCGTCGATCAGTTCAGGGATCAGGTCGCCGAGGAGATGGAGCGACTCACGCGGATAAACCAGGATCTGGACGCGAAGGCACGCAGCTTTCACGAGCAGCTCCGGGCATTCCGCGAGCGCGACAAAGCGCTTAACGACGCGCTCGTGTCCGCGCAGCAGCTTCGCGGCGAAGTTCGGGAGCAAGCCGAGCGCGAAGCGCAGCTCATTTTGCGCGAGGCTCAGGCCGAGGGAGAGCGCATCATCGAAGGCGCGAAGGCGGATGTCCGCCGCATGGAAGAGGAGCTCGACAACCTCGATCGGTCGCGCCGCACGTATCTGGCTCAGATGCGGACTCTGATCGCGCGGCAGCTGTCGGAAGTCGAGGCATCCGATTCACAGGTCGTGGCGAGCACGCTGCGTGGCGCGGGCTCCAACGCTTCCGGACCGAATAGAGAATGACCGCAGTCCGCCCCGTGCCGGTAGCGGGGGGAGACGAGAAGGGCAGACGGTTCCGCCTGCTTCCGACCGATCGCTCGCCCGACGAACTCGAAAAGGAAATGCTTTCTCTCTGGAAGGAGGAGAAGCTTTTCCACCAGACTCTCGCCCAGGGCGAAGGGAAGCCCGAGTTCGTTTTCTTCGAAGGCCCGCCGACTGCGAACGGGCGTCCGGGAATCCACCACGTCTTTTCTCGGACAGTGAAGGATCTCTTCTGCCGCTATCGCGCGATGAGCGGCTTTCATGTTGCGCGCAAGGCGGGTTGGGACACGCACGGCCTCCCCGTCGAGATCGAAGTAGAGAAGAGGATCGAAACGGAGTTCGGCGTGCGCACCGCGAAGCAGCAGATCGAGACGATCGGCGTCGAGCGGTTCAACGCGATGTGTCGCGAGAGCGTCTGGCGCTATCGCGCGGACTGGCAGGATCTGAGCGAGCGCATCGCTTACTGGCTGGACTACAGCGATCCGTACGTCACCTACTCCAATGACTACATCGAGAGCGTATGGTGGGCACTTGCCACCCTCTTTCGTCGCGGCCGCCTCTATCGCGGTCACAAGGTGCTGCCGTATTGCGCGCGCTGCGGAACAACGCTCTCGAGCCATGAAGTCGCGCAGGGCTACAAGGATGTAAAGGATCCAAGCGCTTACGTCGCTCTCGACATGGTGGACGACAAAAAAGGAGGCGCGCGCCGGCGGATTCTGGTGTGGACCACAACCCCGTGGACGCTCGTGTCCAACGTGGCGCTCGCGGTCAGGCCGACGCTCGAGTACGTCGAGCTGCGCAAGAAGAAGTCTGATTCGAACGAGACGATCATTCTCGCTCAGGCGCGTGTTCCGGCCGTGCTCGGCGAGGACTACGGCGGACGCTGGCAGACCGTCGCGACTTTTCCGGGAAGCGAGCTGGTCGGCAAGCGGTACAAGAGACCCCTCGACTGGGTCGAGTACACCGAAGGCCAGCACGAAATCGTCATCGGCGAGGATTTCGTCTCGGCGGAAGAGGGCACGGGCGTCGTTCACATGGCCCCGGCATTCGGCGCGGACGACTACGCAGCCGGCAAGCGCAACGGGCTCGCGTTCCTGCAGCCGGTGAATCTTCGCGGCGAGTTTCCGTCGGAGATGCCGCTCGTCGGCGGGAAGTTCGTGAAGGACGCCGATCCGATCATCCTCGACGAGCTGAAACGGCGCGGGTCGCTCTGGAAATCCACGCTGCACGAGCACGCGTATCCGCACTGTTGGCGCTGCGAGACCCCGCTGCTCTACTACGCACGCACGTCGTGGTTCGTGCGCACGACCGAGTTCAAGGACGCGATGCTCGTGCGGAATTCGCGCGTCGACTGGCATCCGGCGGAAATCGGGGCCGGCCGTTTCGGCGAATGGCTGACGAACAACATCGATTGGGCCGTTTCGCGGGACCGGTATTGGGGCACGCCGCTTCCAATCTGGGTGTGCGATCGGGACGATTCGCACGCTGAGGCGATTGCAGGCTACGCGGAGCTGTCGGAGAAATCGGGCACGACGTTGGGCGAGGGGTTCGACCCGCACAAGCCATTCATCGACCGCTTCTCCTGGAAATGCGAGTGCGGCGGAGTGATGACGCGCACTCCCGAAGTGATCGATGCGTGGTTCGACTCAGGATCGATGCCATTCGCACAATGGCACTTTCCCTTCGAGAACCAGCAGAAATTCGAGCGGTATTATCCGGCCGACTTCATCGCCGAAGGCATCGATCAGACGCGCGGATGGTTCTACTCGCTGCTCGCGATCGCAACCGGCCTCGGCGACGCGCTTCCCAACAATCTTCTCGCGCACGAAGCGCACGAGCCCGCCGTGGGAGACACGGCGCCATACCGGGCGGTGGTCGTCAACGATCTGGTACTCGACGCCGAAGGCCAGAAAATGTCGAAGAGACTCGGAAACATCATCGATCCGGAGACAGTGATTCCGCGATATGGTGCCGACGCGGTTCGCCTCTTTCTCACGACATCGAGCCAGCTGTGGACGCCGCGCCGATTTGATGAAGCGGGCATCCGCGATACCGCCGGGCGTTTTCTCCTGACGTTCAAGAACGTCTACACGGGAATCTTCGCCGAGTACGCCAACTTCGGGTGGGCGCCGTCCGACAAGGATCCGCCGCCGGAAGATCGGCCGCCACTCGACCGGTGGGTCCTCTCACGTCTCGCCAGCGTCGAGCGAGAAGCGGATCAGCTGCTTCGCCGCTACGAGGCGACCAACGCCGCCAAAGGCGTCATGACGTTCTTCGACGAGGACGTCTCCAAGTGGTACGTACGTCAAAGCCGACATCGGTTTTACGATGTGGACGGAGAAGACAATCGCGCTGCTTTCGCCACGCTGCACGAGATTCTGGCTGTAACCTGCCGGCTCCTTGCGCCTTTCGCTCCTTTCATAACCGACTGGGTGCATCGTCAGCTGACCGGCAGCTCGGTGCACCTCGCTTCGTTCGCGCGCGCGCATGGCGGTGCCGTAGACGTCGATCTCGAGCGTGCGATGTCGTACATCCGAACGCTCTCCACGCTCGGCCGCGCAGCGCGCGAGGAAGCGGGAGTCAAGGTGCGGCAGCCGCTGGCGAGAATGGTTTGCGTGGTGCCTCCGCGGGCGGGCGGATTGGGGGGCGGCGGGAGCCGCGGCGAGGGCATGCTCGAAGCGTTGAGCCCCCTTCTGGCGGCCGAGCTCAACATCAAGAAAATCGAGTTCATCTCGAGCGCCGACGATCTAGTAACTTTAAAGGCTAGACCGAATTTCCGTTCGCTGGGTAAGAAGTTCGGGAAAAACACTCCGCTCGCGAGCGAGGCGGTTCAAGCGCTCACGAGTGATGCGCTGCGGGAGTTCGAGGCTGGAAAGCCGTTGTACGTATCAGTTGGGAACGATTCGCACGAGCTGAGCGCCGAAGACCTTACGGTCGTGCGGAGCGCATCGGGCGAGTTGGTGGTGAAGGAGGAGAGCGGCTATTTTGCCGCCCTCGATCCGGTGGTGACGCGCGAGCTGAGGCTGGAAGGTCTCTCGCGCGAGCTGGTCAGCCGGGTTCAGCGGTTAAGAAAGGAATTGGGTTTCGCGGTGAGTGATCGCATCACGCTCTCCGTCGGAGGCGCCGCGGAGATTCAGGAGGCGGTGAAGGCGTTCCAGAAGGGGATCGCCGATGAAGTACTCGCTGTACGGGTGACCGTCGGCGAGCTAATCGAAGGAACACACGCGACTCACACGTTTGACCTTGATGGGCAGAGCGTTCAAGTCGCCTTGGAGAGGGTTGGTTAGAAATGTCACCCGCAGCTAAGAAGAAAACGAAGGCTAGCAGTCCGACGGCCACCAAGCCGAAGGCGATGACGAAGAAAAACCTGCAGCACTTTGAGAAGCGCCTGCTCGAAGAGCGGAAGCGCGTCCTCAAGGAGCTCGGGCACTACGACGAGACTTTTGGATCGACGCCGCAGGGCGCGGACGGCGATCTGAGCGCATACTCCTTCCACATGGCCGATCAGGGCACCGATGCGATGGAGCGCGAAAAGGCGTTTCTGTTCGCGAGTCAGGAAGGCCGCTTCCTCTGGCACATCGACGAAGCGCTGCGCCGGCTCTATCGGAATCCGGAGCAGTTCGGGAAGTGCCACAACTGCGGGCGAGAGATCAGCTTCGAGCGTCTCGACGCGCTGCCGCACGCCAGATATTGCATCGAGTGCAAGCAGCGCGAAGAAGATGGAAAGCGCCAAGCCTAATCCGCCCCTCTTCTGGGGCACGCTGGTAACGGTGGTGGTGCTGGATCTCGCGACGAAGCTGATGGCGGCGGCGATGTTGTCCCCGCAGCACGTTCCGCACGAGATACTCGGAAATCACCTCCGACTCACTCTGGTCTACAATCCAGGGGCGGCGTTCGGCCTCAACCTGGGCATATACTCGCGCTGGATCTTCATGGCGCTCACCGCCGGCGCGCTGGTAATCCTCGGCCGGTTGTACCGCGCGACTCGTCAGGGGGATCTTCTTCGAGCCCTGG
>Ga0193723_1000180_pt1 | contig 23034 bp, 18 predicted proteins | sample H2m2metaG_FD_143042 | JGI IMG/M metagenome (GOLD analysis project Ga0193723, IMG submission 143042) | Soil microbial communities from a riparian zone of the East river system, Colorado, United States - H2m2 | ecosystem: Environmental > Terrestrial > Soil > Riparian zone | place: USA: East River...
CGTCATTTCCCGTGCGGCCCGGGGCCGGCGGCTACGGGAGATGGTCCATCGGGACGGCGTCACCGGTCTCCTCAATCACGCAACCCTGATCGCGGAGTTGGAGACCGCGGTTGACTACAGCCGACGGCACAGCGAGTCGCTCGCATTCGTCCTTTTCGAGCTCGAGGGCTTTCGTAATTTGAATGAACGACTGGGGCCACGGGCGGGAGACGAGGTCCTGCTCCACGTGGCCTCGGTGTTTCGATTCAATGTGCGAGCCAGCGATGTGATCGGCCGCTACGGGTGGGAGGCATTCGGCATGCTGCTGCGGGGTGCCAGCACGGCCGGTGCCGCGGTCCTTGCGGAGAAGCTTCATCGGGTGCTCAGCGAGCAACCGGCTCATACCACAGTCAGCGAGGTGGTTTCGCTTAAGGTGAGGGTCGGATCGGCTGTGTTTCCCCGCGATGGCACGACCGCGGCGGAGCTGACCCAGGCGGCGGATAGGGCGCTTCGCACGGCGGGGCGGCGGGGCAGCGGGGCAGCGGGACAGTAGAAGCGGGGCAGCGGGGCAGCGGGGCAGCGGGGCAGCGGGGCAGCGGGCAAGATACCAAAACAGAAACCCTCCCGAGCGATATTCAGCTCGAGAGGGTCTCTTGCTTGGGGAGCGAACTGCCCCGCTGCCCCGCTGCCCCGCCTAGTGTCTAAACCCCGTCGACAGCGGTAGCACGTCCCGGGGATTCTTCTCGTCCCCGAAGAGCAACCGCCCCTCGCGGAACGTGGCGCCACGGAGCGTGAAGGCGAGCACCTCCCCCAGTTCCTGGACCAGGAAGACCTCGATCTTGTCACGCACTTCCTTCGGCAGGTCCTCGAGGTCCGGCTCATTCGCCTTGGGCAGGATGATGCGGGTGATCCCGGCCCTTACGGCGCCAAGCACCTTCTCCTTCACCCCACCGATCGGCAGAACGCGCCCGAGGAGGGTGATCTCACCGGTCATGGCGATATCGTGCCGGACAGGGCGTCCGGACAAGGCAGACACCACCGATGAGGCCATCGTCACTCCAGCCGACGGTCCGTCCTTGGGAATTGCTCCCGCCGGAACGTGGATATGGATGTCCCGGTCGAACATATCGTCCGAGATCTGCAACGCCGCTGCATGCGAGCGGGCGTAGGTCCACGCGGCCCGGGCGGACTCCTTCATGACGTCACCCAGCTGACCGGTCAGAACCAGCTCGCCTTTACCGCGCATGGTCGAGGCCTCGACGAACATGATGTCGCCGCCGGTTGGGGTGTAGTACATCCCGGTGGCCACGCCAATCTCGTCTTCGCGAGCCTTCTTCTCCGGATGGACCTTGGGCCGACCGAGCAGGTCGTCCACCATCTCCCGCTCGATGGTGATTTGCTCGACCTCCCGAGCGGCGATCTTCCGGGCCACCTTCCGGGCCAGCCGGCCGATCTCGCGCTCGAGCTGGCGAACTCCCGACTCGCGAGTGTAGCTGGTGATGACCTCCGACAGCGCATCGTCGGTGATGGTCAACTGTTCCGGACTGACGCCGTTCTCGCTGAACTGGCGAGGGATGAGGTATTTCCGGGCGATCTCCTGCTTCTCGCGCTCGGTGTACCCGGCGAATTCGACGATCTCCATCCGGTCGAGCAACGGCCCGGGGATGTTCTGAATAAAGTTGGCCGTAGCAATGAACAGCACCTCACTCAGATCGAACGGCACGCCGAGGTAGTGATCCACGAAGGTATCGTTCTGAGCCGGGTCGAGCACCTCGAGCAACGCGCTCGCCGGGTCGCCCTGGAACGAGACACCCAACTTGTCCACCTCGTCCAGCAAGAAAACCGGATTCTTGGTACCAGCCTGCTTCATGCCGTGAATGATCCGTCCCGGCATGGCACCGACGTAGGTGCGCCGGTGGCCCCGAATGTCGGCCTCGTCGCGCGCGCCGCCGAGTGAGATGCGGACGTACTTCCGTCCCATCGCCCGGGCGATCGACTTGGCCACCGAGGTCTTGCCGACGCCGGGAGGCCCCACGAAGAGGAGGATGGGACCCTTGGCGATCCGGTCATCCTCGTTGCCCCGGGTCGGCGCATTGGGAGCCGGCACCGTCGCGGTGGCCTGCGGCACGTCGGTGGACTCTCCAGCGGCGACCTCCTCCGCCTTCTGCTCGGCCTTGGTCTCCTCGGGCTGGCCTGCTCCAGACTCACCGGCGCGCTCCGCCGCTTCCTGCTGGAGCCGGAGCTGCCGGACGGCCAGGAACTCCAATACCCGATCTTTTACATCGCCGAGGGCGTAGTGGTCCTCGTCGAGGATACGCTCCGCCTCCGGCAGCTCGAGGTGCTCTCTGCTCCGCTCGTTCCACGGCAGCTCGGCGACATTCTCGAGAAACGTCCGGATGACCTGCGACTCCATCGACTCGCGTCCGATCCGGCTCAGCCGGCCGAACTCCCGGTCGACTTCCTTACGTGCCTCAGGCGTCAAGTCGAGCGCCGCGAGCTTCTCCTTCAGCTCCTGAAGGTCGTCCCGCTCGTCGCCCTCGCCCAGCTCGCGCTGAATGGTCTTGAGCTGCTCCCGGAGGAACATCTCCCGCTGCCGCTCGCCCAGCTCTTCCTGTACCTGCGATTTGATGTCCTCCTGCGCATCGAGCACACCGATCTGGCGCTGGACGTGAACCAGCACCCGCCGGAGCCGCTCCTCGACCCCCAGGGTTTCCAGCAGCATCTGGCGCTGGGCAGGGGTGATGTCTATGTACCCAGCCACGAGATCCGCGAACTTGCCTGGCTCGTTGACCCCCGCGAGGACTTGCTGCACGACCTCATCGGGAAGGCCTGACTTCTGGCCTAGCTCCGCGGCCCGGACCCGGGCCTCCTTGTGCAGGGCGACAAAGGCCGGATCATCGGGGCTGATGGGAGGCATCTCCTCGGCCTCACGGACGATGGTCTGGAGGTAGCCATCCCGCTCGCTATAGTGGATGGCAATGCCGCGCCGCTCGCCATGGAGCAGGAGCTGCATGCCCGACAGCCCGCGCTGCAATTGGCCGATGCGGGCGATGGTGCCGATGGTATAGAGTGCTTCCGAGGTCACGCTCTCGACGTTCTGCCGCTGGGACACGGCGAAGACCAGACGTTCTGGACCGGCGAGCGCCGCCTCGATAGCGCGCAGCGTTGCCGGCCTCCCAGCGCCGATCGGCGCGGTGACACCCGGAAACAGGACGACCTCCCGCAGCGGGAGGACCGGTAGCGTCAATCTTTCAGCCATTCAACTGCTCCTTAAGAGCCCCACTCGGGGCGAAATGACAGTCCCACGGAATCGAACGGCGGATGATTTGCACCGTCCGTGCCACTCAAAGAACGTGGCGAAAATGGTTTGAGACCCCAATAGAACCGCCGGCGTGGCCCCAGGGTTCCCATTTTCACCGCACGCCGGCGGGCGCAGCCTCTTTTTGTCGGTACCGGGGAGCCACGACTGCCAATATGGCCTTTGGTTGCCGCTCGCCCTCTAGGAGTACAGATTGTCTGCCATGCTGGGCGTGCTTCTCTTCGTGTACCAGAGGCAGCGAGGCTCATGACGGAACCGAGCGAGACACCGCTCCCCGCCCGTCTGGCCGAGGCCCTGGGTGCCGCGTATACCATAGAGGGCGAGATTGGGCGGGGCGGAATGGGGGTGGTCTACCGCGCGCGCGACGAGCGTCTTCAGCGCCGTGTCGCCATCAAGGTGCTTCCCCCCGAGCTCGCCTTCCAGCAGGACATCCGTGAGCGCTTCACCCGTGAGGCGCAGACCGCTGCCCGGCTCTCCCATCCGCACATCGTCCCCATCCATAGCGTCGGCGAGGGTCGGGGTCTGGTCTACTTCGTCATGGGCTACGTGGAGGGCGAGTCGGTGGCCGCCCGGATCCGCCGGCGCGGTCAGCTCCCGGTCGAGGAAGCCCGGCGCATCATGAAGGAAACGGCGGACGCGCTGAGCGCCGCCCATTCCCTCTCGATCATTCACCGCGACATCAAGCCCGACAACATCCTGCTCGAGGGCACCCGTGGCCGGGTCATGGTCACCGACTTCGGTATCGCCAAGGCGCTTTCGTCCACCTCCGGCGCCACGCTGACCGGCATCGGTGTGGCGATAGGCACACCGGCATTCATGAGCCCGGAACAGGCGGCGGGCGAGCGGGACATCGACGGCCGCTCCGATCTGTATAGTCTGGGCATTGTCACCTACCAGATGTTGACCGGAGAACTGCCCTTCAACGCTCCGTCGGTCGCCGGCATTCTGATGAAGCAGATCACCGAAGCCGCACCCGACCTGCGTCGCAGCCGGCCGGATATCCCGGAAGACCTGGCCCTGGCGGTGGCCCGCTGCCTGGAGAAGGACCCCCAGAACCGCTGGCCCACGGCAGATGCGCTGCGCCGGGCGCTGGAGAGCCGGACGAGCGCGGGCTACGAGCCCACTGGGGTGCAGCGGGGCGCCCCAGCGGGGCAGCGGGGCGGCGGGGCGGGTGCCCCCCGGGCGGGTGGGCAGTGGAAGAACGAAAGTGTAAGACGACCTGAGCGTTTTCCGAAGGACGTGGCACGGCAACGGGGCTCGGCGAATGCTCCCCCCCGGAACCGGGAGCTTCGCCCTGCCGCTGGCCCGCTGCCCCGCTCAGCTGCCCGCTCTCGACGCGATCGGCACAACGAGATGCCGGTACCCGACACCGGTGAACCCCGGATCATTCAGAAGGTACGCGGCCAGTTTGCCAGCTGGGCAGCGGTGTCAGCCGGATGTATGGGCATCAACGTGGCCACGGGAATCGACCATCCCTGGTTTCTGTTCCCGATGTTCGGCATGGGAATCGGACTGCTCCGGAACTACGCTACACTCTGGCAGGCAGGCTACAGCTGGCGAGACGTATTGAGTCGTCCACCCGCTGCGGATGCGCTCGAAACGTTGACCAAAGGTGGGCGCGCAGGTCGTCCAGCCCCCCTGCCGAGCGCGGAAGAGTACGGGTCTCAGCTGCCGGCGGTGATGCAGGTGCACGGGGACAGGGTCGCGATTTTCAAGCTCCTGGCCAGGCTGCCGGCGTCAGAGCGCAAGATGCTACCCGAGATTCAGCAGACGGCGGAGGCGCTCTACGACAGGGCCACCGATCTTGCCCGCACCGTGCACGCCATGGATAGCAATCTGGACTCGGAGGGTCTGGCACAGATCGATGAGCGCATCGCCGCGCTGGGGCGGGAGCCGGACGATCCTGAACGGGCTCGCCGGCTGGGACTGCTGGAGCGTCAGCGAAAGACGATCGCCGATCTGCGGGGCCGCCGGAGCCAGGTGGCGAGCCACCTCGAGTCCTGTGTCTTGGCCATGCAGAACGTCCGCTTCGACCTGCTGCGGCTTCGTTCGGCGGGAGTCGCGGCGGTGCTGGGCGATCTTACCCAGGCCACCCAGAAAGCCAAGGCCCTCTCCAGGGACGTAGACAACGTGATTGCAGCCGCCGGAGAGATCAGGGAAGTCATGAAATGAGCACTAAGACTTCTCCTGATTGACGGAGCCGGTCCGGTTTCCCATCATGTGTCTACACTATGCCGGAGAGGAGGGCCAGCGGCACTCGCGAGGCTAAGGGTACCCGCCGAAGCGAGAGCCAGCCAATGATTCGAGCCCACCGATGGATCAGGCCAGGAGAGGCCGTAGTAGAGCGAAGCAGGATGACTTCCTGCTGAAGTGGCACCGGGACCCCGAGGTGGAGGCGAGGTCCCGGTCGCTTTTTCTGGTGGGATTAGAACGCGGCCACTTCCATCATCGCGCGCTTGAGACTCTCGACCTGAGGTAGAATCACCTCTTCCAGGTCGGGAGCGTACGCCACGAAAGTGTCGGTGGCTGCTACACGCTTCACCGGCGCGTCCAGATGGGCAAAGGTTTCATCGGCGATCCGGGCAGCTATTTCCGCTCCATACCCCCACGACAGCGAATCCTCGTAGGCAACGATCACCCGGTTTGTCCTGCGCACCGAGCCGTAGATCGTGTCCCAATCCACCGGCGAGAGCGAGCGGAGATCGATCACTTCGACGCTGACGCCGTGCTGGTCTTCCATCATCTTGGCGGCAATCAGGGTGCGCTGCACCACGGCCCCATAGGTCACCACGGTAAGGTCGGTTCCCTCCCGCACCACCTTGGCCTTGCCGAACGGAATCATGAAGTTGGGGCCGGGATTGGGCGCCTTGTTGTAGGTCTGGCGGTAGAGGTGCTTGTGCTCGAGGAAGAGCACCGGGTCCTCGCAGCGGATTGCCGTGCGGAGAAGCCCGTTAGCATCGAGCGACGTCGACGGGCAGACCACGCGAAGCCCGGGAATGCCGGTAAAAACCGCCGCCCCCGTCTGCGAATGATAGACCGAGCCGCCCTTGAGATACCCACCGTAGGTAACCCGCACCACCACCGGAGACGAAAACGCGTTATTGGACCGCCACCGCATGAGGGCCAGCTCGTTGCGGAGCTGCATGTATGCCGGCCAGATGTAGTCGAAGAATTGGATCTCGACGACCGGCTTGAGCCCCCGCGTGGCGAGTCCGATCGCGCGCCCGATGATGTTGGCCTCGGCCAGCGGCGAGTTGTAGACCCGGTCACTTCCAAATGCGCGCTGCAGTCCCCACGTCACCTTGAAGACCCCGCCCTTGCCCTTGACGTCGCCGAGGTTCTTCTCCCGACTGCAGTCGGCCACATCCTCGCCGAAGAGCACGATCCGGGGATCCCGAGCCATCTCATCGCGGAGGCAGATGTTCAGCAGGTCCACCATGGTGGTCGGATCACCGATGAACCGGGGATCGTCCTCGGTGTCGAACTGCTCCGATGTGGGGTCGACGTCGGGCGAGTACACGTAGTTGTAAACGGTATCGGTGCCGGGCTGAGGCGACGCCAGCGCCACGTCGGCGGCAACTTGCACCTCCTCCTCCACCTGACTCACGATGGCATCGAGCTCGGCCTGGGTGGCGATGCCCTGGCCGAGCAAGTGCTTGGGGAACCGCACCAGGGGATCCCGTTCGGCATCTGACTGGCGCTCGACCGGCGGCCGGTAGTGAACCTCATCGTCCGAAAGCGAATGGCTGTAGGGACGGATGACGTGGGCATGCACCAGCGCGGGCCCCTTCCGGGCCCGGGCGTACTCCACCGCCTTGGTCAGAACGTCGAAGGAAGCGAGCGCGTCACAGCCGTCCACTTCCTGAATGAAGAGGCCGGGAAATCCCGTGAGCAGTTTGGAGATCGAGCCGCCCGGCGTATTGACCTCCACCGGTACCGAGATCGCGTAGCCGTTGTCCTCCACCAGGAATACCACCGGGAGCTTGAGGTTGGTGGCGGTGTTGAGTGCCTCCCAGAACTCCCCCTCACTGGTGGTGCCGTCACCCGTGGTGCAGAGCACCACTTCGTCCCCGTGGATCAGCTGCTCCCGGTCCGCGATTCCGGTGATGCGGCTGTAGCGCAGCCACGCCTCGGCGCACCCGACGGCCTGGAGGAACTGGGTCCCGGTGGGGCTCGAGGCGCTGACGATGTTCAGTTCTTTGTGCCCCCAGTGCGAGGGCATCTGGCGGCCACCGGAATTGGGGTCGTCGGCAGCGCCAACTGCGGAAAGGAACTGCTCAGTGGCGGTCATACCGAGGCCAAGGCAGAGGGCCCGGTCCCGATAGTAGGTGTAGAACCAATCGTAAGAGGGGCGAAAGACCTTGGATGCGGCAGCCAGGACACCTTCGTGCCCCGCCCCGGAAATCTGGAAGAAGATCTTATTCTGTCGCTTGAGCTGGATCTCCTTGTCGTCGATCCGCCGGGCGAGCAGCATGATTCGGTACAGGTCGAGCAGGTCCGGCTTGTCGAGCCTGGCGGAAGTCCTGGGGCGACCCGAAGTGCGTGTGGCCATGGAACTCGAGGTCAGGGTCACGGACGGCTGAACACGTTTCAAAGATAGCGGTCGCCTGACTTGGCTGGCAGGCAGCCCTCAGGGCTTGTGGCCGGGCCCGCTCAGCAGCACTCCCAAGCGGGGGAAGGCGTCCAGCGCCGCGCGGACATCTGAATCGGTGGCAAGGATGAGATCGGTCCCCCCATCTGGCGGCCAACGAACGAACGCCGCGCGGGCCGCTAACCGCCGAGCCATGGCGAACGCCGTGGCGCTATCGGGCCGGGCCTCAAGTTTGAGGCGGGAGCGGACCCGTTCCAGAAAGGGCGGGAGAAGCCGCGCTTCCCACTGGCCCGTTCCGGCCAGCCAGGCAGCACGGGCGGAGGCTTCGGTCGGTAGGGTCAGAGCCACGCTATCGGCCACGGCATCGTCGTATCCGCTGTCGGCTGCCACGCTCCACCAGGTCGGCGGCTTCGCTGGTGCCGGCACCCTCACGTCGGGCGCAATCCCGCCACCGCCACGGACCTCCCGCCCCCGATCGGTGCTGAAGAGTTGAAGCGTGTCCTGCTCGGCTCCTGCATTCCCGGCAAAGGCGTAGTACTGCTCGATCGCAAGGCCCTGGTAGCGGCGCTGGATGAATCGCCCGCTCGGGGTGAGCACGTGGCCCACGGTCAGTTCCACAAAACCGGAAGGCACCAGAAAGCCGGTCTGCATGAGTGCCTTGCCGAAACTTCGGCGCCCAACGATGAGCGCCCGGTCATGGTCCTGCAATGATCCAGCGAGCGCCTCGGCGGCACTCGCGCTTCCTTCATCGAGCAACAGAATCAGGGGAAGATCCACGAACTCGCCGCTTCCCTTGGTCCGAAAGTCCTCGTTCACCGCCTTCTTGCGCCCTCGTGTGGTGAAGACGAGCGTCTTGGCCGGCAGGAACTCAGCGGCAAGGTCGACCGCCTCGGTCACGATGCCGCCGGGATTCCCCCGCAGGTCGAGGATCAGCTGCCGTGCCTTGGACGAGCGGAGCTGCTTGACGGCCTTTCGCACCTCATCGGCGCCGGTCGGACCGAAGGCATCGAGCCGCACGTATCCGGTCTGCGAATCCACCATCCGCGCGGCCGAGACCGAGCGCACCTCCATGAACACCCGCTTGAGCTTGACCGAAAAGGTGTCGGGCTCCAGACGCGGTCCCCGCTCCAGTCCGACGACCACCCGGGAACCCTTCTCACCGGAGAGCCGCAAAGCTATCGATTTCGGCGGCAGTCCCGCCACCGGCACGCCATCTACCCGGAGAATGCGATCACCGGGAAGAATGCCGGCCTTTTCCGCGGGACTCTTCGGCAGATAGCTGAGCACCGTCGGGACGCCATCGGCTAACTCGAACAGGATGCCAGTTACGGCGAGCTCACCTCGCTCCAGCGCGCTTAGCTTCTCGTAATCTTCCCGGGAAGCAAACCAGCTGTGTGGGTCCAGCGATCGAAGCATCCCGTCGATCGCGGCCCGCACCAGGCCATTGTAGGTGACCGAATCGGGATAGTTGGTCCGGATATGATTGAGAACCGCGGAGAAGCGCTGGAGCTCCTCATACGACGAGAGCTGTGCCCTCGCGGCAGCCGGCGTGACCGCCGCAAAGGTGAGAACAAGGAGCCCCTGCTGGAGCAGGGTTGCCCTGGCACTCGCCCTCATTGGAGCGCCTGGAGCCGCTGCTTGGCCAGCCCGATCTGCTTGTCCCAGCGGCTGGGAGCCATCGCGACAAATCGGGTGAGCGACGCCTTGGCCTCGTCCCGCTTCCCTTGCTCAGCCTGGCAGAGACCCGTCCAGAAGTGGACCCGGGCATCCCGGGGATTGGCTTCGGCCGCGCGCTGCAGCACCTCCACGGCCTCAGCGAGCTGGCCCGACTTGCCCATCGTCACACCGAGATCCAGCAGCAGACTGGCATCGTCAGGATTGGCGTCCACGGCGCGTTTGCGCTCCTCGATTGCCTCGGGGTATTGCCGCTGGGCCTCGAAGATATTCGCCATCTGGACATGTGCCATGTAGAGGCCGATATCGTTTTCCAATGCTTGGCGGTAAAGCTTCAAGGCCTCCTCGGTGCTGCCGCCCGCGTGCCTGATACTGGCCAGGAAGTAGCGGTACTCATTGGTTCGTAGTGGAATCCGGATGAGATCGTCCTCGTGCTTTTTCTCGAAGGCAATCGACTCGTCAACCAGGTGCTCGAAGCTCTTGTCCGCCTCATTCCAGCGCTGGGTGTGGGCCGCGGCGAGTCCCTCGAACCAGAAGACGGACAGGGGGAGCTTGCCCTGGCCGGGGCCGGCCAGGCGGCGTTCGCGGTGGAGCTTCACGAAGCGGCCATACGCCTTTTCGTAGTTGCCCTGCAGCATGTCATCGAATGCCTGGAAGTAGAACTCATAGACGTCGGCGAACAGCGTCTCCCACGACGGGTCCCGTGGGGGCGTCACCGCCCCCGCGATCCGCAGATCCACCATGGGGTTCAGTAGAAACGCCCGGCGGTACATGCGGTCCGAATCCTCCAGCACCTGTTTCCATTCCGCGGGCACCATGTCCCGGCCCTCCTCGGCCCAGAGCTTGGGCCTCCGGGCGTAGGGTAGATATGCGAGCGCCAGAAAGGCTTCCGCGAACCTGGGGTCGATGACCCCGGCGGTCTTCAGCTCCCGCTCCGCATCGTCGAACCGCTTCTCATCCCAGTAGGCGAGGGCGACGTTGTAGTGCGCCGCGGCGTCCAAGGAGTCCTGAACAGCGCGGGACTCCAGCTCCTTCAGGCTCATGGAAAGCTTGATGCGCTGGGCATGCGCCGGTACGGCAAGGCTCGCCAGCAATAGCAGCAGGACGATCAACGATTTCTTGGTCATAGGCACCTCGCGACTCGCGCCTCGAGATCAATCAGAGGGACCAGGAGCCGCGCCGACTGAGCGGGCAACAAGGAAGGGGGAGCACCAACGAGTAATGCGACCGTGAGGTAGGCCCTGATGCGGCTCAGCGACACGAGTGCCTCCCCGGGGGCAAACCCGGACGGTTCTCGCGGCCCCATCAGCGGAATGGAGAGCGCGACGCTTAGATGTTATTGAGTCTGGGGACGTGGTGGATTCATCAAGATGCCAAGCGTGGACGAGCACGGTCAAGTGGGCTTGACTGGACAGCAATCAGTGAAATTGTCGCATTATCGCCTCAGAATGGCCCATTTACGACGGGAATCAAGCCTGGGGGTCAATCCTTTCCCGCAACCCCACCGGCGGGCTGCTGAAATACGACCTTGCCGCCCACAATCGTCGCCCGCACCTCAGCGTGTTCAATGGCCTCGGGTGGAATGGCCGTGAGGTCCTGATCGAGCACCACCAGATCTGCCAGGTAGCCCGGAGCGACCTTGCCTCTGGACCGCTCGGCAAAGACTCCGTAGGCGTTGCCGGCCGTATAAGCCCGGAGCGCTTCTTCCACGGTGATCTTCTGGTCCGGCACCCAGCCGTTTGGGTTCTTCCCGTCCAGGGTCCGCCGGGTGACAGCAGCGTAAATGCCGAGGATGGGGTCGATTGGGGCCACGGTCCAGTCCGAGCCGAACGCGAGGTGGGCCCCGTTGTCGAGGAGTGAGCGGAAAGCATACGTGGTCTTGATCCGCTCGGGGCCGATCCGCTTCTCGGCCCACCGGCCATCGTCAATGGCATGGTAGGGCTGCATCGAGGCTATGTCACCGCTATGCGCTAACCGCGCGATGTCCTGCCGCCGGAGGTGCTGGGCGTGCTCGATGCGGAAGCGCCGGTCCCGGGGACCGTGGGCCTTGGCGACGCTGTCATAGATGTCGAGGATCAGCCCATTTGCCCGTTCGCCGATGGCGTGGACGGCCACCTGGAGGCCCGCCGAATCCGCCGCGCCGATCCATCGACGCAGTGAGTCCTCCGGGGTAACCAGCACGCCCGACGTCTTGGGATCGTCGTTGTACGGGCTATAGAAGAGCGCCGTGGTCGAGCCGAGCGAACCGTCCACGTATCCCTTCACCCCACCGATCCAGACCCAGTCATCGCCGCGGCCCAGCTTCGCCACCGTGTCGGCCACCGCGTGCCAGGTTTCGAGCGGAAAATAGAGCGCCGCCCGGGCGGTGAGCGCACCGGCCTGCTTCGCGCGCAGGTAGGTACCCAGGTCGGCCGGCGCGACACTCACGTGCGCAAAGGCCGTAACACCCTTGGAGGCAGCGTAAGCCAGTGCGCGCCGGAGGGCCGCGTCCCGCTGTGCCCCGGTGGGCTCGGGGATCGCTCGCAGTACCGGTCCCATCGCCTCGTCTTTGAGGATGCCGGTGGGCTCGCCGGTGCGCGGGTCACGTACGATCACGCCGCCCCGAATGTCCTTGGTGGCGCGCGTGATCTTCGCGGCCCGGAGCGCGGCGCTGTTGGCGAGACCCATGTGGCCATCGAGACGGTTGACGAACACCGGGTTGTTGGGGGTGACCGAGTCGATCCACTCGCGGCGGGGAAGCGGTGCGCCCGGCCAACGCTCATGGTCCCAGTCTCCGCCGAGAATCCACTCCCCGGGCTTTCGCTCGAGGGCGAAGTCCTTCAGCCGGCCGACGAACTCCTCGGGCGAGTCGGCCGGGCGCAGGTCCACGCTCGCGAGCTGAAAGCCGCCATCGGTGAAGTGCAGGTGTCCGTCCATGAAGCCTGGCGCCACCATCGCTTTACCGTTGCTGATCACCTTGGTGCCGCTCCCAACCTGCTTCGCAATCGACGCGCTGTCCCCCACCGCCACGATCCGATCGGCGACCACCGCCACACCTTCGGCCCACGGCCTGACCGAGTCGCCGGTCCAGACCCGGCCGTACACAACCAGATCGGCCGGGCGGGATGAAGCGGGAACGGCACGGCACGAGAGGATCCCTGCCAGAGCAAACAACGGCAGACAGGTAAGCGGGGTCTGCGGCATCAGGTCGGGCCTTTCAGGGGAGCTTGGTGAGCCGGCGGATGGCTTCGAGCTTCTCCAGCGCGCTACCGCCGGACGCCGCGGGTGCCACCGAGAAGAGGTCGCGCATATCGAGCAGAATCTCGAGCATGAGTTGGTCGCGCATGAAGGCGCTGTCGAGATCGATCATGCGCCCCTGGTCCGCGGCCTGCTTGGCCCGATCATAGGACTCCCGATAGATCGACTCGAGGTTGGCGAGTATGCGTTCGCGGGAGCGCATGATGTCAAATAATAGCAGATCAAGCTCTACCGGATCACAAGTGCAGGGTCGGGCGGCATCAATGTCGCCGCAGCGACTGGCCGTGAGTGAGTAATTGCGTGCGCAAGACCCGTCGTACCAAAGTCATTCACTTTGCGGCAGTGGGGCGGAGTCTCGTACTCTTTGGGATCGGAAACTTCTGTTGCTGCAATGATTTACGTGACACCGGTCGAGCGGCACCCTTCGTGCTCAATCCATGCCCTATGATCACCCGACTACTTCCTGGACAGTCCCGATGCCTGGGGCGCCGCGGCTACACCCTGGTCGAGGTTGCCTTTGTATTTGCCATCATTGGCATCCTGACGCTGATGACTTTTCCGCGGATCCGGAGAGTAATGGAGTCCAACCGGACGTCGCGGGCAGCGGCCACCGTGGCAGGGGATCTGGAACGGGCGTTCACTCTGGCCGCGAGGTACCGTAAGCCGATGAGGCTCGCCTGCGTCTGTGGATCGGGAACGTACACCGTTGCTGATCTCACAGGTGGCACGGTGCGCCTTTCGAGGAACCTTCGAAACAATGGAGACCTGGGTTCGATGACTCTCGCATTCAGTGCGACCCCGGTGGACATCTATCCATCGGGAGTATCCACCGCACCGGTCACCGTCACCATTACCTCAGGAATCAGCACTCGAACCATTATCCTGACCACCGCTGGTCAAGTGAGGATCCCATGAGCGACGGCGCTCGTCAGGTTGCGACCAAGGGCTTCACCCTGGTTGAGGTGCTGATCTCGATGACCGTTCTCTCGTTGGGGATGGTGGCTCTCGGCGCCTTGCTGGTGCGCTCGGCACGTCAGGCCACTGCCGCTTCATCGGTGGTGTATCAAACAGCGGCCCTCTCCGAAGAGGTAGGACGAATGGGAGCCATGCCATTTGCCCTGCTGGTGGCGGGAAACACCTGCGTCACCGTCACCGCCCATCCTTTGCCCCACACGCGGTGCACGACCATAACTGACGTTACGGCCAAGAGAAAGACCGTGAAAATAAAGATCACTCCAACCGGTAACCCGCTGCTCAGCGCCGACTCAACCATGTTCGAGCGCAGCGTATCCAACACCGGCACGCCACTGAATACGCCATGAACAACTCAACGTTCCGCGCGGCAGGCTTCACACTGGTCGAGCTGCTGATTTCGATGATCCTGACCGCGATCATTGGCACGGCTCTGGTTCGGCTGACCTTGTCCGAGACTCGGTTCATGGACAACCAGGAAGCGTGGCGCAGCGCCCGGGGCGTGTCGCGCAGTGGAATCAACCGGTTGGTCTCCGATCTCCGCGATGTCGAGACCGGCGGTGGCGTCGAGGCGGCAGTGGCTGGCGGCCAGAGCTTCACAGTTCGAGTACCCTATGCCTTTGGCGTTATGTGCTCTCACAATGCCGCCGGCGCCGGGTCAACCACCGTGAGTCTGCTGCCGGTAGATGCAACCATGTTCAACGCACCCGGCTTCTCAGGCTTTGCGTGGCGCAACGCAGCGGGCACGTACGTGTATCAGACGGCCGGCGTTGCGCTCACGACGCCCGGCACACCTGGCAACTGTACGGCAGCCGTTCCGCGGCCGGTTGCCATTCTCGGATCGATCAACGGTTCCCCGGCCGGTCAAACGGCGAACCTGACGGGAACCCTGGTCGGGGGTCCCCCTGATGTGGGCGCAATCTTCTTCCTGTTCCGGCGGGTGCGTTACGAGTTCAAAGCCTCGGTGGCCGTGCCAGGTCGCCTGGGGCTCTGGCGTACCATGCTGAGCGGTGGAGTGACAGAAGAGCTTGCCGCACCCTTCGACAATACCGCCCGAGTGAACTTCTATGTGCTCAACACGGCTGCGCCTCAGGCTGCAGTCCCGGGCACACTCTCGGACATCCGTGGGTTTGAGTTGGTGCTGAACGGGATGAGCGAACGCACTCCGAGTGGAAGTACGGCGCCCAAAGTGGCGAACGTGAGCACGTCGGTGTTCTTCGAAAACCGACCCGACTGACATCTTACACCAGAGGCCCCAATGTCTGCCCGGCTGAATAGACGGGGATCCACGCTCCCGCTGAGCCTCCTCGTGATCGCGCTCCTGGGGTTTTCCGTCGCTGTCGCCTACGCCCGGCTCTCGTCGGAGCGCCGCATTACCGGTGACGCGCAGGCGCAGGTGAACGCGTTTGCGGTGGCCCAGTCGGGCCTGAGCCGCTACCTGGCTAGTGTCACCGCCTTGCCGGGGGCTGCCGCCAACGTGACCTACAACGACCTTCCCGGCGGGACCGCCCAGGTGAACCTGGCGCGGATCAGAGACTCCGTGGTGACCACGAAGCTCTTCCCGGCGGTGTACGTCATCACGTCCCGTGGAACCAACACCACAGCCAAGCGCTACGGCGCTGGCGCAGCACCGGCTGAGCGCACGGTTGCGACCTATGCCATATGGACACCCACCCCGTTCGACATCAACGGCGCGTTTACCAGTCTCGGCGCGGTAAGAGTCAACGGAAACTCGTTCGAGTTCAGCGGAATCGATCGCTGTGGAGGCGCGCCGACCGTCGCCGGTCTGGCCGTCCCGAATGGGGACATCAGCCAGATACCGTTCGCAAACAATCTCAACGGCAATCCCGACAACACCGCCTCGGACCTCGGAACCCCGCTTGCCGGTGGAACGGCGAAGGATGAGGTTGATATGGATTGGCCAGCAATCGTCGCCGGCACGGCTTTCCCGGCTAACTACGTCTATCCGAGCTGGCCCGCAACCTTCGATGCTTGGCCGGTCGTCAGGGTGAACGGAGACCTCGCCGACCTGCCGGCTAGCGGCGGTAAGGGGATCCTCATTGTCACCGGCAATATGACCTGGAACGGTAGTCCGGAACGGACGTGGGAAGGACTGATCCTGGTTGGAGGAACCCTCACAGCCAACGGCAACGGTCACATTTTCGGAGCTCTGGTAACCGGCCTCAATGTGAAGACCGGCGGCGTCGTCGGCCTGAACGACCTCGGTAACGGTAACAAGGAGTACAAGTACGATTCCTGCGCTCTCTCCCGTGCGCTCGGCCAGATCGGCTCACTCGAGCGGGTGCGAAACGGCTGGACCGACACCTGGGCGAGCTACTGATTGGGTTGAGGTCTAGAGTCCAGGTCTAGAAGATCTCGTGGGTGGTTTATAGTCGGCGGTCATCGGTTCTCCGGTGGCCGCCGTTTCTTTTCCAGGCTCCAGGGTTAATCCGGGATCGCAACCAGCCCGACTGAGCTGGCTCGGGATTTCTCCGGCGGGGCACGCATCGGCCGCGACAGGATCCAGTTTTTTCGGGCAGGACACGCGTTTCAACCGAGCAGCCCGTAAGCTGCAAGAAGTTGCACGACTCTCATGTGGTTCCCTGCCCGCGGGGAGATATACTTGGCTGGTAAACGCATCTGGGGGCCGCCTGAGGCCCTCCGGAGCCCACCCTGGGCCTGAACAGCGGGTATCTATGAGCCTGCAAGGCAAAACCATCCTCTTCTTTGCCGGACCCCTCTACGAAGACCTGGAGCTCTGGTACCCCAAGATCCGGCTGGAGGAGGAGGGGGCCGCCACTGTGGTCGCCGGCACCGGCGAGAAGACCTACCAGGGCAAGCGAGGTTACCCCTTGACCGTCGACACCTCCGTCGATGAGATCGAGGCGGCAGAGTTCGATGGCCTGGTGATCCCGGGTGGCTACGCGCCCGACATCATGCGGCGCTCGCCCAAGCTGCTCCGGCTTACCCGAGAGATCTACCAAGCGGGGAAGCCGGTCGCGTTCATCTGTCACGCTGGCTGGGTGCCGATTTCAGCAGGGATCGTCAAGGGCAAGCGGGGCACCAGCGTCGGCGCGATCAAGGACGACCTGGTGAACGCGGGCATGCTCTGGGAAGACAGCGCGGTGGTCGTGGATGGGAATCTGATCTCGTCCCGGACGCCGGCGGATTTGCCTCAGTTCATGAAGGCGCTGATTGCTGCGTTGGAGAAGTCGCGAGTCACGAGTCGCGAGTCACGGCCCAAGACCACATCGGGAACCACTTCATAGTTACTCATCGAGCCCCCGACCGTGACCTCCAAGCCTCGCGCGACTCGCGACTCGCGACTCGCGACTTCATCATCCCTCAGAGATGTGCAGACCCGGGTCGACACCTGGGTACGCCAGTTCGAGGAGGGCTACTTCCACCCGCTGACCAATCTGGCCCGGCTGGCCGAGGAGGTCGGCGAGCTGGCCCGCGAGGTGAACCACCGGTTCGGTGAGAAGACCAAGAAGCGGGAGGAGCCTGAGGGTGACCTGGCCATGGAGATGGCCGATATTCTCTTCGTCCTGGTTTGCATGGCCAACCGGGAAGGCATCGATCTGCAGGAGGCGTTCGATCGGATGATGGCCAAGGTCGAGACCCGCGATGATTCGAGATGGACTAAGAAGCCGTAAGCGGTGACCGGTAAGCGGTGAGCGGGAGAACGAGTCATCCTGAGCGAAGCGAAGAGCCTGCCCTGAGCCTGCCGAAGGGATCGGCCCGGTAAACAAGTCGAGATTTTCTCTGAAGTGACGCGCCTTCCCGCTCACCGCTCACCGCTTACCCCTCACCGCTTTTTACTCCCACTCCTCCGGCGCGCTCTCCAACTCGGCCAGCAGAACCCGATAGCTCTCCAGCCGGTCCGGGAGGACCTCTCCCGCATCCGCCGCGGCCTGGATCCGACAGCCGGGCTCGGTCATGTGCCGGCAATCGCCGTAGCGGCACTCGCCGATGAACGGCCGCATCTCGGGAAAGCAACTCGCCAGCTCCCGCGGCACGACCCCCCAGAGGCCTACCTCGCTGAAGCCGGGCGTATCCACCAGATAGCCGCCGTTGTCGAGGGGAAGCATCACCGCGGACACGGTCGTGTGCGTGCCCCGGCGAAGCTTGGCGCTGATCTCCCCGATCTTGAGCTTGAGGCCCGGTTGGATCGCGTTCAGAAGACTGGACTTCCCGGCGCCCGACGGGCCGGTGACCACCGAGATCCGCCCGGCCAGGGCCGCGGCAAAGGCATCGATGCCCTCGCCGCTCTTCACACTCGTGGGATACACGACGTATCCGGCAGAGCGGCACCGGGCGACCAGCGCCTGGCCAGCATCGAGGTCGGTCTTGTTGACGACAACAGCGGCGGGAATCGAATTGGCCTCGGCCACCACCAGGAGCCGGTCGATGAGCTGAGGAATGGGTGCCGGGTCGGCGGCAGAGGTAACGACCAGGACTTCGTCGATATTGGCGGCCACTGGCCTGGTGCCACGGCCTTCGGGTACCCGGCGCTCCAACAGGCTGGTGCGGGGCTCCACGCCAACGATGCCGTAGACCTCACCGGTTGGCTCGGGCTCGAGCTTGACCCGGTCGCCGACCACCACGCGGGACGAATTCCGTTTGCTCTTGCCCCGCAGCACCGCCCGCACCTCGCCATCGGCCGTCGACACCCGGTAGACCGCGCCATCGCGCTCCAGAACCGTGCCGAGCCGGAGCGTCACCAGGCCCCTGGCGCGCGGGCTATGGCCTCATCGAGCGCCGCCTTCACATCGTAGAGTGAGAGTGACTCGAGTCGGGCCTGTGCCTCGCTAGCCGACTTGCCCCACACGAGGGTCTCGGACTCGACGTGTCCCGAGGGCCGGTCCCCGCCTGGCGACCATCGAACGAAGAGCAACGCGGCCCCATACAGGCCCCGTACATCCGGCTCCTCGTCCACATAGATCGCCACCGAGTACGCCTGACCATCGCTGCCGCCGAAGGCCGCAGCACGGTCGTGCTTCTGCATGTATCCGCCCAGGGTAAACTCGCTCACCGGCCCGGCACCGACTCTCGTATGAGGTTGCCCAGGATGAAGACGATGTTCGCGGGTCGCTCGGCCAGCCGCCGCATGAGATAAGGATACCATTGGGTCCCGAACGGGATGTAGACCCGCATGTTGAATCCCTGATGGCGGAGCCGGCCCTGGAGATCGCGCCTCACCCCATAGAGCATCTGGAACTCGAACCGATCTGCGGGGATCCGTTCCCGGCTCACCAACCGGCGGGCGTGGTCAAGGATCGTCTCATCGTGCGTGGCCAGACCGGGATAGTTCCCCTCGCGCAGCAGCCGCTCCATCAGCCGAACATAGTTCTGGTCCACATCCTTCTTGTCGGGAAAGGCGATTGCCGGCGGCTCGAGATACGCGCCTTTGCAGAGCCGCACTCGGGCCTTGAGGGCGATGAGATCGTTGATGTCGCTCTCCGAGCGGCGGAGCGCCGATTGAATCACTACCCCGCAGTGGCTGCCGAAGGATCCGAAGAGCCGTCCGGTAAAAAAATTGAGGGTCCGCTGGGTGTACGCGGAACCCTCCATGTCGAGCCGAACGAACCCGCCGAGCTGTTTGGCTTTCTCCAGAATGCGGACCATGTTGGCGTGGCAGAGGTCCTCCCCGATATCGAGCCCCATCTGGGTCAGCTTGACCGAGACGTTGACCTCCTCCCCGGCCGCCGCCATGCGATCGAGCATTGTCAGGTATTGGTCCCGTGCCGCGATCGCATCGGATTCTACGGTGACACTTTCGCCCAGCAGATCGAGGGACGAGGTGATGTTCTTCGCAGCCAGGTCTCGAGCCGCACGGACCGCCTCCTCGATGGTCTCTCCCGCGACGAACCGCGAGGCGAACTTACGGGCGAGACGATTCCGTCGAACAAAGTTGAACGCCCGTTGCTGCTCTGAGAGCCAGAGCAGACCCTGTCGCATGATCAGATGAGTACCCCCGCCGGGTTGGTCAGCCGTAGGTAAAACGCTCCCGAAGCTAGCGAGGCCGGGATCAGCTTTGAAGAGGCTGGAGGTAATGCCGTGGGCATGGAACTTTATGCACCGTGACTCATCCGTGGGCAAAATGAACAGCAGCCGCAGATGAACGCAGATCGACAACTGCATACCACGGATGAGAACGGATTGCACCTCAGCTCGAACAGCTCCATTTCCATGGAATTGTGGGAATTGTTGTTCAAAAGCACACCAACGGAGTTCGCTGCCTTCGAAGCCCATTAGTGGCCTCTGGCCCGGTGAGCCGGTGGTGTGCTGTTGACCAACAGTCTGTTGCCGGGTTCGATAGAGGAAGGTTTCTGGCCACTGGAGCGATCCGTTCTCATCCGTGTTCATCCGTGGTATGCAGTTGCCAATCTGCGTTCATCTGCGTTCATCTGCGGCCAGCTTTTGTTGATAGTGTGACTCGCATCACGGGTCCGGGACCGGATTACGGTATCCTCAGTAAGGGGACTCGGCTGAACTGACATCGGGACCAGAATCATGGCGACACGGCAGCGGCGGTGGAGGCGGGTGGAGCGTCCGATGAAGCGGGCCCGCAGGGCGTCGGCGCCGCCACTGGAGCTGGGGAGCGATCCGATCGAATCGGCGCAGGCGGCCGGACTGCGCTATGTGAGTGACATGCAGCCGGGCATCCGGCGCAAGAAGTCCGGCAAGGGCTTCAGCTACCGGGGGACGGATGGCAAGACGATCCGCGATTCCAGGGAGCTGGCCCGGATCCGCTCGCTCGCGATTCCTCCGGCCTATACCGACGTGTGGATCTGCCCCAGCCCGAACGGTCACATCCAGGCGACCGGGCGGGATGCCCGGGGCCGGAAACAGTATCGCTATCATGCCAAATGGCGTGAGGTTCGGGACGAGACAAAGTTCGAGCGCATGCTCGCCTTCAGCGAGGTGCTGCCGAAGATCCGCAGGCGGATAGAGCGCGACCTGGACCGGAACGGCTTGTCCCGGGAGAAGGTTCTGGCCACCGTCGTGCGCCTACTGGAATGCACTCAGATTCGCGTGGGGAACGACGAGTACGCCAAGGCGAATCGCTCGTATGGGCTCACCACGCTGCAGGATCGCCACGTCGAAATCTCCGGGTCGAAGCTCCGCTTCGAGTTCCGGGGCAAGAGCGGCAAGACCCACACCGTCAGCTTGAACGACCGGCGGCTCGCCCGAATCGTGCAGCGCTGTCAGGCCCTGCCGGGAGAGGATCTCTTCCAGTACGTGGATGACGAGGGAGTCCGTCAGACCATAGGGTCGGGAGACGTGAACGACTACATCCGGGAGATCTCCGGCCAGGAGTTCACCGCCAAGGACTTTCGCACGTGGGCCGGTACGCTCCTGGCGGTCGTGGCGCTGACTGAGGTCGGCGAGTGGTCTACCCAGCGCCAAGCCAAGTCGAACGTCATCCGAGCCATCGACCGGGTCGCGGAGCAGCTCAACAATACCCGGGCAGTATGTCGCAAGTATTACGTGCACCCAGCCGTGTTCGATGCTTACCTGGCCGGCACCATGCTGGAAGCCCTGCAGAACGGAACGAAGCACTCGCTCAAGAGCGACCTGAACAGCGAGGAAGCCTCAGTCGTGCGTCTCCTCCAGCATACGTTTCAACAAGCGTGAACGGGTCCCTCCCGCCTGTGTGACGGCTGCGCCGCTTTGGCGTCTCCCCATTAACCACCCCCGACGCCTGGCGGGCCTGTAGCCGGCACTCTCATCCTTTCGTTCCCCGCCAGCGCCGTTTCACACCACCGGACGTGTCACTCATGCCCGAATCGTTCGTGCAACGAGGGGCTGCGTTTATCGTAGACCGCAGCCGATGGTCCCGGCGGATGCACTGGGGTGCCATGCCCGTTTCGCCGTCAGCCCGCGTGGTGGGTGCCCGACCGTCCCCTGCGGTCCCACTCGTGCCTGGTCGCCAGCGGACGGCGTGGTTGATCGTGCTGGCGGGCTGGACCGTGGTGGGGCTGGGGTACTTTCTGTCGTCGGCGTTTGCTGGTCCAGAAGTGAGCCAGCCGAGAACCGGCTGGGTGCGCCTGCTTCTATTCTCGGTTGGAACGGCATGGATATGGGCCGCTCTGACCCCGCCGGTTCTCTGGCTCACCCGGAACACCAGCCTTGCCCCCGGCCACCGAGCTCGAAGCGCCGGTGTCTATGTCCTGACCGGCATCGGCTTCTTTGTCACCTCCGGAGTGCTCGAGTGGACCCTCGGGCTGGCGACGGGAATGGCGACGGTGGGCCAGTTCTGGTCCTTTCTGCTGTTCGAGTGCCTCGCCACCCGCGTGCTCGCGTATCTGGCAATCGCCACGCTCGGCCGGACCGCATACTACTTCGCGCTCGACCGTACCCGGCAGCTCCACGCATCCGAGCTCGAGACCCGTTTGGCGCGCACTCATCTGCAGGTGCTCAAGATGCAGTTGCAGCCGCACTTTCTCTTCAACACCCTGAACGCAGTCGCCGAGCTGGTTCACACCGAGCCCGATGCCGCCGATTTGATGATCACTCGTCTCGGCCGACTCCTGCGCCTTTCGCTTGATAACGCCGGCCATCAGGTCGTCCCCCTGCGCCAGGAGATCGACTTTCTCAGGGTCTACCTGGACATCGAACAGGTTCGCTTTCAGGACCGGCTCCAGATCGTTTGGGATCTGTCGTCGGAGACCCTCGAGGCGGCGGTTCCCACGCTGCTGTGGCAACCGGTGTTGGAGAATGCCATACGGCATGGCGTCACCCCACTGGCCGGAAGGGGGCGCATCGTCATCGCCTCGCGCCGCGAAGGCGACGACCTGGTGCTGGAGATTCGTGACAACGGTACCGGGCTGCCCGCCGGCGCGGCCCCGCGGGAAGGTGTCGGGTTGCGCAACATCCGGGAGCGAGTCGATCAGCTGTACGGCTCGCGCGCGGTGTTCAGCCTAGCACCGGCCCCGGGTGGCGGTACGGTGGCCACCTTGCGCCTGCCGTTCACCCCATGCGAGGGCCCTCAGACGCCGGTGCCACTGAGCCAATCGAGCCTCAGGGAGATGGCCGGATGACAGTGCGCGTGGTAGTGGCGGACGATGAGCCCATCGGGCGCCATCGCCTGGTCCGCTTGCTTCAGGCCGAGCCAGACACCGATGTCGTGGCCACCTGCGCCGATGGCGAAGAGGCCGTGGCAGCCATCCGCGAGCAAGCGCCCGATATCGTGCTACTCGACATTCAGATGCCCCATCTCGACGGCTTCGAGGTCGTCGCCGCGCTGGGCGAGGCG
>Ga0193723_1000181_pt1 | contig 22999 bp, 21 predicted proteins | sample H2m2metaG_FD_143042 | JGI IMG/M metagenome (GOLD analysis project Ga0193723, IMG submission 143042) | Soil microbial communities from a riparian zone of the East river system, Colorado, United States - H2m2 | ecosystem: Environmental > Terrestrial > Soil > Riparian zone | place: USA: East River...
CGCTCTGGAATACACACTTTCGGAAGATCCGGCTCAAGTCGGACGGATGGCCCTACAGCATCGTCACGCTCGTCGCGCTCGTCGTCGTCACCGCGCTCGGCGTCGGCCAGGGGGTCGCCGAGGGGACGCTCGTGAGCCGGATCTACAACATGGTGAACTCGCCGCTTGCTTCGACGATGTTCGCCCTGCTCGCCTTCTTCATCGCCTCGGCCGCGTTTCGCGCCTTCCGGGCGCGGAACGTGGAAGCGACCCTCCTTCTCGTGACCGCCGTCCTCATGATGATCGGACGGGTCTCGATCGGGGAATTCATCTGGAAGGGGTTCCCCGGATTCACGGAGTGGCTCCTCGACGTGCCCAACCTCGCCGCGAAGCGCGCGATCGCGATCGGCGTCGGGCTCGGTGCCGTATCGATCGGCCTCAAGATCATTCTCGGGATTGAGCGCGGATACCTCGGGAGATCGCGATGAGCTGGGCGGTCCGGGTCCTCGCGATCGACCGCCGCCTGATCTTCGTGCTCGTGGGTCTGGGGACGGCGCTCCCGCTCCTCTGGCCGGTGAACCTCCCGATCACCGTGACGCCGCGCGTCGAAGCGGCGTATCAGACGATCGAGTCGCTTCCGCCGGGCTCGACCGTGTTCATCTCGATGGACTATGAGCCCGACACGATGGCGGAGCTTCAGCCGATGTCGATCGCGGTGCTCCGCCACTGCTTCCGTAAGAATCTCAAGCTGATCGTGATCACGCTCTACCCGGCTGGCCCGGGCCTCGTCGAGCCCGCGCTCCGACTGGCGGCCGTCGCCGAGGGGAAGGAGCGGAACAAGGACTACGCCTTCCTCGGATACAAGTCGGGATTTCAGACGGTGATGATCGCGATCGGCGAGAGCATCCGCCAGCAGTTCCCGGTCGATTTCTACGGGACGCCGCTCGATTCGATCCCGGTCATGCGCGGAGTCGATTCGTACGCGAAGATCGACCTCGTCATCAACCTATCGGCGTCGAGCGGGGCCGACTACTGGATCCAGTTCGCGGCGAGCCGCTTCCACAAGCCGCTCATCCTCGGCGTGACCGCGGTCATGGCGACCGACTACTACCCGTACCTGTCGTCGCGACAGATCCTGGGCCTGATCGGCGGGATGAAGGGTGCCGCGGAATACGAGAAGCGGATGGGCATTTTCGGGGACGCGCGCCGGGGAATGGATGCGCAGAGCCTGGTTCATCTGATCATCGCCGCTCTCGTGATCCTGGGCAACGCGGCGCTCTTCATGACCCGGAGGGTCGCGTGAGCATCGTCGAGACCTGGGTCGCGGCCTTTCTGACGCTCTGCGTCTTCTCGTTCCTCTATCGCGACAATCCGTTCTACCGCTTGCCGAGCACCTCTTCGTCGGCGTCGCCGCGGGCTACCTGCTCGCGATCCAGTACCAGGACGTGATCCTGCCGAACGTCTGGACGCCGCTCACCGCCGGACCGCGCACGCCGCAATCGATTATCCTGGCCCTGATCCCCGCGATTCTCGGCATTCTGATGCTCGCCAGGGTCTGGGAGCGAATGACGGGCCCCGCGCGATGGGCGATCGCCTTCTACGTGGGGATCTACTCGGGGATCGCGGTGCCGGGATACTTACAGGGACAGATCTTCGCGCAGCTGAGCGACGCGGCGAAGCCGTTCGCGCCGGGCTGGGGCGCGGTCAACTCCGCGCTCGTGCTCTTGGGGCTCCTCACGGTACTGGCCTACTTCTTCTTCTCCGCGCCGCACCGGGGGATCCACGGAGTGGGGGCCAGGATCGGCACCTGGTTCCTGATGGTCGCCTTCGGGGCGTCCTTCGGCTACACGGTGATGGCTCGCGTCTCGCTCTTGATCTCCCGGGTTCAGTTCCTGCTGCGCGACTGGCTTCACCTGATCCCGACTACGTAGCGCCCCGCTTCCGATCGCCGCCGGGTCGCGGCGGGTTCATGGCCTCGTACGCCTTCTCGAGCGCGTCGTGGTCCCCGACCAATACCAAAATATCCCCCTGCTGGAGCACGAAGTCGGCGTCCGGGGTCACGTGATGCTTCCCCTCCCGCACGACCGCGATGATGGTCGTGCGTGTCCTGCCCCTCAAATCGAGCTTCGCGAGCGACTGCCCGACGGCCGGAGAGCCGGGCTCCAGGTAGAACGTGTCGGTGGTCGCGCCCGCGATCATCCGCGAGACCGACTCCCCAAGCGATCCCGCGATCTCGACGCCGCGGAGGAAGCTGTACCCCTCGCGCCGAAGCGCCTGCTCTTGGAGCCGGACCACGTTCGCCGGAACGTGGTAGCGCCGAAGGACCCTGCCCAGGATCGCGATCGAGGTCTCGAACTCCTCCGGGATCACCTCGTCCGCCCCGATGCGCATCAGCTCGGCCACCTCCGCGACCTGGCGCGTTCTCGCGATGATGTAGGCCCCGGGGTTGCTGCGCCGCGCCTGGACGACGGCGAAGCGGGTCGCCCCGCGGTCGGAGATGGCGAGCACCACCACCGAGGCGCGGTCCACCCGGCAGGCCGTTAACCCCTCGGGGCGCGACACGTCCCCGAATTGGATCGGCTCCCCCTGTGCCTGAGCGCGGCGGATGATCGCGGTGTCCAGCTCGATCACGACGTACGGGATTCCCAGCTCGCGGAGCACCCGCGCGACGTTCCGCCCATTGACGCCGTAGCCCGCGATCACGACGTGGCCGGAGAGGCCCGACGGATCGGGGCGCTTGATCGAGACGGCCGAGTCGTGTCCCTGGAGGACGCTGTCCGGGCCGGGGAGCCGGATGCGCGTTCCGGTGTGCGCGCCGGCCCACGCCGCGAACTGCATCAGGAACGGCGTGAGCATGAGGGAGAGCACGGCGACGGCGAGAAACACCTGCGTCTCGAGCTCCGGGAGGAGGCCCTGCTCCGTCCCCACGGAGGCGAGGACGAACGAGAACTCGCCCACCTGCGCGAGCGAGATCCCGACCACCACCGCGATGCGGAGGGGGAAGCCGAGAAGCCGGACGACCGTTCCCGCCACGAGGGCCTTCACGGTGATCGCGAAGAGGAGCGCCCCCACGGCCATCGGGAGGTGCGCGAGAAGAAATTGCGGGAGCAGCAGCATCCCGATCGAGATGAAGAAGAGGGCGCTGAAGAGATCGCGGAACGGAAGGACCTCCACGACAATCTGGTGCGAATACTCCGATTCGCTCACCAGAAGGCCGCCGAGGAACGCCCCGAGGGCGGGAGAGAGGCCGAGCGAGCTCGTAAGGAGCGACGCCCCGAGACAGACGGCGACCGCCATCATGACGTAGAGCTCGCGAACGCCGCTCCGGATCACCGCGTTCACGATCCGCGGCATCAGGATGCGCGCGAGGAGCCCCACGGCGATCGCCCCGGCAAGGCCGACCAGGAGGCTTGGCCCCACGGCGAGGGTGCCGTTTCCGGCCAGGGCCGGGATCAGCACCAGCATCGGGACCATCGCGATGTCCTGGAAGAGGAGGATGCCCAGGATGAGCCTCCCCTGCGGGGAGAACGCCTCGCCCCGCTCCGCCAGGAGCCGCAGCACCATCGCGGTCGAGGAGAGCGCCATCAGCATCCCCGCGAACACGGCGGGGCCAGGCTTGGCCCCGTAGGGAAGGAGGAGGATGGCCCCGGCGGTGACGGCGATCGTTCCGACGACCTGGAGCGGTCCCGCGACGAGGAAGGCGCGGCCGATCTCCTTGAGCCGCGCGAGCGAGAACTCGAGGCCGATCATGAAGAGGAGCATCGCCACGCCGACCTCGGCGAGCGTCTCCACGTGGTGCGCGTCGGTGATGAGCTTGAGCCCGCCCGGCCCGATCAGGATGCCGGTGAGCATGAACCCGACGGCGGCGGGGATCTTGAATCGCCGGCTCGGGACGATGACGAGGAGCGCCGCCACCAGCGTGACGACGAGATCTCGTAAGAAGGAGTTCTCGCCCATGTCAGCGCGCCTCCATCGCCGGTGTCGCGCGGCGCCCGCTCACGAGCCTAGACACGGACGAAGACGTCATCGCCGTCGATCTTCACCTCGTAGGTGCGCACCGCGACGACCTCGGTGTCGGGCGCTTTGCCGGTCTTGACGCTGAATCTCCATCCGTGCCAGGGGCAGCGGACGATCTCGCCGGAAAGGTATCCATCGCCCAGATCACCCCCCATGTGCGGGCACTGGTTCTTGATCGCGTAGACCTCGCCCTCGCACCGGAAGAGCGCGATCCGGATGCCGCCCACCCAGACAATCTTCCCTTTTCCCTCCTCGAGGTCGGAGGCCCTCGCCGCTTTCACGAATTCCGGCATCGCATGGCTCCCAGGGAAAAAGAAAACCGGCGCCCCATTGCCGGAGCGCCGGTCAGTCTTCGATCGATTGTTCCGGACCTAGTGGCTCCCGCAGCCCCCGCTACCGCACCCGCAGCCGCCTTCCTGCTTGGCCTCCGCCCCTTCGGCCCCTTCTTCAGTCGCGAACGAGGACCCGCAGCCGCAGGTCTTCGCCGCGTTCGGATTGTTGATCTTGAAGCCGCCGCTCTGAAGCGTATCGTCGAAGTCGATCGAGGCGCCGTCGAGATACTGATGGCTGCCCATGTCGACGATCACCTTGACGCCCTCCGCTTCGAACACGAGGTCGTCCGCCGTCGCCGGCTCGTCCGCGATCTGCATACCGTACGACATGCCCGAGCAGCCGCCGCCCGCGACGAAGACGCGGATGCCTTGGAACGTGCCTCCCTGCTGCTGCATGATCTGCTTGATCTCGGCCGCGGCCTTGTTGCTCAAGGTGACCATTGTGAGCTCTTCCTCCGGTTCGATCGATTTGGCGCAGGAGCTATCGCACTGGGCCAAAGCAATATACGTGCCTTACGTTTAGATGCTCCCACCCCCAAAGCGGTGCAGAACATTCAGCCCCAATGATATCGGGGCCGGGAGGCCGTGTCAACGGATTGGCGTGCGGGGCCGATCCGGGGGCCGGCCAAGCTGCACAATGCGAAGAAGGTTCGTGCCGCCGGAGCGGGTTGTCGTGCCCGCCATCGCGACGACCCAGTCGCCCCTGCGGAGCATCTTCTTCCCGAGAAGGAGCTTCACTCCGGATTCGATCATCCCCTCCGCCGTGCGCCAATGCGGGACCAGCACCGGCAGGACGCCCCACCAGAGCGTGAGCCTCCTGCAGGTCGAGTCGAGCGGCGTCAGCGCGAGGATCGGGGTGTTCGGGCGCGACTTGCTCACGAGGCGCGCCGAGTAGCCGGTGTGGGTGAACGTCACGAGCGCGCGGGCCCGGATCTCGCGGGCCGCTTGAAACGCGGTGTGGGCGAGCGCGTGGGTCGGCGACGCGTGGGCCGTCGGGGCCGTGCCGTCGGAGGAGCGCCGCGGGGCCCTCATCCCGGCGGCGAACTCGTCGGCCTCCGCCGCGATCCGCGCCATCGTCTGCGTGGCCCGCTCCGGGTAGTGGCCCACCGCGGTCTCGGCGCTCAGCATCACGGCGTCGGTCCCATCGAATATCGCGTTGGCGACATCGGACGCCTCGGCGCGGGTCGGCCGCGCCGCGTGGACCATCGACTCGAGCATCTGCGTCGCGGTGATGACGAGCACCTCGCGCAGGTTGCCCCGCTCGATGATCCGCTTTTGCAAGATCGGGACGCGCTCGGCCGGGTACTCGACCCCAAGGTCTCCGCGCGCGATCATCACGCCGTCCGCTTCGTCGAGAATCGACTCGAGGTTCTCGATCGCCTCGCGGCGCTCGATCTTCGCGATGATCGCGGGGGGCCGCTGCGCCCGGCGGAGGAGCCTCCGGAGCGCGATGATGTCATCGCCCCGGCGAACGAAGGAGAGGGCGACGTAATCGACGCCCATCGAGAGGCCGAAGGAGAGATCGGCGCGGTCCTTGGCGGTCATGGACGGCACGCTCAGGCGGACGCCTGGGAAGTTGACCCCTTTGTGGTCGGCGATCTCGCCGCCCGTGACGACGCGGCATCGAAGCCCGTCCTTGCCCTTGCCCACCACGCGAAGCTCGACCAGGCCGTCCGCGATCAGGACGCGGTCGCCCACTTTCACGTCGCGCATCAGGCCCGAATAGACGATCGGGACCCGGCGCGCGTTCCCCTTGCCGCGGCGATTGGTGAGGATCACCTCGGCGCCGGCGCGGAGCTGCGCGACGCCGCCATCCAATTCCCCGACGCGGAGCCGGGGGCCCTGAAGGTCGAGGAGGAGCCCGACGTGCTTGCCGATCCGCTTCGACACGGCGCGGATGTGACGGATCGCGCGCGAGTGGTCGCGGTAGGTGCCGTGGGAAAAATTGAGGCGCGCGACATCCATCCCGCCGCGGATCATGCGGGCTAGAACGGCCGGGTCGGAGGAGGCCGGCCCGATGGTGGCGATGATCTTGGTGCGGCGCGAGGACACTAGACGGCGAGCGTCGCCATGACCTCCTCGGCGTGCCCCTCAACCTTGACGCGCCGGAATACGTTCTCGACGCGACCCTCGCGGTCGATCACGAACGTCGTTCGCTCGATCCCCCAGTAGCTCCGGCCGTAGAGATTCTTCTCCTTGTACGTCCCGTACTGGCGCGACACTGCGGCGTCGACGTCCGAGAGGAGCGGGAACGGCAGGTTGTACTTCTGCGTGAATCGCTGGTGGCTCAGCTCGTCGTCGAGGCTGACCCCGAGCACCACGGCGCCCTTTGTCTGGATCCGCGGGAGGTGGTCGCGGAACGCGCAGGCTTCCATCGTGCAGCCCGGCGTGTCGTCCTTCGGGTAGAAGTAGAGAATGACGCGCTTCCCCCGGAATTCATTGAGCGAGATCTTCCGACCGAGCGTGCTCGGAAGCGAGAACTCCGGCGCCATCATGCCCACGGTCAGGCTCTCGCCCGGCCAATCGGGCGAGCCAGGCTTCGCGGCCGACCGGCGTCGCGGCGCGGGCGGGACGTTGACCGGCGGCTCCGTGTACGTGCTCATGGTGGGCTCGGATTCGAACTCCAGCGCTCCCTGCCCCGAGCCTCCCGTCCTGCCGCCCGAGCGCGCCGACATCTTCGACCTGCCCATGACGGGCGCTTTCGCCGCCCTTGCCGCCTGAGGCATCGGCCTAGGAGGCGCCTTCGCCTTCGAGGCCGGCTTCGGCTTGGTGGCGGGACGGGCCTTTGCTTTGGCAGCGGCGCTCGATTTTGGACGTGTTGTGCGCGCGGCGGGCTTCTTCCTGGCGCTTCCCTTCAGCTTCGTCGGCACCGATCGTTTCCTCTTTATCTGCTTGTGAGATTTAGACTTCCGGGACTTAGCCGATTTCTTTGGCCTGCGCGCCGATGGCTTCTTGGCCATGGTTGACACCCTCCGAAGGGGGTGGATGGGCCGAAATCGTTGCCTTCGCGGGGCATCCTAACCGCTGTCGGGGCGCCGTTCAAGCGGGGTCATCGATGGGCAGCCGAATCCCGCGCGGACGGCGAGAGCGAAATGCTCTCCCCAACCTCGAGGGGCACGATGGTGGAGCCCAGCGCCCCGACCAGCTCCGCGCGCCAGCGAGGACCAAGTCGCGTGCTCTTGCCGTCATACGCACCGAGGTGCATGGGCACGACCGACGGCATCCCGAGACCCGCGATCGCGAAGACCGCGTCCTCGGAATGGAGGTGGGCGTTGATGTTGAGGAGCGCGATGTCGGGCCGGTATTTGGATCCGATCGCGGCGATTCCGGGGAAGTAATCCGTATCGCCGCTGTAGTAGATCGTGTTCCTCGGGCCGCGGATGATGTAGCCGAGAGCGCGTCCATCCGAGCGGGCCTTCAGCGAGTGGCGCCCACCCGGGTGATGCGCGGCCACCGCCACGATGGTCCCTCCTGGAAAGTCGAATTCGTCACCGGGCCTCATCACGCGAACGCGGAGTCCCAATCCCGCTACGTACTTGGCCGCAGGCCGGGGGCAGAGCACGATCGTCCCTGGCGTGAAGCGGGCGAGTGTTTTCGGATTCAGATGATCCTGGTGCGCGTGCGAGATCAGCACCACCTCGGCCTGATCGAACGACTCTCGGGGTGGGGCCGCGATCAGCCGGCGTCGGATGACGGCATACCTTCGCGCGAACACCGGATCGGTCACGATGCCGAAACCGCCGATGTCGATGTAGGCGCAGGCGTGCCCCCAGAACGTGATCGCGTTGCGCGGGGGCTCAGGATAGAGCAAGGGGTCGATCGCAAGTTTGGCGTTGGTGGGTGCGACATATCCCGCTCCGGCCGCGGACACGAGAACCGCTGCCAGCCACGAGCGGGGCCTCATATGTCCCGGTCTACCCCGGACGGCCGATACTAGTTCTTCAGCCGTGAGTTCGTGAAGACAGTTTCGTCCATCGCCGTCGGCGTGGCGACGTTCTCGAAGCGGAGCATGACTGGCTTCCCGGCGAAGCGACGGGCGAGGGAGAGCTGGATCGGGCCGATCGAGGTCCAGGACTCCCACGTCGAGCCCTGGGGCGGCGGCTTCTGGCCGGTGAGGACGAACTCCCACCGGTCGATCAGGTGGGTTTTCTGGTTCACGTAGAGCCAATACCGGTCGTGGGGCGTGAGGCCGACATCCGATGCAAACGACAGCTCGAGAACGTCGTAGGTCTCCCCGCCGCCGGCGTCCTGCTGCTCGCGCACGTGTTTCACGCGGGTGCCGGGATCGTGGAGCTTGAACGGCATCATGATCCAGTACGTGTCGTTCACCCACCGCTCGTAGCCGTTCTCGATGATGTTCTTGATGTTGGTCGTGTCGGTCTCGACGATCCCGTCGGTGAAGGCCCTGCCCTTCTTGTCGGCCAGATTGAAAATCGCGGTGACGGTCTGCCCCTGATCGTCCGGACCCTCGACGCGGCAGCGGCCGTGCGCTTTATCCCACCAATGCTTGAACCGCGCGACCTCCTTCATGTCCTTCACGACCACGAAATCAAAGCGGAAATAGGGGAGACGATCCCACGTCTGCTGTCCCCCCATCGCGTCGGTGAGGCTCTGGACGACCTCCTTGGATTCGGCGTCCATCTCGCAGGGCGGCGGCGGGCTCTTGGGCTTCGCGGCGGGAGGCGGCGCGGCCTTCTTCGCCGCGGCGGGAGCCGGGGCGGCCTTCTTCGCCGCGGCGGGAGGCGGGCTCTTCTTTGCGACCGGCGCCGCGGCACCGTGCGCGATCGCGCCGGCGACCAGGAGAATCAGCGCCGTTCCGACGGGGAGAATCGCCGACCGGGCGAGCGCGGCACGCTTCCGCGCGCTCACTTCAGGTCCCTCAACGCTTCGATCAGCTTGGCTTGATCCGGCAGCTTGCCGATCTCGTGGATCTCGATGTAGCGGACAATTCCCTTCGTGTCGATGACGAACGTCGCGCGCTCCGCGTAGCCCTCTGGGCGCAAGATGCCGTACTGCTTCGCCACCTCGCCGTGGGGATGGAAATCGGAGAGCATCGGGTAGTCGATGCCGCCGAGCTGGTCCGCCCAGGCCTTGTGGGCGGGAACGGAGTCGACGGAGATCCCGAGCACCTGCGTGTTCAGCCCGTCGAAGGTCTGGCGCTCCTTGCTGTATCCGGGCATCTGGATCGAGCAGACGGACGTGAACGCGAGCGGGTGAAAGATCAGGGCCACGTTCTTCTTCCCGAGGAACGAGGAGAGCGTGACCTTGTTGTTCGCGTGGTCGACGAGGGAGAAGTCGGGGGCCTTGTCCCCCACCTTCAGAGTCGCGGTTTGAGCCATCGTGGCTTCCATCTCCTGATCTCCTCTTGGAATTTCACGAGGACCGGGAGCCCGGACCTCTATTTACTCTGCGTTGACGGTGCTCGCCTGCTCGCTCGCGAGACGCTCCAGCGTCTCCGGATCGTTCACGCCCTGCTGGATTTCCTTGGGAATGTAGTCGAGCAGGTATTTGAGCGAGAGCGCTTCCTTGACGAGGGCGCGGGCGACGACCATGCGCTGCACCTGGTTCGTCCCTTCGTAGATCTGGGTGATCTTCGCGTCGCGCATGTATTTTTCGATCGGATAATCGCGCATGTAGCCGTACCCGCCGAAGATCTGGACGGCGTTGGTCGTGACCTCCATGGCGACATCGGTGGCGAAGAGCTTGCACATGGCCGAGAGCTTGGAGACGTTGGGCGCCCCGGTGTCGACCGCCATCGCGGCGACGTAGACCAGATTTCGCGCGGCTTCGACCTTGGTCGCCATGTCCGCGAGCATCGCCTGGATCATCTGGAACGAGGAGATCGGCGCGCCGAACTGCTCGCGGTGTCCCGCGTACACCATGGCGTACTCGAGAGCGCCCTGCGCGAGGCCGACCGCCTGGGCGGCGACGCCGGGTCGCGCCTTGTCCAGCGTCATCATCGCGTGCTTGAACCCGATTCCCGGCGTTTCGCCGAGGAGATTCTTCTCGGGCACGCGGCAGTTGTCGAAGTGGATCTCGACGACGGGGACGCAGCGGATCCCCATCTTGTCCTCGACCTTGCCGATCCGGAACCCGGGCATCCCCTTCTCGAGCATCAAGGCACTGGTGCGCCTCGATTTCGAGTTGGGATCGGTGACGCAGAAGACGGTGTAGATTTCGGCCGCGCCGCCGTTCGTGTTCCACTTCTTCTCGCCGTTCAGGACGTAGTGGTCGCCCTGCTTGATCGCCGTCGCTCGCAGGCTCGCGGCGTCGCTCCCGGCGAATTTCTCCGAGAGACCGAAGGAGATGAGCTTCTCCCCCTTCGCGATGGGCGTGAGCCAGCGGTGCTTCTGCTCCTCGGTCCCGCCCACCAGGAGCGGGAACGTGCCGAGCGCGTTCACGGCGTAGAGAACTCCGACGCCGCCGCAGGCCCGCGACAGCTCCTCGACGCAGATGCAGAGGTCGAGGACGCCCCCGCCGGAACCGCCGTACTCCTTAGGGATCCAGACGCCGAGAAGCCCGGCCTTTGCGATCGCGTCCTTGATATCCCAGGGGTACTCCTGCGCCTTGTCGTACTTGGCCGCGTTCGGGCGCACGTATTTCTCGGCGACCTCGCGCGCGCGCTGGCGCCACATCAAGTTCTGTTCCGAGAGAAAAGCGGACACGGGACCCCCGTGATGAGCGAGTAGGATTCGGACCCGAGAGGGCCGGACGACGCGCGCGGCCCCGAGGGGACGCGGCCTTCAAGGCCGCTCCGGCCCGGGACCTAGCGGAGCCCTGATTATTCCCCATGCCGCGCGCGTTGGCTACCCTGAGTTTTCCGAGGGAGCGCGCGGCCCGGCGTCACGAACGGGGATTCGGCCTCGTAGAACCGCCACGGGATCAGGTCCCAGGGCGCGGGCGCGGTATGGCATCCGATCCGCGGCGACACGGCGACGCCCGGGTCGGGGATCGGCTCCCCGGGCTCGATCCAGAGGTCGGGGCCGCGCAGGTCGGTGCGGTTCAGCCGCAAGTCGATACCAAAGGCCTGGCAGAGTTTCGCCGGTCCGCTCGCCAGCGCCTGGGGCTTGGCGGCGCCTCGGGACGAAAATCCGCGACCGCGCGCCATCGATTCGAGCCCTCGGAGCGGCTCGGCCGCGCGGATCAGGATCGCGGCGGGGCGACCGGCCGGCTCGGTGACCGCGTTCAGCATGTAGTGCATGCCGTAGGTGAGGTAGACGTACGCGAAGCCGGGAGGGCCGTAGAGCGGATCGGTGCGCGGCGTCCGCCCGGCGCGGGCGTGGCACGCCTTGTCTTCCTCTCCGACGTACGCCTCCGCCTCCACGATCCGCCCGCGCAGCTCCGTTCCCGCGCCGATTTTTCGGACGAGCACGCAGCCCAGGAGCTCGCGCGCGACGGTAAGCGTGGGACGCGCGTAGAAGGATCGCGGCAACGGTCGAGGCATTCCTGGATTGTATCGGTTGACCGCCCCGGGGCGCGTTCCTAGAATCCGCGCGTGACGCGCCTCTCGAGCAGGCCGTCCTGACCGCACGTGGGACCCCGGGTCGTTCTCTTCCTCACGGTTTTCATCCATCTCGTCGGGTTCGGGCTTCTCCTTCCGCTTCTTCCCTATTACGCCGAGACGTACGGAGCCACCGGGGTAGCGGTCGGGCTCCTGAACACGTCGTACTCCCTCATGCAGTTCTTCTTCTCCCCGGTCTGGGGCCGGCTCTCCGACCGGATCGGCCGGCGCCCGGTCATCATCGGAAGCCTGGTCGCGACGGCGGTGTCCTACGTCGTCTTCGGGCTGGCGACGTCGCTCCCGGTCCTGTTCGCGTCGCGGATCTTCGCCGGGATCGCGGGCGGCGTCATCCCCACGACGCAGGCCTACGTCGCGGACACCACCACGCCCGCCGGGCGGACGAAGGGGATGGGGCTGATCGGCGCCGCCTTCGGGCTTGGATTCATATTCGGCCCCGCGCTCGGGGGCATTTTGAGCCGCTTCGGCTACTCGGTTCCCGCGTTCGCGGCGGCGGCCCTCGCCTTGATCTCGGCCCTCTTCGCGCTCGTGCTCCTCCCGGAGTCCCTGACGCCGGACAAGCGCGCCGCGGCGGCCGCGCGGCGGCTCTCCCCCCGAGACACCCTCGCGACGCTTCGGCGGCCGGGGCTTCGCCCGGTCTTCCTGCTCTTTTTCATCGGGACACTCTGCTTCTCGGCGCTCGAGGGAACGTTCGCGCTCTTCGGCGAGCACGTCTACCGCATCGGGCCGAGAGACGTCGGATATCTCTTTGCGTTCGTCGGCTCGCTCTCGGCGCTCATGCAGGCGGGCCTCGTCGGGTGGCTCGCGCGGCGCTTCGGCGAGCGAGCGCTCGTCCTCGCGGGATTTGTCCTCATGGGCATGGGGATGGTCTTCGCTGGGACAAGTCCCGCGTTCGGGCTCATGATCGTGGCGATGGGAGCGGTCTCCGTGGGGAATGGGCTCGCGTCGCCGTCTCTGGCAGGGCTCGCGTCGATCTCCTCCAGCCCGGAAGAGCAGGGCTCGATCCTGGGCACCTACCAGTCGCTCGGGAGCCTCGCGCGATCGGCCGGCCCCTTCCTCGGCGGGCTCGCGTTCGACCGTTGGGGCGCGGGCAGCCCGCTTTGGCTCGGCGGGATCGTCGTGGCCCTCGCGTCGCTCCTGGCGCTCCAACTACCTCAACACAAATCCCGCCAACGACTTCCATCCGTTTGACGTAGAGCCGGGGTCCCCTTCCCGCCGCCGCGCCAAACTGCGGCAAGCGTCTGATCGCGTTTAGGTTTCGCCCGCGATCGGCCGAAGATTCCTTGGTATGCGGAAAGCGCCGATCTGCTGGTTCATTTTGCTCGCCCTCGGAGTCGCGTCAGGCAGTGCCACAGCCGGCACCATTCGCGGCCAGGTGCGCGTCCCGCCGACCGACAACAGCGGGCTGAGCGCGCCCAACCCGTACCCGGGCCGCGCGTCCTCGTTGGCAAAGCGACCGGTCGCGGCGCGTGGCTCCGTCCTCGACGCGGTCGTCTACGTGGAGGAGGTCGCGCCCTCCGTCGACTCGACCCTCGCCGGCGCGGGCGGCACCCCGGCGATGGAGCAGAAAGACCAGGCGTTCGGACCGCGGGTGCTCGCCGTCCCGGTCGGAGCCACGGTCGCCTTCCCGAACCGCGATCCAATCTTCCATAGCGTGTTCAGCGTCTCCCCGGTGAAGCGATTCGATCTCGGCAAGTACGGACGCGGAAAGTCGAAGAGCGTCAGGTTCACGAAGGCGGGGGTCGTGAACGTCTACTGCGACATCCATTCCGACATGGCCGGGTTCATCCTCGTGGTCCCCAACCACGCTTTCGTCCAGCCCGACGCCGACGGCCGGTTCGCGCTGCCGTCACTCCCGCCGGGGACGTACACCGTGATCGCGTGGCACCCCGATCTCAAGCCGGTGCGCCGCACCGTCCAGATTCCGGAGACCGGCGACGTCACGGTGGATCTGAGCCTCTAGTCATGCGGATTTCGCTACGCGCCAAGATCCTCCTCTTCACGGTGCCGCCCCTCATCGCCCTCGCCGTGGCCGCGATTTGGATCGTCAATCGCACGATCTCGACGGAAGTGCACCAGAACATCGAGGACGAGCTGAAGCGGGCCTCGACGCTCTTCGAGGATCTTCTGGCGACGCGGTCGGGACACCTCGCCGTCAACGGCATGGTCATCGTGCAGGACCCGCGGTTCTTCTCCGTCTTGACGCTCCCCGGCTCGCCGCGTGATCCGGAATTCCGAGCCACGGTCGCGGGCGTGGCGAACGCCTTCAATTCGATCACCGAGACCGATCTGTTCGAGGGCTTCGACTCCCGCGGCCGGTCGATCACCAAGACCGGGCACGAGGAGTGGGCCGAGCAGGCCCTGGCGCCCTTCATCTCCTCGGCGTTGGCCGGCTCGCAGCGGGCCGGCCTTCTGGCGGGCTCCGAGCACAACTATCAGGTCGCGGCGACCCCGGTCGTGGCCGGCGGCCGCGTGGTCGGCGTGCTCCTCCTCGGAGACCAGGTAGGTAGCGAGCTGGCGGAGGGACTCAAGAGAACGACGCGGAGCGAGGTGACGTTCCTGACCGGCAAGGTGATCACCGCGAGCACGCTCGAGCATCCGCAGGAGCGCGACTCGATTCTCGAGGCGCTCCGCGCTTCGGACCCCAAGGTCGCGACCGAGGGAATGCTCTCGGAGATCCGAGGCCGCGACCACGTCTACGTCACCTTGATTCGTCAATTGCCGCAATCGGATCCGACAACTCCTCAGTTTTACGCGCTCCAGCGATCCCTCGACGTCGAGACGGCGTTCCTCCGCTCGATGCAGAGCCGCCTCGTGGAGCTGGGTGCGTTGGCGGCGTTCATGGCCCTCCTCGCGGGGCTCCTCATCTCGGAGCGGATCACCTCGCCGGTGCGGCGGCTGGTCCGCGGCGCCGAGGAGATGGAGCGCGGCAATTACGACTTCCCGATCGACGTCGCGGACAAGGACGAGATCGGCTACTTAGCATCGCGATTCCAGGAGATGCGCCAGCGCCTGCGGGCGTACGTGACGAGCCTGGAAGAGGTGGCGCGCTTGAAGACCGAGTTCATCAGCGTCGCCTCCCACGAGCTCCGCACGCCGATGAGCGTCATCCGCGGCTATCATGAGCTCTTCGTTGGGGACATGCTGGGGCCGGTCACGGCGCTGCAGCGCGAGGCGCTCGAGGCGATCGGAAAGAGCGTGACCACGCTCAACCGGATCGCGGACAACGCGACCCGGTTCGCGCAGATCGAGGGTGACCGGCTGGACCTGCGGCCCACTGCCCTGCCGCTCGCCGGCCTGATCCGACGCTCGATGGAGCGCGCCCTGGCCGAAGCGACGGGACGCAAGGTCCAGGTCATCGCGCGGTCGGCCGACGAGGACCTGATCGTCCGCGTGGACCCTGCACGCTTCACCGAGGCCCTCACGAATCTCGTAACGAACGGAATCCGGTTCACTCCGGACGGCGGCTCGGTCGAGATCAAGAGCCGCATCGACGCGGAGAACCTTGTCATCGATGTCGCGGATACCGGAATCGGGATTCCGGAGGAGAAGCAGAAGGATCTCTTCGGCCGCCCACTCATGCTCCGGAATTCTCAGAACCATCACTCTTCCACGACGCTCGAATTCAACTCCGCCGGGCTGGGCCTGGGCCTCTCGATCGCCCAGGGCATCGTGCAGATGCACGGCGGAACGATCGAGGTTCGGAGCGCGGAGGGATCGGGAAGCGTCTTCACCATCCGTCTGCCCATGGCCGACGTCGCAGAAAGGAGAGCCGCGTGATGAGGCTCGATTGGGGTCGTGTGCTGAGATCGGGCTTCGCGCTCTTGGTTGCGGTGGTGGCGGCCGCGTGGACGCCGCTCCGGGCTTCCGCATCCGATGTCCGGGTCCGGGGAATCCTGGACCTGGTGTTCGACGACAAGGGTGAAGGGGCCGAGGTGAATTATCTGTGGGGCGACAACGCCCTCGACTCCTACCGGCTCCGCCTCTTCGTCGAGTCGGCGGTATCGGATCGCCTCGACGTCTTCACCGAGGCTCTCTACAACGAGGACGTCGGCGTTCTTCCCTTCGGGGCGTACGCCCTTTTCCATCCGTCGCCCGGCCGCGACATGCACGTCATGGCCGGCCTGATCCCATGGCCGATCGGGACCTGGGCGCCGCGCGCGAACTCGAACAAGAATCCGCTGATCGGGTTTCCCTTGCAGTACCAGTACCACACGACCTTGAGTCCGTTTCAGCTGGTCCCCAACAGGGACGCCCTCATTGCCGACGCCGGCGATGGCGAGGAGGGCGCGAGCTATGCGTTTGGATCGCGGGGGATGCCGATTGTCTACGACCAGTGGTGGGATTTCGGCGCCGTGTTCCTCGGTAGCGCGCGGCCGGTCGAGTACTCGGTCGGATTCGTGAACGGCGCACCCTCGTGGCCCAGCCCGGGCCGTGACAGCACCCCTGGGAAATCCTTTCTGGGACGGGTCGGGTTGGCGCCGACGCCCGGCATTCGATTCGGCGTCTCCGGGTCGTACGGCCCGTACCTGATCGAGGATGCCGTGAAGAGCTCCCTCCCGCCCGGAAAGGACGCGGCGGACTTCAACCAGGTGCTAGGGATGGCGGACTTCGAATGGTCGGCGGGGCACGCCGAATTGCGCGCCGAGGGATATGCTAATCGGTGGCAGACACCGACGGTGGGCGATCTTCGGGTGCGCGGCGGCTACGGCGAGCTGAAATACACGCTCCCGGCCGGATTCTACGTCGCGGGCCGCTACGACATCATGCGGTTCGGCGACGTGAAGGATTCGACCGGCACCGACCGGTCGTGGGACGCGGACGTCGACAGGCTGGAGGTTGGCGTAGGGTACCGGATCATGAAGGGCGTCACGGCGAAGGCGGCCTACCAGCGGAACAAGATCCAGCCGCCCGATCCAGCGGCGGACGCCGAGATCAAGGATATCTACGCCGGCCAGCTATCCGTGACCTTCTAAGCTCGATCGCGCAGGCCGCATCGACCTGCGCGATCGTCATTCCCCCCCGCTACCTTCCTCTCGCTACCTTCCGATCGACTTCTTCACGCTCTTCCGGAGCTTCTCGAGACCCTCGGTGATGTTCTCCTTGCTCACGATCAAGGCCGGGCGGAACCGGATCGAGCTCGGGCCGCAGCCGATAATCACCATGCCGTCGTCATACGCGTTCTGGATCACCGTGTCGCGGAGCGATCCGTCGCGCAGATCGAACGCGCACATGAGGCCCTTGCCGCGGGCGTTCGAGACGTGCTCGGGGTATTCCTTCGCGAGCGATTCGAGTCCCGTCAGGAGCTCGGCGCCGCGCGCCGCCGCGTTCTCAACCAGCCGCTCCTCGGCCATGATCTCGAGGTAGCGCTGGGAGCGAACCATGTCGACCAGCGTTCCACCCCAGGTTGAGTTGAGCCGGCTCGAGACATGGAAGACGTTCTCCTCCACGTCGTCGATCCGCGGCCCGCAGATGAATCCGCAGACCTGGGACTTCTTGCCGAAGGCGACCATGTCGGGCTTCACGCCGTAGTGCTCGTGCGCCCAGAACTTCCCGGTCAGCCCGAAGCCGGCCTGCACCTCGTCGAAGATCAGCATCGCCTCGAACTCGTCGGCGATCCGCCGCAATTCCTGGAAAAACTCGGGCCGGAAGTGGTTGTCGCCCCCCTCACCCTGGATCGGTTCGAGGAGGATCGCGGCGATGTCATCCGGGTTTTCGGCGAACGCGCGCTTCATCTGCGCGATCGAGAGAGCCTCGCGCGCCTTGACGTCCTTCAGCCGCGCGTCGTTGAGCGGGAACTCGACCTTCGGGTTGAGGACCCGGGGCCAGTCGAACTTCGGGAAAAGCGCCGTCTTCTTCGGCTCGGCCGTGTTGGTGAGGGAGAGCGTATAGCCCGAGCGTCCATGGAACGACTGCTCGAAGTGGAGCACCTGCGTCCCGCGCTCCTGCCGGTAGCCGCGCGCGAAATTCTTGCGGACCTTCCAGTCGAAGGCAGCCTTGAGCGCGTTTTCGACGCCGAGCGTCCCGCCCGCGATGTAGAAGACGTGAGGCAGGTGGGGGCGCATGGCGTGCTGTGCGAAGGTCTCGACGAACTCGGCCATCTCGGTCGTGTAGACGTCGCTGTTCGACGGGTTGTGGAGCGCCGCGCGGAGAATTCGGGCCGTGAACTCGGGCGTCTTGATCCCGGGGTGGTTCATCCCGAGCGGGTTCGTCGCGAAGAAGGAGAAGAAGTCGAGGAGCTTCCGGTTGTGCCGGGAGTCATAGAGATAGACTCCCTCGCTCTTGTCCAGATCGAGAACGAACTCGAAGCCGTCGGCGAGCATGTACTTGCCGAGGACCTCGTGAACCTTGTCCGGGGTCACCTTGACCGACGTGGTCGTGGCTGTTGGATTCACCGCGTGCTCCTTTCGGGTGGCTTTCGTGTCTCGCGTTTTAGTCGATAGCGGCTGCTTCATCCAGCTTGATCCGGTGGTGCTCCTTGGCGGTGGCCAGCACGATCAGCGTCCTCGTCTGCCGCACGCCGCGCACCGTGTTCAGTTTCTCGATGAGGAGGCGGCGAAACGCCGCCATGTCGGCCACCCTCACCTTGAGGAGCAGGGAGAACTCCCCGGTGATGTGGTGGCACTCGAGCACTTCGTCCAGGTGGCTCACGGCCTCGATGAATCCGGCTTCGAACTTTGGCTGCTCGATGAAAACCTCGACGAACGCCGTCACGTCCTGCCCTAGCCGCTTGGGATCGAGGACCGCCACGTAGCCGCGGATGTACCCGGCGCGCTCGAGCTTTCGGATTCGCTCGTTGACCGACGGCGCCGTCAGCCCGACCGACCTCGCGATTTTCGCCTGTGGGATCTTCGCGTCATCTTGCAGAAGCGCGAGGATCTTCCGGTCGATCGGGTCCAACGGTAGCCCATTTACTACTTTGATTCGGCCAGCAGCTTTCATCTCCTTATATTATTCGGCTGTTTACCGACAACATCAACTAATATTTTGAGGTTGGGGCGCGGCACCCGGCGGCCGTCCCCTTGTGGGCGGGCGCATCTAAGAGTAGGCTTGATGGAGCGAACCACCCCATATCGGAGGAGGATCCACCCGCCCTATGAACCGCCCACAAACCGTGAAGCAACTTAGAGATAGCGGCTACACGAACCGAACCGTCAAGCAGGAGATGCGGGCGAACCTGATCGCCGCCATCGAGCGCGGCGAGGACCGCTTCCCCGGAATCGTCGGCTACGACAAGACCGCCCTGCCGCAGATCGAGAACGCGATCATGAGCGGGCACGATTTCATCCTTCTCGGCCTTCGAGGCCAGGCCAAGACGCGGATTCTCCGCTCGCTCCCCCGCTTTCTCGACGAGTGGATCCCGGCGGTCGAGGGGTGCGAGCTCCAGGACGACCCGCTGAATCCGATCTGCCCCGCATGCCAGCGGCGCGCGGCCGAGAGCGGCGGCGAGCTACCCGTCCGGTGGATCCCACGCGAGGAGCGCTACCGCGAGAAGCTCGCCACGCCCGACGTGACGATCGCCGACCTGATCGGCGACATCGACCCGATCAAGGCGGCGAACAAGCGACTCTCCTATAGCGACCCCGAGGTCATGCACTACGGGATCATTCCGCGCACGAACCGCGGCATCTTCGCCATCAACGAGCTGCCGGACCTTCAGCCGCGCATCCAGGTGGGCCTTCTGAACATTCTCGAAGAGAAGGACATCCAGATTCGCGGATTTCCGATCCGGCTCCCGCTCGATCTTCAGATCGTTTTCTCAGCGAACCCGGAGGACTACACGAACCGCGGGAACATCATCACGCCGCTCCGCGACCGCATCGCCTCGCAGATCATGACCCACTACCCGTACACGGTCGAAGACGCGATGAAGGTGACCGAGCAGGAAGCATGGGTGAAGCGCCCGGACGGGATCGAGGTCCTGATCCCTCCCTACATCCGGGAGCTGGTGGAGCAGGTCGCGATTCAGGCGCGGAAGTCCTCGTACGTCGACCAGTCGAGCGGGGTGAGCGTGCGCCTCACGATCGCGCTCATGGAGAACCTCGTCTCGAACGCCGAGCGGCGCGCGATCCGCACCGGCGAGCGCCGGCTGGCCGTCCGGATCTGCGATCTCCAGAACGGCATCGCTTCGATCACCGGCAAGGTGGAGCTGGTGTACGAAGGCGAGCAGGAAGGCGCGGTCGCGGTCGCGAAGCATCTCGTGGGGAAAGCCGTGAAGGAAGTCTTCGCCAAGTACTTCCCCGATGCCTACAAGGGGAAGGAGAAGAACGAGGGGGCGCCGTCGGAGTACGACCCGATCTTCCGCTGGTTCGCGCAGGGGAAGAAGGTCGAGATCTCGGACGACCTCTCGGCGCGCGATTTCCAGGGCCGGCTTCAGCAGGTGGCCGGCCTCGAGGAGCTGCCGAAGCGGTATCTGCCGGTCAAGGATCCGATCGAGCTGCCCACGGCGATGGAGTTCGTGTTGGAGGCGCTCCACCAGAACTCGATTCTCGCTAAGGAGCGGACCGATACCGCCGCCCTCGCCTATACCGACATGTTCTCGACCATGCTCGGGAAGCCCGAGGAAGCGGAGGACTAGTCGTGGATTTTCGGTATTCGCGCTGGGACGAGAGGCTCACGCAGAATCTCAATTTCCTGCGCCACCTCCTCTCCCTCTACCACCGCCTGCTTCTGATGACCGATGGGAAGGTGGACCAGGCCCTCCGCGCGCTGGAGGAGCTGGGCCAGCGGTTCGGCTTCTTCAACGAAAAGTTCACGATCGAGGATTTCAAGAAGCAGTTACGTGAGAAGGACGCCATCCGGGAAGTGAACGGCCGGACGGTGATGACCAAGGCGGGCGAGCGGATGATCCGGAAGGACTCCCTCGACCGCATTTTCGGGGACCTCGCGAAGGATTCCGCGGGCGAGCACCGCGTGCCGCGGACCGGGGCAGGAGGCGAGAGGGTCACCGAGACGCGCCCCTACTCCTTCGGCGATCCGGTCACGGACATCGATTTCCTGTCGAGCGTGCGGAACTCGATGCGGCGGCAGCGCGGCGCTTGGGGCGACGAGGGCCTCGGGCTCACCGAGGACGACCTCGAGGTGTTCGAGTCCGAGCACCTATCATCCTGCGCCACGGTGCTCATGATCGACGTGAGCCATTCGATGATTCTCTACGGAGAGGACCGGATCACGCCCGCCAAGCAGGCGGCGCTTGCGCTGTCGGAGCTGATCTTGACCCGCTATCCCAAGGATTCGCTATCGGTGGTGTTGTTCGGGGACGACGCGTGGGAGGTGAAGATCCGGGACATTCCCTACGTCTCGGTCGGCCCGTACCACACGAACACCAAGGCGGGGCTTCAGCTCGCGCAGAAAATCCTGGCCCACCAGAAGCACGTCAACAAGCAGATCTTCATGATCACGGACGGAAAGCCGTCCGCGATATTCGAGAACGGGCGCTTCTACAAGAACGCGTTCGGCCTCGACCCCCGCATCGTGAACAAGACGATGGATGAGGCGGTGGCGTGCCGGCGGAAGCGGATCCCGATCACCACGTTCATGGTCACGCAGGACCCCTACCTCGTGCGCTTCGTCGAGCGCTTCACGCAGCTCAACAAGGGGCGCGCATACTTCTCCGATTTAGAGGATCTCGGCTCCTACCTCTTCGTCGACTTCGCGCAGAACAGAAAACGTCGGGTTCAGTAGGGGGCGTGGCGTGTGGGCTCACCGCTCCGCGTTAGTGGATCACGTAGGACAACCCTGCCTGGACGCTAAGTAGGCGCGCGGCATTCATGAATTGGTCATTCGTCATGAAGGCCCGCCCGAAGCTGTGGTGATACCGACCTCCTAGGTCAATCCCAAGTCGGTGATCGAGTCGGGCGGAGACTCCCGCCCCCCAGTTGACGCCGAGGCGCGTGCCGGACTCGACATATCGGTAGTACCCAGAGTAGTAGGACTCGCGCCGTGTCTCGGTCATCTCGTAGACCCCAAATCCGGCACCAAACCACGGTCGTAGCCACAATCGGGTCGGAGACTGAATGTCCACGGACATCGTCGTCTGACGAACCTCATCCCAGATCGATCGTCCCGTGGCGACAGCGTCAAGCCCGGAAGCAAGTCCCACTAACTGAAACCGGTAGTAGCCAAGGCCCAGCGAGATCTGAATCGCACGGGCTACCCCGTAGGAGATCGCGAGGCCAGTCCCCCAGCCCGCATGCAAGAGCGTCTCTTCCGGTGCGACCGGGACCACTGCCCCATAGACCCGAATCGTGGTGCGGCCGAGCGATCCTCGATCTGGTGCCTCGTTGGTCGGGCTCTCCGCCTCGGATGAGAGCGCGGGGCTTGCAACGCAAAGAAGTGCGGAGATTATGAACGCGGACCTAGCCGTCCCACGGTGCGTGCCATCCCTATCGGACCGCATAGGAGAGTCCTGCCTGAACGCTGAGGAGATCCACCTTGTGATTGGCCGGATCGTCGATGGACCTGTTGTACCTGGCGCCTGCCTCCACCCCGACACTTCGGCTCAAACGGAGTGCGAAACCGCCGCCCCAGTTGAATCCCAAGGAGCCTTGATGCGTGACGAACTGATCTCTGCGACCTCTCTCGAGAGCGTCCAGGGCTGTCGTCGCGGTCGAATACTGCTGCTCCGAGTCGTAATAGCCGAGCCCGACACCAAGCCACGGTCTCACAAAGTCCTGGCTAGGGGAGACGAGCTCTATCGAGGTTGTCACTTGGCGCAACGCGTCCCAATCTTCGGAACCGATTATGTTGACTCGATGGTAGGCAAATCCGATTGAGATCTGCGCTGCTCGAGATATGCCGTAGGACAGTCCGAACCCGGTACCCCACCCGGGACGCCGGCCGTAATCGCTACCCCAGCCCTTTGGTACCACCGCCCCATAAGCTCGGATCGTGGTGTGGCCAAGCGCTCCTCGGTTTGGCGACTCGTCGGACGAACCGTCCAGCTCTGCCGAGATAGCGGGGTTCGATAGACACAGCAGCGCGGAAATTACGAACGCGGACCTGGCCGAACCCACTTCGATGCCCCCGAGCCGGTGGTCTCGTGCGGACGCGGGTCCTGCCTTGGAAAACGACTCCAAGCAGGGCCCTTCTCCTCCGCCGAACACCCCTACAAGGGGCGCGGGTTCCCATTTATTTTCGGGCGAGCAGTGCA
>Ga0193723_1000182_pt1 | contig 22990 bp, 19 predicted proteins | sample H2m2metaG_FD_143042 | JGI IMG/M metagenome (GOLD analysis project Ga0193723, IMG submission 143042) | Soil microbial communities from a riparian zone of the East river system, Colorado, United States - H2m2 | ecosystem: Environmental > Terrestrial > Soil > Riparian zone | place: USA: East River...
GTGGCGGCTCGTAAGCCGGCGGCGGCTCGTAAGCGGGCGGCGGCGGGGTGAAGGGCGCTGGGGTGGGCGGCGCCTCCGGCACCGCCGGCTCAGACTCCCAAACGGGCTGGGCCGGAGCCGAATGCGATGACTTCCTGGGAGGTGGCGCGACGGGCGGCGCAGCGTAGGCGGACGCCTCGTAGGTGAGGGTGGGTGCGGGAGCTCTCGCCGCGGTCTCGTCGAAGTCTTCCCCTTTATGCGACTTCTCGGCGCGCTTGAGAGGCGCCAGCGTGCGCTGGCGTGCTGCGCGGACCTTGTGCTCGATCTGAGAGCGCCGGGCAGAGTACATGGAACGCTTTTCGACTGACTTGTGGCGCATGACGAACACCACTGCCACGATCCCGATGATGGCGACCGCCGGTCCGATCAGAAGGAGCATAGGGGCCGATTATCGGCGATCGGAACCGGCGACGCATCCGGCCATTGAGTGTGTGTGACAATCGCCGCCGTGGCGCTGTACGACCGCATCCAGGCTGAGCTGATCGACGCACGGCGCAATCGCGACGAGCTGGGGTTGAGCACGCTGTCCCTTCTCAAGAGCGAATTGGTGAAGGCAAGCAAGGAAACCGGAGCGGATGGAGCGCTTGACGATGATCTCGTGATACGCGTTGCTCGCAAGGAGGTCAAGCGCAGGGAAGAGGCGATCGAGGTGTATCGCAAGGCGGGCCGCGAGGAATCGGCCAAGCGCGAAGAGGCGGAGATGGGCGTGCTGCGCCGATATCTGCCGGCGGCGATGAGCGCGGATGATGTCGAGGCGGAGGTCCGCGCAGTCATCGATGAGCTCAAGCCGGAAGGACCCAAGGCGTTCGGTGCCGTCATGAAGGCTGCAACAGCACGACTGGCGGGCCGGGCCGAAGGCGCCCAGGTGGCGGCTGCGGCGCGCAAGTTGCTTGGCTCCTAAGCGCAAGAAGACAGGAGCGGTTCCTCGGCTGCCGCCGGGTGCGCGGCTCAGGGCCAAGCTCACGTACGAACGTCTTCGCGATGTGTACCCGGCGGTCACTGAGCTCGCCCACCACGACCCGTTTCAGCTTTTGATCGCGACCATTCTGTCGGCTCAGACAACTGACAAGATGGTGAACCTCGTGACGCCGGAGCTGTTCCGGCGATATCCGACAGCGGCGGACCTGGCGGCTGCCGACCCCGCAGCAGTGGAGACGCTCATCAAGCCCACGGGCTTCTTTCGCGCCAAGACGCGATCGATCATCGCCGCTAGCCGCAAGCTCGTGGAATTGTTCGGCGGCCAAGTCCCGAATACCCTCGATGACCTGGTCAAGCTCCCGGGCATCGGCCGCAAGACTGCCAACGTGATCCTGGGAGTTGGTTTTCAGGTTCCAGGCTTTGCCGTCGACACGCACGTCAAGCGCCTCACCAACCGGCTCAAGATCACGTCATCCAGGGACCCGGTGAAGATCGAGAGGCAGGTCTGCTCGATTGTGCCCAAGGAGGAGTGGACAGGCCTGTCGCTCCGATTGATTCTTCACGGCCGGCGCATCTGCATCGCGCGCCGGCCGCGCTGCGAGGAGTGCATCCTGAACGACTTCTGCCCATCATCCACCACCCGCCCGCGCCCGAAGGGCCGCGCAAAAACCGCCTAGCCACAGCCCGCCGGGGCCCTCCAGGTCCGGCGAACAGCCGGACCGTTATCCGCCCCGCCTGCGGGGAGGTCGCGCAACGCGCGGGTGGGGGCTCCTGCCGGCCCTCCCCCTCCGGCACGCCGATCGCCATTCAAACAGCTCGGCGCGGCGGTGAAAACCCAGGCTGTTAAGGAGCGAACATTTGTTCTACCATGGCCAAATGGAAGCCCCAGAAGCAAGGCTCGCCGAGGTCGAGTACGTCGAGATCCATTGCAAGTCGGCCCTCAACCGAGTGAAGGGGATGTTCTTTTCCTGGTCATTGAATCCCTACACGGGCTGCGAGCACCGCTGCGCCTTCTGTTACGTCCGTGCCTTCGAGCTTCGGGCAGACAGGCCTTCGGATGACCGTTACGGAAGGACTGTACGAATCAAGCTCAACGTCGCAGGCGTCCTGCGAAGCGAGCTGTCACGGCGCTCGTGGACCAAGGAAACCGTCGTCATCGGGGCCGCCACGGATCCCTACCAGCCGGCCGAAGGGCGTTACCGGCTGACCCGTCAATGTCTGCAGGCTCTGCGCGACTTCGCCAACCCATCCGCGCTGATCACGCGGGGCCCGATGATCGTCCGCGACATCGACGTGCTCACCGATCTCGCTCGCCGGGCGGACCTGCACATCACGTTCAGCATCCCGACCGTAGACGAGGACATCTGGCGGCGGACCGAGCCGGGGACCGCGCACCCCAGGCAGCGCTTGCGCGCAATTGAGAAGCTCGTCGCGGCGGGCATCGACGTCGGCGTCGGCATGGCCCCCATCCTGCCCGGCCTCTCTGACCGTCCTGACCGTCTCGAGGCGGTGGTCAAGGCTGCCCGCGCTGCGGGTGCCACGGGTCTTTGGGCGGGCATGCTCCATCTCAAAGACGGCACTCGTGAACATTTCATGTCAGTGCTTGCCAAGCACTGGCCTGAGCTGGTGACTCGTTATGAGCAGGCGTATGCGGCGCGTGCTTACCTTCCTCCTGCATACGGAGAAGCCGCGATGAAAACCGTGGGTCGGCTGCGAGCTGCGCACGGTGTGTCAGACCGCCGGCGGGTCATTCTCAAGCCCCCTCCTGAGCCCGTTCAGCTCACCCTTCTGAACTAGCATTCGCACATGCGAAGTCCGATCGACGTGCTCTCAGGACGAGTCAGCGGCTTGACCAAGATGGAGATCGCCCGCCGGACGGTGCCGTGCTACAAGCACGTTATCGAGAAGGACGGCGAGGAGCACCTGGCGCTGTGCCAGCTTGTGGATTCGGGCAAGCTGTACCGCTTTCCATTCGAAAACGTGAAGGGCATCAAGAGCCTCGAGATCAAGGCACGCTACCTGCGTGGCGAAATGGAACACCTGCGGCTCCGCGAATTCCAACCCGGACTCTGCCGCTATGTCGAAAGAGCCGAAAAAGCCGTCTGAATCTCTGGTCCAGGAGCTGCTTGCGGAAAGGCGAGAGCTGAAGGTTGCCCTCGAGCGGGTGCGCATCGAGATGCAGGATCTTCGAAGCGCGAGCGGTGGCCCCGATCCCCGGGTCCGCGAGCTGACCACGGAGGTCGAACGGCTGAGATATCAGCTGGCGCAAGCGCGCGCCGAAGCCGGCTTGATGCGCGAGGAGCGTGACGAGCTGCGCCACGGAGTCGAGAAGGCGCTGGAGCAGATCGCCAAGCAATAAAAAAGGGCCCGCTAGGGGCCCTTTTCAGTGTTGAGGACCGTTTACTTGGCCCAGGACTCAACCATGGGCACGTACTTGGATGCGATCCCCTGAATGCCCGGGAAGGCGAAGCGCCTGCCGCCGGCTTGCAGCGCGAGGATCAGTCCGACCACCCATATGACCAACCAGACGATGTACCAGAGCAGCGGAAGGAATGCGAGGATCCCGACTGTAACCACGGCGAGGACCCACAAGATGATGTAGATGACCAAGGCGGCGCCGTGGATCACTGTCGCGTTGGCCGCGTTGTACTTCACATCGGCATCGTCCTTGCCGACGAAGAGAAAGATCAGGCTCCCGATAGGCGGAAAAAGTGCCCAAGCAAGGATCGTGTACAGGTTCTTGTTGCTGCCTACAGCACCTGGCGCCCCTCCCATGGGGGCCGGCTGTCCGGGCGGCGGTGGCGGCATCTGCGACATAGGTTTCCTCCTCGAAAGCGTGGCGTGTTCGGGGCCGATTATGGGTCGAATGCCGACAAAACACCATAGCTTTCGTCGCCTTCCTTAAGCGGCGCCGTTCGCGCCGAACCCACTCTGGTAGGCTCCGAACGAAATGACCGAGTCCGGTCAGGCCCCCGAAACGCCACCCAAACAGCCGCAGCATGACGTTCCGGATTGGGCCCCCGCCCTGACCCCGACCCCGCCAGAGCCGGTCGCCGCGACCCCTGCACCGGCTGAGTCGATGCCGCCTTCGCCGCCCTCCGGCGGGGTCGATGTCACGATGAAATTGCCGACTCATACGGCCCCGCCGGCGCCCGCGCCCCAACCGCCCCCTCCCACGGCGGCTCCGCGCACCGTGGATCCCACCATGCGCCTGCCAACCCAGGCTCCGCCTCCGACGGCCACCAACCCCCCCGGCACATATCCGCCCGCCGCCTCTGGGGAACGGCGAATCGGCAAATACATCGTCAAAGGCGAGTTGGGGAGAGGCGGCATGGGCGCCGTCTACCTGGCGGAGCAGCCAAGCCTAGGGCGCGAGGTCGCCATCAAGGAGCTCATCCTTTCTCCCGCCGCTGACCCGACAGCCCTCATGCGCTTCCTGCAGGAAGCGCAGGTCATGGCTCGCACAAGCCATCCCAACCTGGTGCAGGTCCATGACCTGGAGCAGATCGGAGACGCCAACTACATCGTGCTGGAGTTTGTCCGCGGCAAGTCATTGCGCGACATGGTCAATCAGGGGCCGATTCCCCTGCCTAAGACCTTTGCTGTTATGCATGGTGTCCTGCAGGCTCTCGACTACGCTCACAGGCACGCGATAGTGCATCGGGACATGAAGCCCGAGAACGTGCTGCTCTCGGATGAAGGGAATGTCAAGGTCGCGGACTTCGGCATCGCCCGCCTGACCGACGATTCGGGCGCCGGCTCGACCGCCACAAAAACTGGAACGACAGTGGGCACTCCACAGTACATGTCACCGGAGCAGGTGGCCTCGAGCAAGGTTGACGGCCGCAGCGATCTTTACTCCGCCGGGATCATGTTTTACGAGCTGGTGGTGGGCCAGCCGCCGTTCACCGCATCGGAGGCGGACGGTCCCTTCACCCTGATGGCCAAACACGTTCAGGCGCCGCCCAAGCCTCCATCGGTGCTCAGGCCTGGATTGGACCTACGCCTGGAAGAGGTGATCCTGAAATCCCTCTCAAAGCGCCCCGAGGAGCGCTTCCAGACCGGCCAGGAGTTCGATGAGGCGATGTCTCGCATCGCTGATCGGCTTTGCCCCGGCTGGCCGAAAAGCCTCGAGCCCGGCGCCGATCTCTCCCGGATGGTGCCCGCGACTGCAGCCGGCCAGGCGGCAGCCATAGCTTCGCCGGCTGGGGTGCCGGTGATGGCCCAACCCGTCGGGGGACAGCCGGCCAACGTCGTTTACAACCCAACCCCTCCGGTCAAGCCTGTTGCCAAGAAAACAACAGGCTGTTTGAGTGTCCTCGTCTTCGTCGTCGGCCTGGCGCCGCCGCTGTGCATGCTGGTCGCCGCGACGCTTCACTAGGCGGCGTCGATTGACCGCGCCGGCTCAGCCCGGGGTGGGAGTTCCGTAGGGAGGAGTTGGTGCCACCGCCGCCTGGGCAGCCATCGCCCGCTCGGCCTCATCTCCCACCAGTATTTCCTTCGATCCCGTGCTGTCCGCCGCAAGCACTGTCTGTTGTAGGTGCTGCTGCGTGTACTGCTGCGTAAACGTCTGATGGGCCTCGGTGGCCATCTCTGTTGGGAACGGGACCCATGGAGAGGTCGGGGTTTCGCGAATCGCAGTGACCTGGTAGATGCGGAAGGTCTCGGCCGACTTGCCCTTCAGCTGGACGCCGGGCACCATGTCCACAGCGATGTAGTCCTTGCACGCGTCGTACGTGGGCTGACCGATCAACAGGTGATAGGCGGGAGCGTTGGCGCAGAAGCGCGCCGCTGTGTTGACGGTGTCACCTAGAGCCGTGTACTGCAGGCGGCTGCGAGAGCCCATATTGCCGACCACGGCCGGCCCTGTGTTGACCCCGATACCCCACCTGATAGGCGGAAGGCCCTTGGCAAGAAGCCGTGCCTGGAGCTCCGGCGCGCGGTTGATCAGGTCGTAAGCGCACCGGACGGCGAGCAGCGCGTGATTCTCCTGATAACGAGGCGCATTCCAAAACGCGACGATCTCGTCGCCGACGTACTTGTCGACGGTGCCATCCCAGGTGAAGATCGTCCCGCTCAAGTGGTCGAGATACATCTGGACCACGTTGACCACGTCATCTGCCTCCATGCGCTCCGACATCGAGGTGAACCCGCGGACATCGACGAAGAGGAGGGTGATGTCGCGGCGTTCGCCTCCGCGCAGGATGTCATCCACACCGCCGCGCGTCTTGGCCAGCTGGGCCACGATCTCGGGCTTCAAGTAGTGGCCGAAAAGGGCGGTGACCTTTCGCTTTTCGCGGTCCTCGTAGAGGAATCGGTACGCGGTCACGCCCGAATACGTGAGTGCGATGGCAAGCCAGGGATGGAACAGGTCAGGCACGAAGCTGTTGTTGGTGGCCACAAACGCCATCGCGAAAGTGAAGGCGACAAGTACCAATGCGGTAGCGGCCAAGCCCCACAGCACGGAGAGGCGTGCGACCGCGACCGCCATCACCAACGCCAGCACCAGGATCGTCAGGAAGATCAGGAGCGGCGACTCTGTGGTCAGGAACTTCGATGGATTGCCCGGGATAGGAACCGCCTGCAAGAACATCTGGACCGCGTTTGCGTGTATCTCGACGCCGGGCATGCGCCTGCCGTTGGAGCCTGCGCTGGTCGTCACCAGCTGCTCGTCCTGGAAACCTGTGAGGTTGTATGCGCCGACGAGGACGATCTTGTTGGTCAAATCCATCGGCACCTGGCCGTTGGCGACATCGCTGAACGAGATGTACTGGTCATGTGATTTGAAATTGTCGGCGGGCCCTGTGAAATTGATCAATGCGGAGCCGGCACTGTCGATCTGCAGCGGCTGAGGCCAAGCGGTTGAGAACGTCGCGGTGTCGCCCGACCTCTGCAGGGCCGGCCCAGTTTGGAAGTCCTTCTGCAGGGAGAACGCGCGATAGGCGGTGAAGCTGAGCGGGTTGATGATCGGCGTCGTGCACGCGCCGTCAGCAAAGCAGGCGGGCTCGACGAACAGAGGCATTCGTCGCACGACTGCGTCGGCGTCAGGCCGAATATCGGTCGAGGCAAGGATGACGTTCGGGTACGGCTTCTGGCATGGGGTGTTTGGACGGTCCGGATTCGCGTCTGCGCACCTGAAGAGGCGCAGCGGGATCTGATCGATTCCCCGCGGATCCGTGTCCGGCCCTGTCTGAACGAGCTTTCCGGCCTTCACGGTCGTATTGTCCCCACCGTAGGAAAGGACGACGGGGATGGTGCTGGCAGCCAGTGCTTTGGCGAACGCTTGGTCGCCAACATCGTCTCGTGGATCCGGAAAGCCGATGTCGAAGGCAACGACCGCAGCGCCGGCCTTCTCGAGGTTCTGCAACGCACTGGCGTAGTAGTTGCGTGGGATGGGGTAGCGCTGGAGGGCTTCGACGCTCTTGTTGTCGAGGCCGACGATCACGATGCTCGGGTCGGTGGCGGACAGGCCGACCAGGCGATCTTCGGGGTGGACCGAGATGTTGACGTGGCAAGCGGGATCGAAGCTGCTCCTGTCGCACGACTGCTGCTGCGTGTACAGCCAGAACATCGATCCGCTGAAGACCAGCGCCAACAGCACCGCCACGACGGTTCGGTACGTATACCAGTAGCGGATGTAGCGGCCCACGGGCGCGACGGATCATAGCGCCCGCGGAACACAGTTGTGCCACGATCCGGCCGTGACGGTGCGCTGCGGGATAGCGGGGTGGATAGACAAGTCGCTCATCGACTCCAAGCTCTTCTATCCGATGAACGCGACGTCTTCGGAGGAGCGCCTGCACTTCTACGCGTCGGAGTTCCCTCTGGTCGAGGTCGACTCGACCTACTACGGGATGCCCAAGGTCGAGAACTCGGAGCTCTGGGTGGCGCGGACCGGGCCGGGTTTCCTCTTCGACGTCAAGTCCTTCTCGCTTTTCACCAACCATCCCACCAAGCCCATGGCATTGCCGAAGGACATCCGCGACCAGCTGCCGGACAACCTGCGTGAGAAGAACATCTACCTCGAGCAGATGCCCGACGAGCTTCTGGACGAGTCCTGGGAGCGGTTTCGTGCAGCCCTCGACCCGCTGCGCGCGGCAGGCCGCCTGGGCGCAGTCTTCTTCCAGTTCCCGCCCTGGTTCATGCCCTCGTCTCGCTCACTCGCCTACATCGAGCAGGTCCAGGAGCGGATGTTCGGATTTCAAGTCGCTGTCGAGCTGCGGAAGCCTGAGTGGATGGACGCGCGGCACCGTGACGGAACGCTGGCGTTCCTGCGCACACGGGACATCCCGTATGTCGCAGTCGACGTGCCCCAGGGCCACAGGACGAGCATGCCTACGGTGTTTGACGTGACCTCCGGCAAGCTGGCGGTCGTCCGTTTTCACGGGCGCAATCACGAGACATGGGACCTGAAGGGAGCGCCTCCCAACCTTCGCTTCCGCCACGACTACAAGGACGAAGAGCTCCTTGAGTGGGTGCCCCGCATCAAAGAGATGGAGCGCTCGGCGAAAGAGGTGCACGCGATCATGAACAACAACTACTCCAACTACTCGGTCAAGAACGCGCATCGGTTGGAGGAGCTGCTGGCGGCCTGGCAGAAGTAGGCAGGCGACCTATTTGCCGCTCAGGTGCGGTGACCTCAATCGCCGCGCTTCGCCCAGGCTGTGGTCCATCAGGCCTCCGAAGACGGGCTCTGCGAGGTGTGCGAACCGCAGGGGCAGCACAATCGCGTCGCGCCGCGGGAAGCGGGCGGTCCTGACGATGAGGTTCGCCACCCACGACGCTGAGTACATCGGTCCCATAGGCGCCTCGGTGGAGTCGAAGAATTCGGTTTTAGTCACTCCGGGGTAGACGACGCAGACCTTCACACCGGTTCCGGAGAGCTCGCCGCGCAGGGCGTGCGACAGGCCGACGACAGCATGCTTGGTGGCCGAGTAGACGGCTGAGTAGGGCGCTGCCCGAAATCCGACTACCGACGAGACGTTGATGATCACGCCCTGTCCCCGCTCCAACATCGCAGGCAGGGCCGCCTGGGTCGTCGCAATCACCCCTTTGAGGTTGGTGGCGATAAGCTCCTCGACCTTTTCTTCGGGCATCTCGTGAAGCCGTCCCATCCAGCCGACCCCCGCGTTGTTGACGAGCACGTCGATCCGGTCATGGTCCCGCAGCGCGGCGGCTACAAAAGCCCTCGCGTCTTCCCTCTGCCCAACGTCGAGACGCCTGACGCTCACATCTGGTGAGCCGCGCTCGAGGCACCTTTTGGCAATTGCGTTGAGGCGGTCAAGGCGCCGCGCGCCAAGTGCGAGCCGCGCTCCTTTCGCAGCGAACGCCAGAGCGGTCGCCTGCCCGATCCCGCTCGATGCTCCGGTCACGACGACCACAGCGCCCTTCAGCCGCACGCTCGTAGCTTAGGTTGGGCGGGCAAGTCCTTCTCGACTCGTAGAATCCGGGTCATGAAGGCGTTGACGTACCAGGGCGAAGGCGACGTCAAGGTGATCGACGTGCCCAAGCCGAGCATCAAGGGCTCATCCGAAGCTCTTGTCAAGGTGACCCTGGGCGCCGTTTGCGGCTCCGACCTGCACATCCTCCACGGCCACACGCCCATGAATCAAGGTGCAGTGCTGGGGCACGAGTTCGTCGGCGTGATCGAAGACGTTGGCGCAGAGGTCAAGCGCTTCAAGCCTGGCGACCGAGTGGTAGCGAGCTTCTTCACCTCTTGCGGCCACTGTGCCCTGTGCCGGAAAGGTTGGTTCAACCAGTGTGTCGACAAGGCCACCTTCGGCCACGGCGAGTACTTTGGCGACCTTGGCGGCGGCCAGGCCGAGTACGTGGTCGTGCCAAATGCCGATCACTCGATGGAACCGATACCCGCGGGCCTTTCCGACGAGCAGGCAATTTTCGTCGGCGACATCCTGTCCACCGGCTTTTTCGGGGCCGAGCGGGCGGAGATCAAGCCTGGTGACGTGGTCGCCATCGTCGGCGCCGGCCCAGTCGGCCTGATGGCGACAATGTGCGCCCAGCTGTTCGGCCCGGCCCGAACGTTCGTCGTCGACATGGTCGACTCCCGGCTGGAGGTCGCCCAAGGACTCGGCGGCATCCCGATCAACGCTTCGCAGGTGCACCCGGTGGAGGCGATCCACAAGCACACCGACGGCATTGGCGCGGACGCCAGCATCGAATGCGTCGGCCTCCTCTCAGCTGTCGACACCGCCATCCAGAGCGTCAGGGGTGGAGGGACCATCTCGATGGTGGGAGTCCCCAGCGCGGTGCTCGGGGACTTTCCTTATATGCAGATGTGGATGAAATCGCTGACGTTCCGCGCCGGATGGTGCAACGTGCAGGCATACATGCGGCCGCTGCTAGACCTCATCGCCGCGGGGCGCTTGAAGCCGGACGCGATCATCAGTCACCGCATGAAGCTGGACCAGGCCGAGGAGGCCTACAGGATCTTCGACGCTCGCGAAGCGACGAAAATCGTGCTTACGCCCTAAGCACCGCGCCCTGGTCGATCGCCATCAGGTAGCCGCGAGCGCGCTCGGTCAACGGATAGCGATTCTCCAGCTCGTGGAACGCGGGTCCGTGGTCGCTGTGCTCCAGGTGCGCGAGCTCGTGGACGACCAGATAGTCGATCACCCACTCGGGCAGGGAGGCGGCGCGCGTGGCGATCCGGATCGCCCCCATCGTGAAAGTGCAGCTGCCCCACAGGTGGGACATCTCGGCAAACCCGATCGAGGTCCATCGCAGCCGTCCGCCGAATAAGCGGTCGTTCAGCAAACGCGCTCGCTCGGCGAGCCGCTGGTCTGTTGGCCGCGCTCGCTCCATGCGGCGTTCGATTCGCTGGCGCATCTCTTCCGCCCACCTCTCGCGCTCCGCGCGAGGCATCCAGTCGGGCACGAGGAGCTCGAGGACTCCGGATCGGAGCCGCGCTGCGACGGTTCTCCGACGCCTGCGGCTGGCGACTATGCGAATCGGTGGGGCGAACTGGTTGTGATTCGTTTCCAAGACGTTGTGCTCCGTTCTTTAGTGCGGCGTTTGGAGGATTGTAGGCGCGAGGGCAATCAATCGGAACGCTGCATGTAAAGGCGCGTTCCTAAGTCCGTGCCTCGGGGGCCCCGAGTACGATTGCGCCCAAAGCGTGCCTAGAAGCCTCGTCGTCGGAAATGGCAACGTGCTCGTGGGCTTCGACGCCAACTACTCCGTTCGGGACATCTATTTCCCGCGCGTCGGCGACGCCAACCAGACGATGGGCAACGTCTGCCGCACCGGCTTTTTCATCGATGGCAAATTCGCCTGGCTGGAAGATGCGGGGTGGGAGCGCCAGCTCGGCTACGCGGAGGACTCACTGGTCACCGCGGTGACGCTGAAGAATCAACGTCTGGGAATCACTGTCAAGTTCGAGGATTTCGTCGACCTCGCGCGCAACTGGTTCATCCGCAACGTGGAGGTAACCAGCGAGACAGGCTTCACCACCGGCCGGGTCTTCTTCCACTACGACTGGTACATCGAGGGCTCGGACATCGGGAACACGGTTGCGTACGATCCCCGCCATCGCGCGGTTATCGCTTACAAAGCGAATCGCTACTTCCTGGTCGGCGGCGATCCCGGCCCGGGATTTGGCATCGATACGTGGGCCAACGGCAAGAAGGGCGGCACCCTTGCCGGCACGTGGGTCGACGCCCAGGACGGCGAGCTTGGGAGGAATCCGATCGAGCAGGGTTCAATCGACTGCACTGTCGGCTTCGACCTCGTCCCTGTGGCTCCTGGCGGGCCCTGGACCCTGACGCACTGGGTCTGCATGGGCACCAGGTTGAGCGAGGTCACGGTCTATGGACAGGACCTGATCATCGGCAAGGGCCCTGACACGTACCTCGGACGCACCCTCACTTACTGGCAGGTCTGGTCCGAAAAAGACCACCGTCACATCGACGAAGAGCTCGGCTCAGAAGTGACTCAGCTGTATCGCCGCTGCATATTGACGGCGCGCACCCACGTCGACAACCACGGCGCGATCATCGCCGCAACCGACTTCGACATCACCAAATTCGCGCGCGACACGTATGCGTACGCGTGGCCGCGGGATGGAGCGCTGGTCGCCAATGCGCTCGATCGTGCAGGCCACGAGGACGTGACCCGCAATTTTTTCACCTACTGCCAGCAGTGCCTCGTCGAGGAGGGCTTCTTCCTCCACAAGTACACGCCGTACGGCCTGCCTGGAAGCTCGTGGCTTCCGTGGGTCGACAGCCGCGGCGTGATCACGCTTCCGATCCAGGAGGACGAGACAGGCCTCGTCATATGGGCGCTGTGGCAGCACTACCGCATCCACCGAAACCTTGACTTCATCGTCAGCCTTTACTCGACGCTGGTGGTCCCCGCAGCGGACTGGATGGTCACGTACGTGGACGAGCGCAATGGCCTCATCAAGCCTTCGTGGGACCTCTGGGAGGAGCGGTGGGGCGTGCACGCTTTCACCGTCGGCGCCGTTTGGGGCGGCCTCGACGCCGCGCGCAGCTTCGCAGAGCTTTTCGGTGACGTCGCGGCCTCCGTTCGTTACCGGGATGCAGCCGACCGGCTGCGTGAGGCGACGGACACCCACCTGTACAGCCCTGAGCTAGGCCGGTTCGCCCGCCGGATCGCAGTCGAAGACGACGGCACGATGACAGTCGACCTGGTCAACGACAGCGCGACGTACGGCCTGTGGCGCTTTGGCATGTACCCACCTGACGAGCCTCGCATCGTGGAAACGATGAATGCGATCAAGGAAGAGCTTGCCAACAAGGCGGCGGCCGGGGGCATCGCACGATATCGGGACGACTACTACTTCAAGGTCGATCCCGACACGAAGAAGGTGCCTGGCAACCCCTGGTTCATCTGCACGCTGTGGTTGGCCCAATGGTTCATCGCCACTGCGAACACAGCACACGACTTGAAGCAGGCGCGCGAGATCATCAACTGGGTGGTCGCCCACCAGGTGCAGGGTGGACTGTTGTCCGAGCAGCTCGATCCAAACACCGGTGCCCCGCTCTCAGTCTCGCCTTTGACTTGGTCGGCAGCGGAGTTGATAGCCACAGTCGACGAGTTCTGCCGCAAATCGGAGCGCGTGCGCCGCTCGGCACTGTCCACAGTCCCACCGAGACCGGCCCAGTAGACAATCCCCGATCGAGACTGGAAACGCCCTCCTCGCGGTGGCTTAGAGCGGGATGTTCCCGTGCTTGCGAGGTGGGCGTTCCACAGTCTTGCGCAGGCAGAGCTGCAGGCCGCGGACCAGCTCGCGCCGCGTCTGGCTCGGCTCGATCACGTCGTCGATGTAGCCGCGCTCGGCAGCTACGTAAGGGTTGGCGAACCGCGCCGTGTACTCCGCGACAAGTTCTTTGCGCCGAGCAGCTGGGTCAGGAGCGGCCGTCAGGTCTCGCCTATAGATGATGTTCACGGCGGCCTCCGGACCCATGACGGCGATCTCCGCCGTCGGCCACGCCAGGTTGAGGTCGGCGCCCATCTGTTTGGGCGACATCACGCAGTAGGCCCCTCCATAGTCCTTGCGGGTGATCACGGTCAGCTTCGGCACCGTCGCCTCGGCGTACGCGTACAGGAGCTTGGCACCGTGGCGGATGATCCCGCCGTGCTCCTGGTCGCGGCCCGGTAGATAGCCCGGCACGTCGACGAAAGAGACGATCGGGATGCCGAACGCATCGCAGAAGCGGATGAACCTGGCTGCTTTGACCGAGGCATTGATGTCGATGGCGCCGGCCAGCACCTTCGGCTGGTTGCCGACGATCCCCACGACGTGGCCGCCAAGGCGGCCGAGCCCGACGATCATGTTGGGTGCGAAGAACGCCTGGATCTCGAAGAACTCGCGGTCGTCGAGCACTCGCGACACCACGTGGCGCATGTCGTAAGGCTTGTTGGGGGCTTCCGGCACGATGGTTTGCAGCTCGGGATCGGCTCGCTCGGGGTCATCGGTGGTCGGCAGGTAGGGAGGACGCTCGTTGTTGCTGGACGGAAGGTAGGAGAGGAGCTTACGAACTCCTGCGGCGCATGCCTCCTCGGTTCGCGGCAGGAAGTGCGCGACGCCCGATGTTGCGTTGTGCACCTCGCCGCCACCCAGCTCGTCGAACGAGACGTTCTCGCCGGTGACGACGCGGATCACCTCTGGTCCGGTGATGAACATGTAGCCCTGGCCGGCGACGATGAAGATGAAGTCGGTGATTGCCGGCGAGTAGACCGCCCCGCCTGTGCAAGGGCCGGCGATGACGCTGATCTGCGGGATGACACCTGACGATCGCACGTTGCGGAAAAAGATGTCTGCGTAACCGGCGAGCGCGACCACGCCTTCCTGGATGCGGGCGCCGCCTGAGTCGTTGATGCCGATGATCGGGACGCGGTTGCGCAGTGCGAGCTCCTGGACCTTGACGATCTTCTCGGCTGTGACCTCGCCCAGCGATCCGCCGAAGACAGTGGCGTCGTACGCGTACACGGCGACGGGGCGGCGATCGATCTCGCCGAAGCCGGCAACCACACCGTCTCCGGCGATCCTCCGGTCCTCCATCCCAAAGCCGTGAGCGCGATGGGTAGCGAAAACGTCGAGCTCGACGAATGACCCCTCGTCGAGGAGCATCTCGATGCGCTCGCGCGCTGTCGCCTTGCCGGTTGCGCGGCGCTTGTTCTCGGCCGCGGTGTCAGCGTGCAGCGCCTGGTAGCGGCGCTTGCGGTATTGGTTGATCTTCTGCTCGGAAACGGTGGTCGCCACGCGTTCGGGCGCTTCGACACCTTCCATCGCCGGCGTTGTGCGTCGCACTGGTGTAAGGCTTTTTGGTCTACGGGCTGCCATACCGCATATCGTAGGCGCGTGCCCAGGCCCGGCCCCCAGGACGGCTCCGTCTGATCAGTCGACTCAGGCAGGCGGCTGCGGCACTCTTTTCGCGACCTGCTTTCTATTGGGCGCTCGCCGGCGTGTTCTGGCTTCGCATTGTCGTGCTGTCAGCGATAGTGCCGCGGCGCCCCGATGCCGAGGGGATGTGGGAGGGTGCTCGCGCCTTTATCACCGATCCGTCCCACATGTACGACGCGGCGGCCGCTTACCTTGCGCAGACCCATGTCATCGCTCCGCCAGGCGTCCTCGCCGCATTCGTGAGCCCACCTCCGGTCGCGCTGCTCGCGCTCCCCGTCGCCCTTCTGCCGAAGAACGTCGGCGTGGACGTGTGGACGGCTATCGACGGCCTCGCTCTGCTGGGCGGCCTGCTCTTCCTTTACCGAGCGATCGCGACCAAGGATCGTATTGCGCAGCCTGTGTTCTGGCTCGTCGCCGCCTACTTCCCACCTCTATTCGCCGACGTGAGCGCCGGGCAGCGGGGCGGCGTGATCCTCCTTGGCGCGATGGCCTCGGTCTGGCTGGAGTTGCGACGGCCGGCGCTGGCCGGCTGGGCGGCCGGACTGGCCGCCGCGCTCAAGTACTACCCGGCGGCGATGGTGATCGGTGTGCGACCCGAGCATCGCATCCGCTATGCAGTCACGCTCGGCGCCGTCCTGGTGCTGGTCACTGCCGTCGCATTCGTTCCGCTCGGTTTCGGCGGCGCCGTCTTCTACTTCCAGCACGTCCTCGTGCCGTCGCTGGGGTCCAACAACCCGGACTGCGCCTACGACTCGGTGCGCACGCTATTCATGCGGACGATCGGCGGCGAGCCGTTTTATCAGCCGACCGGAACCGGTGTAACGATGGTCCAATCGCCGCTGCACCTGGGTACTGTCGCGATGCTCCTTTCATATTTGAGTGCCCTATTGTTCGCCGCCGGCGCCGCATGGGCGGCCTGGCGAAGCGGCTGGAACCCCGCTTATGGGATGGCCGCCGGATTCGCCCTCGGCGCTCTCATCCCCAACGAGGTGTGGCCTTACCAGTGGCTGCCCCTGCTTCCCCTGGTCCTCCTGCTGGCGGTACGTGGGGTCGAGCGCCGACGATGGATCACCCTCGGAATCCTTGGTGTCTGCCTCCTGGGGTTCTACCGCCAGCCCTGCGATCTTTTCTTTCCCAACCTGTGGACGGTGGCTGCAATCGGGGTATTCGCGCTGGCGCTATGGGAAAATCGCCTTTTCCGTCATGAGGTCGAAATGGCCTCGCGTTCAAGAGACTAGGAGGGATCGCGCATGGCGCTGAACGCTGAGGTCAGCTTCACCTGGCTCGGCCACGGGACGTGGAAGGTCCGGAGCGCCAAATGGAAGGAGATCATCATCGACCCGTGGGTGATGAACAACCCTGTGGCGCCTGAGACGCTAAAGAAGGTCGAGAAGTGCGACCTGATGCTCATCACCCACGGCCATTTCGACCATGTCTACGACGCACTGGAGATCGCCAAAGCGCACAAGCCGAAGATCGTCACCAACTTCGAGATCGGCCAGTGGCTCGAGTCAAAAGGAATTGACGCAGGGACGATTACCGGCGCCAACATCGGCGGCACCGTCGAGGTGGATGGAATCAAGGTCACGCTGGTCCACGCCGAGCACTCCTGCGGCATCAGCGACGGCGGCCAGATCCTGTACGGGGGCAACGCGTGCGGGCTGGTCATCGAGTTCGAGAACGGCTTCACCATCTACTTCGCCGGCGACACTGACGTGTTTGGCGACATGGCGCTGATCGCCGAGCTCAACAAGCTCGATGCTGCTTTTCTTCCTATCGGCGACCTTTTCACAATGGGACCGAAACGGGCCGCGAAGGCTGTCTCGCTGCTTGGTGTGAAAACCGTTGTACCGATGCACTTCGGCACCTTCCCCCCGCTGGTCGGCCGCCCCTCAGCCCTGCAGGAGCTGGTCGGATCTGGTGTCGAGGTGCTTGACATCAAACCTGGCGACGAGGTCTGACATGGCCAAGAGGAGGCGTCGCAGGAGGAACGTAATCGGCGCCTCGGCCGCATGGATGGCCAAGGCCATCAGGACAGGGCGCATCTCGTCAGAAGAGATAGTGAGCGCGCACATCGAGCAGATCGGCGCGATGAACCCCCACCTGAATGCAGTCGTGCGAACCGAGGGCCACAAAGCGCTGATTCAGGCTCGCGCAGCCGATCGCCATATCTCACGCAAGGCCAAACTCGGACCCCTTCATGGCGTCCCGTTCACCGTCAAAGACATCTTCGACACGGCGGGCGTTGTCACGACAGCAGGCTTGAGGAAGCTCAAAACGAACGTTCCGACGCAGGACGCCACAGTCGTGGCTCGAATGCGGGCGGCCGGCGCCATCATGATCGGCAAGACGAATTGCCCGCCGGGTGGCATCGGTGACGACAGCGCGAACTCGATGCACGGCGGCACACGAAATCCGTACAACCTCCAGCGATCGCCGGGCGGCAGCAGCAGCGGAGAGGCCGCGATCATCGCCGCCGGCGGTTCGCCGATCGGGATCGGCAGCGACTCCGGCGGCAGCATCCGGCTGCCGGCTCATTTCTGTGGCATAGCCGCCCTCAAACCCACCGCTGGACGCGTTCCGAGCACCGGCGGCTATGAGCTTGTGGGCGGGCTCACCGACCCACGCAGCCAGGTGGGACCTATGGCGCGCTTTGTGGACGATCTGTGGCTGTTGCTGCCAATCCTTGCCGGACCTGACGGCGTTGACTCAGGCGTGATCCCCATGCCACTAGCCAAACGCCTGGGCGCCCTCAAAGGGTTGAAGGTTGCCTGGTACGCCGACGATGGCATCACCAAGCCGACCAGGGCGACCACCGCCGCTGTCAGGGCTGCGTCGACTGCTCTCCAGAAAGCCGGCTGCAAGGTCACGCAGGCGCGGCCGCCGGGTCTCGACGAGGCGAGGGAGGTGACGCTCGGCTATTGGGGGCGCAAGCGCATCGCCACCGAGCGACTGTTCCTCCGCTGGGACGGGTTCCGGAGCAGCCTCCTCGGCTTCATGGCGGAATACGACCTCATCCTTAGCCCGGTCGCCGCCGGCCCCGCGCCTGAGTACGGGGCCAAGTCAAGGCTCGAGAACCAGTTCAGCTACACGATCCCATACAGCCTTGGCGGCAACCCGTGCGCCGTGGTCCGGGCCGGCACCTCCCCGGAGGGCTTGCCAATTGGCGTGCAGCTGGTGGCTCGCAACTGGTGCGACGACATTGCCCTGAGCGCTGCCAAGGCCATCGAAAAATCGCTTGGAGGTTGGAGGCCTGCTAGCGTGATCCCGTGAAGTTCCGGTACTCGCGGTGGGACGGTTCCCAGCGGCTGGACGACCCTGACGCAGGGGACGTGCTCGATGCGCTGTCGGATGACCTGATGAACTACGGCGATCTCAATGCAGCCCTCCAGCGGCTGCTTCGGTGGGGATCGCCCAACATGCCGGGTCTCGAGCAGCTGCTGAAGCAGCTACGGGAGGCGCGTGAGCGAGAGCTCGGCCGTTACAACCTCGACTCGACGGTTGACCAGCTGCGCGAGAAAGTGCAGGACATCATCGACACGGAAAAGAAGGGCATCGAGCGCCGCCTCGAGGAGTCCGCGACCCCTGAGGCGAAGAAGCTGATGGAGCGGATAGCGCGCCAACGCAACGAGCAGCTCGACCGGCTGCCTGACGACCTCGGAGGTCGGGTAAAGGCACTACGGGACTATGAGTTCGTCGACGACGAGGCGCGCCAAAAGTTCGACGAGCTGATGCAGGGGCTGCAGAAGCAGATGGTCGACCAGATGTTCCAGGGCATGAAGGGCTCGATCGAACAGATGAAGGGCCAGGACCTTTCTCGTGTGAGGGACATGGTGCGCGAGCTCAACAAGATGCTCGAGCAACGCATGGAAGGGAAGACGCCCGACTTCAACGGTTTCATGGAGCGCTACGGCGACATGTTTCCGCCGGGCATCAACAGCCTTGACGAGCTGCTCGAGCACCTGCAGCGCCAGATGGCGCAGATGCAGTCACTGCTTCAGAGCATGAGCCCGGAGGCGCGCGAAGAGCTGCGGCAGATGATGGACGCGCTACTCCAGGACGATTCGCTGCGCCTCGAGCTGGCGCGGTTGTCGGGCTTCATGCAGGCGATGATGCCGCCTTCCGAGCTTAGCGAGAGATACCCGTTCTTCGGCGAGGACCCCCTTTCGATGGGGGAGGCGATGGGCCTGATGGAGCGCCTTCAACAGATGGACAGGCTTGAGTCGCAGCTGGAGCGCGGGAGCTTCCGGCCCGACGACGTCGACAGGTCGCTGGCTCAACAGCTGCTGGGCGATGAGGCAAGGCAAGCGATCGACCAGCTGCGCAAGCTGACCGACGTGCTCGAGAAGGCGGGCTATGTGGAGAAGAAGGGCCGGCGGATGGAGCTGACGCCACGCGGGATGCGGCGGATCGGCCAGTCGGCACTTCGCGACATCTTCGACCAGCTCAAGAAGACGCGCATGGGCCAGCATCAGCTCTCACGCGGCGGACTCGGCAACGACGCGTCCGACGAGCTCAAGGATTACGAGTACGGCGACCCGTTCCTCCTGGACCTCAAGGAGACGTTGTTCAACTCGCTGGTGCGCGAAGGGCCGAAGGTCCCAGTGAAGATGGGCGCCAAAGATTTCGTGGTGCACCGCACCGAGCACGTGACGCAGGCATCGACGGTCCTGATGATCGACATGAGCCGCTCGATGTTCCTGCGCGGATGCTTCCTGGCGGCCAAGAAGGTAGCGATCGCGCTCGACTCGCTGATTCGCAGCCAGTACCCGCGCGACTCGCTCTACGTGGTGGGCTTCTCCAACTACGCGGTTGAGCTCAAGCCGCAGACGCTGCCCCAGCTCGCGCTCAACGACTACGTGTATGGAACCAACATGCAGCACGGTTTCCAGCTCGCCCGCTCGCTCCTGGCCAAGCATCGGGGGAACCGGCAGATCATCATGATCACGGACGGAGAGCCGACAGCTCACCTCGAGGACAACGGGCGGGCTTACTTTGCGTATCCACCGACGTTCAAGACAATCCAGCAGACGCTGCGAGAGGTGAGGCGGTGCACGCGCGATCGCGTTGTCATCAACACTTTCATGCTCGAGCGCGGCCCGTACCTGACCGAGTTCATCAACCAGATGACCCGCATCAACAAGGGCAGAGCTTTCTTCGTGTCACCGGACCGGCTCGGCGAATACGTCCTGGTCGACTACGTAAGCGGCAAGCAGCGCAGGCGAGCCAGTACGAAGCGCTCACGTATCGCGTAGCGCCCCTGACGGCCTGTTCCCTATGATCGGTGTAGTGCCCGCCAGGGATAGACCCGCGCCTGAACGCCGCAACCTCAGCCCGGCTGCTCTCTACGAGCACGCGATCCGGCGCAACGAGGCTGTGATGGTGTCCACCGGCGCGCTGACCGCTGAGACCGGCCAGCACACGGGGCGGTCGCCCAAGGACAAGTTCTTCGTCAAGGAACCGACCAGCGACGGTGCGATCTGGTGGCATCCGGGCAATCAGCCGATCTCCACCGCGAGGTTCGACGGGCTCCTCCAAAAAATGGACGAGTTCTGCGACAGCCACGACGTCTACACGCAGGACGTCTTCGCTTGCGCTGACATCCGCCACCGCCTCCGGGTGAGGGTAGTGACCGAGCTCGCGTGGCACAGCCTGTTCGCCCGCAACCTCTTCATAAGGCCCACGGCGGACGAGCTCCTCGATTTTGAACCCGACTTCACAGTGATGGCCCTACCTTCGGTGAAAGCCGATCCGAAGAGCGACGGAACGCGGAGCGAAACTTTCATCCTCGTCAACCTCGGGCGCCGCATCGTCATCATCGGCGGTACGGGGTACGCGGGCGAGATCAAGAAATCGATCTTCACCGCGCTGAACTACCTGCTGCCAGCCAAGGGAGTATTCCCGATGCACTGCTCAGCCAACGTCAGCAGCGGCGGCTCTGACGTGGCGCTGTTCTTCGGCTTGAGCGGGACAGGAAAGACGACTCTCTCGGCCGACCCGTCACGCCGCTTGATCGGCGATGACGAGCATGGCTGGAGCGATTCGGGGGTGTTCAACTTCGAGGGCGGCTGTTACGCGAAGACGATTCGCATTCGCAAGGAGTCGGAGCCCGAGATCTACGCGGCCACGGAGAGCTTCGGCACGATCCTGGAGAACGTCGTCTACGACCCTCGTACGCGCGTTCCCGATTACGACTCGGAGGAGAGAACTGAGAACACCAGGGCTGCCTACCCTGTCGATCTGATTCCGAACGCGGTTTTGTCGGGAACCGGCAAGCATCCGAGCAATGTGATCTTTCTTTCGGCTGACGCTTATGGAGTTCTGCCTCCCGTGGCGCGCCTGGACGAGTCGCAGATCCGTCATTACTTTTTGTCCGGTTACACCGCCAAGGTGGCAGGCACCGAGCGCGGCGTGACCGAGCCAGAACCGATATTCAGCACATGTTTCGCGTCACCCTTCCTGGTGCTGCCTCCGGAGCGCTATGCCGACATGCTGATCGAGCGTGTCAACCGGCATCACGCGGAAGTCTGGATGCTGAACACAGGGTGGGTCGGTGGCCCTTATGGCGTTGGGCAGCGCATGTCGATCGCACACACGCGAGCGATCGTGCGCGCAGTGGTCCAGGGCAAGCTGCACGGCCTGCCGGCTCACGTCGACCCAATCTTCGGGCTGCAGATCCCGGACCAAGTTCCTGACGTGCCTCGAGAGGTCCTCGACGCGCGTGACAGCTGGTCAGACCCCGAGGCATACGATCGCCAGGCAAAGAAGCTTCGGAGCATGTTCGAGGAGAACATCCACTCGATCGGCAAGAGCGCTTCCACCGCGGGCTGACGGCTGTGAATCAACCACTCTCAGCCCTCGACATCCTCGACCTGGTGATGCCCGGCGACGTCCAGGCCTCGCCGGATGGTTCGCAATGCGCGTTCGTGCTGGTGCGAATGGATCGTGATGAGAACATCCAGACGGCGACTGTCTGGGTCGTCCCCACCGATGGCTCGGCGCCCGCGCGCCGGCTGACCTCCGGTCCGCGTCGCGATTCGATGCCGCGATGGTCGCCGGATGGACGGTGGCTGGCATTCCTGTCGAATCGCGAGGTCGAGTGGCGATCGGACCTTTACGTCATCGGCCCACAGGAAACCGAGCCGCGAAAGGTGGCGCAGCTGCCGCGGGGTATCGAAGGCTACGCATGGGCGCCGGACTCCAACCGATTCGTGCTGCTGGGGCGCCCCGACTACCCGATCGATCCTGACCGCAATGATCCCAAGGACGCCGAGGACGCGCGCAAGCGCTACCAGGAGCGGGTGATGTACGTCGGCAGATTTCGTTATCGATTCGACGGCACTGGGCTGCTCGACGACGAACCGCGCCGGATCTGGGTCTGCGACCGCGATAGTGCCGCTCAGCCGGCTCCGCCGAGGGCGATCACCGACGGTCCGTGGGAGGTGCTCCGGCCGCGCTGGACGCTCGACGGCCGGATCGCGTTTATCTCCAATCGAAATGACGATCATGAGAGTTCCGAGACAGTCGATCTATGGGCGGTAGCTCCGGAAGGTGGCGAGCCTGCCAAGCTCACCCCGGAGCCGGGAGAGATCACGTCGTTCTCCTTCGGCCCGAATGGCAAGTGTGCCCTGATCGGCGCCTTCGAGGAGGATGCCTTCGGCGGCGCCCGTAATCAAAAGCTGTTCGTCGACTTCAAGTGGCGCACGCCAGGTCTCGACAGGACTGCTATTCCTTCGGTCATCTGCGACACGATGCCGCTTCCCGACTTCGTCGATCCAGCATGGTCGCCCGACGGCGGCATCCACTTCCTTGTTTCGGACGCGGGGACCGTAGGCATCTACCGCGTCGGCATGGAGGGCGACCCTGCGCCCGTCGTGGGCGGCCACCGCGTCATCCCTTCCTTCTCCCTCGGCGGGCGAACCCTCGTCTTTATTTCCTCTGCACCTGAAGATCCGGGATCGATCCGGGCCGCCGACGCAGACGGCTCCAACGAGCGCCTGCTCCACGATCCCAACCCCTGGATCAGGGAACGTGCGCTGGGCAGCCTGCGTGAGCTCCCTTTCGAAGTCGAGGGGACAGCGACCGACGGTTGGGTGCTGCTGCCGCCCGGTCACTCGGACGGGATGAAGGTGCCGACAATAAAGACGA
>Ga0193723_1000183_pt1 | contig 22972 bp, 27 predicted proteins | sample H2m2metaG_FD_143042 | JGI IMG/M metagenome (GOLD analysis project Ga0193723, IMG submission 143042) | Soil microbial communities from a riparian zone of the East river system, Colorado, United States - H2m2 | ecosystem: Environmental > Terrestrial > Soil > Riparian zone | place: USA: East River...
TGCTCCCAGCGCTGGAGCCGCGGCTCCAGCGCTGGGAGCAACGCGTCCGTTCGTAAGCTTGCGCAGCACGTCGGCGCCTACATCGTTGAGCATGATTCACGACTACGGCGGTCTCGTCATCGGCATCGCGATCGGGATCGTGATCGCGTGGCTCTATTTCCTCGTCTGGAAACTCCGCTACAGCGCCGCCATTCGTGAAGATGCGGTGCAGCGCAGCTTGGCCGTCACTGCCGGCAAGGTGCACGAGCAGCTCGTTCCCTATCTCCCGGAGTTCGGGTTCAATCCCAAGGACGCGCGGTTCCTGGGCAGCCCCGTCGATCTCGTCGTGTTCGACGGGCTTTCCGCGGGAGAGCTGCGGCGGGTCGTGTTTCTCGAGGTCAAGACTGGCGGCGCACCGCTGACCGCGCGCGAGCGCCAGGTCCGTGCGGTGATCGAAGCCCGCAAGGTCGCGTGGGCGGAGTTGCGGCTGACGCGGACCCTGGACTAGCGCGGCTACTTCACGCCGGGTGTCTTGTTGCTCCGGTCGGCCCGCGCGATCAGGACCAGAATCAGCACGAGCGCGATGATCCCGATAAGGATCCAGACGGGCTGCGCATACCACTCGTCATGATGTACCGGCTCTTGCACAAGCGCATACACGTTGGCGATGAGTCGCATAGGTCGGAAACTATTACATTGGTAGCTCCTCGAACCAGGAACCGGTTCATGAAGAGCATCTTCTGGGGCGCGGTCATCATCGCGATCGGGCTTGTCCGCGGCGACTCCGTATTCCGCGGCGATTTCGGCGCGATCAGCATCTTCTTCGATGCCCTCGGTGTCTTCTTCATTATTCGCGGCCTGGTATCGATCTACCGGGCCAAACAGCAGGAGGCGGCCGTCCCGCCCGCGGCGCCGCCCCCGCCCCCCCCAGCCACGCGGCGCTGAGCACTAGCCGGGATGGCGCGGAGCGGGGCGAAAACCCCGGCCGAGTATCTCGCGTCATTGCCGGCCGACCGGCGCGCGGCGATCGCTGCCGTGCGCGACCTGATCAACCAGTTCATCCCCCAAGGCTATCAGGAGGTCATGAACTGGGGCGCGATCACGTGGGAAGTCCCGCTGAGTCGGTTTCCCAAGACCCCGAACGGCCAGCCGCTCTGCTATGTGAGCCTAGCGGCCCACAAGAGCTTTTGCACGCTCTACCTGATGGGCGCGTACGCGAATTCCCGGCAGTTCGCGGAGCTCAAGCAAGCCTTCGCGCAAGCGGGAAAGAAGTTCGACATGGGCAAGTCGTGCCTGCACTTCAATGAACCCGAAGATCTCGAGCTCGACGCCATCGGCAAAGTGATTGCGAACTACACGCCCGATCAGTGGATCGCGGTGATGGAAAAGAGCCGGAAGCAGCCGCTAGGCTGACGTGCGTTTGGGGCGACGCTCGCGGCCATTCCATGGGGCCCGAAGTTGCCCCTGGTGCGCGGACCGTCAAGGGAAGCAGAATTCAGCATGAAGAAGCGACAGGAGTACGAAGCGGATGAGATCATCGTGACGTTCGATCCCGACGTCTGCATTCATTCCGGGGTGTGTGTGACGGGGCTGCCGGATGTCTTCGATATCAAGCGCAAGCGGTGGATCCGGCCGGAGCTGCAGCCGCCGGATGTCGTGGCCGCACAGGTGATGCGGTGCCCTTCGGGCGCGCTCCAATTCGTGCGCAAGCAGAAGACTGATTAAGTTGTCCGCCGATGCCGACCTACGAGTACAAGTGCCCAAACGGACACCTGTTCGAAAAGACGTTCCCCCGCATCACGAGTAAGCGCCACGCGAAATGCCCGGTGTGCGGCAAGAGCGCGGAGCGGCTGATCTCGGGCGGCGCCGGCGTGCATTTCAAGGGCTCCGGCTTCTACGCGACCGATTACAAGCGGCCTCCGGGAACGTCGGAAAAGGCCGACAACACGGCGGAGAAAGCCGAGAAGACCCCGAAGCCCGACGTGAAGCCGCCCAAGAAAGACTCTAGCTCCGACAAGTGACGGCACTCGAGACGATCCGGACGGCGCTGGCACACGCGGCGTCACGATTGGGCGCGTCCGATGTCGAGGTCGCGCTCGAGCGCCCGCGCGACCCGACGCACGGCGATCTCGCGACCAATCTCGCGCTGACCCTGGCGAAGCAGCTCGGCCAGAAGCCGCGCGCCATCGCTGACAAGCTGATCGCCGGATTGGAGCTACCGGCCGGCGTTGTGCGGAAGACTGAGATCGCCGGTCCCGGCTTCATCAACTTTTTCCTGGCGGATGCCCAGGTTGTGAGCGCGCTGCCGGCGATCCTTGCGGCTGGCGCCAACTACGGAAAAACCGACGTGGGCCATGGGGCGACGATCAACGTCGAATTCGTATCGGCGAACCCCACGGGCCCTCTGCACGTGGGCCATGGCCGTCAGGCCGCCCTGGGCGATGCGATCGCCGCGCTGCTCGAATGGACCGGTTGGAAGGTGAGCCGCGAGTTCTACTACAACGACGCCGGCGGTCAGATCATGAATCTGGCACGCAGCGTGCAGGCACGGATCCGGCAGGCGCGCGGGCTGCCCGCCGAGATCCCCGAGCAGGGCTACCAGGGCGAGTACATCCGCGACATCGCCGAGCGCTACGTCGCCGAGCATCCCCAGGATAAGGAAGGGGGCGACCTCGACGCCGTCCGCCGCTTCGCCGTGCGGGAGCTGCGCGCGGAGCAGGATGGCGATCTCCAGATGTTCGGCGTGAAGTTCGACGTCTATTACCTCGAGTCGTCGCTCTACACGGACGGCAAAGTCGATGAAACAACGCGGCGCCTGGTCGCGGCGGGACACACCTACGAGCGCGACGGCGCGCTCTGGCTGCGGACGACAGACTTTGGCGACGACAAGGACCGCGTGATGCGGAAGAGTGCGGAGAAGGGCAGCGAGTTCACCTACTTCCTGCCCGACGTCGCGTACCATGTGACCAAGTGGGAGCGCGGCTTCCGCCACGCGATCAATGTGCAGGGCGCCGATCACCACAGCACGGTGGCGCGCGTGCGCATCGGGCTGCAGGCGCTCGAGATGGGCATCCCGCCCGGCTATCCCGAATACGTCCTGCACCAGATGGTCACCGTGATGCGGAGCGGGGAAGAGGTGAAGCTCTCGAAGCGCGCGGGCAGTTATATGACCGTCCGCGACCTGGTCGAAGAAGTCGGCCGCGATGCGGTACGCTATTTCTATTTGATGCGGCGCGGCGAGACGCACTTCGTGTTCGACGTCGATCTCGCGAAGAGCCAGACGGACGAGAATCCGGTGTTCTACGTGCAGATGGCGCACGCGCGAATGGTGGGGATCTTCCGCGTAGCCGGCCGCGATCCAGCCAGCGCGCGCGCGGCGGGCATCGACCTCAGCGTCCTCAGGCAGCCGGAAGAAGCCGAGCTGATCAAGGAGCTGGCTGACTTTCCGGCAATGGTCGCCGGGGCCGCGGCCGCCCGCGAGCCGCATCGCATCACGACCTACCTCGAGGGACTGGCCCGGATCGCGCACGCGTGGTATCACAAGTACCGCGTGTTGGGCGAGCCTGAGGAAGCCGCCCGGCTCGTACTCGCGCGCGCCGTCCAACAGGTGCTCGCGAATGGCCTTTCACTCTTGGGGATTCGCGCCCCGGAACGGATGTGAGCGTGGGTGTACTCGTCGTCGGCTCGATTGCCCTGGATTCCGTCATCACGCCCTTCGGGGAGACCGCCGATGCGCTGGGCGGCGCCGCGGTGTTCTTTGCGATGGCGGGCGCGGTCCTGGCTCCCGTCCAGGTCGTCGGCGTGGTCGGGAGCGACTTTCCCGAGGATCATCTCAAGAAACTGGCGGCGCGCGGCGTGGACCTGGCGGGCGTGGAACGCCAACCGGGCGAGTCGTTCCGCTGGAAAGCCCGGTACTCGTACGATCTGAATAGCCGCGAAACGCTCGAGACCCGGCTCGGTGTCTTCGCCAACTTTCAACCCCGTATCCCTGAAAAATTCCGCGACGCCAAGTACGTGTTCCTCGGCAACATCGATCCGGAGCTGCAGCTCAACGTCCTCGATCAGGTCAAAAAGCCCAAGCTGGTCGCCTGCGATACGATGAACTACTGGATTCAGGGCAAGAAGGATCTGTTGCTCCAGCTGTTGCGGCACATCGACATCCTCATGGTGAACGATTCGGAAGCGCGCGAGCTCTCCGGCGACTGGAACATCTATCGGGCGGCGCACTGGATACTCGGACGCGGTCCCAAGATGGTGGTGATCAAACAGGGCGAGCATGGCGCGCTGCTCGTGGATTCCACGACGATGTTCAAGGTCCCCGCCTACCCGCTGCAGGAAGTGTTCGACCCGACCGGCGCCGGCGACGCCTTCGCGGGCGGATTCATGGCGCACGTGGCGCGTACGGAGGATCTCGCGTTCGCGAACCTGCGCCGGGCGATGGTCTACGGCTCGGCCCTGGGATCGCTCGCCGTCGAAGCCTTTGGCGTGCAGCGGCTCGAGCACATCACCCTGCCGGAAGTGCAGGGCCGCGTGAAGGCGTTCCGCGATCTCGTCCACTTCTCGTTGGACGGCGAAGAGTGACCAAAGCCGACCGCTACGCCGCCGTTGGGGTGCGGCTCGACACCGCCGAGGAAGCGAAGCGGCGGATCGCCGAGCTGGTGCGGACGACGCGCACGCCGCTGGCGCGCGGCGCGGTCGGCGGGTTCGGCGGCATGGTGCGCCTGCCCGCGGGCTATCAAAAGCCGGTGCTCGTCATGTCCACGGACGGCGTGGGATCCAAAGTGCTCGTGGCCGCCGCGGCGGGGATTCACGACACCGTGGGTGAAGATCTCGTCAATCACTCCGTCAACGACATTCTGGTCCACGGTGCCACGCCACTGGCCTTTCTCGACTACATCGCGACCGGGAATCTCGTTCCGGAGATCGCGGCGCAGATCGTCAGCGGCGTCGCCCGCGGCTGTCGCGCGCACGACATGACCCTCGCCGGGGGCGAGACCGCGCAGATGCCCGACCTCTACCAAGCCGGTCATTACGATCTGGCGGGCGCGATCGTCGGCGTCGTCGAGGAGGACAAGGCGCTGCACGGCGATCGGGTTGCCGCCGGTGACCAGCTCATCGGCTTCGCATCGACCGGACTGCACACCAACGGCTACACGCTCGCGCGGAAGATCGTGTTCGAGTCGCTGAAGCTGGGCATCGACGATCGGTTCCCCGAGACGGAGCAGTCGGTAGGAGAGGTGCTCCTCGCCGTGCATCGCAGCTACGCGGTGGCGCTGCGACCGGTGCTCGGCGACGTGCACGCCTTGGCGCACGTGACGGGCGGGGGGATCGTGGGCAACCTCGTCCGCGTGTTGCCGCCCGGCGTCGAGGCCGTGGTGGACGCGGGCAGCTGGCCGTGGCCGCCGCTCTTTCGCGTGTTGATGCGCGCCGGCCAGGTCAGCCGTGATGAGATGCGGCGCGTGTTCAATCTGGGTGTCGGGATGATCGCGGTCGTGGCGCGCCACGACGTCGAGACGACCGTGCGCGCGGCCGACCGCGCGCAGGTGCCGGCGTGGCTCATCGGAGAGGTGCGCGCGGGCAGCAAGCCTGTGGTGCGGTTTGAAGAAAGATAACGAGCGCGAGCTGGCGGCCATGCGCCGCGCGCTCGAGCTCGCGTGGCGCGGCTGGGCCCGTGTGTCCCCGAACCCCATGGTCGGCGCCGTGGTCGTGCGCGGCGATGAGACCGTCGCGGAAGGGTGGCACGCCGAATTCGGCGGTCCCCACGCGGAGCTCGCAGCGCTGCATGCGGCCGGCGAGCAGGCGCGCGGGGCGACGCTCGTCGTGACCCTCGAGCCGTGCGCGCATCACGGCAAAACCCCGCCATGCACCGACGCGATTCGCGCGGCCGGGATCCGGCGCGTCGTCGCCGCGGTGCGCGATCCCGATGAGGAGGCGCGCGGCGGCGTTGAAGTGCTGAAGCGCGCCGGCATTGAAACCCAAATCGGCCTGCTCGCGGACGAGGCCGCCGCGCTGAACGCCCCGTTCCTTTTTACCAGACAGCAGACCGATCGTCCCTGGGTTGCGCTCAAGCTCGCGACGTCCATCGACGGCCGGATCGCCGACGCGGGCGGCCGGTCGCAGTGGATCTCGGGGCCCGAGGCGCGCGACCACGTGCACTGGCTGCGGGCGGGGTTCGACGCCATCGCGGTCGGCGGCACGACCGCATTGATGGACAATCCGCAGCTCACGGCGCGCGGCGGGCTGCAGCCGCGCAAGCCGCCCGTGCGGATCGTGTTCGACCGGCGCGCGATGCTGAACCTCGGCGTATCACTGGTGCAAACGGCGCGCGAAGTACCCACCTGGGTCGTCGCGTCCCCCGAGGCGCCGGTCGCGAACGTCTCGGTGCTCGAGGGCAACGGGGTACGCGTCTTTCGTCCCGAGACGTTGTCACAGGGTCTGGCGCAGTTGCGCCTCGCCGGGATCCAGTCGGTGTTATGTGAGGGCGGAGGCGCGCTGGGCGCCAAACTCCTGGCCGAGGGCCTGGTGGACCGCTTGTACTGGGTGCAGTCGCCCGTCTGGCTCGGCGAGAGTGCGGTGCCCGCTTTTCCAGGCGTTCCGGCCGCTCCGCTTGCGGACGCGCCGCGTTGGGTGGTCGTGGAGCGCCGCCCGCTGGGCTCTGATACATTATTGGTCTTGGATCGGCGGCTATGTTTACCGGAATCGTAGATGCGGTGGGCCGGATCGACGCGGTGCACGTGAACAATGGCGTGGAACTGCGGGTAAAGGCGTCCTACAGGGGCGTGAAGAAGGGTGAGAGCATCGCGCTCAATGGCGCGTGCCTCACCGTCGAGAAGGTGCTCAAGGGCGCATTTACGGTGCACGCCGTGCAGACGACACTCGGCCGGACGCTGATCGGCGAGTGGAAGAAGGGTCGAAGCGTCAACCTGGAACGGGCACTCAGGGTCGACGACCGGTTCGGTGGTCATTTCGTGCAGGGCCACGTCGATGGGGTGGGCACGGTCGAAGGGGTCGCGGAAGTCGATGATGCGATGCTTGTGGACATTCGCGTGCCACCGGAAGTTGCGGAGACGACGGTGCTCCATGGCGCGATCACGGTGGATGGGGTGAGCCTCACCGTGAACGCGTTGGCAGAGGGCGATATCGTGCAGGTGTCGCTGGTGCCGTTCACTCGCGAGCACACGACGCTGGGCAAGCTCGCGAGCGGTGACCGGGTGCACGTCGAGGCCGATGTTCTTGGAAAGTACGTGAGGCAGCTATGCCGTTCAGCGCAGTAGAACAAGCGATCGCGGATATTCGCGCCGGCAAGCTCGTCATCGTAGCGGATGACGAGCGGCGCGAGAACGAGGGAGATCTGATCGGGGCGGCCGAAATGGTCAGCCCCTCGATGATCAACTTCATGGCGACGCACGCCCGCGGGCTCATCTGCATGCCGTTGACGCCCGAGCGCTGCGATGCCCTCGGCCTGCCGCAGATGACCGAGCACAACAACGAGTCGCACGAAACGGCCTTCACCATCAGCGTCGATGCCGCCGCGCGTTTCGGTGTGACAACCGGCATCTCCGCCGCCGACCGGGCCGCGACGGTCCGCGTGGCGATCGATCCCTCGACGGTCCCGAGCGACCTGCGGCGGCCCGGGCACGTCTTCCCGCTGCGCGCGCGTCCCGGCGGCGTCCTGCAGCGTGTCGGCCAGACCGAAGCGAGCATCGATCTCGCGCGCCTCGCCGGGCTGTACCCGGCCGGCGTCATCTGCGAGATCCTGAATGCCGATGGCTCGATGGCGCGCCGTCCCGACCTCGAGCGGTTCGCCCAACAGCATGGCCTCACCTTCATCACAGTCGCGCAGCTCGTCGCCTACCGGCTGAAGCACGAGCGGCTCGTCCATCGCGTCGCCGACGCGCGGCTCCCGACGCCATTCGGCGAATTCCGCATCATCGGCTATCGCAACGACGTGGATGAGGCGGAGCACATCGCGTTGGTATTCGGCGACGTTGCGGGCAAGCCGCAGGTGCTGGTGCGGATGCACTCGAAGTGCCTGACTGGCGACGTCTTCGGCTCGGCGCGGTGCGATTGCGGCTGGCAGCTGCACAGCGCGATGCGCATGATCGCGGAGGGGGGCGCCGGGGTGGTCGTGTACCTCGATCAGGAAGGACGGGGCATCGGCCTCCTCAACAAGCTCAAGGCGTACGAGCTCCAGGATCAGGGCGACGATACCGTCACCGCCAACGAGAAGCTCGGCTTCAAGCCGGACCTGCGGAATTACGGCATCGGCGCGCAGATTCTGCTCGACCTGGGACTGTCCTCGATCCGCGTGCTGACGAACAATCCGATGAAGCTGGTAGGCCTCGAAGGCTACGGACTCGAGATCGTCGAGCGGCTGCCCATCGTGCCGGCACCGTCGGATGAGAATCGGGCCTATCTCGACGTCAAGCGGGACAAGCTCGGCCACTTCCTCACCCACTGATCGTGCCACACCGAGCACCCTCCGCGGCGCGCAGCTCCAACCGCCAGCGGCGTGTGGCGATCATCGTGAGTCGGTTTCACGAACACATCACGTCGAAGCTGCTCGACGGCGCGCGTGACGCGCTCCGCCGCGGCGGGATCGCGGACGCGAATGTCGAAGTCACGTGGGCGCCCGGCGCCTTCGAGCTTCCCGTGCTCGCGGAAGCGGCGGCCGCGAGCGAGCGATTCGACGCCATCGTCGCGCTGGGATGCGTGATTCGCGGCGAGACGCCGCACTTCGAATACGTCGCCGGTGAGGCCGCGCGCGGCCTCGGCAACGTCGCGTTGGCGCATCGTATTGCCGTCGGATTCGGCGTGCTTACCACGGAGACCGAGACTCAGGCGTTGGCGCGGGTCAGCAAAGGTGCCGAGGCGGTGCAGGCGGCCCTCGAGACCGCCGATGCGCTCGAGAGGCTCGGTGCAACGTCCCGAGACTAAAGCGCGCGCCCGCGCGCTCCAGCTTCTGTACGCATGGGAGCTTTCCGGCGGCCCGACGATCGAAGCGGTCGTCGCCCGGGTCGCCGCGATGTACGGCCGCGCGGCCCGAGTGGAGGGCTACGACCGCGGCGCGGATCTCGCCGCCAAGGCCATCGCCGGCCTTCCCGAATTCGACGCCCGAATCGCTAATGCCGCGGAGCACTGGCGGCTCGAGCGCGTCGGCGTCGTGGAGCGCAACATCCTCCGACTCGCGCTCGCCGAGCTGGACGAGGCGTCGACCCCGTCGCGCGTCGTGATCGATGAGGCGGTCAAGCTCGCCCACTGGTTCGCCGGCTCGCGCGCACCGGGATTCGTCAATGGCGTACTCGATGCCGTCGCCCGGGAGACCGGCGCGCTGTGAGAATCCTGGTCGTCAACTGGAATGATCGGGAGAATCCGCAGGCCGGTGGCGCCGAGATCCACCTGCACGAGCTGTTCGGCCGGATCGCCAACTGGGGCCACGAGGTGCGTCTCATCGCCAGCGGCTGGCCCGGCTGCACGCTTGCCGCAGTGGTGGATGGGATCCAGGTGACGCGCGTCGGGGGGCGACACAGCTTCGCAGTGCGTGCCCGTGGCGCCGTGCGGCGGGCCCTGCGCCAAACACCATTCGACGTCGTCGTAGAAGACATCAACAAGGTTCCGCTGTTTCTTCCCACACTGACGCGGCTGCCGTTCGTGGCGATCGTGCCACACCTGTTTGGGACCACCGCCTTCGCCGAAGCCAGCGTCCCGATGGCAATGGTCGTGTGGGCGGCGGAGCGGCCGATTCCGTGGCTATACAAGAGCGCCGGATTTCATGCCATTTCCGAGAGCACACGCGACGACCTCGTGCGCCGGGGAGTCCCGGCGGAACGCATCGTCGTGATTCATCCAGGCGTTGATGTCCGGCGCTATGCCCCCGATCCCGCCACGCCGCGCGCCGCAGCCCCTACATTCTTGTACCTGGGCCGATTGAAGCGTTATAAAGGAGTGGAGTTTGCGATCCGTGCGGTTGCGGCTGCGCGTACGACACACCCCGACATTACGCTGGACATCTGTGGTCAGGGTGACGACCGGCCCAGACTGGAACAACTGGCCGTCGAACACCGCGTTCGCGATGCCGTCCGATTCCTGGGTTATGTGTCCGAGGACGAGAAGCGGCGCTTATTGCACCGCGCCTGGGCGGTGGTATTCCCGAGCCCGAAGGAAGGGTGGGGTATCACGAACGTCGAGGCCGCGGCATGCGGCACCCCGGCCTTGGCATCGGACAGCCCAGGGCTGCGTGAGTCGGTGCAGAATCGCGTGACCGGCTACCTCGTGCCCCATGGTGACGTCCCGGCGCTCGCCGATCGGATGCTGGCGCTCGCTGCGGATCCGCCGCTGGTGGAGCGGCTCGGCCAGGCGGCGCGCCGTTTTGCCGAGGGGCTGTCGTGGGATTCCGCCGCTCGCGCCACGCTGGCGCATATCGAGGCGACGGTTGCCGCACACGAAAGGAAACGCTGAATGCGCATCACCATCACTGCGCGTCACACGGAGATCGACGACGATCTGCGCGCGCACGCGAAGGAGCTTGTTGAGAAGGTCGCGAAGATCGCCCACCGCCCGCAGCACGCGCAGGTCGTCTTTACCGAAGACCATGGCGAAGCGGGCGTAGAGATCGAGGTCCATGTGCCGCGCGGCCGGATCCACGTAGCCAAGGCACAGGCCGTCGATCACCGCTCCGCGCTCGACGCCGTGATCGCACGCATGAAGCGCCAACTGCTCGACGAGAAAGAAACGCCCCGCTCCAAGGTGCCCGAGACTCGGTGAGCGCACCCCCCCCACCCCCCCCGACAGCCGCGCCGACGCCCCCTCGGCTCAAGGTCAGCGACCTCCTCGCCCGCAAGGGCGATCCGCTGCAGCTCGAGCTGCTGACGGCCGAGGTTGGACTCGACCGGGAGATCCGCTCTCCCGAGGCATCGAGCCCCGGCCTCGTGCTGGCAGGGTACACGGCGCGGTTCGTCGGCACCGACCGCTTGCACATCCTGGGCGAAACCGAGGTCACGTACCTCGCGTCGCTCGATGCGAAGTCGCGCGGCACGGCCCTTCAGACATTCCTGGCGTACGACCTGCCGTGCGTGATCATCACGAAGGGACAGGACCCGCCCGACGGCCTGCTCGTCCTGGCGCGGGACCGGGGCATCCCCATCATCCGCACGCGGCTCAAGACCGCGGAGTTCTACCGGCGGCTCAAGCCGTTTCTCGACGACGCCTTCGCGCCGCGCACCACCGTGCATGGCTCGCTGGCCGACGTGTTCGGCGTGGGGCTGCTGTTCCGCGGGCGCTCGGGTATCGGCAAGAGCGAATGCGTGCTCGATCTCGTCGAGCGGGGGCACCGGCTGGTCGCGGACGACGTCGTCCACATCACGCGCCGTGGTCACGACGTGCTCATCGGCCGCGGCCACGAGATTTCCCGGCACTATATGGAGATCCGCGGCGTTGGCTTGATCGACATTAATGCGTTGTTCGGCATTCGGTCGGTGCGGCAGCAGAAGCGCATCGAAGTCGTGGTGCAGCTGGAGGATTGGGACACCGCACGCGAGTACGACCGCACCGGGCTCGACCAACAGCGCACCGAGCTGCTGGACGTGGAGCTGCCGCTCGTCACCGTGCCCCTCAATCCCGGCAAGAACCTCACGGTCATCTGCGAAGTCGTGGCGATGAACCATCTGTTGCGTTACAGTGGCGTGGACTCGGCGAACGCGTTCAACGAGCGGCTGATCCGGCGCATGCGGGAGAAGGGCGGCGTGCAGAGTTACCTCGAGGAAGACTATGAGTGAGCTCCGTGGCGTCATCGTGTCGCACGCCGCGGTGGCGAAGGCCATGGTGGACGCGGTCACCGCGATCACCGGCATCGAGGGTGCGCTGACGCCCATCTCCAACGAGGGCTGCGGCACGGCCGAGCTCGGCGAGCGGCTGCGTGACGCGGTGGGCTCCGGCCCGGCGGTGCTCTTCGTCGATCTCCCCGGCGGCTCGTGCTTCACCAGCTCCGCGCGGTACGCGAAGCAAGGCGGCGCCGACATCGCCGTCGTGACGGGCGTCAATCTCGCCATGCTGCTCGACTTCGTGTTCAATCGTGATATCCCGCCTGCGGAAGCCGCGCGTCGGGCCGTCGATGCCGGCGGCAAGGCGATCCACGTGACGCGCCCATGACCCTGGCGCTCTACCGCATCGATGACCGCCTGATCCACGGGCAGGTCGTAGTTGGCTGGGGACAGCCGCTCGACGTCTCGTTCATCGTGCTGGTCGACGATGAGGTCAGCAGCAGCGACTGGGAGCAGGATCTCTACCGGATGGGGGTGCCGCCGCAGATCGAGGTGATATTTGCGTCCGTCGAGAAGGCCGCCGACATGCTGCCCAATTGGGAGTCCGACTCGCGTGTCGGGATCCTGCTCGTGGGCGACATCGACACCGCCGTGGCGCTCGCCGGGCGCGCGCCGCAGGTGAAGCGTTTCAACGTGGGCGGCGTGCACCATCGGACCGGCCGCAAAGAGCGGCTGCGCTTCGTGTATTTGACGGACGAAGAGGCGGCGAAGCTGCGCACGCTTGCGGCCGGAGGCGTGGATGTCACCGCACAGGACGTCCCCACGGCCCGCGCCGTGCCCGTCTCGGAGTTCACGTGATTCTTCCCATCGAGCTGCTGATCGCGCTGGTCGTCTGGGGCACGTTCGTCGGCGTGGACCTCGTGAGCCTCCCCCAGATGATGATCGCGCGTCCACTCGTGGCCGGTACGGTGGCGGGCGCGATCCTCGGCGATATCCCCACGGGCCTCAAGCTGGGTGTCGTCTTCGAGCTGCTGCAGTACGACATCCTGCCGGTCGGTGCCGTGCGCTATCCCGAATACGGGCCCGCCACGGTCGCTGCCGTCGCGACCGCGCACGCATCGGCGGGTGTCCTCGGCCTTGGCCTCGGCGCGCTCGTGGGATTGGTCACGGGACTGTTTGGCGGCGTGACAATCAACGTGCTGCGGCGGGTGAACTCCAGCATCATCCATAACGCTGCCGCCCGGCTCGAATCGGGCGACCCGAGTGCGCTGGTTCGTGTGCACGTGGGCGGCCTGCTGCGCGACGCACTGCGCGCCGCGGTGGTGACCGGGTTCGGTCTGGTACTGGCCTGGCTGGCGCGGCCGCTGCTGGGCGGCGCTTTGTCGGTGCGAGGCGCGGTGCTGCTCGCCGTGGCGGTCGTGGGGACCGCGTTGGCGGCGGGCGCGGCGGGAACGCTGCGACTCGTCGGACGCGGGCCCAACCTCGCGTGGTTCGCCGCCGGACTCGCGGGCGGGATTGGGGCCACGATATGGCTGCGGTGAAACGACCCCTGGCGCGCGCGCTGCTGCGGTTGTTCGCGGTGCAGGGCTCGTACAACTACGAGCGGATGCTCGGCGTGGGTGTGGGCGTTGCCGAGGAGCCGCTGCTGCGCGACCTCGACGACGGCAAGTACCGCCCCGCGGTCGCGCGCGGCGCGCACTTCTTCAACGCCCATCCGTATCTCGTCGGTCTCGCGGTCGGCGCCGCCGCCCGTGCCGAGCACGACGGCGCCACGCCCGTGCAGATCGAAAAGCTGCGCGAGGCGCTCTGCGGCCCGCTCGGGTCGCTCGGCGATCGACTCGTATGGGCGGGCTGGTTGCCGCTCCTCTCCGGTCTGACACTCGCCGCGATCGCGCTCGGCGCCGGGTGGATCGCCATGGCGTCGTTCCTGGTCGTCTACAACATCGGCCACGTCGCGTTGCGCTGGTGGGCGCTGAAAGCCGGCTGGACGTACGGGACGCGCGTGAGCGTGGCCCTGCATCATCCGGTGCTGCAGAAGGCCGGTGCGCTCCTCGGCCCGGCGATGGCGTTTTCCGTCGGTGCGGCGCTGCCGCTGACTGCCGCCTACCTCTCGGCCCCGTTCGAATCGTGGGCGCGCGTCGCGTTGGCGATTCTGGCCGCGCTGAGCTTTCTGGCGTTCCGTCTCCGCGGGGACCGGCTCAATGGTCTCCGGCTTTCGCTCGCGTTCGCCGCCCTCGCGCTCGTCGTGGGGGTGATATGGCAATGATCGAGCGGGACGCGCCCATCGTGAATCCGCTCGGCATGCACGTCCGGCCGGGGGCGGAGTTTGTCAAAGTGGCGAACAAGTTCAAGGCTGCGGTCGAGGTGCACAAAGACGGCGCCGTCGTCAACGGCAAGAGCATCCTCGGCATGATGACGCTCGCCGCGGAGTGTGGCTCCTCGATTCGCATCCGTACCGACGGAGAGGACGCGGAGCAGGCGATGGACGCGCTGCTCGCGCTCGTCGCCGCGGGCTTCCATGAGATGCATTTGAAGGCCAAAGAAAAGGAAGACGCGTGATTCCGGGCGACCGCCTGCTGAAGGGCATCGGCGTCTCCCCCGGTATCGCCATGGGGCCGACCGTGACGGTACGGTGGGCCCTGCCGGAGGTCCCGCATCGCGTCGTGCCGCGCACGCAGGTCGAAAAAGAGGTACGGCGCCTTCGTGCCGCGCTCAAGGACGTGCGCGGCCAGCTCACCGACCTGCGCGCCCGCGCCGAGGATCGTGCCGGTGTCGATGAGGCGCGGATCTTCGACGCGCAGATCTTGATGCTCGAGGACAAGGACTTCATCGGCGGCGTCGCCGAGCTGATTCGCGAAAACCACCTGACCGCCGAGAAGGCGTTCGAGTTCAAGACGCTCGAGGTGCGCGATCTCTGGACGGCGGCGGCCAACCCGTTGCTCAAGGAACGGCTTGCCGATCTGACGGGCGTCGCGATCCGCGTGATCCAGCATCTCATGCACAAGCAGGGCCAGTCCGACGTGTGGGAAAGTCTATCGGAACCCTCGATCCTCGTCGCCCGGGAGCTGTCCCCCGGACTCACCGTACAGCTCGACCGCGACCACGTCGTCGGCTTGATCAGCGAAGAGGGCACGCGCACCTCGCACGCGGCAATCCTGGCCCACTCGATCGGGATCCCGGCAATCTTCGGCTTGCGCGGTGCGGTCGCGCGGATCCCCCCCGGCATCAAAGCGATTCTCGACGGCACACAGGGAACTGTGCTCCTCAATCCGACGCAAGAGGAGATCGAGGAAGCCGAGCGTAAAGACGCAAACCGGCGGGAGCTGGGCGTGCGTCTCGAGGAAGCCGTAACGCAACCGTCCGTGACAGTGGACGGCGTGCACATCGCCTTGCGCGGCAACGTCGATCTGCCCGAGGAGGTCGCTCCGGCCAAGGCGCACGGTGCCGAGGGCGTGGGCCTGCTCCGGACGGAATTCTTGATCACGGGGCATAGTGAGCTGCCGGATGAAGAGTCCCAAACCAACTATTTCCGTCATGTCGGCGAAGCATTCCCCGGACAGCCCGTCGTCATCCGCACGTACGACCTGGGCGGCGACAAATTCCCGGCGCCGTTCCGGAGTCCCCCGGAGGCGAATCCGTTCCTCGGGTGGCGCGCGATCCGTGTTTGCCTCGACGAGCCGGCGATGTTTCGCACGCAGATCCGCGCCGTGTTGCGTGCGGCGGTCACGTGCAAGCTTCACCTGATGATTCCGCTCGTGACGCGACTCGACGAAGTCGAGCGCACACGCGAGATCATGGGCGAGGAATCTGACCGTTTGGAGAAAGCGGGCGTGCCCGCCGCCAAGACGGTGCCGCTGGGCGTCATGGTCGAGACACCGGCGGCAGCCGTGATGGCGGACCGTCTCGCCGAGGTCAGCGACTTCCTCAGCGTCGGCACCAACGATCTGACGCAGTACACCCTTGTGGTGGATCGCGCCAACGCCCGCTTGGCGGACCGTTTCACCCCGCATGATCCGAGCGTCTTGCGGGGTGAAACGGTCGTAGCGGAAGCGGCGCGCTCCGCCGGCAAGCCCGCCAGCGTGTGTGGCGAGATGGCATCAGAACCGCTCTCGGCATTCCTTTTGCTAGGGCTCGGGTACGACACGCTGTCTGTCGCGCCGCCCGCGCTGCCCCTCATTAAGTGGCTGATCCGTCAGGTGACGACGGCGCAGGCCCGCGCCGCCGCTGAAGCGGCGCTCGCTGCACGCTCGGCAGCGCTGGCACTCGACATCTTGCGATTTGCACTTGCGGAAGCGGTGGATCCGAACATGCTCGATCCCGACGCGCGGTTGCCCGCGGGACGGCGCTCCGGTAGTTTGAAACTCTAAGGGACCTAAAACATGCCAAGTCATCGTCACGTCTTCACTTCCGAGTCGGTCACAGAAGGCCATCCGGACAAGATCGCCGATCAGATCTCGGACGCGGTGCTTGATGCGATCCTCGTCGAGGATCCGTCCGCCCGCGTCGCTTGCGAAACGCTGGTCACGACCGGAATGGCCGTCGTGGCGGGGGAGATCACGACCTCCACCTACGTCCATATCCCGGATATCGTGCGCGGCACGATCACCTCGATCGGCTACACCGACGCAAACTTCGGCTTCGATGCCCAGACCTGTGCGGTTTTGACGACGATCGACCGCCAGTCCACCGATATCGCGCTTGGTGTGGACAAGGGTGGGGCGGGCGACCAGGGGATGATGTTTGGCTACGCGACCGATGAGACACCGTCGCTGATGCCGCTACCCATCGTGCTCGCGCATCGGCTCGCCGAGCGCTTGGCGTCAGTCCGTAAAAGCGGGGAGTTCCCGTGGCTGCGGCCTGATGGCAAGACGCAGGTCAGCGTGGTGTACGAAGGGTCGAGGCCCATCGCCGTCGACACGATTGTGGTGTCGGCGCAACACTCCGACATGATCGACAACGCACAGCTCCGGGCCGGCATCCTCGCTCATGTCGTGCGGCCGGTGGTGCGCGACGCAGGCTTTGAAGTGAACGACAAGAAGGTGCTCGTGAACCCCACGGGGCGATTCGTTGTGGGCGGCCCCCAGGGCGATGCAGGACTGACCGGCCGCAAGATCATCGTGGACAGCTACGGCGGCATGGCACGGCACGGCGGCGGCGCGTTCAGCGGCAAAGATCCCTCCAAAGTCGATCGCTCGGCTACCTACGCGATGCGCTGGGTGGCAAAGAACATCGTGGCGGCCGGGCTCGCGAAGCGTTGCGAGGTCCAGGTCGCCTATGCAATCGGCGTCGCGGAACCCGTTTCGGTCATGGTGGACACGTTTGGAACCGGCACCGTGCCCCAGGATGCGTTGGAAGGGGCGGTGCGGGAAGTCTTCGATCTCACGCCTGGCGGCATCATCCAGGCTTTGAACCTGCGCAATCCGATCTATCGGCCCACCGCGGCCTACGGCCACTTCGGCCGGGCGCCCGAGCGGCGCAAGGTCGGCGAGCGTGACGTCGAGCTATTCACCTGGGAGCACGTCGATCGCGCCGAAGAGCTGAAAGTCGCCGCGGAGCGCGCGTCCCGCACAACGCGGAAGGCCAATGTCTGATACGATGACCAAAGGCGGCGCTGGCGCTGGGGCGAAAGCCACCAACGATATCAAGGACATCCGGCTCGCCGACGAAGGACGGCGCCGCACCGAATGGGCCGAGCGCTCCATGCCGGTATTGCGGCAGCTGCGCGAGCGGTTCACGCGCGAGCGGCCGCTCGCCGGGAAACGGCTCGCGGCCTGTCTCCACGTCACGACCGAGACGGCGAATCTCGCAGTGACGCTCCAGGCCGGCGGGGCGGACGTGGCGTTGTGCGCGTCGAACCCGCTGTCCACGCAGGACGACGTGGCGGCGCATCTCGTCAAGGATCACGGCATCAAGGTCTTTGCGATCAAGGGTGAAGACCACGAGACCTATTACGAGCACATTCGCGCCGCACTCGCGCATCGCGCCGACATCACGATGGATGACGGCGCCGATCTCGTCGGCGCGCTGCACATGATCGCGCTGAACCGGCTGGACGACCTCGCGCCCCCCGTACGCCAATGGGTCGAGACGCTTTCCGCTGCCGAACGCAAGGCGCTGGTCGCCGGCGTTATCGGCTCGACCGAAGAGACGACGACCGGCGTCATCCGTCTGAAAGCCATGGCCAAGGACGGCGTGCTGCAGTTCCCGGTCATTGCCGTGAACGACTCGCTGACCAAGCATCTGTTCGACAATCGCTACGGCACGGGCCAGTCCACGTTGGACGGAATCATCCGGGCCACCAACCTCCTGATCGCCGGGAGCACGATTGTCGTGGCGGGGTATGGCTGGTGCGGGCGCGGATTCGCGATGCGGGCGCGCGGTGCGGGCGCGAACGTGGTGGTCACCGAGATTGACCCCATGAAAGCGCTCGAAGCGCAGATGGACGGCTATCGCGTCATGCCGATGGAAGAGGCGGCGCCGATCGGCGATATGTTTGTGACGCTGACCGGCAACGTGGAGGTCATCCGGGTGGAGCACATGCGGGCGATGAAGGACGGCGCGGTGGTGGCCAACTCGGGGCACTTCAACGTGGAAATCGATCTGGACGGACTCAAGAAAGCCGCCAAAGGACCCGTCGCGGTCCGCGAGTTCGTGGAGGAGTTTCAGCTTGGCGGCAAGAAGATCTTCGTGCTCGGCGATGGCCGCCTGATCAACCTTGCGGCCGCAGAGGGCCATCCCGCGAGCGTGATGGACATGTCGTTCGCGAATCAGGCACTCGCCGCCGAATACGTCGTCAACAACGCCAAGAAACTGGGGAAGGACGTGCACCGCATTCCTGCCGACCTCGATCAGGAGATCGCGCGTCTCAAGCTGCAGGCGATGGGCGTGGCGATCGACACCCTCACTGCTGCACAGCGCAAATACCTCGCCTCCTGGGATATGGGCACCTGATGAGCAGCCCGGGGGGAGCCATGCTGCAGGTTCGGGTAGCTCACCTCGGGCTGGATCGCACGACAAACACGCCGGTCGTGATTCTGCAGGAGAACGACGGACAGCGGGTGTTGCCGATCTGGATTGGACCGGCCGAAGCGAGCGCGATCGCGATGGAGCTCGCCGGCGTCAAGTTCTCACGCCCGCTCACGCACGATTTGCTCAAGCAGGTGATCGTCGGGTTGGGCGCGGAGCTGCGCAAGGTGATCATCACGCAGGTCAAGGACAACACCTATTTCGCCGAGCTGCACATCTATCGTGGCGATACGGTGATTCAGATCGACGCCCGTCCCTCGGATTCCATCGCGCTGGCGCTGCGGCTCAAGGCGCCGATCCTGACGAGCGAGACGCTGCTCGAGCTGACGTCCGTGGACACGAGCGAAGGCGCGATCCAGCCCGGCGGCAGCAGTCCGCTCGACGCCGACACGCTGAAGTCATACCTCCAGAACCTCGATCCCGAAGATTTCGGCAAGTTTACGCCGTAGCCTGTTGCTGCTGGTAGGCGTCCCCACGGCGCTCTTCTCCCAAGCGGTGAGCGTCAGCGGGCGCGTGCTGCGGGGCGGGCGCGACACCGTGCCGCTCGGGAACGCGTGGGTGGTGTTGCACCGCCTGTCGCGCGACGCTGCCGGTCCGCTCGATTCGGTGCGCAGCGACGCCCGCGGGCGTTATCGCATGACGCTGCGCCGCCCCGATAGCACCAGCGCCTACGCGATCAGCGTGTGGTTTGACAGCATCGCCTATTTCTCGCTGCCGCTGAACGTCATCGGCCGGCCCGCCGTCCACGTCGAGGATCTCATCGCGTTTCCGACCACGAGCTCGGGCGTGCCGATTCACCTGGCGCGGCGGCTCGCGACCGTGGCGCGCGCCAACGAAGACGGCACGCGCGAGGTGCTCGAGATTCTGGAGCTGCAGAATACCGGCGTCGCGACGCGCGTGACCTCCGATACGCTGGCTCCCACCTGGGCGGGCCGCGTGCCGGCCGGCGCGGGCCAGCTTCGTGCCGGGCAGGGCGACATCTCGAGCGACGCCGTCCAATTCCGTCACGACAGCGTGATCGTGTTTGCGCCGATTCCGCCCGGCCCCGCGAAGCAGCTCAGCTACGGGTATTCGCTTCCCGCTGCGACGCGCGTGCTCGTGTTCCCGATCGATCAGACGACCGACGAGGTGAACCTGCTGGTCGAAGACACGGTCGCGGTCGTCAGCGCGCCGAGCCTCGAATCGCTCGGCATCAAAGAGCTGGAACAACGGCGCTTCGCAGCTTACCGCGCCGGCCCGCTTGCGCCCGGCAACAAGGTCGAGATTCGGCTGCCGGCGGGAAGATTCCACGCGCAGATGTTGCTGCCGTACGTCATCGCCGTGTTGGCGATCGGGATGGTGAGCGCGCTGGTCTGGGCATTGAAAAAGAAGCCCTCTGCCGTCAGCCGTCAGCCATCTGTGTAATGCTTGCTGATGGCCGATGGCTGATGGCTCTTGCGCACCGATGTCTGCTCTCCTAGACTGAGCCAGTAGTTCATTTGCGAGTGAGGATACGGAAGCCGGTGCAACTCCGGCGCGGCCCCGCCACTGTAACGGGCAATGATGTGATCGGCTCAATGCCACTGGGGTGACCCGGGAAGGCGAGCTGGATCGCCCGAAGCCAGGAGACGTCTTCGTTCGCGCCACCAGTCGGTTCCCTCGCGGGAGGGATGGTGCTGCGCAGACTTCTTTTAGGCGTTCTCCTCGTTGCTGCTTGTCGGCCGTCCGGCCGTCCGGCCGTCGGACCGTCCCAAAGAATCGTTTCGCTGCTCCCCTCATTCACTGAGCTGCTCTTCGCCATTGGCGCGGGCGATCGCGTCGTTGGCCGCACGCAGTGGTGCGATTATCCGCCCGCGGCGCTCAGCATTCCCAGCGTCGGCGACGGTCTGCCGCCGAATATCGAGGCGGTCATGGCGCGGCGGCCCGATCTCGTCGTGCTGTACAACGCGGGGCCGAATGTGACGGCGGCCAAGCAGCTCGAACGCGTCGGCATCCATACCGTCCTGATCGATTTGAATCGGCTGGAGGATCTCGGCCCTGCCGCTCGGACGCTCGGTCGCCTCACGGGCCGGGAAGAGCAGGCAGAGTCGCTTGCGATCGCGCTGGACAGTCTGGCGGGCCGCCCGCCACCGCCTGCGACTACCTCGGTCGCGTTCGTCGTTTGGGATAATCCACCGATCATCATCGGCCACGGCAGCTACCTCGATCAGCTGGCGAGCCAGGCCGGAGCGCGCAACGTCTTCGGCGACGTCGCGGCGCCCTCGGCGCAGGTCTCACTCGAAACGATCGTCGCGCGCGATCCGCGATGGATTGCCGTGCTGTCCGACTCGGCTGTGCCTCCCGCCTTTGCGAAGCGACGCGAATGGCGCGCCGTGCGCGCGGTGCGCGATGGACACTTCCTGCTGCTGCCGGGCTCCCTGTTCGGGCGCCCCGGGCCTCGCTCCGGCGATGCGATTCGGCAGCTGCGGGCGAGACTCTCGCGATGAAGTGGACATTGCTCATCACCGTGGCGGTACTCGCGCTGCTACTCAGTGTGGTGCTGGGCCCCGCAGCCGTGCCGCTGGGCGAGCTGCTGCGTTCGGACATCGTCTGGAACCTGCGCGCGCCCCGCGCGCTGCTCGCGTTTCTGGTCGGCGGCTCGCTCGGTGTGGCAGGCGCCGGCCTCCAGGCGCTCGTCCGCAATCCGCTGGCCGATCCGTTTCTCCTCGGCCTGTCCGGCGGTGCTGGACTCGGTGCGGTGCTGGCGATCGCGCTCCATCTCTCAGGGCCGTGGGCGCTCCCGATCGCGGCCTTCATCGGCGCTCTGGCCGCGCTGGGCCTGGTGTACCGGCTCGGCTTGATCGGCGGCGCCAGCCTCGACCCGCGCATTCTGTTGCTCGGCGGCGTGGCGATTGGGGCGTTCGCGGCGGCGATTACGACGGCGATCGTCTCACTCGCCGATGCCGCCGAGCTGCGGAACGCGTTTCTGTGGCTGTGGGGCGGGCTGTCGGGCGCCTCGTGGGACTCGGTGTTGCTGATAGCGCTCTACGCCCCAATCCCGCTCGTGGTCCTGCTGGCCGCCTCTCGTCCGCTCGATCTGCTCGCGTTGGGCGAAGAGTCGGCCGCATACCTCGGCGCCGATGTCGAGCGGGTGAAGCGGCGCGTGTATCTCGCGGCGTCGCTGCTCACCGCGGCAGCGGTGGCGGTCTCGGGCGTGATCGGGTTCGTCGGGCTCGTCGTCCCGCACATCGCGCGCCTCACGTGGGGCCATCGCCACCGCTCTCTGTTGCCGGCCGCCTTTCTGGGCGGCGGTGCGCTGCTCGCGTTTGCCGATACGCTGGCGCGCACCGTCGTGGCGCCCCGCGAGCTGCCGGTGGGTGTCGTGACCGCGCTGATCGGTGTGCCCGTGTTCGCCTTCTTACTCAGGCGATGGACGATCGCGTGAACAACGTGCGTGGGGTGTGGTGCGTGGTGGGTGGTGGGTGGGAATGCTGACGCTCGACGATGTTACCTATCGCTATCCGGGCGCGTCGAGCAACGCGCTCGAGGGCGTCTCGCTGACGGTTGGTCCGCGGGAATTCCACGCGGTCCTAGGTCCCAACGGCAGCGGCAAGACCACGCTCGTGCGGATTGCTCTGGGTGGTTTGATGCCTCTCGTGGGACGTGCCGACGTGATCGGCATTCCTGCATCTCAGTGGTCGCGCCAGGAGCTCGCCCGGGCCGTCGGCGTTGTACCGCAACGCGAAGACAATCTCTTCCCGCAGCGCGTGCGCGAAACGGTGCTGCTCGGCCGCTATCCGCACCTCTCGTTGTGGGGGCGCGAGCGCGCCGAAGATCACGACGCCGTCGATCGCGCGCTCGCGGCCTGCGACGTCGCCCACCTCGCCGACCGGTGGCTGTGGACGCTCTCGGGTGGCGAGTACCAGCGCGTCCGTGTGGCGCGCGCGCTGGCACAGGAGCCCAAACTTCTCGTGCTCGACGAGCCCGGCATGTCGCTCGACTTGAAGCATGAGATGGGGTTGTTCGAGCTGGTCCTGGGCCTGGTGCGAGGGCAGGGTCTGGGCGTGCTGATGATCACCCATGACTTGAACCTTGCCGCCCGGTTCGCCGATTCGCTCCTGCTGCTCGAAGGCGGCCGGCCCGTCGCGGCGGGTGCCCCGAACGATGTCCTCACCCAACAGACCGTGGAGACGGTGTTTTCCTGGCCCGTCGCGATGCAGACCGTCGACGGTCGGCCGCAAATGATTCCC
>Ga0193723_1000184_pt1 | contig 22936 bp, 20 predicted proteins | sample H2m2metaG_FD_143042 | JGI IMG/M metagenome (GOLD analysis project Ga0193723, IMG submission 143042) | Soil microbial communities from a riparian zone of the East river system, Colorado, United States - H2m2 | ecosystem: Environmental > Terrestrial > Soil > Riparian zone | place: USA: East River...
GCACGCCGCGGCGTTGCGGATCATCGGCGCGACGATATCGATGCCGCGCTGGAGCGCCTGCACCGGCCCGACGGTCGTCGCTTCTTCGCCGGTCCCCAGCCATGCCTTGGAGATGACGCCGGTGCGCACCCAGCGCTTCAGCTCGATGTCGTGCAGGCGGGCGCGCAGCAGGCCGCGATACAGCTCGAGCTTCGCCTCGCCCGGCAGCTCGTTCACGATCGCGGCGCGATCGGCATTGGCTTGAATGGTGGACCGGAAGGCGCGCACCAGGGCGGGATCCGGTTTCCAGTCGACGTACTCCGGCGGGTCGAACGCGGGGAACCGCTTCACGGCACTCCGGCGACGCTCCGGCCGAGCACCTGGCCGTCCCGCTTGAACACGCGTCCGTCCTTCATGACGAAATCGACGTGTTCGAGGACCTGGATGTTCTGGAGCGGGTCGCCGCCCACCGCGACGATGTCGGCGCGCTTGCCGGCCGCAATCGTGCCGATGTCGCGCTCGAGACCGAGCAGCGTCGCGCCGCTCGACGTCCCGGCGACGATCGCCTGCATCGGCGTCATGCCATACCGCACCATCAGCCCGAACTCGCGCGCATTGGTGCCGTGCTTCATCACCCCGGCATCGGTGCCGAGCGCGATCTTCACGCCGGCGTCCAGCGCCAGCTTGAAGGAGTTGTGCATCCGCGGCGCGATCGCGAGCGCTTTGGCAGCGATGGGGGGTGGGAGACGCCCAGCGGTAGCCAGTGACTCAACGGTAAATCCGGCTAACAACGTCGGCACCAGCCACGTGCCCTTCTGCTTCATCAACGCGACGGCCTCGGCGTCGAGAATCGAGCCGTGCTCGATCGACGTCACACCGGCCCGCACCGCGGCTTTGATCCCCGCGGTGCCATGCGCGTGCGCCGCCACGCGCCGATCGAGCTGCGTGGCCGTCTCGACGATCGCGCGCATCTCCTCTTCGGTGTATTGCTGCACGCCCGCCGAATCGGTGAGCGACAGCACGCCGCCGGTCGCGCAGATCTTGATTACGTCGGCGCCGTATTTGACCGCGTAGCGCACCGCGTTGCGGACCTCTTCGACGCCATCCGCTACGCCGACCTCGACGCCGCCTTCATGGCCGAGGGCCTCCGGCTGCAACCCGTTCGTCTCGTCGCAGTGGCCCCCGCGAATACCGAAGGAGATCCCGGCGGCGACGATGCGCGGCCCCGGAATCCAGCCGGCGTTGATGGCATTGCGCAGCGCGACGTCCCCGAAATGCGCGGTCCCGACGACCCGCACGGTCGTGAATCCCGCCTCCAGCGTCTGCTGCGCGTGCGCCGCGCCGAGCAATGCCAGCTGGCTCGGCATCTCCGTGAGTCCCGCGTGCTGCCAATCGCCGTCGCCGATGGTGCGGAACGCGAGATGCACGTGCGCGTCGATGAACCCGGGCAGCACCGTCGCTCCCGAGAGGTCGATCACGCTCGCGCCGGCGGGCACCTGCACGTTCGACCCGACGGCCGTGATGCGATCCCCCTGCACCAGAATCACCGCGTTCTTGAGTGGCGCCGCGCCGGTGCCATCGATCAACGTACCCGCCCGAATAGCCGTGACCGGCCCCTGCTGCAACGCGAGCAACGCCAGCAGCGCGATCACGAGAATTTCTCCTTGAGTTTCCCGAGGAATCCGCCGGACGATTCCTGCGTGCTGGTGAGCGCCTCGGCGAATTCGATCGCGGTCGCGAACCGGTCGTCCGGATTCGTCTGCAACGCCTTCGTCAGCGCCTTCTCCACCGCGTCGGGCACATCGGAACGCAGCGAGCGGATCGGCACCGGTTGGCTCCGGAGCCGCGCGATCATCATCTCCTGGGCGTTCCGGCCCTGGAACGGCAACTTGCCCGTAAACATCTCGAACGCCACGATGCCGAGCGCGTAGATGTCGCTGCGCGCATCAAGCGGCTTCCCGCGGATCTGCTCGGGACTCATGAACTCGGGCGTGCCGAGGATGATCCCGGTCGCCGTGAGCTTCGCGATCGCCGGGTCAGCGCGCCGCTCCTTCGCCAGGCCGAAGTCCATCACGACCGCGCGGTCCTGCCCGCCATCGTCGTCCGGCACGAGCATCACGTTTTCAGGCTTCAGGTCGCGGTGAATGATCTGCAGCTCGTGCGCGTGATGCAGGCCGGCGCACATCTGCTTGAGCAGGGTCACCCCGAGGGCGATGTCCATTGGGCCGCCGCGCACTTCCCGATCGGAAAGCAGCTCGCCCTTGAGGAACGGCATCACCAGGTAGATCAGCCCGTCCTCGGATTCACCGAGGCGCAGGATGCGGCAGACGTTGGGATGATCGAGGCGCATCGCGAGGCCCGCCTCGCGGCGCAGGCGCTCGACGGAGCTCTTGTCCGAGGCCAGGCGCGGCGAGAGCACCTTGATCGCGACCGTCGCGTCCGACGAGATCTCCTTGGCGAGGTAGACGTACGACATCCCGCCCTCGCCCAGTTTTTTCATGACCTGATAGCGGGCGTCGAGGATCTGATTCGAGAGGCTCGAGGCGCGGTCCAGGCCGGCCTTGCCGGGAGGCAGCGGCGTGCGCACGCCGGTCCCGCCGCCCGATGGTGGCGTCGCCGGTTTCTTGGCCTGGATCTCCACGAGCATGCTGCCGTCTTTGGGACAGAAGCGTGCCCCGGTATCCGTGTAGACAGATCCGCACTTGGGGCAGCGCCGCTCGCTCATTGCCGCACCAAGTTGCGCCCTTCATTCTTGGCGCGATAGAGGGCCTGGTCGGCGAGCGACACGAAACTGTCGGCGCTGTGCACGCGATCGTCGGGGAACGATGCGAGACCGATGCTGATCGTGACGCGAACAGGATCGTCACCGGGATCGGCAAAGTCGCGGTTCTGTACGTGCGAACGGACGCGCTCGGCGAAGGTCGCCGCACCCTGCGTTGTCGTCTCGGGCATCACGACGACGAACTCCTCGCCGCCGTAGCGCGCCACCAGATCGACCGACCGCGCTTCGCGGCGCAACAGGTCACCGACCTGGCGCAGCACGGAATCGCCGGCGATGTGGCCGCGCGTGTCGTTGATCGACTTGAACCGGTCCAGATCGGCCAACATGACCGTCAGCGCCAGGTTGTAACGCCGGGCGCGATCCAGCTCCTGCGCCAGCGCCTCGGCGAGCGCGCGCCGGTTCATGCAGCCCGTGAGTGCGTCGGTGGACGCGAGCTTCTCGAGCCGCTGCTTGTCCGAGACGGCGCTCTCGAAATCGTACGCCTTTTCGATCGCCGACACGGCCGTCTTGATGACCGTTTCCGCGAACTGCGCGTCGGCGCGCGTGAGCGGCGGGTCGTCCCCCGTCGTCCGCAGAAAGAAGACGCCGATCTGCTGCTCCTTCATCCAGAACGGCAGGGCCACTGCCGAGCGCGTCGGCACCTTGATCTCTTCGCGTTCCCAGCGGCGGCGCTCTTCCTCATAGAGCGGATCCGTCGCGACGTCCTCCACCAGCACCAGCCGGCCCGTCGAGACGGCTTTCCGAATCTCGGGGTATTTGGCCAGATCGATCTGGAGATTGCGGAGCATCGGGTTCTCATACGCGGCGACGACGATGCCCTGCTGGTCGCCCGGTTTGGCGAGCACCATCGAGCACTTGGAAATGTTGAGCGCACGCGCCACGCGCCTGGCGAGGATGTGATACATCTCGTCCGGCTTGAGGGAGTCGGTGACCTCGTGGAGGATGTCGACCATCGCCGCGCGGCTTCGCGCTTCCTCGCGGGCCTGGGCGAGCGCGCGGCCGACGCGGATGTGCGCTTCGACGCGCGCGAGGAGCTCGCGCACGCGAAACGGCTTGGAGATGAAATCGGCAGCGCCGAGTCCCAGCGCGCGCACCGTCGCTTCCTCGGGCGGCATGGAGGACACCATCAACACCGGCAGGTCGCGGTAGCGCTCATCCTGCTTGAGACGCTCGAGCAGCTGCAGGCCGTCGACCTTGGGCATCATGATGTCGAGCAGCAGGAGCGCGGGCTTGATCTCCTCGAGTTTGGCGAACAGCCCGTCGCCTCCCGGGCAGACCGCGACTTCGTACCCGTTTTCCTTCAGGATCCAGGTCAGGGTCTGGACGAGCGAAGCGTCGTCATCGGCCACGAGAACGCGCGTAGCGGGACCGGGCATCTAGTCCATTGCCTCGAGAAGCGAGCGATCCACATTGCCGCCGCTGACCACGAGCACCGTGGTTCTGGAACGGGGCACCGCGCCGGCAAGCAGCGCGGCAGTGGTGGCCGCACCAGACGGCTCGACGGCGAGCTTGCAGATGCGCCATAGAAACTGCACGGCGGCGCGGATGCTGTCATCTTCGACCAGCACGACCCCGCGAATCCGGCCCCGCTCCCGTGTCAGCTCGGCAAACGGGACGTCGCCGACGTTGAGTGTGATCAGGCCGTCGGCGATGCTGCCGGTCCGTTCCAAGCGAACGACCTTTCCCGCGGCGAGCGAACGCTGCAGCTTCGGTGCGCCAGCCGGCTCCACGCCCCACACCACGGCCTTGCTTCCTGCGGCCGCCAGTCCCGTCACCACGCCGGAAATGAGGCCGCCGCCGCCCACCGGCACGACCACCGTCTCGACCTCAGGAAGCTGCTCGACGATCTCGAGGGCGACGGTCGCCTGGCCGGCGACGATGTCGGGATGATCGAACGGCGGCACGATGGCGAGCTGCTCGCGCCGGGCGATCTCTTCCGCCTTGATGCGCCGATCCTCGGAGGTGCGGCCCGCGAACACGACTTCGCCGCCCCACTTCTTGACGCCTTCGACCTTCACGGCGGGCGTCGTTTCAGGCATGACGATCACCGCGCGCACGCCGAACTGCTTCGCCGCGTACGCGACCGCCTGGCCGTGATTGCCCGAAGAGAAGGTGATGACCCCGCGCTTGCGCACGGCGTCCGGGAGCTTGCGAATGGCGTTGTAGGCGCCGCGGATTTTGAACGCGCCGATCGGCTGTTCGTTCTCGAGCTTGAGATGCGCCCCCAGCTCCTCGACGTAGAGCAGCGGGGTGCGGCGCGCGATGCCCCGCAGCCCATCTGCGGCTTCGGCGATGTCCCGGGAAGTGACCACGCTACTTCTTGGGCTTCGGGGCTTGGGACTTGGGTTTCGGCTTGGCCTTGGACTTGGGCGCGGGAGACGGCGTCTCGTCGTCGCCCTCCTCAACGTCGTCGTCCTCATCCTCCTTCACCACGCGCGCCACATCCACGACGAGATCCCCGGGCGTCAGGTTCATGACCTTCACGCCCTGCGTGTTGCGGCCGGAAATGCGGATCCCCTCGACCGGCACGCGGATCATGATTCCCTTCTTGGTGATCATCATCAGCTCGTCATCGGGCAGTACTTCCTTGAGGGCGACGATGTCTCCGGTCTTCGGTCCGCGCTTGAGTGTAATGATGCCGCGGCCGCCGCGGTGCTGAATGCGGTATTCGTCGAGCTCTGAGCGCTTGCCCATCCCCTTCTCGGTCACCACGAGCAGCGTGGACTTGCGGCGCACCACGACCATGTCAATCACGTGGTCCTTCTTGTCGAGCTCGATGCCCTTCACGCCGGTGGCCGTGCGGCCCATGTCGCGCACGTCCTTCTCGTGGAAGCGGATGCTCATGCCGTGATTCGTGGCGAGGACGATGTCGTTCTTGCCGTCGGTCACCTGTACGTCGATCAGCTCGTCACCCTTCTCGATGTTGATGGCGCGGATCCCGTTCGAGCGCGGATTCCCGAACTCCGAGAGGACCGTTTTCTTCACGACCCCGTTCTTGGTCGTAAACAGGAGGTACTGATCCTCGGAGAACTCGCGCACCGGCACGAGCGCGGCGAGGCGCTCGTCGGGTTTCATCGCGACGCAGTTGATGATGGGCTTGCCGCGGGCGGCGCGCGCCGCCTGTGGGATCTCGTGCACCTTGAGCCAGTAGCACTGTCCCTGTTCGGTGAAGAACATCAGGTAGTCGTGGGTCGACGCGATGAACAAGTGCTCGACCCAATCGTCTTCCTTCGCGTGCGCGCCGATGACGCCCTTGCCGCCGCGGCGCTGGCGCCGGTACGCCGACACCGGCAGCCGCTTGATGTAGCCGGCGTGGGACACGGTGATCACCATGTCTTCTTCGGCAATCAGGTCCTCGATCGAGAACTCGCCCTGGTCGGCGACGATCTCGGTGCGCCGCTCGTCGCCAAAGCCCTGCGCCAGCTCCGTCAGCTCTTCCTTCAGGATCTTCATGCGCCGTGGCTTCGAGGCGAGGATCTCCTTGCACTCCTTGATGAATTTGCGGACGTCCTTCAGCTCCTCGTCGAGCTTCGTGATCTCGAGGGCGGTGAGCCGGGCGAGCCGCATGTTCAGGATTTCGGCCGACTGTTTCTCTGAAAGCTTGAAGCGCTTTCGCAACGCCGCGTCGGCGCTCGGCGTGTCCTTCGATTTCTTGATGATCTTGATCACTTCGTCGATGTTGTCGACGGCGATCTTCAAGCCTTCGAGGATGTGCTCCCGGTCCTGCGCGCGCTGCAGCTCGAACGCGGTGCGGAGCGTGATGACGGTGTGGCGGTGCTCGATGAAATGCTGCAGCAGCTCGAGGAGTGTGAGCTCCTTGGGCGTGCCATCCACCAGCGCCAGCATGATGGCGCCGAAGGTTTGCTGCATCTGGGTGTGCTTGTACAGCTGATTCAGCACGACCATCGGGATGACGTCGCGCTTCAACTCGATGACGAGCCGGATGCCTTCCTTATCCGATTCGTTGCGGACGTCACTGATGCCCTCGAGCTTCTTGGCGAGCGCGAGATCGCGGATCTGCTCGTGCACGCGCTCGGGGCTCACCTGATAAGGGAACTCCGTCACCACGATCTGCTGCTTGCCGGTCGATTCCTTCTCTTCGGCGATCGCGCGAGCGCGGATCACGATGCGCCCACGGCCCTTCTCGTAGCACTCCTTGATCCCGTCGCGGCCGTAGATGATGGCGCCGGTCGGGAAATCGGGGCCTTTGACGAACTTCCGGATGTCCTTGAGCGTGGCGTTGGGATGGTCCACCAAATGCACCACAGCCTGCACCACTTCGCTCAGATTGTGCGGCGGGATGTTCGTCGTCATCCCTACCGCGATACCTGCCGAACCGTTGACGAGCAGATTGGGCAGCCGCCCCGGCAACACCGTCGGCTCCCGCAGCCGGTCGTCGAAGTTGGGGACAAAGGCGACGGTGTTCTTGTCGATGTCCTCCAGCATCGTCATCGCTACGCGGGTCAGTCGTGCTTCCGTGTAGCGGTACGCGGCGGCCGAGTCGCCGTCGACCGACCCGAAATTCCCCTGCCCATCCACCAGCGGGTAGCGCAGGGAGAAGTTCTGGACCATGCGCACCAGGGTGTCGTACAAGGCCACGTCGCCATGGGGGTGGTACTTGCCGAGCACATCGCCCACGACCGTCGCGCTCTTCTTGTACGGCCGGCCGGGAACCAGCCCCAGCTCGTTCATCGCGTAGAGGATGCGCCGGTGGACGGGCTTCAGGCCGTCGCGCACGTCGGGCAGCGCGCGCGACACGATGACGCTCATCGAATAATCGAGGAACGATTCCTTTAATTCGTCTTCAATGAGGCGCGGAAGAATGCGTTCGCGGACGTTCGGGCCGGTCATGAAACTCGGGGCTCGGGGCTTGGGGATCGGGGATCGGGCCGCGGAAGCGGCCTAAGTCAATAAAAACTAATTACTTAGGCTGGGAAAAGCAACGGAAAACAGACGCCTAAATCGTGTCTACGACGTGACTTCCACCACCACCTTCCCCAGCTGTTGACCCTTCGCGAGCCGTTCGAACGCCTGACGGGCCTGCGCCAGCGGAAAGACGCGATCCACGATCGGCCGCAGCTCGCCCTTCCCGAGCCGTTGCACGATTTCCGCGTATTCCGCCGCGTTGCCCATCGTCGAGCCGAGAATGCTCCAGTGATGCCAGAACAACCGCCGGATATCGAGCCCGACTTGCGGGCCTGACGTCGCCCCGCAGGTCACGAGCCGGCCGCCGCGACACAGGCTGCGCAACGAGTCGTCCCACGTGGCGGCGCCGACGTTCTCGACCACTACATCGACACCGCGTTTGTTCGTCAGCGCCCGGACTTCCTGCGCGACCTTCTGCGTCTTGTGATTGAACGTGATGTCGGCACCGAGCTGCTTCGCAGTGGCGAGCTTCGCATCATCGGACGAGGTCACGATCACGCGGGCGCCGAGCAGCTTTGCGATGCGCATCGCGGTCAGCGAAACGCCGCCGCCGATTCCCCAGATCAGCGCCGTTTCCGCGGGGCTAAGGCGCGCGCGGGTGACGACCATGCGCCACGCCGTGAGCGTGACCAGCGAGAACGCAGCAGCTTCCGCCCAGGTCAGCTCGGGAGAGAGTGCAGGTATTCTGGCGACGTTGTGGGCGGGAAGCGTCACGAGCTCGGCGATCGACCCCGGCAGGTGCTCTCCCAGCATCCGGTAGCTCACACAGAGGGAATGCTCGCCCGCCCGGCAGTACTCGCACGTGTAGTCGGAAATACCAGGATTCAGCATGACCTTGTCGCCCGGCCGGACCGCCGTAACCCCGGGACCGACGGACTCAATCACCCCTGCCCCATCCGCGCCCACGATGTGGGGAAAGGGCGGCGCGCTGCCCGGCAGTCCATCGGCTACAAAGAGATCGAGGTGATTCAACGCCGCCGCGCGAATCGCGAGGCGCACTTCTCCCGCTTGAGGAGGGGGGGCGTCAGGAACGTCGGTAATCTGGAGCTTGTCGATGCCGCCGGTGGCGGTCAGGACGCAGGCGCGCATCGCGCCAAATCTACGGCCGGAACGTCGGCGTCATCATCTGCTCTGTCCCCGTAGTGGGTAGGGGAACCGGGGTCGCGGAGCTGACCGGCTGGATATACACGCGATAGGTCGGGTTGCGGCGATTCTGCGGCTCGGCATTCACGACCAGCGCGACGAGATCGCCGGACGGCGAGACCGCGAACGACGCGATCGCCAAATCGGTGCCGGTGATGGCCGTCGTCGCTCCAGTCGCGAGGTCGGCGCGCATGACCTGCTGAACGGTGCGATTCCCTTCCCGCCGCTCGGCCAGATACGCCAGCGTCCCGTCGCGCAGGAACCGAGGCTCCGACTCGCGCTGCTGCGGCGAACGTGTGAACTGCCGCTGATTCGAGCCGTCCCGCGCCATCAGCCAGATGTCGCTGTCCTTGTTGCGCGTAGACACGTACGCAATCGTCTGGCCATCCGGTGAAACGGTGGGTGTGGAATTCACCGAGTCGCGGGTCAGCTGGGTGAGTCCGGTACCGTCCAGGTTCACGGTCCAGATCTGCTGCCTGCCGGCGGTCCGCGCCGAGTGGAACACCAACGATTGCCCGTCAGGCGTGAACGCGGGGCGGCCGTCGGGCTGCAGGTCGTTCGTGACTCGCGACGCGCCAGTTCCGTCCGCATTCATGACGTAGATCTCGGCGTTGCCGTCGCGCAGCGAGACAAACGCGATCCGTGAGCCGTCGGGGGAAAACGCGGGATCGCTCGCCGACGTCGTGTCGGGCGTGAGCTTGGTGAGCTGCGCGAGGTTGGACCGCTCGACGGCATACAGCTGGAACTTGCCCGGCGTGTTCGGGAAACCGCGCGAGCTTGCGACGACGATCTCGCCCACCACGTAAATGTCGGCCGTTGCCGCTTTTCCACCGGGGGCAGTGGCGGTGACCTTTGCATGCCCGTAGCCGGCGCCCGAGACCGTGCCGTCCTCACCGACGGCCGCGATCTGCGCGTTGTCGCTGCTCCAGGTGAGGTTGGACGCGGGTCCCAGCACATTCCCCTGATCGTCCGAGTAGTTGGCGCGCAGCGTGTGCCGCTGATTGAGGCCGATCCCCGCGCGCGGCTGCGTGAACTTCACCGATCCCGCGATGACACTCACGTTCCAAGTCACCGCCAGCCCGGCACCGGGCCCGCGGACCGTCAATTGTGTCTTGCCGACGGCGCGGCCGGTGAGCAAACCGGTCTGCACGTCGAAGCTCGCGATTGCAGGATCGGCGACGCTCCAGCGCAGCGGAGCCTCGGCAACAGGAGCGTTCTCGGCCGTCAGGGCCTGCGCCTCGAACTTTGCGGTGCCGGTGAGCGCAACCTGCACCTCTTCCGCGAGGCGCGGGCGCACCGAGAGCTTGGTAACGACCTGGTGGACCGAAACCTCGATGCTCTTGCTCTGCAGCAGCCCCGCGACGGTCAGAATCGCCTTGCCCGGCCCGACGGCAGTGACGACGCCGGCCAGGCTGATTCGCGCGACGCTTTGATCACTCGACGCCCACTGCAGCACGAGCGGATTTACGGTGCGGTTGTTCTGGGTCGAGACGATGACGTGGAGCGTGTCGAGCTCCGCGGGCGAGAGCATCAACGAGGTGCCTTCCCGAACACTGAACTCCGCCTGCTGGACAACGACGGGAGCGGTCGCGGTAAGACCACCGGTAGCGGTCGCCTGGATCGTGCCCTGGCCCGGCGAGAGCGCAACGACGTTGCCGCTCTGATCGACGCTCGCCACGTCCGGACGCAGTGACGTCCAGGTCACGAGGACAGGCGCAGCCGGTGAGCCGTCTTCCCGCAGGGCCCGCGGCGAAACGCGCGTATTCTCTGAGGCCAGCAGATAGACCACCCCCGGCTCGAGCCGCAGCGCAGCGGTGGGACCACTGCCGGGGGGTTGGCCGAGGAAGGGGTCGGGGCCCGCCGGAGGCGCTGCCGGCGGAGGTGCGGCGGGTGGACCGGGCGGCGCGGGGGGTGGTGCGGCTGCCCCGCCGGTCACCTGGACGGCGGCTTGCCCGCGCCGGGCGCCCACGCGCGCCTCGATGATGGCGACGCCATTGGCGACCCCGGTTATGGTGCCGCTGTTGTCGACCTTCGCGACGTTGACGTTGTTCGACGACCAGATGATGCGCACGGTCGGGATCACATTGCCGATGCGGTCGAACGCCGTGGCGAGCAGGCTGCTGCGTTCCCCGGCGCGAATGGTCACCGTAGGAGGGGCTACCTGGACTTCGGCGACGTTCTGCGCCCCCGCTACGCCCGGCACCAGGCAGGCGAGCGCGACGATGAGTCCGCGTCTAATCATGGCTCGCGAATGTGTGTCGGGCTAAATGCCGTTGTCAAGCCAACTTGTCACAATCGACCGCAACTGGTGAGACCCAAAGCGCGGTAGCCCGTGTCACTTGCGAGGTCAGAATCCCGCGGTAAGCTATAGGCCACCCGACGCCCCCTGCACCTACCAGCATAGGAGAAGATCCGATGCTTGAGCAGATGGATTTCACGGAGAGCAGTTGGCCTGGACCGGGGTTCATGGAACCGATGTTCCCCTCGACGCCTGCGCCCGCGCCGACCCCCTCGTCGATGCCGATGGAAGAGTCGCGCCCCTCCAAACCGAAAGCGAAGAAAAAGAAGGCCGCCAAAAAGAAGGCCGCCAAAAAGAAATCGCGGCCCAAGGCCAAGAAGAAGAAACCGGCGAAGAAGAAAAAGGCCGCTAAGAAGAAACGCCGCCGCTAACAGATCTCGCTCCACCACCCGCGGGAGCGTCTCGACGAGACGCTCCCGCGGCCACGTTAAGGAGACTCATGCGCTCTCTTTTCTTCGCGCTCCTTCTGACATCGTGTTCAGCACCAAAGATTCCCCTGGGCAATCCGCCCGAGGAAATCGCCGCAATGCTGCAGCGCTCCGCGTCCGACTGGAATCGTGGCGACCTCGCGAGCTTCATGAGCGACTACGCCAGGGATTCGCTCACGAGCTACATGGCGGCCGGTCACGTCATGTATGGCTGGCAGGCGATGTACGACCGCTATCAAGCGAACTACTTCGCGCCCGGCAAATCGCGCGACTCACTTTCCTTTGATGAGCTGCGGGTGCGCGTCCTGACACCCGATTTCGCGTACGCGACGGCCCGATTCAAGTTGTCGCGCCGCGACTCCGTCGTCGCGAGCGGACCCTTTACGCTGGTACTGCAGAAACAGGGCGAGCGCTGGAGAATCTTGCACGATCACACGTCAGCGGATACGAAGTGACCGTCGCACGCCGGCACGTCGGCACGATGCTGCTGCCGCTGTTGCTCCTCGCTGGCTGCAACCAGATTCGTGACAGGTTAGGCGTCGCCCAGGATCACGTCATCGCGCTCGAGGGCGCGACGCTGATCGACGGCGCGGGCGGCCCGCCGAAACAGGATGCCCTGATCATCATCCGCAACGGGCACATCGAGTCGGTCGCCCGCGTCAACGAAATCCCGGTGCCCCGGGGCGCCGAGCGTATCAGTCTCGTTGGGAAGACGGTGATTCCCGGGTTGATCGACGCCCATGCGCACGTGGAACGGTGGGCGACCGGACGCTATGTCGCCTGGGGCGTGACGACGGTGCGCGATCTGCACGGCGGGAGCGACACCGTGCTCGCGTTGCGGAACGCCCTGAACCTGGGGTCGATCGTCGGGCCGCGCATGTTCAGCGCCGGCGCGATGATCGACGGCGTCCCGCCGACCTACTCCAACGCCACGGGGATCTCGACTCCCGACCAGGCGCGGCGCGCCGTCGACCAGCATGCGGTCGCCGGGGTCGACTATCTCAAGGTCTACACGAAGGTGACCCCCGCGTTGCTCCGGCCGCTGCTCGATGAAGCGGTAAAACTCCGCCTGCCGGTCGCCGCCCATCTGGGCAAGACCGACGCGCTGACCGCGGCCCGCATGGGCGTCGTCTCGATCGAGCATATGGCCGGCGTCGTGCAAGCGGCGACCGGCGATCCGTCGTACGCGAACGCGCACGACAGCTTCCTCGCGGGTTGGACAGCGGAGGAAAAGGGTTGGGCGGGCCTCGACTCCGGGACGCTGGCCCGTACCGCCCGCTCCCTCGCGCAGACCAAGGTGACGATCGTCCCCACGCTGGTCGTGCACGACATGCTCTCACGGCTCGACAACCCGATTCTGCTGTCGCGTCCCGGAATGGAGGACGTGCCCGAACGCGCGCAGAGCGTCCGCGGCGTGGCGAGTCTGCTGCGCCGCACCGGCTGGGGATCGGCCGATTTCGCCGCGTTCCGCCGCTCACGCCGCCGCGAAGATCAGTTCGTGCGCGAGTACAAGCGCGCCGGAGGACCGATTGCCGCGGGCTCCGATGCCGCGAATCAGCTGCTGATTCCGGGCTACTCGCTCCATGAAGAGATGGCGCTGCTCGTCGCGGCCGGTCTCACACCGCTCGAGGCGATCACCGCCGCCACGCGCCGCGGCGCCCAGCTGCTGCAGGCGGACTCCCTCGGCCTGCTGGCCCCCGGCAAGGTCGCCGACATCGTCGTGCTCAACGGCAATCCTGCCGGCAACATCCTTGCGACCCGCAACATCGCGCTGGTCATAATCCGCGGCCGGGTGATCCGGCCGGATTCCCTGAGAGCCACATGGAAATGACACGACTGGTCTTCCTCTTATTGCTCATCGGCTGCGGGAGCGGAACACCCGCGAGTCGCTCGGACGGACCCTACGATCTGATCCTCAAGGGCGGGTGGATCGTGGACGGCAGCGGCAATCCCCGCTATCGCGGCGACGTCGGCATTCGCGGGGACCGGATCGCCGCCGTCGGATTCCTCGGCGCGGCCGGGGCCCGCGAGACGCTCGACGTGAGCGGCCTTGTGGTCGCGCCCGGTTTCATCGACATGATGGGGCAGTCGGAAATCAACGTTCTCATCGACAACCGCGTGCTGTCGAAAGTCACGCAAGGCATCACCACCGAAGTGACGGGCGAAGGGGGATCGGTCGCACCGCTCACCGCCACGCTGGTCGCCGCCGATTCCGACGCCATGAAGAAGTGGCACTACCGCGAAGACTGGCGCGATTTGAATGGCTACTTCGCGCAGCTCGAGCGGCAGAAGTCAGCGCTCAATATCGCGACGTTCGTGGGAGCGACGCAGGTCAGGCTCGCCGTGATGGGAAACGAGAATCGCGATCCCACCGCCGCTGAGCTCGCGCACATGGTGGCGATCGTCGACACCCTCATGGAGCAGGGAGCGCTCGGCGTCTGGACGGCGCTCGAGTACGCCCCGGCGAGCTATTCGAAGACCGACGAGCTGATCGCGCTCGCGCGCGCCGCGAGCCGGCACGGCGGGATCTACGCGTCGCACATGCGTGACGAAGGCCAGCATATCGACGACGCGCTGAATGAAGTCTTCCGAATTGCGAAGGAAGCGAACATTCCGGCCGAGGTCTCGCATCTCAAGCTCTCGGGACGCCGCAGCTGGGGCCAGATGCCCCGGGTACTGGCGAAAATCGATTCGGCGCGCGCCGCGGGACTGGACGTAACGGCCGACCAGTATCCCTACATTCGCGCTGCGACGTCGTTGGACGCGTCGATCCCCACATGGGCAGAGAGCGGTGGCTGGGATTCGCTGCTGATCCGGTTGCGCGACCCGGTGACGCGAGCGCGGCTGCGTAACGAAATCCTCAATCCGATCACTGAGAGCTTCTACGTCGCCGCGGGTGGCGGCGCGGGCGTGCTCATCACCGGCACGTTCCAGGACTCGCTGCGCTACATGCAGGGCAAGACCGTCGCCGAGATCGCGGCGGCGCGGCATCGCGATCCGGTCGAAACCGTCTTCGACATCGTCCTCGCCGAGCAGGGGCATCGCACCGACGCGGTCTACGCAATCATGGACGAGCCCGACGTGCAGGCGGCGATGAAACAGTGGTGGGTCTCGGTCAACACCGACTTCGGCGGCGTCGCGCCCGACGGGCCATTGGGCACGCAGTCTGCGCACCCCCGCGCCTACGGCACATTCCCGCGGATCCTCGGCCACTACTCCCGCGACTTGAAGCTGTTTCCGCTCGAGTTCGCGGTGCGCAAGATGACGTCGCTCGCGGCACAACGGGTGGGCCTCACCGATCGTGGCCTCGTGCGTCCCGGCATGTTCGCCGACATCACCGTCTTCAATCCCGCGACGGTCCTTGATCGCGCGACGTTCGAGCAGCCGCACCAGACATCCGTCGGCATCGAGTACGTCTTGGTGAACGGCGAGACCGTATTGAAGAAGGGCCAGCTCACGAGCGCGCGTCCGGGCCGCGGTCTCAGGGGTCCGGGATACCGCCGGTAGTGTGACACTCAGCCGGCTCATCCTCGCCTGGCTCCCTGTGGCGGCGCTATTCGCCGCCGCGCCACCGATCGGGTACCGCTGGGGGGAGCGCGCGGACCTGCCGCCCGACCAGCGCCCGCTTGTCTGGTCGTTCAACCGCTGGGAAATCGGCTGGCGACTGATCGAAGCAGCGGTCGTCACGCTGTTCGCATCGCTCTGGTTCGATTCGCTGGGCGCGGGTGGCTGGTGGCTGCTGTTCCTGCTGGTCGGCCTGCTCGTCGCATTCCCACGCCGGCTCGTGATGTGGCAGCATGTCGACGCGCTCCGGCGCCGACACCTGTTGGTGCACGCACTGCTCGACGTGGCTCGCTACATCATAGCGGGAGCCCTGCTATCTTCGCTGGACTAATGACCACTGTTCGACTGACTGCGCTTTCGCACGGCGCCGGCTGAGCCTGCAAGCTCGGCCCAGCCGAGTTGGCGCAGGTCTTGCGCCACGTGCCGACGATCTCGGACCCACGCATCCTGGTCGATGCTTCGACGCGGGACGACGCCGCCGTGTATCAGTTGACCCCGGACCGCGCGATCGTCGCGACCGTGGATTTCTTCACGCCAATCGTCGATGACGCGTACGACTTCGGCCGCATCGCCGCCGCCAATGCCTTCTCGGACGTCTATGCGATGGGGGGCACGCCCCTGCTCGCGCTGAACCTCGTCGGCTGGCCGCGCGACACGCTGCCCTACGAGCTGCTGGGCGAGGTGCTGCGCGGCGGCTCCGACATCGCGAAAGAAGCGGGTGCCTTCGTGCTCGGGGGCCATTCCGTCGATGACCCCGAACCCAAGTACGGCATGGTCGCGATCGGCGAGGTACACCCCAATCGCATCATCACGCTCGCGCGCGCGCGCGCCGGCGACGTCCTCGTGTTGACGAAGCCGATCGGCACCGGCGTGCTCACCACCGCGCTGAAACGGGATCTCGCCACGGCGGCGGATCTCGCGGACGCGGTGAAGTCGATGGCCACGCTGAATGCCGGCGCCGCGCGCGCGATGCGCGCCACCGGCGGCGGCGTGCACGCCGCGACCGACGTTACGGGGTTCGGTCTCCTGGGTCACCTGAACAACATGCTCTTGGCGAGCGGCCTGGCAGCGGAAATCGATGCCGGGTCGGTGCCGCTGCTGCCGCAGGCGCTGGAGCTGGCCGAGCGGGGCGCGATTCCGGGTGGGACGAAGCGCAACCGCGACGCCCTGGCCGCCCACGTGAAGTTCGTTGGTGCGGTCCCGGAGCCGCTCCGGGTGCTGTTGTTCGATGCGCAGACGTCGGGTGGGCTGCTGATCGCCGTGGACCCTGATCGCGCGAGCGCGCTGGTGGCGACGCTGGAGCGCGAAGGCACGCCTGCAGCGGTGAAGATCGGGCGCCTCACGCGCGGCGCGGCCGGCGCGATCACGGTGAGCTGATTGCGGTGCCTGCACCCAGGATTCCGGAGTACCGCTCACTGACGCCGGAGGCGCTCGACGCGCTGGAGCGCGCCGTGCGTCAGCATCAGCGGGTGGCGCTGCGGCGCCGCGGCACCGAATATGTCGTGGTGGCCGAACGCCTGGAGACGAGCGGACGTGACGACGCGCTGGCGGGACGACTCCCGATGACCGGCGAGCTGCTCACGTTCCCGCTCCACGACTTGGAGAGTTTCGCGGTGCTGCCCTGAGCACCGCCTAGGGCCGTGTTCACGCGCTTGCTCGTAGGTCTGGACGGCAGTCCCAACGCCGACGAGGCGCTGGAACAGGCCGTCCACCTCGGCCTCCGTTTCAAATCCCGTGTGGTCGTCGCCTACGTGAAGGAGATGCATTTCACGCCCCGCCCCCGCTCGTCCGACTCGGGCGAGCTGCTGCAGCGGGCGCACGAGCGGGTCGCGGATGCAGGCCTCGCGGTGGAGACGATTCTGAAGCACGGCCATCCGGACACCGAGCTGGCGGCGCTCGCGCGTGACGTCGACACGGTGCTGGTGGGGCGCCGCGGCCGCTCGTCGCCGGCCGACGTCCTCGGCAAGACGGTCTCGTCGTTGATTCGCACCGCCGAGCGCTCTGTCATCGTATGCGGCAGCAAGCCGTCGCCGATGAATGCGTGCGCGGTGGCGTACGATGGCCGCGAGACGGCGCAGCGCGCCCTCGAGCTCGTCGCGCGCTTTGCGAGCGTCACCCACAGCACGGTGCATGTGATTCACGCGACGATCGATCCGGCGATCGGGACGAGAGTCGTCGGCGAGGCCGAAGCCCTGCTCTCGCTCCAGGGGGTGACGTTCGTCACCCACCTCGAGCCCGGTACCCCCGGGGAGGCGGTGGCCCGCGTGATTCAGCGAACACAATGCGATGCCCTGTTCGCCGGCGCGCACGTCGGCCAGCACAACGCCGTGACGGTCTCGCATGCCGAGGAAATCCTGCTGCACACCGACATCCCGGTGGTCATCGAACCGTGACGGACCAATTCGTGCTCGTGCATGCCGACGAGAGCTGTCTCGGCAACGATTCCACGAAGGCGAGCCGGGGTGGCAACGCCGCGTTGATCGAGGCGCCGGCGGGGGACAGCGTGGCGCGCTGGGATTTCTACGAGTGTTCGCCGCAGACGACGAACAACAAGATGGCGCTCGCCGGCGCCATCGCGTCGCTCGAGTGGATCCGCCGCCAGTGGCGGCACGCCCACGTCCGCTACGTTTCCGACTCGGAGTATCTCGTCAAGGGAATGACGGAATGGATCAAGGGTTGGGAGACCCGCGGCTGGCGCCGCAAAACGGGCGTGCTCGAAAACGTCGAGCTGTGGCAGAAGCTGGCGCAGGTGGCGGTGGCGCATACCGTGGATTGGCGCTGGGTCCGGGGCCACAACGAGCACGTCAAGAACGAGTACGCCAACGCGCTCGCGATCCGCTCCGCCGATCAGCAGGAGCGGTCCAACGGCCTGGTCCCCTCCGGCTTCGACACCTGGCTCGGGCAGCAGCGCGCCCGCGGCAAGTACCTGGAGTTCGACCCCGACAAGGAGCTGCATGAGCGCAGCAAATAAAGACCACCTGGTAGCCGCCGATCAGTCGGTTCCGGTCGATCGGATACCGCTCTACGAGGTGTACATGCGTATGGCGGAAGAGCTGGCCAAGCGCTCGACGTGCGTGCGGCTGCAGGTGGGGACGGTCGTGACAGATCAGCTCCTCGAGAACGTTCTCGCGATCGGCTACAACGGCAACGCGCGTGGCCTGCCGAACAAATGCGACTCCGCGGTGCCGGGGAACTGCGGCTGCATTCACTCCGAGATGAACGCGCTCGTGAAGGCGCCGGGCAACGTGCGTGACAAGGTCGTGTTCGTCAGCGCGTCGCCCTGTGTGATGTGCGCCAAGCTGATCATCAATTCCGGCGTCACGCACGTGTTCTATCGCAAAGCGTACCGCGATCCGTCCGGCGTAGAAGTTCTGCAACAGGGCGGTGTGGTGCCTGTCCTGTACGACCGCTGGATGAGTGCCTGGAGAAATGGCGCGTAATTGATGGACGAGCTCGATCGTCTTTTCGGCCTTCTGGTGACTGCGCTCGCGCGGGAGACGCGTGTCGCGGTGCCCTTCCCAGCGTCTGAGGTTTACGAGCGGCTCGTGCCGTATCGCTCCAACCGGTCGCGGTTGAACGTCGCCACACATCAGGATTACGAGATGGCGGTGCTGCGGCTGCTGGCTGGGGAGCGCAACTACGTGCAGCTCGAGCCGGAGACCGTCCGTGAGGCGATGCAGCGCGAGATCGCCACCATCAACCCTGATCCCACCTACTTCCGCAGCTTTCCCGACGCGCAGGTGATGGTGAACGGCCGTGCCGCCGAGCGGATCCTGCTGGCCGATCGCGCATACGCTCCGACGACCCCGGACGAGGACGAGGAGCTGGTCGACACGACGGGAGAGAACCCCGTCCCCGTTCAGCACGTTCCGCCAAGTCCGTTTCGGACCGCCTCCTCACCTCCGTCCGGCTCGAAACTCAAAGATCCGCTCACGGCCAATCAGTGCGAGTACTGCGGGGGCGTGTTACCCGGAAAGCGGGAGGCGCGCTTCTGCCCGCACTGCGGCCAGCCGCAGGAAGGGGACCTGCGGTGCCAGGGATGCGGGAGTGAGCTGGATGTGGGCTGGGCCTACTGCCTGGCCTGCGGCCGTCCGACAGGCTTTGAATGAGCCACCGCGTCGCGGTCATTGCCGGCGACGGGATCGGGCCTGAGGTCATTGCCGCAGCGATTCCGATCCTCGATCGTGTCGCGGCCAAGCACGGCTTCTCGATCGACTGGGAACACCTTCCATATTCTGCGGACCATTATCTCAAGACCAGGGAAACGCTCCCCGAGCCAGGTTTTCGCCACCTGCGCGACGACGTCGCGGCGATCTTCCTGGGGGCGCTGGGCGACCCCAGAGTCCCCGGCAACGAGCACGCGCGTGACATTCTGCTCGGCCTGCGGTTCAAGCTCGACCTCTATGTCAATTTTCGACCCGTCGAGCTGCTTCACCCTGATCTGACGCCGCTACGCAATTCCCCTGCGATCGACTTCGTGATCTTCCGCGAAAACACCGAGGGGCAATATCTCGGCCGCGGCCGCTCGAGTGGCGATGAGCACATCGCCGAAGAAGTCAACACCGGCAAAGGCGTGGAGCGGATCATCCGCGCGGCCTTCGAATGGGCGAAGTCGCACGGCAAGACGCGCGTCACGATGAGCGACAAGTCGAACGCGATTCCCACGCACCGGATCTGGCAGGATCGTTTCAAGACCATCGCGCAGGACTACCCGAACATCGCGGCAGAGCACCGGTATGTGGACGCCCTGGCGCTGGAAATGGTGCGTGAGCCGCAGCGCTTCCAGGTCATCGTGACGAACAACCTCTACGGCGATATCCTGTCCGACCTTGGTGCCGGGCTCGTGGGCGGGCTCGGTATCGCAGCGAGCGCCAACCTTCATCCCGGCAAGCCGCACGCCCTGTTCGAGCCGGTGCACGGCTCGGCGCCGGCACTGGCGGGCAAGGGGGTGGCCAATCCCGTTGCAGCCGTGTTGACGGGCGGGCTGCTGTTCGAGCACCTCGGCCATCCCGCCGCCGCAGCGGAGGTCAAACGCGCCGTGCGGGAGGTGCTTTCGAGCACCGTCCGGCCTCCAGATCTAGGGGGAAGCGCCGGTACCAAGGCCGTCGCCAAGGCGCTCAGCGACCTGGTTTGAATCCTGGTTGACAGGGTGGGCACCGAATGTTTCAATCTGGGTAGAACTAATTCCAATTGGGACAAGGTGGAGTATGCCGCCGCTTCCCCTGGCCAGGATTCTCAATGTGGCGCTGCCCTCGTTGTCGGGCGAAGCACGCGCGGTCGTTGACGTGCTGGCCTGCAAGAACGGCCTCCTGCCTGGGGCCGGCGACGTCGCCACCTTCCTGGGACTCCGCACCCGTCATCAAGTAGCCCGCACCCTGCGTCGCGCCAGCCTGCCACCCCTCGAGGAGCTGGCCGCGTGGACGCGCCTGTTCTACTGGGTGCTCCAGTTTGAGCAGAGCGGGGCATCACTCCTCGCGCTGGCGCGTCAATCGCATCTCGAGCCCGCGACTTGCTACCGCCTGGTACGCCGTCTGATGGGACAGCCGTGGTCAGGCGTACGGCGCGGTGGAATCGCCGGCGCGATTCTGCGCTTCCGGACGATCTGGGGAGACACCGGGATGCACGAGCTGGTGCTGCAGCCGTATCTGGTGGCGGCAGCCCAGCGCGAAACGCGCGCGGCGATCGCGGTGGGTGGTGGCAGCGCGGGATACAATTTGTCCGTTGGCGCGGCGCGAACCGCCCCTCACGGCCACGCCGTGGCGCCCGGCAGGCCTCGCGGCGTGCTCGCCTCACGGCTCGCAATCGGCGGCTATCCGTTCGACGTCGCCATCGCGCCGGATGGCGCGGCCTGGCTTACCAGGGTGCACGCGGCCGTGCTGGAACGCCTGCAACTACAGCCGCTCGCGTCGACCGGCGTCATTCGTGTTGGCATCGCTCCGACGCGCGTCATCCTCGCACCCGCGGGCGAACGTGCGTGGGTAACCAACCAGTTCACCAAAGACGTCGCCGTCGTGGATCTCGCCTGGCGCCGCCGCACCGGCTGCATCGCGATGGAAGGTGATCCCCTCGGTGCCGCACTGTCGCCCGATTCTCGGGTCTTGTACGTCTCGACGAATCTCGATCGCTTGTGCGCCTGCGCGTTGACGGACAATGGCGGCCGGATCGTACGGTCAACCGCCCTGCCGCAAGCGTGTACCGAGCTGGCAATGCATCCTGCGGGGCACCGCGTCTTCGTACCAACATGGAAGGCGGGCTGCATCCTGGAGCTCGACGCCCGGAGCCTGTCGCTCATTCACCGTTACGAGGTCGGTGGCCGGCCGTTGGGCGTCGCAGTCTCGTCCGATGGGCTGCGCCTCTACTGCGGCAACGAAAACGGCTGGCTCGACCTGGTGCATTTGCCGACGGGAAAGATCGTGAGACGGACCTTCGAGACGCCCGTGGACGAAGTGGCGCTCACACCCGACCAGGCGGTCGTGTACGCCAGTCTGCGGGCGGCCGGGCGGATCGCGATGGTCAACGCGCATACGCTGGTCACCGTTGGGACGCTCGAGACGGGTGGATTGCCCCGCCATATCGCATTCGACGGCCTTGGTAGTGTGGCGATTGTGGCCAATGAGGCCGGGTGGGTGGACGTGGTGCGCTGACCTCCGGGCCGTTGGCCGCGGCGCCGAGCAACAGAGCGGCGGATGGGGAACAAGCCCATCCGCCGCTCGTCTTTTGATGTAGCGCCTACCGTCGCATTCGCGTGAGGCCCATATTCCGCCCACTTATGATGGAGTTGCTCTCATGAAGACCCAGGGTGCCACCAAGGACGTCGTCTTCCTGTCCGGCGTACGGACAGGATTCGGGGCGTTCGGCGGCTCTTTGAAGGACTTGTCGGCCATCGACTTGGGCGTAGCCGCCGCCCGCTACGCCATTCAACGCTCGGGCGTCCCCGCGAGCGACTTCGGACACACCGTGTTCGGGAATGCGCTCCAAACGTCGGCCGACGCCATCTACATGGCGCGCCACGTCGGACTGAAGGCGGGGCTCCCGATCGAAACGCCGGCCGTCACCGTAAACCGGCTGTGCGGCTCAGGATTCGAGGCGATCACGCAGGGCGCGCAGCTGATCCTGCTCGGCGAGGCCGACGCCGTGCTCGTCGGCGGCGCCGAATCGATGAGCCAGGCGCCGCACGTTGTGCGCGGAGCCCGCTGGGGCCTGCGGCTCGGGCCGGCGCCGCTCGAGGATCTGCTGTGGGAATCGCTGAAGGACCCGCAATGCGGCCTGTCGATGGCCGAGACCGCCGAGAGCCTCGCCGAGAAGTACAAGCTCACGCGCAAGGAAGTAGACGAAGTGGCGGTCGCCTCACAACAACGCGCGAAGCGCGCCTGGGATGCTTGCGCGTTCCAAGACGAAGTCATTCCCGTCACGATCAAAGTGAAGGGAAAAGAAGTCGAGTTCCGCGCCGACGAGCATATGCGGCCTGAAACGACGCTCGAAATTCTCAGTGGCCTCAAGCCGTACTTCAAGAAGGATGGCCTCGTGACCGCGGGCAACGCGTCCGGCATCTCAGACGGCGGTGCGGCAACGGTGATCGCCAGCGAGGAGTACGCCAGGGCGCACGGGTTGAAGCCGCTCGGCCGCCTGGTCGCGTGGGCCGTCGCCGGCGTCGAGCCGAAGCACATGGGCATCGGGCCGGCACCCGCGGCCCGCAAGGCGCTCGCGAAAGCGCAGCTGAAACTCGAGCAGATGGATCTCGTCGAAGTGAACGAAGCATTCGCCCCGCAGTACCTCGCGGTGGAGCGCGAACTGGGTCTGGACCGAGCGCGCACG
>Ga0193723_1000185_pt1 | contig 22891 bp, 25 predicted proteins | sample H2m2metaG_FD_143042 | JGI IMG/M metagenome (GOLD analysis project Ga0193723, IMG submission 143042) | Soil microbial communities from a riparian zone of the East river system, Colorado, United States - H2m2 | ecosystem: Environmental > Terrestrial > Soil > Riparian zone | place: USA: East River...
AGTATTTAAAATCACGTCTCTATTCGTTTCGCGACGATTGGATTCGAAGATAGGATCGACGAGATCGGGAAAACGCTTCGCTATCATGAACGCCGCAGCGCGGCGTCGTCACATCGGGGTGTTGGTTCCGCTTGCAATCTCGCAGAGTCGAGCCATAATCCCACCGAGATGTCGGGAATCTTCTTCGATCTTCCGGGCCTCCGTCTTCTGCGACGATTCAGATTTTTTGAAACCATGATGCGAACTTTTGCATCTTCACTGCTTCGTTGGTTGAGCGCGCGGGCTTGCGGTTCGAGACAATTACGTTTCCGGCTCCACGAGGCGGAGTTTTCGTCGGCGTTGCAAAGTGCTTGCAAACTGTTTGAATGGACCCTGGGTGATTCGCGCGCCACGGACGGTGCATCGATCGATGCGCTCCGCCCATCTAACAATTGGGTCAACCTTAAGGATCAACATGAACTCTTACTCATCCGGGAGACGCCCGCGCCGTTCGCGCGGCGGATCCCGACGCCGGGGCAATGGTCGCTCGCGCTCTCGACAGGAAGAAACGAAAGTGCAGAAGAAAACATTCTGGCAGCGAGTCGCAGCATTTTTTGGAAACGGCGATGCCAAAAAACCGGCAACAACAGCGCGCAATGGTACACAGCCATCTCGATTGCCGCGAAAACTTGAAGCGGTCGAAGTCACTTCGCCGCGTCTTTACGTCGGCAACTTATCGTTCGACGCTACCGAGAGCGATCTCTTCGAATTGTTCAACGGTGTTGGACATGTTCAAAACGCCGAGGTCGTAAGTTACCGACATAATCAGCGCTCGAAAGGTTTTGCCTTCGTGCAAATGCAAACGATCGAGGAGGCAAAACGCGCCGTGCAGGAATTGCACGACAAAGAATTCCTCGGTCGCAGGCTCGTTGTCAGCGGCGCAAAGTCCAGCGAACATCAGGTGCGAGGCTAACGAGATCGATGGTTGTAATCGGGAGACGCAGCGCAAATGCGCACGTCTCCCGATTTTGTTTTCGGAACATGGGCATTCTGTCCAACACGAGACGCACTCGCTGCGCCGAGCCTGCGCAGCAACCGGACATTCTGTCCGCTTTTTGAATTTAGCGGAGCGTAACTCCCATGGGAGCGCCGACTGGAAGTCTATCTTCCGGTCCGCTTACAATTTTGTTTCGTGAAAGATGTTTTTTTCATTGTCGGTCCTACCGCGACCGGGAAGTCTGAATTGGCGGCCGACGTCGCACAGCAAATCGGCGGAGAAATTGTCAACGCGGATGCGTTTCAAATTTATTGCGGGCTCGATCTTCTGACGGCAAAGCCGAGTACCGCAACGCTCGCGAACGCGCCACATCATTTGATCGGTACGGTGCCGCTTCACGAAGAGATGAACGCAGAGAAATTTCGGCGCGTCGCCGCGCGGGCGATTGATGAGATTCATTCGCGAAACAAGTTGGCAATCGTTGTCGGCGGAAGCGGACTTTACATTATGGCGTTGACGCACGGATTGGCCCCAACGCCTGCGGCCGATCCAAAGCTGCGCGCGAAGCTGAACGCCACCAGCCTTGAAGAATTGCGCTCCCAGCTGATCACCCTCGATCCGCAAGCGGCGCGCAGGATAGACATGCAAAATCGCCGCCGTCTCGTGCGCGCCGTGGAAATCTGTCTGCTTACCGGGAAAGCGGTTTCGAGGGAACGGACGCAATGGAGGTCGGTAGAGCCCCCCGTCGATAGCGACGAATCTAGGCATGCCATCGACACTGCGAGCGCTACAGGCCTCTTCGTATTTCGCGACCGCGATGAGCTTTACGCGCGAATCAATGAACGGGTGAAGGCAATATTTGAAAATGGGGTGATCGAAGAGGTCCGCGCAATTGGGGCGACCAGCTCGACGGCGTCGAAGATGATCGGCTTGTTTAAGATTCGTGAATTGCTCGCAGGCAGGATGTCGATCTTGCAATGCGTCGCTACGATTCAGCAAGCGACCCGCCGTTATGCCAAAAGACAGTTGACCTGGTTTCGACGCCAAACTAATTTTGAACCGCTGAACCTATCGCTTTTCAGTCACAACGAAGCTGTGAAATGGATTTTGCAGCGAGTGCAGCGCTCGTTCGCGCACAGCAATGATTGAAACGCGTCCGCAAAAAACTCAGGAACGCGCTCTCCTGATTGGTCTCGAAAAGGAAGGCGTCTCGAAATGGGACTTGCAGGATTCGCTCGCAGAATTGCGAGAGTTGGCGAATTCCGCCGGCGCACAGGTTATTGATACGGTCACGCAAAAATTGCAGAAACCGACCGCGCCGTATTACATCGGCCGCGGCAAAGCCGAATCGATCAAAGACTCGTGCCAGGATCGACAGGTTACATCGGTCATCTTCGACGATGAACTATCGCCCGCGCAGGGCCGGAACCTGGAGAATTTGTTCGCACGCAAAGTTCTCGATCGCACACAGCTCATCCTCGATATTTTCGCGCAGCGCGCCCGGAGCCGCGAAGGCCGCTTGCAAATCGAGCTGGCCCAGTTGCAATATCTCTTGCCGCGTCTGACGCGGATGTGGCATCATTTGTCACGTCAGACTGGCGGCATCGGCACGCGTGGCCCGGGTGAAACGCAGTTGGAAGTTGATCGCCGCCGCGTCCAGGAACGAATTGCACGACTCGAGCGTGAGTTGGAAGCCGTTCGCAAAACTCGAGCGGTGCAGAGGCAGGGGCGTAAACGCCACCAATGGCCAGTGGCCGCAGTCGTCGGCTACACGAACGCCGGCAAATCGACGCTCCTGAACCTGCTCACCGGCGCCGATGTCGTAATCGAGGACAAACTTTTTGCGACACTGGACCCGACGACGCGCAGTCTTGTTTTGCCTAACAAACAGCGGGTGCTGCTTACCGATACGGTCGGCTTTTTACGAAAACTTCCGCATACCCTGATCGAGTCGTTCAAGGCAACGCTCGAGGAAGTAAGCGAGGCCGATTTGCTCGTTCACATTGTCGATCTTAGCCATCCGCGCGTGGATGAACAGATGGAAGCGGTCGACGCTGTCATTAAAGAACTCGATGCTTTCGGAAAACAGACGCTGATTGTTTTTAACAAGATCGACAATCTTGGGAACCGGGAGTTGGCGGAAATTTACGTGAACAGATTTCCAGGGAGCGTGGCGATATCCGCGCGCACCGGCGAAGGCGTGAGCAAACTGGTGCAGGCGCTGGAAACCGCCCTCGACTCATGGCGGCTGCGTTCACATTTTCGGATCCCGTCCGATCAATCGGCGCTCATCGCGGAGATTCATCGCGTCGGTCACGTGCTCGAGTTGCGTTATGATGGCGAAGACGCGGTGATCGTCGCGCATGTTCCGCCGCACTTGGAAGGCAAGCTCGCTCGCTATTCTCAATAAAAATACCGCGGCATTGCGGATTGCCCTGACATCGCCATCTTGCCGCCATGAGCAAATCTCGCGGATTTGAGGGGCTGGGCTGACTCGGAGATCAAGCGCAATGTGGAAGGACGATTCGGAATGAAAATTCGTGAGCGTGTCGAGCAACTGGTGGAAGCTTTTCCGGACGTTTATCCCACCGCGCATTGCGAGTTGAATTTTCGGAATCCGCTGGAGCTACTCGTGGCGACGATCCTCTCGGCGCAATGCACCGACAAACGCGTCAATATGGTTACTCCCGGGTTGTTCAAGAAGTACCGGAGGGCGGCTGATTATGCTAATGCGCCGCAAACCGAGCTTGAAAAGGCGATTAAATCGACAGGATTTTTTCGAAGCAAAGCGAAGAGTATTCGTGGGGCAATGCGTGCGATTGCGGAAGAACATAACGGCAAAGTCCCCGATACCATGGCAGAATTGCGGGCGCTGCCAGGCGTAGGTCGGAAAACAGCGAACGTTGTTCTCGGAAACGCGTTTGGGAAAAACGAGGGCATCGTCGTGGATACACACGTGGTGCGCCTTTCAAAACGATTGCGTCTCACGCGGCATTCTGAGCCCGAAAAAATCGAGCGCGATTTAATGCAGCTTCTGTCGCGCGAACATTGGACAGACTGGAGTCACTGGCTCATCTGGCACGGACGCCGGCGTTGCTTTGCGCGAAAACCGGACTGCAGTCAGTGCGAAATCTTCCGCTTATGCCCAAGCGGCAAAATTTTCCTGCGAACGGGCGTAGCGCGAAAAGCGGACAATTGACGCGGGCTCAGCGCAACCCAGCCGGTTCGACATCGCGGGACGGTCGAGTTCCGTCTTGCTCGGCTTTTTGACGGAGCCGTTTGAATTGTTCCTCCAGTTTCTTCAGATCTTCGTCGGACAGATCTTCAAGATCGACAAGTTCGTCTCTCGCATCTTTGATGGCGCGGATGATCTCATCGAGCTTAAGATGCATTGCTTTGGCATCGCGGTTTTGCGTGTTCTGGATCAGAAACACCATAAGGAAGGTGACGATGGTCGTGGCGGTATTGATGATTAATTGCCAGGTGTCGGAGAAATGGAACGTCGGTCCGGTGAGGAGCCACACGAGGATCACGAGCATAGCTCCGGCGAAAGCCCAGGCGCTTCCCAGGGCGATCGAGGAACGGCGGGCGATGATGCGAAATGCGTCGCTCACTACGCAAAAGAAATCCCGCTCCTTCTCCTGTTCCTTTAGCTTTTCGACTTGATGTTCCATTAGCACGGTCACTTTAGGTTCGCACGCGACGCTAAAAGCGCGTGCAAAAGATCGACACTGAAGGCCACTCGTTGCCATCAAAGCCAGTATTGATTTTCCCGGCGGTTTAAGGAAAACTTAATCCCCGAATTCATGCAGCACGTCACCGCGTTTTCACGTCCGCAAACTATCCTCGCTGCGCCTGCCATCGCGCGGAAGCCTAAGGAAAACTTGCGCATCGCCAAGGCAAGCGACGCTCAGTTTCTTTCACAATCGCTCAAGTAGAATCTTTGATCGGCCGTGCTTTCCACCTCAATTTGGATGACGCGTGGCCGGACGAGCCGCTTGGTCTGCCCATTGTTGATGCGCGCGATTGGGGGCCGAAGCTGCGTTTCTCCGCGCCGCCGCGCTTGGTCGCCGAGTTTTACCGCGAATATGAACCGCGTCTCTCATCGCCGTTTCTGCTCTACGGCTCGGGTGATTTCCACTATCTGACTGCGCTCTGGCTCCGACGGGTCGCGGACCCGGTCACACTTGTTTCCTTCGACAATCATCCTGACTGGGATGTGCGCCCGCCGAAATGGGGTTGCGGCGGTTGGGTCAATCGCGCGTTGGAACTTCCCCACGTAAAGCACGTCGCAGTTTGGGGCTGCGGAAATTTTGAATGCTGGTGGCCGCACCAACTTTTCGGCAACCGTCGCGCAGAACGAACGGGCATTCTCGACGTTCACCCCTGGGCGGATCAACGGCCCTCGAAAGATCGACAGCGTCGCGGCGCCATTTTGCGCCACAACTGGCGCGAGCATTTTGAACGATTCCTAAGAGATCTCAGCGGAACCAACGTTTACGTCACGATCGATCTGGATTGTCTTCGCGCGGAAGAGGCGGTGACAAACTGGGAGAGCGGCCGATTTAACGTTGTCGATCTTGAGTGGGCCCTATCGCGTTTGCGCGACAGGATGAAGATTATCGGCGGTGATATTTGCGGTGCATTCTCACCGCCGTCATATGCGCGGTGGAAGCAATGTTTCGCCGCGGAATTCGATCATCCGAAAGTTCAATCGCCGGCTGCCGATCAGATTTACAGGACAAATTCGGCTGCGCTGGCGAAGCTTTGGCCAGCGTTAACTCAGTGAGACCAGCACGATTCCGGCGCTGATCAACAATGTGCCGATCGTCAGTTGCAAGGTCAACTTTTCCTTCAGCATGAACGCCGCCATCAGGGTGATGATGATGACGCTCAGTCCTTGAAACGGATAAAGATAACTAAGATCGAACCGCTGTAATAATCCGAGTGTCAGGAAAAAAGAAAGCGTCATCAAAGCGATGCCGACGGCAACGCGTGAAACAAACCGAAGATTACGAAAGCCACTTTGCGCAGTGGACACCATGGCTCTTTTTAAAATGAGCTGAGCCACGACAAAGCTCAGCAGAGAAGCGACAATGAAGAAGAAGGAGAGGAATGTCACAGGCGCTCCTCCATCCGGGCTATAGGTTTGGCTACGAGCGCCAGACCTACCACAACCAGACCTATGCCAATCCAGCGGCGAGCCGAAATGAATTCGCCCAGAAAAATCCAGCAGCTCAGCGGGACCAGGATATCGACCACGCGCGAAAGAGGAAAGGCGATCGTGAGCGGAATATATCTAAGGACGTAAAGCCAGCTGATAAAGCTGGCAACGATCAGAAGAATTGCCCACCACACCAGCGGCGAAGCCAAACCGTTAATTCCCGTCCAGGACCACGCGCTTTCAAGATCTGCGGTGTCTGTCGCGCCGCGCTTCAAAAGAAGTTCGGAAACGAGCACGCACGCCACGCTCAAGGCGAGTTGGAGCCAGGGGTTGCCAAAACCCGAAGGTCGAATCTGCATTTGCTTTTTTAGCCTGCCCTCATCTCATCGCAACCGATTTTGATTCCTCGAGGAATGACCGCTGTCAAAGCTGATCGGCGTTCGGAAACCGCGGCAAAATCGGATCGTGTCGCGTCGGTCCGAGATATTTGATGGCGCGGCGGAAGATCGGATTAAGGAGCGCAGCCGTGTGCCTCACATAAAGGTCGAGGGGCACGAGTTCGCAATCGAGGTGGAGCTTGGGCTCATAATTCAGCGGATTGCTGTAGTAGTATTTCAATCGTTGTTGCAGCGACCATGAAATAATGTCGCGCAGCGTGTAGAAATAAAGGTGCAGATCGAGGGCGACGCTGTAATCAAGGCCGATGCATTCATCATAAATCGCTTCCTCACAAACGAGGCAAAAACTGAATGCGACGATTTTGCCACTTTGCCGCCAGATGAAGAAGCGTGCCCGATCCGGCATGCGCGTACTGATCGCGCGGAAATAGTCTTTGGTCAGCGTCTCGAACTTTAACGGCGAACGCTCATGCACCTGAAGATAAAGCGGATAAATTTCATCGACGCGAGGAGTCACATCGTTAACGACTTCCATGTTGATTTTGGGCGTGCGCTCCGCTTTCCGAAATTTTCGACGTAGGTCTTTTCGGGTCGCCTTGCTGAGGGTTCGAAAATATTCATCCCACCCTTCGTAACAGAGTGCGAGGCGCGTCATGGGCATGCTCGGTATGCGCACATAGCCGTTTGACGAAAAACTTTCGAGCGCTGGGCGATATTTTGCAGGGAAATCTTTCAGAACAACCAGTGAAGCTCTGTTTTGCCGGGCATACGTCCGCAGACTTGCGGATAACGCCTTCGCCATCCACGCCTCGTCCTTTTCGTCGCATGCACCCAGGTCGCCTGCGCCAGCTGCGCAGCCAACCATCAATACGCGCATGGTCAGGAAACGTGGGAATTTTTTTCGGACAAGCTCGACCACCGATCGAATTTTGCCTAGCACACCTTCGATAAGGTTTTGTCGAACAAAGAACACAGGCTGGACTGCCCGCACATTACCCGAATCATCCTCGAGCTGGAGATAGTGATGCTCGAACCCGCCCTCCAACGTTTCTTCGACGATCTTGTAGTAACGATGGTCCTTGCACTTGTTCTGAAACGCGCGTTTCCATGCGTCACAGTTCTCGAGCTCGGCGAGCGAAGTGATCTTCGCGACCCCGTTGGGGATCGGAATCGTATTGGTAACTGACATGCAAGACAAAGCCGGCTAACCGGACTGACGGACGGAGGAAGTCACCAATTAACAGCGATTGAAATTTTCTCAAGCTTTGCGGGAACGAGAGTCACACCGTCCGCATGCCGAGCTTGCGGAGTCGCAGCCAGCGCCAGTATCCGCTGAAAGTAAAACCGCGTGAACGAATTTACGAACTGGTTTGTCAAAGCGTTCTGGGCACCAGATTCGATGTGACTGCTGTTGGAAAGGGTTCCGTACTGTCGAAAGTTCTCGCGACGCTCGCAGCTGTCGCGCTGGCAATTGTTCTTGGCATTGTGGATTATCTCACAGGTCGCGAGTGGGCAATATCGGCTTTCTATTTGCTGCCTACGTGCCTCGCGGGATGGGTGGCCGGGCGGTCGGCGGGGTATGCGCTGGGAGCTTTGTGCACGGGCGTATGGTTCCTCAGCGACATGTTAAACGGCGCGGCATATGACCATCCGCTCATTCCTGTTTGGAATTCGGTCATGCTTTTTGTGTTCTTTTTCGTCGTCGTCTGGTTGTTGACCGCGTTCCGCAGTTCTCACTACCACCTTGAGCAAACGGTCGAGCGCCGCACGGCCGCACTGCGGGCGGAAATGGAAGAGCGGAAACGCCTGGAACACGCCAAGCTCCAGGCGGAGCGTCTCGCTGTAGTCGGCTCGATGGCAGCCCAGGTCGCTCATGAAATTCGCAACCCGCTCGGGGCAATATCGCTGAATCTTGATCTGATCGGGGAAGAAGTTAACGCCTCCGCAACTTCTAACGCCCACCCTTCCGGGGAATGCCACATGCTCTTGCGCGAAATGCGTTTACAGGTGTTGCGAATCCATCAGGTTCTCCAGGAGTATCTCCGATTCGGCCGGATGCCGAAATCTGAGCGGGCTGTTCTTTCGCTGAACGGCTTGCTTGAGGAGAAACTTAATTTTGTGCAGCCGCTGCTCGATCAGAAGAATGTGGAGTTGAGTCGCACAGTGGATCCGAATCTGCCACCCGTTCAGGCCGATGCCGAGCAACTCTGGGAAGCCCTTTTAAATCTGATCCGTAACGCGGTGGACGCGATGCCCGCTGGAGGAAATCTGACAGTCAGCGCGAAAAGGAATGGTGCGGACGCCTTGGTATCTATCAGGGATAGCGGTCGGGGCATGACTGAGGAAGAAGCTCGGAATCTTTTCGTCCCATTTTTCACTACGAAGAGCGATGGCACCGGCCTCGGTCTCGCATACGCCCAGCAGGTCATCAGTGAACATGGCGGCAGGATTGATTGTGCTACAGTGCCGGGCAAAGGCAGCACCTTTAGCGTTCAACTTCCGCTGGCTGTCGACGTATGACATGACGATTTGCGTCTTCCAACTGTCGGAGTTCCGCGATCGGCCGGTAATCACCGCGGTTCGATTGAATCCTTACGCGCGGAAGATCATTGCGCCTTGGCGATTTGCCGTATCGTGCGGTGCTATTCTTTGAAAAGATTATGAACGAATTGCAGGACAAATCTGTTTTGGTCGTAGATGACGATCCGGGAATGCTCCGGGCCGTGTCTAAAGTGCTTGCTAGGGAAGGCATGCAGGTCACTGGCGTGTCTGAGCCAGTTACGGTTGTGAAGAAACTCGCGGATTCTGAAAAACGATTCGACCTCGTCATCACTGACCTGCGGATGCCGATCTTCAGTGGGCGCGGGGTTTTGGCGCTTGCCAGTGCCCTGCCCGAATTGCCGGTTATCATCATCACGGCATTTGGCGGGCCTGACGTCGAAGCTCAGACACTACGCCTGGGTGCCTTCGCCTTTCTCGAGAAGCCCGTTTCTGCCGCACAATTGATTGAGGTGGTAAAACGCGCCTTGGCACAGTCGCCAATTCGAGACGCATACGCTAGATGACGTCAGATGTTTGGTTAGGTCTTGGCCTAGCCCCGCCGAGAATCGTCATGGTCTTCACCCGATCTTGTTAGGCGACAGCTCGGCAACGTCGCCTTAGAAGAATTATCCGGCATTTGTAAAGCGTAATAATTCGATCTAATCCGCTCGCTTTTCCTTTACGCGAACGTCCAACCAGGTTGGTCACGACTCGGATTGTTTCGCCGCACATTCCACTTTGAGGACGCCGCTGCGGATGTGTAGATCGCGCTGGGGAAAGGCCATCTCGATCCCGGCTTCGCGAAATTTCCGCTCGATCGCAAAATTGAGATCGCTGCGGTATCGGCTTGGCCGGGCGCTCATCTCACTGCTCCAGACCACGAGCTCGAAGTCGATCGAGTTGTCGCCGAATTTCTCGAGAAAAACGCTCGGTGCCGGATCCTTTAAAGTGTTCGGATTTTCACGTCCGGCGGTGAGCAGAGCCTCGCGCACCTTGCCGATATCGCTGCCATAGGCGACGCCGACCGGGATGCGAAACCGCACCCGCGGATCGCCATAAGTCCAGTTGGTCACGGGCGAATCGATAAATTTCGTGTTTGGCACGATCATCGTGATGTTGTCGTTGGTGCGGATGATTGTGCTGCGGGCGCGAATTTTCTGCACCTGCCCGGTGATCCCTGCGACTTCGACGCGGTCCCCGATTGTGATTGGCCGTTCGGCCAGAATCACCAGGCCGCTGATGAAATTGCTGGCGATGTTTTGCAGTCCGAAGCCAACGCCTACGCCAACCGCTCCCGCGAAAACGGCCAGTGCGCCAAGATGAATGCCGGTGTTTTCCAGAACAATAAAAATGCCTACGACCAGCACGACGTTGGCAATGATTTGGGAAATCGCATACTGAAGCGCGCGATCCAGTCCGCTATTGACCAGAAACCGATTGAAAAGAAAGCGTTTCGTTCTCGAGGAGATCCAAAAAACTGCGATTAGAAGGCCAATCAGGAGAAAAATCTGGACAAGACTTAGCGAAACGGCCGGAAGAGGCGCATTCCAGGCGAGCGGAATGCCAGCCGCATTAATTGCGCTGATAGTGAAAAAGACGAGCGCAGCCAGACTTAAAATCGTTGTGACGATCGCCACAAAGTTCGTGTCGATCTTGAAGCGGCTGAAAAAACGTCGGACGACATCGCTCTGCAGTATTCGGGCAATCACGAGCCCAGCCGCAAAAAGAATGACAAAGGCAATTACTCCCAGAAACGTGACGTAATGGCCCCCGACCTGAAATAAAGGTCTCTCAAAAATCGAGAAGCTCACTGCAATCTAGTCTGGGCGTGTTGCATTTCTCTGCAACCTTAAACGCGAAAACACGGCCGTAGCCGTGTTTTCATCCCCGAACAACTCGCGCCGCGCGCGTATTATTGCGGTTTCGCTCGTTCTTCGATGTATTTCACGACGTCTCCGACCGTTTGCAGTTTCTCGGCGTCTTCGTCAGGCACTTCCACGGAAAATTCCTCTTCAAACGCCATCACCAGCTCGACGATATCGAGCGAGTCCGCACCCAAGTCTTCAATGAAAGACGCCTGTGGCGTGACCTGCTCCGGGTTCACACCCAGTTGCTCCACGATGATGTCCTTGACCTTCTCTTCGATTGATTTTTCCGCCATAAAATTTGTTTCGTTCGGGTTGTTGCGCGTCGAAAAGCTTAAAGCAGTCCGAGCACAGGATGGCAAGTAAATGAATTAGCGAGCTTGTCAATCAATTTCAGGCGCTATGCGCGAGTGGCTTTCGATTTACTTCCTGCGTCATTCGAGTAGATGGAAAATGATGTCGCCTTCGCCTGTCGAGCCAGTTGATTTGCTCGATCTTAAATTGCTGCCCGCGTGGGTGAAAGAATCCGCCAAGGAAAGAATCTACGAGCACGTTAGCGGCGAGGAAGATTACCGGCGATCACGCGCTCCAAATCGTTCCCGGCGTGATCGCGCCCCACGCTCGCGCGAGTCAAAAATCTCGCGCGAATCCCAAAACGGACGCGACCGCCGAGCTCGCGGTCGAAATCACGGAGATCGACGCAAGGTTTTCCGGGAAATCGCCCCAGCAGAGATTACGGTTCGTTTTCTGCCACATTCGTCGGCATTTGAAAGCGTGGTCGCGCAAATCAAGTCGGCGTCAGTTGCATATTCCATTTTTGCTCTGGCGCGTTTGTTCCTGGAAAAGCCGGAACGCTACGACGTCCGGGTGACGGCAAAGGCGGAATCACCAGTTTATCAACTGGGCGAAAATGGCGCGATGTCTCTGGATCGAGACCTCCTTGAGCGAAACGCATTTCGATTCGCTCACGAAGATTTTTACAAGATCGACATCACCCAATCAGAGCCGATCAAAGGAAATTTCTCAAACGTCGCCCGCTGCAGACTGAGCGGCACGCTTCTTGGCCCGACCAATCATCATAATTATCAGCCGCAGCTCCGCAGTCTTTACGAACAGCGCTTCAGGCGTCGCATGAGTTTCGCCGAATACCAGCGGCAAATCGAGATCGTAAACGATCCGGCGTTAATCGAGCGCTGGAAGGAAGAAGCGCGAACGGTGACGACATATACGGCATTGCGCGACGAAACTCCCTCGACGTTCGCGTCCGCAGCGGAAGCAGAACGGCACTTCCGGTCCAAATACCTGCCGGACTTGGTCCGCGGTGTGGAGGAAGTAACCATCGGCGGGGTCTTGAGCCGGCGTTTGCCCGATCGAGCGCTCAATCGCGCGATTGAAGATGCCTGGACACGCGAGACTCGCTCGCCGTCGAACATGATGCAGGAGTTAGCGGCCCGATTTCGACAAGCCGGCCTCAACGTCTTTCGGCATCGTCGTGGCATGTTGTTCGTCTCGCCGATCCGGATCCGCGCGTTTGTCCATGAACAGAGTGGCGTATCTCCTTCGGTGAACGCAATTCTCGAGGCGGTAGCAGCCATACCCGGTATCAATCGCAAAGAACTTGCCGAAAAATTGACTGTCGATCTTTCGATCGAAGACGCGGAATCGCGCAAACTAGCCCTCGCTTCCGACCTGCGCTGGCTCATCAGCGAAGGTCACGTGATTGAGTTTAACGACACTTCGCTTGATTTGCCCCGAGGGAAAGCAAAGCCGCAGGCAGTTGTAGCGGCGGTTGTGTCAACCGCTGAACGCACAGAACAGGCACTTGGCGCAAGCGCCTCTACACCTCCCACTGGCGAGAAAGCCGCGGATGAATTAGTCAGCTCGGAGTCGCCGCCTTCGTAGCGAACGATTTCATTTTTTTCGTTCAAAACGACAATACGCGGCCGATGAATCGCCACTTCTTCAGGCGCGAAACGCGCGAAACTCATGATCGTGATGCGGTCGCCAATTTTTCCGAGGTGGGCAGTGGCTCCGTTGAGCTCGATGATTCCGCGTTGTGCTTCTCCGTAGATTGCATAGGTCTCGAAACGCTCGCCGTTGCTCAAGTTACCAACGAGAATTTTCTCGTAGGGAACCAACCCAACAAGCTCGGCCAGATCGGCGGAAATCGTGAGGCTGCCTTCGTAATCCAGGCTGGCGCCGGTGACGATGGCTCGGTGAATTTTCGACTTGAGAAGCGTCAATTGCATCGCCAATCAAACTGGGCTGGCAATCCTACCGCAGGTTAACCTGATTTAGCCGGCGATCGCGCCAGCTTTTTTCAAAGCGCGATAGGCGCCGTTCTTATTAATCGTCTTAAGGCCGCGCGCAGTTACGCGGATACGCACGAACTTTTTCAGCTCCGGCACCCAAATGCGATGCGCATGCAAGTTTGGTCCGAAAATCCGCGGCACATTTTTTGTCACGTGCCGCCCGACTCCGCCCTTTTTCTTGGCCATACCGCGGCGGTGAATGACACTGCCGCGCGTGGCTCGAGAACCTGTGATAGAGCAAACCTTTGACATTGGGCGAAAAAGTTGCGCAACCTGCCGCGCTCCGCTTGTTAGGTCAAGTGAATCTTGAACGGAGAATGCGCGCCGCGGTCAAATTTATCTCGCGTAAGAGGCCGTCGATTCCAGAAGATCGATAAATCGCGTTTGAAGCATGACGCCAAAAAATGATCATAAACTGCGGATCGGGATTGTAGGAGCAGGCAGCATTGTGCGCGCCCGGCATTTGCCTGCGCTGAAAAAGCATCCTGAAGTCGAAATCGTCGCGGTTTCGAATTTGACCTACGAAAGCTCGGAAAAATTTTGCCGCGAAAACCTCCCGCACGCCACGCCAATGCAAAATTGGGCGGACCTGCTCGCCATTCCCGACTTGGACATCATTTGGATCGGCACGCCGCCTTACATGCATTCCGCGGTGACAATCTCCGCGCTCGAAGCAGGCAAGCATGTTTTTTGTCAGGCGCGAATGTCGATGGATTTAGCCGAGGCCGAGGAAATGCTCGCGGCATCCAGGCGTTACCCCGAATTGGTCACGATGCTTTGTCCGCCTCCGATGGGAATGCGCGCCGATCTGCTCGTGAAAAAGCTGCTGGCCGAGAATTACATTGGCCAACCGCACCACGTGCGACTGCAAAGTTTCACGAGCAGCTATTTGAACCCTGATGCGCCGGCGCATTGGCGGCAAAGGATTGAGATCAGCGGACTAAATATTCTCACCCTGGGAATTTACGTCGAGGTATTGCAGCGCTGGCTCGGCGACATCACCGGCCTCCTTGCCCGAGGGAAAATTATCTATCCGATCCGGCAGGGCTATGAAGTGATCATTCCCGATTTGCTCACCGTTCTTTGCACGTTCGACAACGGCGCCGAAGGCGTCCTCGAGTTCAGCGGCGTCGATGCGCTGGCTCCCGGCGACCGTCTGGAAATTTACGGCAGCGTCGGCACGCTTACTTACGATTTTGGTTCCGATATGGTGCAATCCGGCAAACTGGGCGAGCGCGCCCTGCAGATTGTCGATCTTGCTCCGGAATTGGAAGGCGAATGGCGCGTCGAAGACGATTTTCTCGCCGCCGTGAAATCGAAGGGGCGCGTCCGCCCGCGTCCAAATTTCGAAGAGGGCGTCCGCTACATGCGCGTTGTCCAGGCAGTGGCCGATTCGCGCGCGCGCAACGAATGGGTGGAGATCAAAAGGTAGCTATTGCAGTCCGGCCTATCACCCCAGATGGGCCGAATAATTAGACCTTGTTAGGCAATACTTGGACCTTTGACGGCTGTGGCTATCGAACTCGTGGTTTGCGCGGCGCATCCAGCCGCATTGTTCTCGCGTGAAACCGCGGCCTTGCTGTCGGATATCTCGCGCGCTCAGGTAGTCTGTGTCGGCCCACCGGCGGATGCCGATTCGCTCGAAGCAGTGATCGATGCCATCGAGTCTGAGCGACGTTTGTTAAGCGTTGAGCGGTGGGTTTTTTGGGGCATGTCAGGCGGCAGCTTCCTCGGACAGCTCTACGCGCGACAACATCCCGATGTCCTTGCTGGCCTGATCCTGGCAAGCTCGGGTCCCTACTTCCGTCCTACTGCCGAAGACCCGGCCTGCATTCTCTGTCCTCGACATCCGGCTTGGCGCGAACGCCTCGCAGCAATCAACCTTCTAGATGGTGAGCGCGACGTCGGCGCAACCGAGTGGCAGGTGGTCGAGGGAGTTGGCTGGGTCTTTCGGCGTGCCGGTGGCGCGGCCCTCCTCGTTTCGCCCGAAGAACCCTCCGTCGAGCTACGGCGAATGATGCCCGCGCTATGGACCTTCGATGCGCGCGGCTGGCTCCCGGAAGTGCAAGTGCCGGCTCTGGTGATGTGTGGAAGCCTCGACCCCGTAGTCCCGCTTGCCCACGCACGCGCACTCGCGAACTTGCTGCCTGCAGCCGAGTTCAAGATGATCGAGGGAGCCGGTCATATCCCGCTGGTCGATCATCGACTGGCGGTGGAGGATGCCGTTCGAGGTTTCCTTCGCAGGTGCGCCCAGTGGATAAAGTCAACGTAGTGTGCCGTGCGGCCTAACCAGACGATGCAGCCAAACCACCGCCGGCCAATTGAGGAGGTTAATTGCTATGAGCTTCTGTTAATGGTAAGAAAGCTCGCTTCGGCTGCGTCGCTGAGTTTCCGTCTCCTTAGACCCCTAAGACTGTCACATGTGCGGGTGTCATCAGCTCCTTTACTTTTACTCGTTTTTCTCCCGGTGCTTGTTGGCTGTTCTCAGCGTGGTTTCGATCCGGTGGCGGAGGAAACGAAGCTGTTGCGCCGGGACACAGAGTGGGCTGACCTTGCCTCGGCGGGGAAGGATGTTGAGAAGATCGTCTCGTACTGGAGCGACGATGCGGTGCTCATTTTTCCGGGACAGCCCTTGCTCGAAGGCAAGGCGGCTATTCGTGCTTATGTCGCAGAGAGTCTCAATACTCCCGGATTTAGAATTCACTGGGTGTCGGAGAGACCTGTTTTCTCACCGGACGGCAAGCTGGCCTACATGCGGGGCAAGGACGAATTGACCGCGCCCGGGCCAAACGGTGCGCCAGTGACGGTTCATCTCAGGGGAATATCGATTTGGCGTTTGGACGCCGACGGGCAGTGGCGCTGCGTCGTAGACATGTCGAATGAAGAGCCACCCGCCACTCCCGTGGCGAAGTAATGCCACGTCGTAGCTAACAATTTCTTTCGCGGTAGTCGAACACGGACTGGACAAGTTCCGCGCATTACACGTGAGACAAATTGTAGGTGCTGGTAAAGGCGGCAGGCACGAGAGCAGGCAGCACACCGCGCAGCAGGCATGAGGGCCGCGCAATGGCGCGGGCGGATCACTTGGCCGCTAATGAGGTTTCACTGCCATTACTCCGCTTGTCGGCTCCGCAGAACGAGCGGCGCGATCACGCGGAAGAAACGAGCGACGTAAAGGAGGTACCCAGCGAACGAAACGAGCTGCGCGCCGATCAACCAAACGTGACCGGCGCGAGCGATAAAGAAATCAGGCCGGCTGCAAATCGCCAACGTGCACGCCAGATTAAGAAGGAAAAGTAAAGGAACAAGCAACCAGATATTGAGCAATTGATCAGCCTTGGTACGGCTGTAAAGGACTCGTTCGGTGTCGTTCCTCGATTCCGCGGTCCGCGCATGAATCAGTCGCATATCGTAGATGAAGAGCAGCCAAATAACTCCCGCAAAAGCGGCGCTAAGCTGAAACCACGCCAGAGGACGATCAAGTCGGCTGAAAAGGATGGCCTCGCCAAGCGCGCAAGCGATATAAAAAAAGTTATGCCCGAATTCCAGGGGCCACCTAATCAATGTGAGCGTATGAATGATCGACCGGGACCAAAAAATAAAGATTACGCATAGACCGGCGGCGACATAGAGAAGATTTTCCCAATGTCGCGATGACATCACCGCGCGCGCGTTATCCGTTAAGAAAAAGAGCGCGACCCCCTGGATGATGCTCACGAGAGTGAGCTCGATATTGACGACCATGGTGTCGAGCTCATGGCGACTGTCGCTTGGCGCACTCACGGATGCGACTCGTAATCATTCGGCGACTGGAATGTCAAGCCGCGGCCGGGATTTCACTTGCAACCGAGGTCCGATTCCGACCCTCGCCTCCAACTCTGACCGGCCGTGCAACAAAGGAGTTCGGGCACGCAGGGTCCCCAAAAAAGGCTTGACTTGATGACACCAAATTAGGTAAAAGCGCTTCGATTACGTCACCGGACGTTTGAACGCATCTTCAGCCGGGCTGAAGAGACCCGAAGCGCTGGACCTACGCTAGGACGGCCACTTTGCGCGATCATCAGATCTAACTGGAAACTCCGAGTCTCGATGACTGAAATTGGACACCAGAAAATCTCCGGCGGTAGCCATCGCGTTGTTCAACACCATCTCCCACGCCGGGACCCCCGACGATCCACTGCCATCGTGGAGAATTGGATTAAGACGCTGCCAAAAAGGGCTGGTTCACCTACTTGCGCCTCTATGGTCCGAGGCAGCCGTTCTTTGATCGGACTTCGAAGCCGGGGATATCGAGAAAGTAAAATGAAGTTGCCTAACAACAAACAACAAACCAACAAACTCTATGAAAACTAAACTCATCCTTACCGCGCTCAGCCTCGCGCTGATCTGCGTCCTAACCACGCCTGGCAACACGAGCGCGCAATCACCAGCGCCCTCGTCTGGGAAGAAACCGAACATCCTCGTCATCTTCGGCGACGATATCGGCCAGACCAATGTCAGCGCCTACTCGATGGGGATGATGGGCTATCGCACGCCTAACATCGACCGAATCGCCAAGGAAGGAATGATCTTCACCGACTACTACGCCGAGCAAAGCTGCACGGCAGGGCGTTCGTCGTTCATCACCGGTCAATGCACACTGCGTACTGGCCTGTCCAAGGTCGGCACGCCCGGTTCCCCCATCGGGCTCCAGGACCGCGACGTGACAATCGCACAGCTATTGAAGAGCCAGGGCTACGCGACCGGGCAATTTGGCAAGAACCACTTGGGGGACTTGAACAAGTATCTTCCGACGGTCCACGGGTTCGACGAGTTCTTCGGCAATCTCTACCACCTCAACGCAGAGGAGGAGCCGGAGCGGCGCACGTATCCGCAGGATCCGAAATTCAAGGAGATGTTCGGCCCGCGCGGCGTGCTCCGCTGTAAGGCCGCCGACATGAGCGATTGTCAGAACAAATCACCGGAAGGCCAAGCCTCGCTGCCGGCCGCAAGACATTCGTATACAATACGCCTCTTGTTGCACTGCCCGAGGGCTCCGCGCCTGATCTGAAGAACAAGTCATTCGCTATCACCGCCGAAGTCGAACTTCCTTCGGATGGCGCAGATGGCATGATCTTCACCCAGGGTGGCATTACCGCCGGCTGGGGCTTCTACGTGCTAAAAGGCAAACTTGTCGGTCTTCACAACTACATCGGGCTGGAACGCTATCGCGCTGTTTCAACTGAAAACATACCGACCGGCAAAGTCACCCTGACTTTCGATTTCAAGTACGACGGTGGGGGAATGGGTAAGGGCGGTACCATTACGTTACTTGCCAACGGGAAGAGGATCGGAGAGGTCCACGTCGATAAGACGGCGGGATTCAAATACTCGCTCTACGAGGGTCAGGATATCGGCGAGGACAGCGGTTCACCGGTCGATTTCGATTACACGCCGCCTTTCAAGTTCACAGGCAAGATCCAAAAAGTGACTCTCGATCTCAAATAGCGGAAAGGAAAGAAAGCAAACATGAAGGCCAAACATGTTAAGTACTCGTTAGGTATCGCGCTTCTTTTTGCGTTCGCTTCAACGGCATCTGCGCAAAAGCAGACTGCGGCACAAGTATTGCCTAAACCAGAGCAGGCATTTGGTGACGCAAAGATCGGGCGCACCTACAAGGATTCAAAACCTGGGACCATGGCTCTCACCAAAGCTCCGGCTGGCGCGCCAAACGTTTTGATCATACTGATCGATGACGCCGGGTTCGGGCAGTGGGGTACGTTTGGAGGACAGGTTCCAACTCCAAGCCTCGACCGCCTCGCCAAGATGGGTCTGCGCTATACGCGCTTCCACACTACGGCCCTGTGCTCGCCGACCCGCGCGGCCCTGCTCACGGGGCGCAACCACCATTCCGCGGGGACCGGAGTCATCACCGAGATCGGCGACGCTTATCCCGGGTACAGCGGACAAGTTCCCAAGAGCGCCGCAATGTTCGCCGAGATTCTGCGTCAGCGTGGCTACAGTACCGCATTCATCGGCAAGAATCACAACATTGCCGACTGGGAGACGAGCATCGCCGGACCATTCGACCGGTGGCCGAGCTTGCAGGGCTTTGATTATTTCTACGGTTTCATTGGCGGAGAGATGGACCAATGGCAACCGGTTCTCTATCGCGGCACCACGCCTGTGACGATGGAGATCCCGAAAGGCAAGGAAGGTAACTACACGCTCAACGATTCGCTCGCCGACGAAACCATTAGTTATATCCATCAGGAGAAGTCGGTCACGCCCGATCGTCCCTTCTTTGTCTACTACGCCCCGGGCGCGACGCACGCTCCGCATCATGTGCCCAAGGAGTGGATCGACAAGTTCAAAGGCCAATTCAATCAGGGCTGGGATAAATATCGCGAGGAGACTTATCAGCGCCAGCTCAAGTTAGGTGTCATTCCCCCCGACACGAAACTGACTCCACGGCCCAAGGAGATTCCGGCCTGGGATTCCCTGTCGCCCGACGCGCAGCGCGTAGCTGAGCGACTGATGGAGGTCTTTGCTGCTTATACCGCGCAGACCGACTACGAAGTGGGTCGCGTGCTGGACGCACTCGAGGAGATTGGACAGCTGCACAACACGCTCGTCTTCTGGGAAATTGGCGACAACGGCGCTTCGATGGAGGGCACAGTGAGTGGCTGCTTCAACGAACTGGCTACGCTTCAAGGCATCTCGGAAGACCCGGCGTTTTTGATTCAGCACATCGACGAATTAGGTAGCGCCAAAGCATCGAACCACATTCCCGTTGGATGGGCATGGGCGGTGAACACTCCTTTCCAATGGGGCAAGCAGGTGGCTTCGCACTGGGGCGGCACGCGGAATCCGCTGGTGATCGCATGGCCGGACCGTATTAAAGACGCCGGAGGAATACGCACGCAATTCCATCACGTGATCGACATTTCGCCGACCATCCTGGAGGCAGCACACCTTCCACAGCCCGTCGAAGTGAACGGCGTGAAACAGAAGCCGATCGAAGGCGTGAGCATGGTCTACAGCTTTGACGATCCCAAAGCCACGGGCACCCGCCATGTCCAGTACTTCGAGATGTTCGGCAACCGGGCACTCTACAAAAATGGCTGGATCGCCACGGCACGTCACGGCCGGCTACCCTGGCAGACGATGGGCGCCTCTACTGGCGACTTCGACCATGACACTTGGGAATTATACAACCTTGCGGACGACTTCAGTGAAGCGAACGATTTGTCGGCCAAATATCCGGACAAGCTGAAAGAGCTGCAGAATGATTTCTGGGCCGAGGCAAAGAAGTACAACGTTCTCCCACTCGACGACCGCTTCGCAGAGCGTGGCGACCCAAGCCTGCGACCAAGCCTGATCGCAGGACGCACCGATTTCACATATTATCCGGCGACTCGGATACCCGAGCCCTCAGCCGTCAATACTAAGAACACGTCGCACACGATCACCGCCACGATTGAAGTGCCACAGGGTGGCGCGGATGGTGTGCTTGCAGCGGAAGGTGGCGCGGCCGGCGGTTACACGCTTTACATCAAGGATGGAAAGCCTGTCTATGAGTATAACTACATGGCGCATGAGCGATACAAAGTCGCCAGCGCTGAAGCGCTATCCCCCGGCCCTGCCACGATTCGCGTTGACTTCAAGTACGACGGCGGCGTCGGGAATGGAGGAACGGTCTCCCTCTTTATCAACGACAAAAAGGTTGGTGAGAAACGGATGGATAAATCCGTGCCTTCACGCTTCGGACCCGAAAGCTTCGATGTCGGAATGGATAACGGCTCGCCGGTCAGCGAAGACTATCAACCGCCGTTTGCATACGCTGGGACCATCAAAAAGGTGCAAATCCACATCGCGCCTTCAGCCCTCAACGCAAACGATCAAGAAAAGGTGCGCAACGCGGAACATGATGCGGCGATCGCGATCGAATGAAAGGAAGTCGAACATAAAAACCACGCTTGCTATCTACTCGTTAGGTATCGCGCTGATGGCGATCAAAACGAGTGAGGCACAGTCTGCTCCGCAACCGGCCGGCGATGGCCAGAAGCCGAACATTGTGTTCCTCCTCGCCGACAACGTCGGCTATGGCGTGCTGTCTTCCTACAACGGTGGAATCCTCGACACGCCGACGCCGCGCATTGACAAACTCGCCGCGGAGGGCCTCCGGCTGACGAACTTCAACGTCGAAAACCAGTGCACCCCCAGCCGCGCCGCGCTCATGACCGGACGTCTGCCGATTCGATCCGGCATCGGCAAGGCGATTGCGGCCGGCGCGCCCGGCGGGCTGCATCCGTGGGAGATCACGATTGCGGAGATGCTGGGCGATGCCGGTTACCGCACAGCGATTTTCGGGAAATGGCACCTCGGGGCGGGAGCGGGTCGCCTGCCGACCGACCAGGGCTTCGATGAATGGTTCGGTTTCGAGACGACCGACGTCATCTACTGGACGGCCAACCGCAGCACGTCCCTCAAGGATGTGGACTACATCCGTGAAGCCAGGAAAGGCGAAAAGCCGCGCAACGTGCAGGTGTACGACGAGGACACTCGCAGGCACATCGATCGGATGCTGACGGATCACGCCGTCGATTACATCACAAAGAATCGCCAGAGTGACCGCCCGTTCTTTCTCTACGTACCCTTCGCCTTCGCCCATCACCCGGTGCTCGCGCATCCCGATTTCAAAGGCAAGTCGCCTGCCGGCGAGTTTGGCGATAGCACGCTCGAGCATGACTACAACGTCGGACGCATTCTCGATGCGCTCACGGCTGCCGGCATTGCCGATAAAACTGTGATTATTTGGGCAAGCGACAACGGCCCATCACCGCTCCCGACGGTCACACCCTGGTGGACGATTGGCGACTCCGGTCCGTGGCGCGGCGAGATCGGCACAGTGTTGGAAGGAAACATCCGCACGCCCTGCATCATTCGCTGGCCGGGCAAAATACCTGGCGCGCGCGTCAGCAACCAAATCGCCGCGATGGTTGACTTCTTTCCTACACTCGCGCGCATCGCCGGCGGAAAAGTCCCAACCGACCGTCCGATTGACGGCGTGGACGAACTCGATTTCTTCACCGGCCGACAGGAAAAATCGAACCGCGAGCATGTACTGCTATTTCTCGGTCAGAAGCTCATGGCCATTAAATGGCGCAACTACAAGATGCATCTCGACGGCCTCGACCGCGTGGATGGGGTGATTGAAGACTGGTCGTTCCCGCGAGCTTTCAACCTCGCGTCCGATCCGAAGGAACGGTGGAACATTATCTGGCAGAACTCCTGGTTGGGCGAGGAAATCGGGCCGTTCGTCGCAGCCTACGCAGCCAGCGTGAAGAAGTATCCCAACCTTGCGGCGGGCCAACCTAACGATCAGCCGCCTCGCTACGGTAAAGAAGATCCTGCCGCCGAAACGGGCGCGGAAGCAGTGCAACGCAAACTAGAATCCGTGCGACAGCAATGAGGCAAGCCAACCCCAAATGAATCCGAATATAAGAGCCGGGCTTGCTATCTACTCGTTAGGTCTCGCGCTTATAGCGATCAACACGATTGAGGCGGAATCTTCTCCGCAACCGGCTGGCGAAGGCCAGAAGCCGAACATCGTTTTTATCCTGATGGACAATCTCGGTTACGGCGAAGTGGGC
>Ga0193723_1000186_pt1 | contig 22887 bp, 14 predicted proteins | sample H2m2metaG_FD_143042 | JGI IMG/M metagenome (GOLD analysis project Ga0193723, IMG submission 143042) | Soil microbial communities from a riparian zone of the East river system, Colorado, United States - H2m2 | ecosystem: Environmental > Terrestrial > Soil > Riparian zone | place: USA: East River...
TTTGTCGCCAAGCGTGCACCGCCATCCACTGGTGTGAAGGTGACGTCGGTGTTGCGCCAGTCGCGTCCACCGAGCGAGGCCTGGACGAGCACCTGCTGCTTTTCCCAGCCGGTGATGTTGACCTGTGCTCCAGTCGACAAGTCGAGGGTGAGCGTGCCCCCGTCTCGTGCGGGCGCCGAGCGCTGGAACGTGGAGTCGAGAGTAAGAGCAGGAACGTTGACGCCAGGCGCACGCGGGTTGCCGCGCACGATGGGAAGGTTGTCAGACACTGGCTTGGTCTCGACGACAATCGCTTCCTTTGCAGTACTCTCTTTGTGCGCGGGCGGAGCGAGCCGCGGAACCGCGCGAAAAGCTGATACGCTCCCAACGATCAACAGCGCGACCAGAAGGCCCCCGATTCGCGCGCGGCGCGAAGGAGCTGCCCGCCTGCCTGATTCGTTCAGCACGGCCAGCAATCGTCCCTCGAGCTGCGATGGGCGAGCCATCGCAACAGATAGAAAACCGGGAGCCCCAAAGGAGCGCGCTGACCGCGCTACTTCGAGCAAATGCGCCGCATATTCAGGTGCTGGAGTTCCAAGCGACACCACACGATCGTCGCACGCTCGTTCGCACTCCGAACGCAACCTACGCTCAGCAATCCAGACGAGTGGGTGGAACCAATACAGTGCGCACACGAATCCGGCGACAAGCTGTGAGGGCGCATCCCCACGCGCCACGTGAGCCAGCTCGTGCCGAAGCACGATCCGGCGATGCGCGTCCGGCCAATCGAGCGCGTCTTCCGGCAACAGAATTATCGGAGAACGAGACCCCCAGGTGAGCGGGGTGCTGACAACGGAGCTGGAAAGAAGTCGAACCGGCTTCGTCACTCCTGCCTCCCTGCTCTCTTCCTCGAGCGCGCGCTCCCATTCCGCGCCAGTGAGCGACCAGGATCCTTTCGCGATTCGCCGTAGACGGATGCGCCCCGCGGCGAGCCAGGTCAGGACCGCCAGAAATCCAAGTGCCCAGACGAGCGGAAGCGATGCAGGTTGGATCCACACAACAGCCGGTCTGGATCGATTCGCTGCGAACACGCTCGGCTGCGCGGTCTGAGCGGAAAGGCGCGTGTCGGAACCATCTGCGGGAGATCCAAGAGCATTGGACGCAACGTCCGGCGCAGCAATGGACGGCAGGACGCCGACGTCCCACCGCGGAGTGAGCGCGATGAAAACCGGCAGCAACAGACAGCTCCCCAGGGTCACGAGAAGAACCTGGTGACGGAAAGACGGGCCGAATCGGCGCAAGCTGGCGGACGCAAGCAGGCCAAGCGCCAGAAGCAGCGTCACCTTTACGAGCAACGACACAATGAACGGCGTCATGACGCACCTCCTTTGGCGCGAGCCTTCTCGATCAGCTTCTCGAGATTGTCGAGATCATCGTCGCTCCAGCGATCTTCGTACATGCCAACCATCGCCGCGACCGCGGAGCTGGCGGAGTTGTCGAAGAAGGTGCGGACGAGATGTCGTACCGCTGACTTGCTGATGCGGCCGGGATCCGCCGTGGGGAAATAGACGTAGCGCGGACCGTCCTGCTCGTGGCGGAGATGACCTTTGCTCTCGAGAAGCCGCAGCATGCCGCGCACTGCCGTATAGGTCGGGGGGTCGGGGAGATCGGCGAGGACCTCAGCGGCGTTTGCTCTTCCCCGTCGATAGATGATGTCCATGATCTGACGCTCGCGACGTCCGAGCTGCTCCAATCCACCTTTCTTCATCGGACCTTCCTCCACCGGCCGTGCGGGCTTCAAGGGAGCCAAAGGCGTGTGCCTTGACATAATGTCAATGTATTGACACAATGTCAATAGGTTAACACCTGGACGTATGCAGCCTCCTGAAATCTGAGCCGTCGATGACTCGTCTTCCCCGCTTTCTGCAGTGCCTGCCGTTCGCCGTGGTCGCGTTTTCGGCGCCCCTCGTCTCCGCAAGCTCCCAGCAAATAGATACTGCCGCCGCCCTCTCTGCTCTTCGCGATGCCGCGAGTATCTGTGAAGCCGATCACGGCGAGCTCTGGAAACGAAGCCTGTGCGGGCCGATCGCCCTCGTCGATCGACAGACCCGCTTGGTCATCGCCAACGATACCGTTCCGGGGAAGCACTACCTTCGGTTGGGAGATGCATTCGTCACCACCCTTCCGGCGAATCAGTACGTAGCCAACACTTCCTTCCCGTGGGGCAATCGTACGTGGACGATGGTTGCTCTGCCGCTCCCGAAGGATCGGTATGCGCGCGCTGACCTCGTAATGCACGAGTCGTTTCATCGCGAGCAGGAAGCGCTGGGACTCCGCCAGGCGGATGCGCTCAACAACCACCTCGACATGCGGCCGGGCCGGACCTGGCTTCGCCTCGAGTACCGCGCTCTGTCCCGTGCCCTCGATGCGCTACCCGACTTACGCCTCGCCAAGCGGCACGCCGAGTCGGCGCTCATGTTCCGCGCGCAGCGGCGATCCATTTATCCGGGCAGTGACAGTCTCGAGGCAACACTCGAGATTCAGGAGGGACTGGCGGAATACACGGGCCAGCGTCTCGCCATGCGACTGACCGGCGATGGTCCCGCTCGCGTCGCCAAGTTCGTCCGAGATTATGAAACCAACACCCAGACTTTTGTCCGGGCTTTTGCCTACGGAACCGGTCCGGCGCTGGGTGTTCTTCTCGACCAGTTCTCGCCGAATTGGCGCGATGCGGTTCGCACTCGCCGCGACCTCAGCGCTTTGCTCGCACAAGCAATCGCTTTCAGGACCCCACCTCCGCGAATTCTCACGACGACTGCCCGCGCGCGTGCCCAGGAGTACGGATGGGACGAAGTGGATCGCGCCGAGGCCGCGCGGGAGTCCGCGCGCGCTCCGGCGATGCGGGAGTATCGGGCCCGTCTGCAGGACGGGCCAACCATCACGTTGACCCAGCCTCTGAATTCGTTGTCGTGGAGCTTCGATCCGACCGAGCTGATTGGCTTCGATCTCTCGTCGGCGATCTATCCGTCAGGAACCTTCTCGGCAGGTTGGGGAAAGCTGACGGTCGAGCGAGGAGGGGTTCTGGTCTCGAACGACCTGTCACGGATACGTGTCGGTGTCCCGGCGAAACCAATCGCCGCCGGCGACAGAACGATTACCGGCGACGGCTGGACGCTCGAGCTGAATCCCGCCTGGGCGCTGGCGAGCGACCCATCACGGCCGGGAAGTTTCACCGTAGTAGAGAAACGCTAGGACGTGGCGGTGAAGTCTCCTTCTGATCGTTCGGACTCGCCACCGGCTTTTGCGCGGGCAAGCGCACCTTGCAGGAACACCTTGCTCAAACCCTGCGCCCAGTAATCGAGGTCTTTTCGGTTTGGCTGGGTTGTTTCGCGACCGGAGGTCAGGATCTGTCCGCTCTCACCCACCGGGATGAATTCGAGCCAGCCCTCCCACAACCCGTCGTCTCTTTTTCTTCCAGCGGCTTCCGCGAAATATCGGGAGCCGGCCGGGTCGGTGATCGCTTCGTCGTATTTCACCAGCAGTACGGGCATGACGATAACCCCCGTTCGAGTGACCGTACAACGCCAGCATAAAAAGGCAAGCGACATGCCTCAAATGTTGCTCAGTCACCCTTCCTGTGATCTCCGTCAGGCGAGCGTGGATTGACCGCGCCAGAGACCAGGCGGGGAGGTAAGACTCGACTTCTCTCGCGGTGCCGCTGGGCCTGACGGCTCACCAGCGCCGCCATTATATCAGATGGGGCACAACAAGGAGCAGATATGGACCCGAAGCGCACGGCCGTCGTTCTCATCGAGTATCAGAACGATTTCACCTCCGAAGGCGGCACGCTCCACGACGCCGTCAAGCCGGTGATGAACTCGACCAACATGCTGGCCAACACGTTGGAGATGGTGAAAAAGGCACGCGAGCTCGGCGCCACGATCGTACACGCGCCGATCACGTTCACCGACGACTATCATGAGCTTACGTCGGAGCCGTACGGGATTCTGAAGGGCGTGGTCGATTCCAAATCCTTCAGAAAGGGCAGCTGGGGATCAGAGATCGTCGACGAGCTGAAGCCCGAGCCCCAGGACATTGTCGTCGAGGGCAAGCGTGGACTGGATGGTTTTGCCAGCACGAATCTGGATTTCGTTCTTCGCAGTCGTGGGATCACCAACATCGCGCTGGGCGGATTCCTCACCAACTGCTGCGTCGAATCGACGATGCGGACCGGGTACGAGAAAGGCTACAACGTAATCACGCTCAAGGACTGCACGGCTGCGCTGAGTGAAGAGGAACAGCACGCTGCCGTCGAAAAGAACTACCCGATGTTCTCACGGCCGATGGATCACAACGAATTCATCGCCGAGCTGGGTGGAAAGGAAACGACGGCAGGAGCGAGCACGGGACGCGGCTACACCACGGACGCCGGTCAACCCTCAACGGAGGCCACGGCGTAGCGCGTATCGCGTATCGCGCACTGAGAAAGGAGCTCTATCGGGAACGCTCGATCACTGGGAGCTCGACGTACGACGCGGTAGCGCGCGACCTGAAGATGCGCTGGGTTGCGCGCCGGAAATCGGAATCCTTGGCCTCGAAGATGTTCGGCACAAAAGTCTGCGGGTTCCGATCGATCAGCGGGAACCAGGTGCTCTGCACCTGCACCTGAATTCTGTGGCCCTGTCGGAACCGGTAGTTCTGGGTGTGCAGGTCGACCACGTACTCATCGACACGGTTCGGCGTGATTGCCTGCGGATGCTCGAAGCTCTTTCGGAATCGCCCGCGCAGTACGTCGTTCGAAACCATGAGCTGGTAGCCGTTCAGCGTCGTGTCGGGTTCGTTTCGATCCGGATAGACGTCGATCAGCTTCACGATCCAGTCAGCGTCGCTCCCCGTGGTTGAGGCGAACAGGTGCGCGGCGATGTCGCCGGCAATCACGACATCGCTTTCCAGCTTGGGCGTCTCCCAGATCGCGACATCCGGGCGATCGTTGTCGAAGCGCTGATCGTCCACGAGCCAGCGGCTCCAGGTGTTACCGGCGCCGGCGAACAGTGGCATGATCGGTCGTTTGCGGTACGGGACCGGATTGGCCGGGTCCGAGACGTAAGAATCGAAAGCGATGTTATCGGTGGGCGCGTCGAACGAGAGCTGCTTGTTGGCGCGAAAATAGAGCGGGCGCTTCGTTACGCCTTTGCGCGGGGGCCAGGCGTCGAACGATTGCCAGGTATTGGATCCGCTTTCGAAAGTCGTCGCCTCGGGAAGCTTGAGCGTCCCCTTGTCATGCAACCAATACGCGAACCACGGCGCTTCGATGTTTCGCCGGTAGTCGAGGGCGGTCGTGCTGCCGAAGTCTATGGCGCCGAGCTTCTGACCGGTCGCGCCTCCCCATCCACCGTGGTTCCATGGACCAATCACCACGTAGTTCCGGTTCTGCGTGTCACTCGGCTCGAGGGTTTCGTAGATCTTTACCGGGCCGAAGAAATCCTCCTGGTCCCAGAAGCCGGCGACGTTGAGCGTTGGTACCTTTACGGCGCCCGGGTTTCGCGGAAATGCCTGGCGCTGCCAGAAAGAGTCGTAGCTGTGATGGCTGGCAAAGTCGTTCCACGTGGGCATCTTGCCGTGGAGATAGCGCTCGTTGATGTGGGCGAGCGAGCCGACTTTGAGATACCAGTCGTACAAATCGGGCTGATCGAAGGTGAAGGGGGTGATCACCTTCGAGGTCTCCATCGCGGTCGCGTACTCGAAGCCGTAGCTGAGACGAAACGCGCCGTTGTGATGAAAGTCGTCGCCGATGAACATGTCGGCGGGGGACGCCTGCGGCGACACCGCTTTCAGGGCTGGATGCGGATCGAGCATTGCCATCACCGTCAGCCAGCCGGGATAGGACACGCCCTTCATGCCGACTCTGCCGTTGTTGTGCGCGACGTTTTTGACAAGCCAGTCGATCGTGTCGTAGGCATCCGTGCTCTCGTCGATGGCCTTGGGATCGCTCTTGTTACGCATCTGCCGCATCATCACGAACTGGCCTTCTGATTTGAAGCGCCCACGGATGTCCTGCAGGGCGAAGATGTAGCCATCGCCCGCGAGCTCCGCGGTCGAGCCTGTTCCGATGACGCGCTCCGCGCCTTCGATCCCGTAGGGAGTACGGAAAAAGATTATCGGCAGATCGGTGCTGATTCCCTTCGGAACATAGATGTCGGTGTTGAGGCGCACGCCATCGCGCATTGCGATCTGCACTTCGGTCTTCTCGAATTCGGGCTTGGCAGGCTGCGCGGTCTGTGGCGTGCCTTGCGCCGCCGCTCTCCCGGCAAACGGCGTAGTGAAGGCGGCCGCGCACAGGCCGAGCATGAGCAGGCGCGCAGAGTGATTCAGTCTGATCATCATGGACCGACCCGTCCCTTGTGAGTGGAGTTTGTCTTCGGCATTGCTCGCGCGCCCAACATTACTTCAATCGTTCCGCGAGCCAGTCAGCAACGATTCCCACGACGTGTGAATCGACTCTGATGGGCGGCGGCAGTTTCGCATACCCGCCCGGAAAACCGTCGGGATCGACTACGAAGAGATGGTTCAAGCCGGGCAGGACCTGCGCAGTAACGTCACGGTTGCCTGCCTCGTGAAATGCGGCCGCCCATTCAGCGACCTGCGTCGGATCTGCCTGCTGATCGTTGGCTCCCGTCAGAATGAGAACGCTCGGCTTGGCTAGATGCCGCGACGTGGCGGCCGGACTGTACTTGAAGAAGTAGTCCATCCACGGATCGGCGGCGGCCAGACTATCGATTCTCACCGGTATCGCTTGAATCGCGGAGTCCTTTTGGGCCGGCGTGAACTTGGCGTTGTGGTTGATGTTGTTCTTCAGCTGCGCCTCGAGCGTTCCTCTTCCGGGCCGTGCGATCCCCGCCAGCAGCACCATCGCCCGCAAATCCGGCTCCTTTTCGGCCACGAGTGGCGCAATGATGGCTCCTTCGCTGTGGCCCAGCACCGCGAGGCGACGCGGGTCGATCTCGGGACGCGTCCGCAGATACGCGAGTCCGGCGCGGATATCCTCGGCGAAATCAGCGCTGGTCGCGCCCTTCTGTTTTCCGGTCGAGGCGCCCACACCGCGATCATCCATGCGCAGAACGGCGATTCCCCGGCGCCCGAGCGAATCCGCGAACTGACGGAAGGGCCGATATCCCTCGAGGCCGATGTACTCGTCGCGCTCTTCCGGCCCAGAGCCGGTGATCGTTACGACCGCCCCAACGCGTCGCTGACGGCTCGCCCTTTTCGGCAGCGTGAGTGTCCCGGCCATGATGTGGCCCATCGGCGTTGGGATCGAGACCTCGATCGCAGTGTAAGGTGCACCAGCTGGCGCCGAGTAATCCGGCTTCTCCGCTACGCGCCGTGCGGGCGGCGCGGAACGCGTGAACGTAATGCCGTAAGCGCGAACCGATTTGACGTTTCCACTCCCATCGGGCGCGAATGTGAGCGTGGACGGTTGCCTCTTGGGAGTCTCACGGGTGCGAAAGCTGTCGTACTCCCACTGGTCCAGATCGCCAAGGTCGGCCTTGCCGAAGCGCGCGTGCAGCACGCCATTCGTGGATGTCACGTCGAAGTTGCCGTACGTCGAGTCGCTGTAGCTGCCCACATACTTGTCCAGCGCAAGCGAAGGTTTCGTTCCGGTGGCGTGTTGCGGCTCCGATCGCGCCGCGCGTCGCGCCGCGAAGAGTTTTTGCAGATCCGCGCTCCAGTCTCGCGCGGGTGCGCCCGTGTAGAGGTCGAATACCTTGTACATCAGCGCGTGCCGCAGCTCAGCGTGATCCAGATTCTCGAGGACGTATACTCCGATTCGCTGCTCGGGCAGCAGACCGATGATCGCGCACATGCCATCGATGCTCCCAGTGTGCATCCAGACGGTGTGGCCGCGATAATCCTGCACGAACCAGCCGAGCGCATAACTGAAGAAATCCGGGTGGGCGAGACTGAGAGCCGGATATTGATCGACAGGCGCGCGAATCTGCGGCGCCACGATTTCGGTGAACGCTGCCGTAGTGATGAGCCGCTTCTCGCCAACGCGCCCGCTGTCGAGCATGAAGCGCATCCATTTGGACATGTCCGCTACGCTGGACCAGACGGAACCTGCGGCGGCGACCGCATCTGTGCTCCGGACCGGGACAACTCGAATGGTGTCCCGTATCTCCGCGTGGGGGACCGCGACGTTCGGCTTGCCGATGATTCCCGAAACCAGGGGCACGGTTTCCGTCATTCCGAGTGGCGTGAAGATGCGGTTTTGCACAAAGGTGGCCCACGGCATCCCAGATACTTTCTCGACGATGAAGCCGCCAATCGCGTACACCACGTTCTGATACTCCCACTGCGAGCGGAACGAGGATGCGGGCTGAACGTACCGCAGCCGGCGGATCATCTCCGCCTGCGTGTAATCGTTCTCCGGAACGGCCCACAACATGTCCGTCGACCCGAGCCCACTCCGATGCGTCAACAGATCGCGGATGGTCAGCTCACGCGTGGCGTAAGGATCGTAGAGCCGGAAGTCCGGCACGTAGTCGATGACCTTGTCGTCCCAGCGCAGCTTTCCCTCGTCGACGAGCATCGCGAGTGCGACGGTGGTAATCGCCTTGGTCGTTGAGCCGATGGCGAAGCGGGTGTGTTCGGTGGCAGGCGTGGGTTTCCCTGCTTCGAGCACGCCGTAGCCTTTGGCGAAAACGAGCGAGTCACCTTTGACTATCGCGATGGCAAGTCCGGGTACGTGCCAATCGCGGGCGGCGGCGGCGACGTATCGGTCCAATGCGCCGAGATCCGGCGAGGGGGAGGGGGAGCGCTGTGCGAGTAACGGTCCGGAGACGAACGCGAGAGGGGAGACGGCTATGGCTAGAGCTACACGGACTGATCGCATGAGGACATTCACCTCTGATTGTGTAGACACGGTCGGTTCCTACTTCCCTGTGGCGGCCGGCGTGGGCTGGCGGCCCGGACCATATAGCACCTGACCCGCTCTGGCCCCAGTGTGCTTTCCGTGATCGACGGTCACGACACCGTTGACGAGCACCCATTCTATTCCCGTCGGATACTCGAAAGGTTTCTCATACGTGGCGCGATCCTCGAGCGCCGCCAGATCGAACACGGTCACGTCGGCCCAATTCCCTTCCCTGATGACACCGCGGTTCATCAGCCGCATCCTGGTGGCGGGCCACGACGTCATCTTGCGGATCGCTTCCTCGAGCGTGAGGACGTTGCGCTCCTTGACGTATTTCGCAATCACACGCACGGCGTTCCCGAATGACCGCGGATGCGGGAGTCCAAGAGCGTCGCCCTCTCCAACCTTGAGAGCGGCCCCGGCGTCGCTGCCGATGCTCGTCCACGGGAAGCGCAGCGCGGTCTCAATGTCCTTTTCACTCATCATGTGATAGAAGGCCATGACGCGCCCGTTCCCCTGAGCGACGAGATCGAACGCCACGTCAGCTGGATCCTTTCCCGTCTCCTTCGCGATCTGCGCGATGGACTTGCCGTTGTACTTGTCGTTGGCGGGATTCTGCGCGTTGGCCAGCACGACGCGATCCCATCCACCAGCGGACTCGATGATGTTCCACCAGCCCGGCGATCCGGTTTGCTGCTCCCGCTTCAGGCGCGCGCGGATCGCTGGATTGTTGAGACGCGCGACGAGCGAGTCGCCACCGCCTTCGTGGGCCCAGCTCGGGATCGTCGCCTCCAGTCCAGTGCCTCCGGCTGTATAGACATACATGTCCGCCGCGACGTCGACCCCGCGCTGGCGCGCGGCATCGACAACCTGCCGCACTGAATCCATCAGGATGCCCCAGCCCGGGCCGTAGGCGACCTTGAGGTGAAAGATTTCCACCGGCATGCCGGCGCCTTCGCCGATCGCAATCGCCTCTCGTACTGACTGCACGACTTCCTTCCCTTCTCCGCGGATGTGGCTGGCGTAAATCCCACCGTAACGGGCGGCCGCCTTGCCGACCTCTATCAGCTCCGCGGTCGTCGCGTAGCTGCTGGGCGGATAGATCAGAGCAGTCGTCATCCCGATCGCACCGGCGCGCATTGCTGTGTCGACAACGGCGCGCATTCGTTCGAGCTCCCCGGCCGTCGGCGCACGGGCCGATTGTCCGAGCACCGCAACGCGAGCCTGCGTCTCACTGAAGTAGCTGCCGAAGTTGATGCTTATTCCCTGATCCTCCAGCTGGTGAAAGAAGGCGGGGATCTCGGCGGCCTTGACCGGCGTTCCACCTTCTCCTCCGATCGTGGTGGTCACGCCCATCATCAGCTTGTTCTCCGCCTGGGGATTGCGGGGGAGCACGTAGCCCGAGTGATCCATCACGTCGATCCAGCCTGGGGAGACGTATTTGCCGCGAGCGTCGATCTCTACGCGTCCGCGCTCGGGTACCAGACCAATCTTGGCGAAGCGCCCGTCACGGATCGCGACGTCGGCGAGGATCCACGGATTGCCCGCGCCATCCAGCACCCGCCCGTTGCGGATTACGACGTCGTATGAGGCACTCGGTGTCGGTTGTTGGGCAACGGTGGTCTGACTGACTGCAACGACGACGAGCGCCGCTCGAAGTACCGCGAATGCCATCATGGAAAGCGGACGAGTGCATTCTGAAGTGGGATCTCGCGCTGCCGGCCGCTGGTCGTCTCGAGCCGGCAGCCGACGTTAAAAGTCTGGCAGTGGCCGACGAGCTCGAAGCTGTTATACAGGTAGGGCACTCCCTCGCTCCCGAGAGGAGAGTTGGCGTCAGCGATATGGAAGTGGAGATGCGGCTCCGTGGAATTGCCGGAGTTGCCGACGAGACCAACGACCTGGCCGCGCTTTACCTGATCTCCTACGCGAACGCGAATCGAGCCAGGCTTCAGATGCGCATAGAAAGCGTAGTTGCCGTTGCCGATATCGATGATGACGTGATTGCCCCCGACAGTCTCGAGGGTGATTGGTACGGCGCGCGAGGTGACACCTGGCACGTTTTCCGGGATGCCATCTTTCATTGCGACGACGCGACCATCAGCAACCGCGAGGGCATCGTTCCCCTCAGCGTAGTAGTTCTCGTTCTTGAGGGAATCGCCCTCGTGCGTGACGAATCGGTCGTTGACCTTCACATAGTCGATTGCAAATCGCTGTGCTATAGTCGGACTCCCTCCGGTCGAAATGAGAGCGCGGCGGTGGCCGGACCTCGCTGCCGGTCCATTGCCGGCGAGCCACGGACCGCCGCGCAGTGGCGGACTGATGACGATGGCCTCGCGCGTCACCGGGACGACCGGGCCTTCGAGCTGCTGCACGCGCAGACTGTCCGGAGGTCCCTGCTCCACCGTCACACGATTGCGCAACGACTGTGGTGCACTGCGCGTGTCGACCGGAACCCACATGTACACCACGGCCCGCATTCCTCCAGCAATCTTCGTCCGCTCCGGCACCGGAAGCTGGACGCCGGGCCTCGCGATGCTTTGCGCGAGAGTGCTGTCAGCAAGAGTGAAGAGAACTGGATGCTCAGGATTCGCCGTGAGTACTTCCACGCTCCTCAGCGTCAGTGGCTGCATTCCGAAATTCGTGACGTGCAGCTCGTAAGCGATGAACGACCCGTTCTCGCCACTGCCGACGGTGGGCGGCTTCGGCACTCGCAGCTCGAGAGGAGGAGGGAGCTGCGCCCCCTGCGCGGCGATCGCGCAGGGGTAGACAACTGCTGCCAGCAGAACGGCAATCGGGAGGTGACGAAAACCGGGAGCAGTCACGATCAGGGTGTTCCAGCGATTGTCGGGTTGTTGATTCTTTCCACGTCTGGAAGCGGGAAGCACGTCAGCGTTCCGTAGGAGCCAAGGAATGGGTACGCAGCGCCGGCGGCCGGAACGAAGGGGGTGCCGGTTCGTCTGAGGTCGCCAAGGCGGTGGCCCTCGACAAAGAATTCGCGCCGGCGCTCCTCGAGGATTTGCGCCTGCACATCCGCCGGGGTGGCGCCGGCCGGAAGCACATAGGGCGGAACACCAGGCGTCCGCGCGCGCGCATTGTTGATGGCCGTCACCGCGCCGGGCAGATCTCCCGTCGCCGCGGCATTCTCGGCGACGATCAGTTGCGCCTCGGCGTAGCTAGCCAGCCGAACCGGCGTGGCGTTCGTCCCGTCCTTCGTGGGTAGCCAAACCCGCGTGCCAGATGCAGTCCCGTTCCGGTTGAGATCCGTCACCGCGACGCGCGGATCCTGGGTGGTGCCACCCGGAACTGGAACGTTTCGGTACGCTGGATCGACAGTGGAGTAGCTGTTCTGGGAGATGTGAACGAAGACTGCATTCTGCCGACGCGGGTCGATGGAGTTGGCAGCCGTGCTGGCCACAAAGGTCGGAGGAATGAGCGCCGCATCCGCTGCCGCCGAAGCGAGATTGGCAGCGCCGCCCAAATCGAGTTTGGCGCGCGCGCGTCCGAGCCGGGCAAGGTTGAGCGTCGCGTTGTCAGCCGCAGTGGTTGCCGCGGCGATCGCCTTGTCGAAGCGCGCGATGGCTTCCGTGAAAACCGCCGCAGGCTGAATCTCGGGACCGAGATTGATTGCCGCCGTGCACATTCCTTCACCGAGGAGAATCAGACTGTAGCCCGCGTACGTCGCGGCCTGACCAATCAGCTTGGGGCGATTTGGGACTTCCGCGTCGGTCCACGCCTCGAGCTTTGCCAGAATGGTGTCGTTTGTTGCCCGAGCCACCGAGAGAGGCGTGTAGATGCCCGGCTGCTGCGTGGAGCTGGGCGCCCCGACCGTCGGCGGCGCACCGCAATTGTTCGTGCCGTAGGGGGCGCTCGTCGGCATTCGGCGCGCGTCGTAGTCGAAATTTGCGGACTGGGCGATTGCGACCGACAGCTCGTCGGTGAAAAGCCCGCTACCGATCACATAACGGTTGTACGCACACTCGAAGTCGGTGATCGCGCTGTTCGTGAGCAGCAGCGCATTGGCGGGCGTGAAGAGCGTCCCGGCCGACGCCGATCCGAGATTCTCCTGCTTGAGGGTCGTGATGTCACGACAAGCCACACTTGCAACTAGCGCGAGGACCACACTCGACCCGAGCGGCGTCAACCACGCGCGGCGATAGATTATTGAGTTTCGCATTGGTCAGAAGGAGAGGTTGAGGCTGACGAGGAAACGGCTGAGGGGTGGAGTGAGCCCCTGATCAGCGACGGCGGCAGTAGTTGCGACGTTGTTGATGTTTGCCTCCGGATCCAGCCCGGGGTAATCGGTCCAGGTATGAAGATCCCGTCCGATCAGAGAGATCGACGCGCGCTGTATTCCGCGCATCAGGCGATCGGGGAGAATGAACGTCGCCGACAGCTCTCGCAGCTTCGTGAAGGAACCGTCGTAGAAGTACTGGTCGAGGATACCCTGACCCGCGGCGTTCCCCGTTCGTTCCGCCAGATAAACGGTCGGGTATTCCTGGGGGAAGTAAGCTGAGCGGCAAAGCGAAATTCCCACGGCGCCGAGACAGCGATTCTCTTCGTTGTTGTTCTGCACCCGGTTGCCGCGCTTGAAATCGAACAGCCCGTATAGTCGGAGTCGGTTTCCAATCATGAAGGTATTGGCGATCGAGCCGGTCATTTTTGGAGTTGGAGTTCCAATGAAGAGGAATGGCGCCGACGCGCACGCGACTGGTGCCGCGCCTGCTCCTCCATCGCAAAGAATGTTGATGGGCAGGTTCGTCGCCGGATCGCGATCCGCTGACACCACGCGTCTGGTGTAAATGCCGCCGATCGGCCCGCCGACCTTATTGAACTGTCCGGCGCTGAGAATCAGGCTCGGAAGTCCTCCGAGGCTTTTGATCTCATCCTTGTTCGTCCCGATGTTGCCGACGATTTCCCACGAGAAGTTCCGACGTGTGAGCGCCTGCAACACCGCCTGCACTTCGACACCGTGATTGTCCACCCTTCCGAGATTGGTGAACTGGCTGCCGGAGAAGCCGCTCGAGGGAGCGACCGCCTGGCTGAGAATCAAATCCAGCGTCCGCTTGCTGAAGTAAGTGAAGTCGAGGCTGAGCCTGTTGAACAGCGAGCCCTCGAAGCCGAGCTCGAGCTCCTTGCCGCGCTCTGGCTTCAGGTTGGGGTTTCCGACCGTGCCCGGGGTGACGAACCCGCCAGATGCGCTGAAAGTGCGGAGTGCCGAGAAAGCAGCCGGCTGCCGGCCGGATTCGCCGTAGGCAGCTCGGACCTTGAGCGTGTTCAGGAATTGGCTCTGAGGAAAGAACGGTTCTTCGCTGAGCACCCACGCCAGGCTGACCTTTGGATAAGTCACCCACTTGAACTGCTCGCCAAAGGCGCTGTTGTTGTCGACGCGAACGGCGCCCGTCAGGAACAGCCTGTCGTTCCAGCCAAACTGTTGCTGTCCGTAGGCGCCGATGGTCGTATTGATATTCTGCGTCTGCGTCGACTGCGACGGGGTTGCTACCGAGCCCGCAGTCTCAACGCCGGGGCCCGGGAACCCGGTACCACCAAGGAAACTCGAGTTCAGCTCCGTGCGATAGAACTGGCCGCCGATTGACGAGGCAGACGAGAGCGACGATGTGAGGCCGAACCTGGCCGTCCCCGAGTAATCCGTGGAAATGATCGTATTGTGCCTGAGCGTCTGTCCGATGCTCCCGGCGGCGGCCGTCGCACCGATTTGCGCGATCAGCACCGGATCGGTCGTGAAATGCTCGATCGCGCGGCTGTCGTCGCCCGTGTAGTCGAGACCGATGATGAGACGATGCGTGAACCAGCGCGTGGGCCGGTGATTGATCGTCTGACTTCCTGTGAAACGGTTTACACCCTGCGCGTTGTCGTAGAGCGTCTGCGGGACTTCGGGCGAAAAGTTCGGGAAAAATCCGCGCGCCGCCGGAAAAATCAGACTGTGCCCGACAATGGCACCCAGCAGTGCGGAGGCACCGACATCGGCGCCGAGGTGCGCGGAGAGACTCGCGAAATTGAGGCTCGTCCCAAAGTCGATCGATGGGCTGGGCGTGATGTTGAGATTGGCGTGCGATGAGTACTGCCGAAGCGAGTTGTTCGGCTCGATGCCAAGATCGTTTTCGTACGCGCCCGAGATATAGTAGGACATGGCGTCACGTCCGCCGGAGATGGACCCCGTGTATTGGCGCGTCTGCCCGGTCTTGAATATCGGCGTGCCACGGGCTTCCTCGGTTTGAACGCCGTTCCACGTCACGATATTGCCGCTCGCATCGCGCGCAAAGTTCGTGGGAACTCGACCTTCGGCGTTCCGAAAGTAGATGCTGCCAGTCTGGAGATGAAGCGTGAGCTGCGGCTTTACACCGGATCCCCTCTTCGTGATGATCTGGATGACGCCATTCGCCGCTTCGGTTCCATAGATGGTTGCGGCAGCCGGACCCTTGATGATCTCGATGCTTTCAATGTCGTCCGGGTTGATGTCGTTCAAGCGTCCCGCGACGTTCGACGCCTGACCGCCAAGGCGACCGCCCGGCGCAACTGGTCCCGCGGCAGTCGCATTGTTGATGCGCACTCCATCGATGTAGAGGAGTGGCGAGTTGTCGAGGCCGATGCTGCTACGACCGCGAATCTGAATAGCCGGACCTGATCCGAGGCGGCCAGTGCCCGGAGCGATCGTCACGCCCGGCGCGCGCGCCCCGATGAGCGTACTTATGCTCTGCGCCGCCGACTTGGAGATGGCATCGTCGGCGCTGATGGTCGAGACCGCGTTGCCGATCGAGCGCCTCTGCTCTGCGCCGGCGGTTCCCGTCACGATTACCTGGTCGAGCGAGATGGCCGCATTCTCGAGTATGATGTCCGCCAATGCTACCTGTTCCGCTCCGACGACGACCGTCTGGCGGTGCGGCGCGTAGCCGAGACGACGCGCGACGATGGTGTGGGTTCCGGGCGGCACGTTCCCGATTCTGAATCGGCCGTCCTCTCCGGTCACCGCACCTAGCGTCGTTCCTTGGACGACGACGGAGGCGCCGATTACGCCCTGACCGGAGCGCGCATCCAACACGCGACCCTGGATCGCCGTGCTGCCCTGAGCGCGTAGATCTTGCGCGCCGAGGAGAGAGAGGATCGTCGCAGCGAGGCACACGAGGAGGATTGACCCTCGAGCGGCACGCAGACCGAGCCAATTTCGCATTGGTAGCTCCTGTTGTTGGTTACAAGGCGGTACGCCGACGCAATCGCGCGACGCGATGAGGGTTCCGCTCATGGCGATGCAGCACCGGAGTTGCGCCACGCCGGCCCGCGGACGACGCGGCCGGGCTTGGCGCCGGTGTGTCGACCATCGCGTATGACTTCAACTCCGTTCACGAAGACGTGGCGCACACCGGTGGACAGCTGGTGCGGCTGCTCGTAGGTGCTATGGTCTTTGATCGTAGCCGCGTCGAACACCACCACGTCGGCATACATGCCGGGACGGAGAAGGCCGCGATCGTGAATCAGAAGCCTGTCGGCAACGGCCCCGCTCATTTTCCGGACTGCATCCTCGAGTGGAATGATTCGCTCTTCGCGGACGTACTGACCGAGAATTTTCGGATAAGTGGCATACGAGCGCGGATGCACGAGCGACTTGGCGCTGTCAGGGTCCGGCCCCGTAGCATCGGTTCCGATCTTCATCCACGGCTGCTTCAACTGAAGCCGCACGTTGTCTTCGCTCATCAGGAAATACATCGTGCCGATGTCCCGCTTCTCGCTCACCAGCAGATTCATCACCGTCTCGAGCCAATCCTTCCCTGCCGCCGCGGAAATCTCCGCGAGGCGATGGCCCGACCAGCGCGCATTCTCGGGCGTGCGGAGCGCGGCGATCAGAACTCCATCAGGCGTCGCCAGCTCACAGAGGCTCTCCCAATAACTCGTGGGATGCGCGACTTCGGCGCGGATCTTCGCGCGCATGGTGGGATCGGCGAGATTCTCAAACAGCTTGCCATCGGCCGATGCCGAGGGAGGTAAGCATGCCGCCAAGCCTGTTCCCCCGGCAGTGAACGGATACATGTTCGCCTGGACATCGAGTCCCGCCGCTCGCGCCGAATCGATCTTGGCGATCATCGCCGGAGCCTTGCTCCAGTTGCGTTTCCCCGCCGCCTTCAAGTGGTATATCTCGACGGGGACGCCGCCCTCCTTGCCGATGCGGATCGCCTCGTCCATTGCCTCGAGGAGCTGGTCAGCTTCGGACCGCATATGGGTGATGTAGACCCCGCCATAGGGTGCCATCGCCTTCGCGATCTCAATCAGCTCCTCGGTGTTGGCGTAGTTGCCAGGCGGATAAATCAGAGCCGAGCCAAGTCCGAACGCGCCGTCTTCCATCGCGTTGCGCATGGCGGTGCGCATTGAGTCGAGCGCGGGTCCAGCGGCGACTCCCATGTGCATGCCCATCGCATACTCGCGAAGCGTGCTGGCGCCAACAAACGAGCCGACGTTCGCCGAGATTCCGTGTGCCTGCATCGCGCGCAACCAGGCGTCAAAGCCGTGCGGGCCGAGGAACCGCTTCGCTGATGCGATTTGCGCGGTTCTATCAGCCGGGATATCGGCGATCGAGATATCGCTCACGGGTGCCGCCGTGTACGCCTCGCCAAGTATCTCGGTCGTAACTCCCTGCGTCAGCTTGCCGACGTCGCGGCCGTCGCCGTTCAGAAACTGGCCGCCCGACTGTCCTTGTATGTCGATGAAGCCAGGGGCGACAACCAATCCAGTGGCATCGATGCGTCGTTGAGCAGCGACCTTTCCTAGTTCGCCACGTCGTGAGATCGTCACGATCCGATCACCGCGGATGCCTACGTCACCGTAGAACCAGGCGTTGCCGCTGCCATCGACGATCCTTCCGTTTTCGATGACGACGTCGTACGGCGCGCCCGTCGTTGAGGCCGCGCCTCGACCCGTGGACGATGCGGTTGCACACGCCGCGCTGGCAGCGATCAATGCGAGGGCGAGTGCCCGGTAGACCAGCGTAACTCGAACGGGAGGGAAGAAATCAGACGACAGTGGCATCGCGAACCTCAGTGGATCGGTTGAGAAGCTGATTGCGACGCGAACTCGCGCGCCATAGGTAGAACGCCGGAGTTCCGACGAACACGGCAGCCAGGCCGACTGCGGCGCGTGTGGGTTGCGTGACGAGCGTGTTGACGACGAGCAGAGCCGCCGAGGCGACGAACAGTATCGGAGTGACCGGATAGCCGGGCACGCGGAACGGGCGGTGCGCCAATGGCTCACGCCGGCGGAACACGAAGACACTCACCGCGCCGAGGCCGTAGAAGATCCAGCCGGCGAAAACGACGTAGGTGAGCAGCTGCACGAACGTGCCGGTCGCCGCCAGCACCGCGGCCCAGACAGCGCTCGCCCCGATCGCAAGCGCCGGTGTCCCAAATCTCGGATTCACTTTCGCCAGACTGCCGAAGAACACACCATCACGTGCCATCGCGAAATACATCCGCGGCGCGGCAAGCATGAGACCGTTGGTGGCGCTGAAGATCGACACGAGAATGAGTGCGGCGACGACCTTCGCCGCAACGGGGCCAAGCAGTACTCCGACTGCGTCAGCGGCGATGCGTTCGCTGCTGGCGGCCGCCGTCGGCCCGAGTGCGGCGATGTAGGCGAAGTTGGCGAGGAGATAGACGACGATCAGGACGATCGCCGCCACCGTTATCGCGCGCGGGAAAGTTCGCTGCGGATCAACGGTCTCGCCGGCAGAGAAGGTGACGTACTGCCACCCCTCATAGGCCCAGAGAACTCCGATCATTGCTGTGCCGAATCCGGCCGCCAGCGATCCGCTGATTCCCGAGGGCCAGATGTCGACGTTCGATCCTGCGTGGTCGGCGAAGAGCAGGAGACCCAGACTCAGAACGAGGAGTGCCGCGACTTTGAGACCCGTGGTCAGATTCTGCACGGTCGCGCTCTTCCGCGTTCCGAGAACGTTGATCACCGCTGTCACGATGATCACTGCTATTGCGAGAACCTTCGAAGCTCCCGCGCCCATCGGCACTATCTGCGAGAAGTATCCTGAGAAAGCGACGGCAAGCGTAGCGACCGAGCCGCTCGCGATCACGAAGAAGCTCGTCCAACCGTAGAGAAACGCGGGGAGCGGCCCGAACGCATCGCGGATGTAGACGTACAGTCCGCCCGCGTGCGGCCTCATCGCGCCCAACTCGGCGTAGGTGAGCGCGCCGAGAAGTGACAGCACGCCGGCGACCACCCAGACGAGCATCGCCGGGCCAGTCTGACCGCCGGTGCTGCGGAGCACGACACTCGGCACCAGGAAAATTCCCGACCCGATGACGGTTCCGACCGTAAGCATTACGAGGTCGGTAAACCCGAGCGTCCGGCGGAGGCCCGTAGTATCGACGCTGGTATCGGTCATGCCGTTCCCCGGCCCTTGCTCAACGCGGCCGACGCGCGTCGCGCACACTCGGCGAGGACTCTCGCGCCGACCAGAATTGCGTCTTCAGCGACGTCGAAATTTGGAGAGTGGGCCGGAATTACTGCTTCGCCAGCGCGGCGTGCCCCGAACCGCAGGAAGCAGCCGGGGATTTTCTGCAGGTACCACGCAAAATCCTCGGCGGCCATGTTGGCTGCGCCGAGCGGGACCACGGCATCCGGTCCTAGCATCGCGGTTGCTGCTTCGCGGGCCCAGCCTGCCGACTCCTCGTCATTGATCACTGGCGGAACACCCGAACCGATCGTGACGCGCGCCTCCAGCTTATGCGCGGCAGCAACGTGCTCGGTGATGTTGCGAACCTCGGCCTGCAGCAGCGCCCGCGTGGCGTCATCCGTCGCGCGGAGAGTTCCCCGCACGGTCGCGCGGTCGGGGATGACGTTCGGAGCAGTGCCGGCTGAGACCACCCCAACAGTGACAACCGCTGGCAGTGCAGGATTTACTGAGCGGGACACAATTGTCTGGAGCGACGTAATCAAAGCGGCCATCCCAACTATCGGATCCGCTGATTCGTGCGGACGTGCGCCATGTGCGCCACGACCGAGTAGCTCAATGTCGAAATTGTCGGCGGACGCAGCGATCGGCCCGGCTTGGGCGATTACCTGGCCAACGAGGAAGCGCCGGTCAACGTGCCCGCCGAAGATCGCCCTCACGCCGTCGAGCGCACCCGACTCGAGCACAGCGAGTGCTCCTTCGCCAGTCTCCTCGGCCGGCTGCAGGACTATCACGACATCGCCGTCAGCTGGCTGAGCGGCAAGCAGCGCGGCCGCGCCCACCGTCCACGTCGCGTGAACATCGTGACCACACGCGTGCATCACGCCTGGGTTCTCCGACGCGAATGGCAAACCTGTGGCTTCGTGGATGGGAAGCGCGTCGATGTCGCCGCGAATCGCAACTGACGGCGCGGAAGCTCGGCGCCCGGCAATTCGAACAACGACGCCGGTTCCGGCAACGCGCTCGATCCGGCTGGGAGAGAGAGACTCGAGCTCGCGGACCAGCGCCGACGAAGTGCGTTTTTCCAGAGACGACAGCTCGGGGTGACGATGGAGATCACGTCGAAAAGCGATGAGCCGCTCCTCGAGGCCGCTCGGAATCGGCGCGCTCTTCGACTCCCCGCGAACGAACGGAAGCTTGGCCGGCTTCGCCCTCATGCGACGTGCACCATCGTCGGACCGGCGCTCAGTGTTTCGCTTCGATCCGTCAGCGACTCGATGAAATCGGTGTCGACCGTCACGCCGATCCCGGGCCGGTCGCGCGGCACTCGCACCATTCCTTCGGAGTCCATAGTCCACTCGGGCGTCACGATATCGCGCGCCCAGTAGCGTGCACTCGGGCTGAGATCGCCGGGCAGAGAAAAGCCGGGGAGCGATGCAAGGGCGACGTTGTACGCGCGGCCGATACCCGTCTCCAACATTCCGCCACACCAGACCGGGATGCCGGCGTTGCGGCAGACGTCGTGGATGCGCTTGGAGGCAGACAGACCGCCAACTCGGCCGGCCTTGATGTTGATGATCCGTCCGCTCTTCAGGAAAATCATGTCCTCCGCGCGGTCCACGCTCGTAATCGATTCGTCGAGACAAATCGGCGTTGCGAGGCGCGCCTGAAGCTGGGCGTGGCGAACCAGGTCGTCGTCCCCGAGTGGTTGCTCCAGCATGATGAGATTGAAAGCGTCGAGCTGGGCGAGATGGTCGGCCTGATCCAGAGTGTAAGCCGAATTTGCGTCAGCCATCAAGTCGACACCGCTGCCGATTGCCTCGCGTACCGCGTGGACGTACTCGACATCCTGGCCGGGCTGAATCTTCACCTTGATCTTGCGGTAGCCCGCGGCGATCGCCGAGCGCGCTCGCTGAACGAGCAACGCGGGCTCGCGCTGGATACCGAGCGAGATACCCGTAGCGACCTTTTCCCGCGTACCTCCGAGCAGCGCCGAAAGCGAGACCGATTGCGCTTCGGCCGCCACACCCCAGCATCCCATCTCGAGCGCAGCCTTGGCCATGTTGTGTCCGCGAATGTCCTTGTCGAGGACGGCGCCAACCGCCTCGGGACCGTCGAGCTCGCGCCCGAGAATCCGGGGGGCGAGCCATTCGCGAATGGCCAGCCAGGCGGTCTCGATCGTCTCTGGCGAGTAATTCGGCAGCTCGAATGCGACGCATTCCGACCACGCAGTCACGCCATCGCGGTCGGTCAGCTCGAGCAGCGCTATTCGCCGCGACTCCACCAGTCCCGACGAAATACGAAACGGCTCTTTGAGGGTCAGCTGGATCTCGCGAAGCGTGATGCGCTCGATGACGAGGGTCATTTCGCCGCCGACTGCAGCTCGAGGGTGTAAAACGAACGGGACGTCAGAGGATCGCGATGCAGGCCGGTGACAGCGTAGTGGTTGCGAAGGGCCCACTGGAAATGGCGACGGACCGCCGAATGCCACGCGGCCGCGGTCGTGGGCGAAGCGACAAGAACCTGAGCGAAATCCGCGGGAACCTCGATCGAGATCGCGCGCGGGAGTCGCGCTACACCCGGGAAGAGGACCTCGGGCGGAGGCGTAGTATTCGAAAGTATCAGCGCGTCCGAACCTTTGACTGCCGTGGATCGCCATGATCCGGGAGAAACAGGTGTGGTCGAGCACACCACGACGAACCTGTCGGTGGCGAGTCCATGGTGGAGAGGACTCTTGGTGGTGCCGTACATATCGGGGACGTACTCGACCACACGCGCACCGAGGCGGTTGAGATTGAAGTGCGCGTTCTTCGCGATCAGGGGATCGAACGTCCAGTACACGCTCGCGATGCCGCGGCGCGCCAGCTCGGCCCGCTGATACTCTTTCAGCAGTCGGCCGAGGCCGAGGTTCCGGGCTGATTCGCGGACGCCCAGAGCATGCGACCAGTGGACGATTTTTTCGCCCTTCACTCCGGTGAGGCCGAAAACGAACCCGAGCAATTCCCGATCGGCGCTGAACGCACCCAGGACCAACCCGCCGATGTGGTGAACGACCTGCAGCAGCGACGCCGGCACCGCGTCGTCGTATTCGGCTCCCCACACCTCGCGCTGCAGCGCGACGCAGGCGTCGTAATCATGGTGTGAAGCCAGCGGCCTGATGCGAACACTCGAGCCATTGACTTGAGCGAGGATGCCGGGAAGGGAGTCGCTACGTCCGGAATGAGAGCGGGTTTCGTTTGCCACGGTGCGAGGAAGAAGAAATGACCACTGCCGCCGCCGAGCCGACCGGCCCCAACATAGGCCGCCGTTTGGTATACCGCAATGGTGGACCACTTCGATCCTGGACGCCCGCGACCCCTTGTTGTTGCGTGCTCGGCGGAGGCGTCGTATGGTTTGCACATGAACCGACCCGCACCGCGACGGGGCCGAAAAACGGCCAGCCACCGCGGCCACGCCGACAGCTCGGTCCCCGATGGGGCAGACAGAGTAGACAACGTCTCGCAGGCGTATCGGAATCTCCGGGGAGCGATCGTATGGGGGCAGCTGTCCCCCGGATTGCGAATCTCCGAGCGCGCGAGCGCTGAGCTGC
>Ga0193723_1000188_pt1 | contig 22701 bp, 19 predicted proteins | sample H2m2metaG_FD_143042 | JGI IMG/M metagenome (GOLD analysis project Ga0193723, IMG submission 143042) | Soil microbial communities from a riparian zone of the East river system, Colorado, United States - H2m2 | ecosystem: Environmental > Terrestrial > Soil > Riparian zone | place: USA: East River...
AGCCTTGCACGGGATGTAGCCGAACCCGTCACTGCCCAGCACGGCGCCGGCATGCACGATCACGCGCTTCCCGAGTGCCGTCCCCGAGTAGAGCGTGACACCCGGATAGAGCTGCGTGTCGTCGCCGACGGCCACGCCGTCGCCGAGCACGCACCCCGCGCCGATGCGCACGTTCTTGCCGAGCTGCACATCGTCGCCGACACAGGCGTGCGGGCCGATCGCGACCGGCTCCTGCCACGTCGCGCCGCGGCCCACCACGGCGGTGGGATGGACCCCTGCTTCCCAGACGGCCTGCGGATACAGCACCGGAAGCACGACCAGCAGGGCGGCGTACGGCTCGGGCACGACGATGCGCGTCTCCGGGCCGCCTGTGGCCGACTCGAACGCCGGCGCGACGAGCACGACGGAGGCGCTGGTGCGCTCAAAGTATGGGACGTAGCGGGGCGAGGCAAGAAAAGACAGGTCGCCGGGCCCTGCGCGCTCGAGCGGCGCGACCCCGGCGACCGTGGTAGTTCCAGGCCCCACCAGCTTGCCGCCGGTGAGCGCGGCTACCTCACTAGCGGAGAGTGTACGCGTGGTGAGTTACTGCGCCTGCGAGAGGCGCTGCAGCACCCGAGGCGTGATGTTCAGCGCCGGATCCGCCGCGGCGACGAATCCGCCGGCGGCGTCGGCATCGAGGATCAGCGCGTAATTCATCTCCGCGCGGATCCCTTGAATCACCGAATTGATGCGCGCGCGGAGCGGGCCGAGCAGCTCCTGCTCGCGCTGCTGCAGCTTGTCCTGCAGCTCGTTGGAGCGCTGTTCCATGTGCTGCTGCATGGTCTGCAAGTCCTTCTGCTTGGCCTGCCGTGCGGCGGGCGACAACGCGATCGATTGCTGGTCGAAGACCTGCACCGCCGAATCGAGCTGGTGCTGCAACTTCTGCACCTCGACCTGCGAAGCCTGGAATTCACGCCGGTACGTCGACTCGGCCACCGCGTACCCGGGTGTCGCCCTCAGGATCTCCTGGGAGCTGATGAACGCGATCTTGAGCGGCGCCGATGCTGACTGCGGCCCCCCCCCGCCCCCCTGGCCGAGCAAAGCGGTAGGGGCCGTGGCGAACACGGCGACGGCGGCGAGCGAAGCGAGCACGAGACGCTGCATAAAGCGGAAACTCCCGGAGTAGGACGTGGGTGTGGCTTAGAAGAAATTGCCGAGCTTGAAGTGCAGCTTCCAACCTGGCGCGGGCCGGCCGAAGGCATCGACCCGATCGAATCCGTAGGCGTAATCGATCCCGAGCGGCCCGAGCGGCGAGATGACCGCGGCGCCGATACCAGCGCCCCGGAACAGGCGCGTGGGATTGAACTGGCCGGGCTGCGACCAGACGTTGCCGGCGTCGAAGAACGTCGAGAGGTAGAGCATTTGCGACAGGCGTATCCCGAACTCGCCCGTCATCGTGAAGAACGCCTTGCCGAACGCGTTCGGGCTCGCGCCGTTGGCGGCGGCGTTGGGATCGTAGCCGCCCGGCGTGATCGAGGCCTCGTCGTATCCGCGCAGCGGGATGAAGAACTGCGTGCCGCCGAGCGTGAACAACTGCTCGAAGAAGGGCGAGTCGCCGAACACGAAGCCCGACCGGGTCGAGAATCCCATCACGAACTTGGCGTTCGAGGCCGCCGGATTGCCGAGCGTGCCGATCGGCGCGTAGAAGTGCCCTTCGATGTCGACGCGCTGGAAGTTGCCCGATCCGCCGAGCAGCCCGCCGCTCTGCGACACGCCGAACTGGACCATCGTTCCCGCGGTCGGGAACGGCAGGTCGATCCGCGTGTCGCGCATCAAAGACAGACCGAGGGTCGAGCGCACGCAGTCGTTGCAGCGGAACGCGCTGGAGAACGCCACGTTGGTGGTCGAGCCGGTGAAGCTTTGCTGATCGATCCCGTACGAGGCGTACAGCCGCGTGTAGTTGTCGCCGAACACCGGGAAGCCCAACTGCAGGCTCGCGCCGCGCCGCCGCAGGCGTCCGACGTCGGCAATGACGTAGCGGACGCGCGTATTGTGCACGCCGAGCGTCGCCGAGATGCGCGACTCGCGCACGGCCGGATCGGTGAAGGAGACATCGAAGTCGTTGATGTTCTTGCCGAATTGCCACTGGAACCGGCCGCGCTTCCCCTGCCCGAACAGATTGGGCTCATCGAGACCGAGGAACCCGCCGACCCCCGTTCCCTGCCCGACCGACGCGCCGAAGTTGATGTTGCCGGTGCGCTTCTCGGTCACGCGGAATACCACGTCGATGTCGCCCTGGTCGTTCGCCGGCTTCGTGTCCGGGAACGGCATCGGCTGATTGAAAAAGCCGAGATTCGACACGCGCTGATAGGAGGCGATGAGGGCGTCCTGCCGGAACACGTCGCCCGGGACCATCACGATCGCCTCGCGGATCACGCGGTCGTGCGTGACGTCGTTGCCGCGAATCTCGACGTGGCTGACGATCGCCGGCTGGCCTTCGGTGATCACCCAGCGGAGATCGACGACGGGCTTGCCGTCGGGCCCGATCCGCCGCAGCACGTCGTTCCGCACGGTGACGTAGATGTAGCCGTTGTTGTAGTACAGTGTCTGCAGCTTGCGCGTAGCGTCCTGCCATAGCTCGTCGTCGAAATTCACGATGTGGCGCGTGCCGCCAAGGCCCAGCAGTCCCGTGCGTTGCTGCCCGGTGAACGGGTAGAACGTTTGCAGCTCTTCGGTCGAGAACCGCCGGTTCCCGACGATTTCGAACGCGCCGATGCGGTACGGCTCACCCTCGCTGACGTTCACGAGCAGCGTCGCCTTGCCCGTCCCTTCGTGAACCATCAGCGTGTCGTCGAGCACCTGGAAGTCGACGAAGCCCTGCTTGCCGTAGAAGGACGGCAGATTCTGGTGCAGATCCTCGCCGATCTTGTCGTCGTTGTATTCGCCCGAGCGGAACCACCAGAACCCTTCGGAGCGCGAGTGCATCTGGGCCGCGAGCTGCTCGTCCGTGAAATGCGTATTCCCCTGGAAATCGACGCTGGCGATCGCGACGCGGCGCCCTTCGTCGATGTCGAAGATCACGCGGACGCCCGACGAATCACGCTCGTAGACGTAGAGCGGCTTGGTGCGCGCGAGATAGTAGCCTTTGGCGTGGTACAGCGAATCGATGCGGGCGCGCGCGCGCGCGACGTTCGCGAGATCGAGCGGGCGGCCCTCCGCGAGCGCCACCTTGTCGCGCACGCTGTGCTCGGGAACGCGCTCCACCCCGCGCAGCGCCCACTTCACCAGCAACGGGCGCTCGTGCACATGAATCAAGAGCACGTTCTTGCCTGCCGGCGTCTGGTTCTGCGTCAGCGCCACCTCATCGAACTGGCCGCTCGTATAGAGCGCCTGAATCGCGCGCTGCACGTCGCGATAGTTGATGGCGCGGCCCGGAATGAGGCCGCTGATCTGGATGATGCTGATGGGGCTATTGCGCTTGGCGCCGAGCACCGCGATCGAATCGGGAACGGGCGTCTGGGCGCTCACGGACGCGGCGCCGGTCCCCGTCGCCCCGCCCCCCCCGCCCCCCCCGGCCTGTGCAGCGCACAGACCTGGGGCGAGGGCGGCGAGACTCAAGCAGAATGGAAGGGTGAGCCGGCGGATCACGCCTTCGAGCCGGAGAGTGCCCGAAACGCCAGGCGCTCCTTGTCGGGGGCGACGTCCACCTCGATCTCGTCGCCCTTGGCGAAATCTCCGACGAGGATCTTCTCCGACAGCGGGTCCTCGACGTATTTCTGAATCGCGCGCTTGAGCGGCCGCGCACCGAAGTGTTCATCGTACCCGTGATCGACGAGGAAGTCGGTCGCCCCCTGCGTCAGCCGCAGGGTCAGCTCCTCTTCCCCCAACCGCTTCTGCACGTCGCGCGCCAGAATGGCCACGATCAGCGTAATATGCTCCCGGCTGAGCGAGTGGAAGACGATCACGTCGTCCAGCCGGTTCAGGAACTCGGGATTGAAGACCTTGTTGACCTCTTCCTTGACCTTCTCGGACATTCGGTCGAAGTCGTTCTTCGCGTCCTGCTGGCCGAAGCCGAGGGACTTCCCCTTCACGACGTCGCGCGCGCCGACGTTCGAGGTCATGATCACGACGGTGTTCTTGAAGTCGATCACCCGGCCGTAGTTGTCCGTCAGGTGGCCCTCGTCGAGCACCTGCAGCAGGATGTTGAACACGTCGGGATGCGCCTTCTCGATCTCGTCGAGCAGCACGACCGAGTACGGCTTGCGCCGCACGGCCTTGGTGAGCGTGCCCGAGTCTTCATAGCCGACGTATCCCGGCGGCGCGCCGATCAACCGGCTCACCGAGAACTTCTCCATGTACTCCGACATGTCGACGCGAATCAGCGCCTGGGCATCCGCGAACAGGAACCGCGCCAGCGCCCGGGCCAATTCGGTTTTGCCGACGCCCGTGGGGCCGCTGAAGATGAAGGAGCCGATGGGACGCTTGGGATCCTTGAGGCCCGCCCGGCTGCGGCGGATGGCCCGCGAGATGACCTGGATCGCTTCGTTCTGACCGACCACGCTCTCGTGCAGCTCGTCTTCCATGCGCAGGAGGCGCGCGGTCTCCGCTTCCTGGAGGCGCGTGACGGGAATCCCCGTCCAGCGCGATACGATGAACGCGACGCCTTCCTCGCTGATCGTCGGCCGGCGGGTCTGGCGCTCGCGCTCCCACTCTTCCTGCTTGCGCCGGATCTCGGCCTGGAGCTCGCGCTCCGAATCGCGCAGCGACGCCGCCTTCTCGAAATTCTGATCGCGCACCGCGGCTTCCTTGTCGCCGCTCAAGGCTTCGAGCTTGTCCTTCAGCTCGGCGACCTCGGGTGGCGGCACCTGCGCGGCCAGCCGGGCGCGGGCACCCGCCTCGTCGATCACGTCGATCGCTTTGTCGGGCAGGAACCGGTCGGTGATGTACCGCTCCGACAGCTTCGCCGCCTCGATCAGCGTATCGTCGGGAATGATGACGCGGTGGTGATCCTCGTAGCGCTTCCGCAGGCCCTTGAGGATCTCGATCGTTTCGTCGACGGTCGGCGGATCGACGATCACCGTCTGGAAGCGGCGCTCGAGCGCGCCGTCCTTCTCGATGTATTTGCGATACTCGTTCAAGGTCGACGCGCCGACGCACTGCAGCTCGCCGCGCGCAAGCGCCGGCTTGAGCATGTTGGAGGCGTCCACCGCACCTTCGGCCGCGCCGGCGCCGACCAGCGTATGCAGCTCGTCGATGAACAGAATGATGTTCTTGTTCTGCGCGATCTCGTTGATCACGGCTTTCAGGCGCTCTTCGAACTGGCCGCGATACTTGGTGCCGGCGATGACGGCGGCCATATCGAGCGAGAGCACCCGGTGATCCTTGAGCGCGTCGGGGCACTGCCCGCCGGCGATCAGCTGGGCCAGCCCCTCGACGATCGCCGTCTTGCCCACGCCGGGCTCACCGATCAACACCGGGTTGTTTTTCTTGCGCCGTGACAGAATCTCCATCACGCGCTCGATCTCCTTCTGGCGGCCGATCGTGGGATCGAGCGCGCCCTCGGCGGCGAGCTGCGTGAGATCGCGGCAGAAGTGGTCGAGCGCGGGCGTCTTCGATTTCTTCTCGCTCTTGGGCGGCGTCGGCTGGGCACCGGTCCCGCCGCCGGCCGGCGTCGAAGGCATTTCGCTGCCGAGCAGCCGCAGCGTTTCCGCGCGAGCTTGCTCGAGGTTCACGCCGGCGTCGGTCAACACCTGCGCGGCGATGCCCTTCTCTTCGCGCAGCAAGCCGAGCAACAGGTGCTCGGTGCCGACGTAGGAGTGATTCAGCTCGCGCGCCTCGCTCATCGCCAGCTCGAGCACCTTCTTGGCGCGCGACGTATACGGAAGATCCGGGCCCGCGGCCGCCGCGGCTTTCCCTTTCTTGACCGTCTCTTCGATCTTCTGCTGGATCTCTTCGAGATCGACGTTGAGATTGGTCAGGACCGCTGCGGCGACGCCCTCGCCTTCGCGGATCAAGCCGAGCAGAATGTGCTCGGTGCCGACGTACTCGTGATGCAGACGGGCGGCTTCTTCGCGCGCCATCTGCAGAACTTTCCGGACTCGATCCGTGAAATTGTAGCCGTTCATCGCGTTTCCGAACTCACCTTTCGCCGTTCACCGGGATTCCGCTTCGAGCAGGCGCCGCACAAACGCCGCGCGCACCGTCGGCAGCTCCCGGTCGCCGGTCGACCGGCCATCCATCGCCGCCAGGTGCGCAGGTTGAGTGTAAATCAGCAGCTTGTTGAGCGTATATACCCCCGGCCCGGGAAGCAGATTCAGACCGACACCCAACCGCACGCCGCTCAACAGATTCATCGTCTCTTCAAACGTCAGCTGCCGCGCATGCTTCAGCAGCCCATACGCTCGCCAGGTCTTGTCTTCGACTTCCTCGGGTGCGGTCCGGAGCAGGACGTCCCGTGCCTGTTCCTCGTATTCGACGACTTGCCGCACGATTTTCCCGAGGTGGTCGGTCAGCTCGTCTTCAGTCTTCCCTAAGGTTGTTTGGTTGGACAACTGGAAGAAATTGCCGACGACATCGCTGCCTTCCCCGTACAAGCCCCGAAAGGTTAAACCTACCTGCGACAGTCCTTGGAGAACTTTGGTGATTTCCTTGGTCAAAACAAGACCCGGCAAATGGATAAGGACGCTGGCCCGGAGGCCGGTTCCTGCATTCGTCGGACAGGACGTAAGATAGCCAAATTCAGGGTGAAAGGCGAAAGGAACGAGCCGGCCCAACTCGGCATCTACCGCTTCCACTGCGGCATACGCGCCTTCCACATCGAATCCGGACCACATGCCGTGTAGCCGGAGATGGTCCTCTTCATTCACCATCACGCCAACCTGGTCCTGCACCAGCAGCGCGGCGCCGGGCCTGGGCCGCCCCTCCCGCTCGAGACCCGCCAACTCCTTGCTGACGAGATGACGCTCGTGCAATAGCTGCCGTTCTGGCCGTTCCATCTGGTCGAGGTGGAATGCCACGGCGGACGCCAGGTGATCGGACGAGGCCGCAGCTTCCGTGACGCGCTCCAGCACCCCGGTCCGGTCGGCATCCTTCGCGCGCTGGCTGAACGGCACGCCCCGCACGTTCCGCGCGAGGCGGATCCTGGTCGACAGCACGATGGTCGACTTCGGACCAGAGGCGTCCAGCCAGCGCATCCCGCCGTCGGGCAGCAGTGAGAGGTCCATTATTCCAGCACCCGGATCCGGTCTCGCAGCTCAGCCGCGAGCTCGAAGTTTTCGCCGTCGACGGCACGCCGCAGCTGCGCTTTCAGCTCGAGCAGCTCGCTACGCGGATCGGCGTCCGCACCGGCCGCGCCGGGCATCTCGTACCGCTCGCCCACGTGCTGGCTCGAGCCGTGCAGCCGCCGCAGCAGGTCCCGCAGGTGCATGTCGAACGACGAGTAGCACTGGTCGCAGCCCAGCCGGCCGGAATCGCGGAAATCGCGCAGCGTGCTGCCACAGGCCGGACACCGCAGTCCGTCGCCGCTCGCGGGTACAAGCGCGCCAGGACTGCCGCCTTTCACGACGGCTCCAAGGAAGTTGCCGAGTGGACTCTTCAACACCGCACCGCCGGTCTCCACGCCCTTCTGCTGGGCGCATTGCTCGCACAGGTGGAGCGTGACCTTTGAGTCATGCTCGACCTGCGTGAGGTTGATGATGGCGTCCCGTTCCTTGCAGTTATCGCAGAGCATCAGGGAATCGCATCGACCGAGCTCACCGTCGTGAGCCGGCCGTCCTCCAGCAACAGGATCCGGTCCGCCCGCCCCGCGAGCTGGCGGTTATGCGTGACCACGACCACCGCCGTTTCGTACTCCCGCGCCAACCGGAAAAAGATCTCGTGCAGCCGCTCGGCGTTGGCGTGGTCGAGGTTGCCCGACGGCTCGTCCGCGAGCACCACGCTCGGATCGTGCACGAGGGCGCGCGCGACGGCGCAGCGCTGCTGCTCGCCGCCCGAGAGCTCGGACGGGCGATGGGTCATCCGTCCCGCCAGGCCGACCTCGGACAGCACTTCCTCCGCGCGCGAGCGCGCGGTGCGCGGCGACGTGCCCCCGATCAGCAGCGGCATCATGACGTTTTCCAGAGCCGAGAACTCACGCAGCAAATGATGAAACTGGAACACAAACCCCAGCTTTCGGTTCCTGAGTTCCGCCGCACCCCGCGCGTCGAGGTCGGCATAGCGCGACCCGTCCAGCCAGACGTCACCGGCCGTCGGGCTGTCGAGCGCCCCCAGGAGATGGAGCAGCGTGCTCTTCCCCGCCCCCGACGAGCCGACGATCGCGACGAATTCGCCGCGCCGCACGTCGACGTCCACTCCCCGCAGGATCTCGAGCAGCTGTCCATCGCCGCCCGCGAACACGCGCCGGATCGCCTTGGCCACGAGCAGCGCGTTCATTCGTAGCGGATCGCCGCCACCGGGTCGAGCCGGGCGGCCTGCGTGCTTGGATACAGCGGCGCGAGGGTGGCGATGATGAGACTCGCTCCGATGACCGCCAGGGCGTCGAGCGGATTGTTCAACACCGGCAGGTGATCGATGAAGTAAATCGATGGATCGATCGGGATCAGCCGACCGTCGTTCACGCCGGCCCCGACGACCAGGCCGAGCACCGCCCCGAGCGCCGTGCCGACGAGTCCGATGAATACGCCCTGAATAAGGAAGACCCGCCGGATGCGGCTGCGCTGCATCCCCATGGCGAGCAGGATGCCGATCTCGCGCGTCTTGTCGCGCACCACCATCGTCAGGGTTCCGACGACATTGAAGGCCGCGACGACGCAGATCAGAAAAACCACCAACCCCATCGCCAGCTTCTCGAGCTTCAGCGCGGAAAACAGCGAGCGGTTCTGGAGCTGCCAGTCGAGCGTGCGATAGGGATAGCCGAGGATGCTCTCGATCCGCTGACCCGCCTCGGTGGCCTGCTCAGGGTGCGCGAGCCGGACCTCGATGCCGCTCACCGCGCCGCCCAACCCCGCGAAATCCTGGGCTCCCTGGCGGCGCATGACGACGTAGCTGTTGTCGTAATCGTACATGCCGGTCTCGAACACCCCGGTCACCTCGTAGCGGCGATACTTGGGGATGAACGCGCCAACGCTGCGGTTGAACTGCGACCCGGCGGGGGCGACCATCGTGATGATGTCACCCGGATACGCGGACAACTTGCTCGCGAGGCGCGTGCCGATCGCGACGCCGCCCTCGACGCCGGGCTGCGTCGTATGAAAGGTCAAGTCGCCCTGCTTGAAGAAACGGGGCAGACTCGTCACCGCGCGCGACCCGGTGTCCGACTCGACGCCGATCACCGCAACCCCTTCGGCATAGTCGTGGCCCGCCGAGATCAACCCTTGCGTCAACACGAACGGCGCGGCTGCGACGACGCCCGGGGTGCGCCGCACTTTGGCCACGACGTCCTGCCAGTCGTCCAGGCGGAGCCCTTCCCCGTAGGTCAGCACGCGCAGGTGCGGATTGACGACCAGAATCTTTTCGCGCAGGTCGTTCTGCATGCCGTTCATGACGCCGAGCACGATCACGAGCGCCATCACGCCGATGGTGACGCCCCCGACGGCGATCACGGTGATCAGCGACAGGAGGCGCGACGAGCGCCGGCTCCGCAGGTAGCGCATCGCCACCCGCAGATCGAGGGGTGACGGCCAGTTCGTCACGAGGACGAACAGGGCCGCGGCCGCTGCGGCGGCCAGCACGACTTTCAGCAAGACCATCGCGATCGCCATCACTCCGGCCGCAGCATGGGGAACAGAATGACGTCGCGAATGTTGGTCTGATCGGCGAGGATCATCGTCAACCGGTCCACACCCAGCCCGACGCCGCCTGCCGGCGGCATGCCGTACTCCAGTGCCCGCAGATAATCCTCGTCCAGCTGCTGCGCCTCGGCGTCTCCGGCGGCGCGCAGCGCCGCCTGCTGCTCGAAGCGGCGGCGCTGTTCGTCGGGATCGTTCAGCTCGCTGAACGCGTTGGCGAGCTCGCGGTGCTGCACGAACAGCTCCCAGCGCTCGACCTTGGCCGGATCGCCCCGCTTGGGCTTGGCGAGCGGCGAGAGCGCGAGCGGATAGTCGAAGACGAACGTCGGCTGCACGAGCGTGGGCTCGACGCAGGTCTTGAAGACCTCATCCACCAGTTTGGGGCCGCTGAGCGTGCCCGCGTCCGGCGCGTTGTGGCGCTTGAGTACGTCGCGCAGCTGCGCGTCGCTCGCCGTGGTGAGATCGATGCCGGCATGCTCGCGCACCAGGCCGTAGTAGTCCTTGCGCGCGAACGGACGCGCGAACGACAGCGTGGCGCCGTGGCGCTCCAGCACGCTGCTCTTGAACAGCGCGAGGACCAGACCCGCCAGCATTTCTTCCGTCAGCGCGGCCATGTCGTTGTAATCCGCATACGCCTGATACCACTCCGCCATCGTGAACTCGGGATTGTGGAAGCGCGACAGTCCCTCGTTGCGAAAGTCGTGACCGATCTCGTACACCTTCTCGAGCCCGCCGACGAGGCAGCGCTTGAGGTACAGCTCGTCGGCGATGCGCAGATAGAACGTCGTGTCGAGGGCCTCGTAGTGCGTTTTGAATGGCAGTGCCGTCGCTCCGCCGTAGAGCGGCTGCAACACCGGCGTCTCTACTTCGAGATACCCCTGGCCGTCGAGGAAGGCGCGAATGCCCTGGACAATCCGCGTGCGCAGCCGGAACACCTCCCGCACGTCGGGATGCACGGCGAGATCGGCATAGCGCTGGCGGTAGCGCAGCTCGGGATCGGTCAGCTCACCGTGCTTCACGCCGCTCGCGTCTTCCTTGCCGAGCGGCAGCGGCCGCAGCGCCTTGGCGAGCAGGGTGAACTGCGCCACGCGGACGGTGACCTCCCCGGTACGCGTCTTCATCAGCCGCCCTTCGACGCCCAGATGATCACCGAGATCGAGCAGCTCGACGAGGCCGTAGCGGTCCGCGCCCAGCTCATCGCCCTTGAAGTAGAGCTGGATCCTGCCCGTGGCATCCTCGAGGTGCGCAAACGTCGTCTTGCCGTGGGGCCGCAGCGCAACGAGGCGCCCGGCGACTTTCAGCACCGCCTGGTCATCGTCCGACGTGTATGCCGCGAGCGCCTGCTGCGCTGTCGCGGTCCGGTCGAACCGGTAGGCAAACGGCGCGACGCCGCGCTCCAGGAGCTCCTTGAGCTTCTCGCGCCGGGCGGCTTCGACGAACCCGGTCATTACGCGGCCTTAATCCCGAAGCGCTTCAGGAACGCCTCGATGAACGGATCGAGATCGCCATCCATCACCTTGTGGACGTCGCTCACCTTGAGCTCGGTGCGGTGGTCGTTCACCATCGTGTACGGCTGGAACACGTACGAGCGGATCTGATTCCCCCACGCGATGTCCGTCTTCTGCTTGTCCACTTCCGCTTTTTTCGCCTCGCGCTCGGCCACCGCCCGTTCATACAGGCGCGCCTTCAACATTTTCATCGCCGTCGCCTTGTTCTTTCCTTGACTGCGCTCCTGCTGGCAGGAGACCACAATGCCGCTCGGCAGGTGGGTGATCCGGACCGCCGATGACGTCTTGTTGACGTGCTGCCCGCCCTTGCCGGACGCGCGGAAGACGTCGATGCGCAGATCGTCATCCTTGATCTCGATTTCGATCTCGTCGTCGACTTCAGGATACACAAAGACCGACGCGAACGAGGTGTGGCGGCGGGACTGCGAGTCGAACGGCGAGATGCGCACGAGGCGGTGCACACCTTTCTCGGCCCTCAGCAAGCCGAACGCGTACTGCCCGCGGATTTCGATCTCGGCGGATTTGATGCCCGCTTCTTCACCCGGCAGGATGTCGAGCACGTTCACGACAAAGCCATGCCGCTCCGCCCAGCGCGTGTACATCCGCACCAGCATCTCGGCCCAGTCCTGCGACTCGGTGCCGCCGGCGCCCGGATGGATCGTGAGCAGCGCATCGCGCGCGTCGTCAGGGCCCCGCAGCATGTTCTGCATCTCGAGCCTCTCGAGCCGGTCGGCGATCTGCTCCGCCTCGGTTTCGAGCGAGCGCTGCAATGCGAGATCGACGTGGGATTCGGCTTCGAGCATCTCGTTCAGCTCGCGGCCCTCGTCCACACGCTTCCGCAGTGCGTGGTACGGCTCGAGCCAACCCTTCAGGGATTTGACTTCGGTAACCGTGGCGCGGGCACGCTCGGAGTCGGTCCAGAGAGCGCCTTCCGCCATTTTCTGCTCGAGCTCCGCAAGGCGGGCGGTCTTCCCATCGACGTCAAAGGAAACTCCTGAGCTCGATGAGCCGGCGATCTAAATCGGCAAATCTGTCGGTGAGTGCCATTAGAAGAGCTTGTGTCCTCCCGCTAAAATCTCGTTCAGCGCCTCGGTCCAAAACGGCGTGCTCTGCGCCAGCTCGGCGCCGACCTGCTCCACGTACTCTTGCCAGCTCTTCTCGATTTCGTCCTTGAAGAGCTGCGGCAGCGTACCGTCGCGAATCCCTTGCTGCCGCTTCTCCGGATGATAGACGAGCATGTCGGAGATGAGCGCCCGTGCCAGGCGGCGCGCTTTCTGCTTGGGGTCCTGCACCATGAACGGATTCACGGGGCGCAGTGGTCCCGTGGAACGCTTCCCCGGCGTGCTGACGCCGGCGGCCGGCGTCGCCGCCGGTGGCGGCGGCGCTGGAGCCGGGCGCGGCGGCGCCGCCTGTGTCGGGACCGGCGCGGGAGGAGGAGGCGGCGGAGGCGGTGGCTGCACGGCCGGCCGGGGCACCGTCATTGACGGCGCCGGAGCGACGGGAGGAGGGACCGGACTCGCCGGCCGTGCCGGTGCGAAGGGCGGGCGGGCGATCGGCGACGCCGACGGCATGGCCGGACGGCTTACGAGTGGTGGCGGCGCCGAGGGCGGCGCCATCGCCGGACGGGGCGGCGGGGGCGGGCCGGGCGGCGCGCGCGGTGGTGCCGGCGCGGGCGGTGCGGCGACGGGGGCGGCGGCGGCTCCGGCACCGTCGGGGCTCACCGCGAAGACGTTGCTGCAAACGCTGCAACGCGCACGCAAGCCGCCGGCGGGGACCTTGGCCGGGTCCACGCGGTACACCGTTTCGCACGACGGACAGGTTACGTTCACGCCTCGCTGTCTCCGCTCCCTTCGTCACCGTGATCCCGGTCGTGGCGCCGATCCACCACGAAGACCGATCCCGCCTGCGTCTTCGCGTAGCTCTTCATTTCCGTGGCCAGCTCGCTGACCTGTGCAGGGTGCGCAAACCGCCGGTGCTGATTCGTCACCACCCCGATCGACAGCGTCATGAGCGGCACCCGATGCAGCTGGCCGCGCCGGTCCTTCCCGAAATAGTACCCTGCCCGCCGGTCCTGCTCGTTGTACTGGTACGGCACGAGCGTGTCGAACACATCGAGGATCTCACTGCACACCAGCCCGATGTTTTCGATCGGCAGGACGAAAATGAAATCGTCCCCGCCGATGTGCCCGACGAAGCCCTGCTTTCCGAGCATGCCCCGCACGACGTCATGCAGGATGCGGGAAACTAGATAGATGACACGATCGCCGTCGTAATAACTGTAGCGATCGTTGTATTCTTTGAAGTGATCGAGGTCGGCGTAGCAGACGGCGAAGAATTCGCCGAGCTCCATCCGCCGCTTGATCTCGCGCTCGATCTCCGTCGTCCCGGGGAGCCGCGTCGAGGGATTCACGGCCACATCGCGCTCGGCCCGGGTCACCAGGGCGTCGAGCCGTCCCGCCTGCTCGCCCGGCTCGAAGAGCGGCGTTATCACCTCATCCGCGCCCGCCCCGAACCACTTCCGCACCGCCTCCGTGGCATGCCGATTGGTGACGACGGCGAGTGGTACGATCGCCGTATACGCATCGCCCTTCAGGCGGGCGCAGAGCTGCATCCCCTCATCGCCCGCGCTGTCGGCATCGATGACCACGAGAGTCGGCAGCGCGCGCAGCACGCGCTCTTCCACCGCAGCGGCCTGTGGAAGGGAGATGACCGGCAGCCCCTTCCCGTTGACCCATACGGTCACGAAATCAGGTACGGAACGTCCAGCCGGCGAGAAGAAGAGAATGGCTTGGCGCGACCGCACCTTACTCCTCTCGTAAGGGTAGAATCCGCCGAAACTTAGGCCTCGTCGTCTCCGGTGTCAAATTAACTGCTGCGTGTCGCCGTCTCGGCCGTGTAGGCCTCCCGCAGCTCCACCGGCTTGCTGCGCGAGCGCATCCGGATGTTCAACATCTCGACGAAGATCGAGAACCCCATCGCGAAATAGATGTAGCCCTTGGCGATGTGCTGCCCCAGCCCATCGGCGATGAGCGAGACGCCGATCATGAGCAGAAAGCTGAGCGCGAGCATTTTCACCGTCGGATGGCGATGCACGAAGTCGCTGATCGGGGCGGCCGCGAACATCATCACGCCGACCGCCAGCACCACCGCGGTGATCATCACCGGCAGGTGGCGCGCCATGCCGACCGCCGTGATCACCGAATCGAGCGAGAAGACGATGTCGAGCAGGACGATCTGCCCCACGACGCCGGCGAACGACGCGCGTACCCCGGCCCCGGCATGGCCGGCGTCGCCTTCGAGTCCGTCGTGGATCTCGCGCGTGCTCTTGGTGAGCAGGAAGAGGCCGCCTGCGATGAGAATCAGGTCGCGCCCGGAAAATGGTCGCCCCAGCAGGTGAAACCACGGCGCGGTCAGGCGGATGATCCACGCGAGCGTGGCGAGCAACGCGATGCGGGTCAGCATGGCGCCGGCCAGGCCGAGCCGGCGCGCGCGTCCCTGCTCCTGCGTGGGGAGTTTGCCCGCGAGGATCGAAATGAAAATGATGTTGTCGATGCCGAGGACGATTTCCAGCACCGTCAACGTGAGCAGGCCCAGCCACGCTTCGGGGTTCGCGAATAGACTCATGATCTGTTCCCGCGTGGAATGACCAACGCACAATGATCAATGATCATTGAACATTGATCATTGATCATTCGGCACGTCAGAACGTGACGGAGAAACGAAGCTGGGCCAACGGACCGGGGCCAATTGTTGTTTGCATCTGCGCCGCACGTCCCGCCGCGGCGCTCATGCGCGCGGAAATCAGCGCATCCACCGCGCTCAGGACGTGATTGGCGAGCAGCAGTCCGATCTGATTCTGTGCGCGCCGGAATGCCGTGTCGCTGCGCTTGATGTAGTCGCGGAATACTTCGTGCTCGAGCGAATGATCGCGCCAGCTCCATTGGAAGTTGGGACCGACGGCGCGCGCTTGATAAAACTGCACGGCCCGCCAGTACTCGGGCGACGTCGGATCGGGCGAGACGCCGGGATTCTCCCAGAACGTCCGCCGCGCCAGCAGCCACACCGCCCCATTGTAGGTCTGCGGATCGGTCTCGGGAACGAACGTGGGACCGGGATCGCCGTCGTAGCTGCCGCTTTCGGCGAAGCGTTCCATCTGCTCGTAGTACTCGAAGATGGTGTCGCGCCGCACCGGGAGGTATGACCGCCGGGCGACATCGAAGGCGAGATTCTGAAACCGCCGCGCTTCCAGCATCGCTTCGTGGTCGAGCTGCAGGAACCGCGAGACGAGATACACCTCCGCCGCGAGGTACACGGCACCGCGGTCCTGGTGGGCGAGCAGCTGCCCAGTCCCGGGCAGCAGCAGCGACGCGAGCGGCCGGACCAACGTGCTCGGCGAGGGCCCCTCCCGCTGCGCCACGACCGCACCGGCGGCGACGATCGACACGATTCCCGCCAGTGCCGCCGCCCGCTTCATTAGAATGTGACGCGGAAGGAAAAGAAGGTCGGACTGTCCGCCTGCAGATCGGAGCCGGTGAGGAACGCGCGCGCCAGATCGACGCCGAGCGAGCCGCTTTCGATCCCGAGTCCCACACTCGGTCCACTCAATCCGTCCTGCACGAACGCGTACCCTGCGCGCACTCGCACCACCTGCTGGTAGCCGATGTCGACGCCGAGGCGGGTCTCCGACTGCCCCATCTGTCCCCAGGGGCTGTCGACATCGGCGGCGAGCTTCACGTCAAAGGCTTGATCGAGTGCGCGTCCCGTGACGGGACGCAGTCGGACCTCATAGATCGCGCCGACGGCGAGACGCGTCGGCAACGGATCGGCCTGCGCCTGGTTATTGACCTGCAAGCGGAACCCGATGTTGCGCAGCGCCACGCCGATGCGCAGCGGACCACCGGGCCCCACGCTGAACTGGCCGCCGAGATCGAGCCCGTGCGTGACGCCCGTGCCCGCGGGAAAGTCGCGACAGTCGCCGCTGCAGTCGACCCGAAACTGGACGAGCTTGTAGCTGATCCCGAACACGAACGAGCCCGTGAGGTTCGTCGCGTACGACGCGAGAAATTCGAAGTTGCGCGGTGCGATGCGCGCAATGGTGTTGCCGTTGGCATCGGTGCGCTCGAGGTCGCCGTAGTCGACCAGGTACACCGAGCCGCCGATCACGCCGATGCCGCGCGAGGGAAAATACGCCCCCAACACGTTGCTGCGGCCGGCGACCAGCGACGCAGTGTGCAGCGCGAATTCATCGTCCGTCAGGGTGGCGAGTCCCGCGGGATTCCAGAACGCCGCTTCCCCCCGCCCCGCCGCGGCGGTGGCGGTCTGGCCCATCCCGACGGCCTGTGCGCCGACGGGAAACACGAGAAACAGCGCGCCGGCGTTGAGGGGCGGCTCCTGAGTGCTGAGTACCCGCGGCGCGGCGATTACCGACGAGAGCAGAATCCCGCTAAAAAGGCTTCGCCTCATCGATGAGCATGATCGGGATGTCAGCTTCGACCGCGTACAGCAACCGGCAGGCGTTGCAGGCGAGCGCCTCGGGATTAGCCCGATGCTCGAGCGGCCCTTTGCACTTGGGACAGACGAGAATCTCGAGCAGGTCGGGGGCGAGGCTCATGAGGCGGCATACCCCAGTCGCTTCAGGGATGGTTCGTCGCGTCGCCATTTGGGCAACACCTTCACGTGCAGGTCGAGGAACACGTGCTGGCCTCCCAGCAGCGCCTCGATCTTAGCGCGCGCCGCGGCGCCGAGGGCCTTGATGGTGCGGCCACCCTCGCCGATGACGATCCCTTTTTGACTTTCGCGTTCAACGTACAGCACCGCCCGAATATATACCGGCTCGGCGCCCTCCCGGAACTCGTCGATTTCGGCCGCCACACTGTAGGGCAGCTCTTCATGCAGCTGCTCGAACGCCGCCTCACGAATGAATTCCGCGGCGAAAAAACGCATCGGCTGGGTCGCGAGCTCATCGGGATCATAATGAAAGGGACCTTCCGGCAGTCGCTCACGTAACGTGGCGAGCAAGGCGTCGATGCCTTCACCAGTGACAGCGGAGAGCAGAATGTCGGATGGTTGGACGGTCGGACGGTTGGACGGACTGACCAGATCGGACTTGGTGTAGACGTTCACGATTGGCGTGGGCGGGGTGCGCTCCAGTCGAGCGACCTTTGCGAGGGGCGGAGCCGGATACTCGCCAAGCGGGTGCAGGTAGGCAATCACTTCCGCGTCGTCGATCGCCCGCAGCGCGACGGCGCGCATCAGTTCGTGCAGCTGGTACTCGGGCTCGAGCAGGCCGGGCGAATCGGTGAAGATGTACTGCGCGTCGTCTTTCGTGAGCAGCCCAACCACGGGCAGACGGGTGGATTGTGGCTTGGGGGACACAATGGCGAGGTGTTCGCCTACAAGGGCGTTGAGCAGCGTCGACTTGCCGACGTTCGGCCGGCCGGCGAGGACGATGGTGCCGCAACGAGTCATGGTGCGAAGTGTAGAGCACCGAAGCAGCTTGCGCGAGTAATGCGCCGCGCTTACGCTCTAGTTGTACTCTGCCGCGAGGAACTCATGCGGAATCTGTCCGTCTCCGTGCTCGCGCTGCTGGTCGCAGCAGCTGGTTGCGCGGGGCACAATCGTCCCCTCGTCCTCTCACCGCAGACACGCGTCGGGCCGGCCGGGGATTTTGGTCCCGGCATTGCCAATGTCACGCCAAGTGACGTTGACTTGCGACTCGATGTCCCCGCCTACGTCATTGCGCTGCGTGTGACGAACGAGTTCGGGATTCAGGTGGTCGCGCCTGTGTCCGGCAGCCCGAAATCCAAACCCGGTACGCACTACTTTCGGGGCGGTGAAAAGGCACCGCCCGACAGCTCGATGCGCACCGTCAGCAGCAAGCCGTGCACGATTCGCCCCGATACCCGAGAGTCTTGCGTAGGGGCGCCCGTGGAGTACCGCATCAACCAGCTCATCCAGGGCGGCGCACCGGACGATGCGGCGGGATACTGGCTCCTCGTCGTTTCTGACGCTCCGACACCGCCCCGCGAAGTCTTGCAGCGACTCGAGCGGATGCATGTGCGGGACACGTCCCTCAGGGCGCTCGTCCAGAGCATCCCCGAGCCGCTCATTGCCTCGCGTACCAACCATTGGGCGGCGTACTACGCGGCGTTCGGCGCTCCGAGGGATAATCCTTAGCGCGACATTCGATGCCTCGGCTCGCGGTCCCGCTGGCGGCGGTGGCAGTCGCTGCGTGCGCGCTCCAACGACCCCCATCCGTGATCCTCACGCCGCAGCATCGGATTGGGCTCGGCGACAGTTACGGTCCCGGTATCGATTCCGCCTCGTCCCATTGGATTCGATTTGAGATCGCCGTGCCCGCGCACGTCATCGTGCTGCGTGTCACGGACGCGGGGATCGAACAGGTGCAACCAACCTCGGGCCCCGATTACGCCCTACAAGCCGGCGCGCATTCCATGCGAGGCTGTCGGCTGACGATCGGAGAGAACCGCGATGTCAGCGGCGATGCGTACACGCGAGCGTGCGAGCGCATCTTTAAATCCGATCCGCTGGCGAAACCGGTACCAAGCGGTGTGACCACGGTCGAGTCCGTGTTCGAGCTGTCGGAGACCGGGTCGTCGCGACGACTCGCCGACGAGCGAGGCTACTGGTTGCTCATCGTTTCGGACGTGCCGACGCCGGCCCGTCAGCTCGAGCATTGGCTCGGGCTGATCAATACGGAGGATGACTCGCTGCTGGTGACGACCGTGCTGGCATTGCCCAGCCTGCTCGTGGGTGGTCGCACCACCAATTGGACCGGGTACTACGTGGGATTCGCCCCGCCGATTCCGGTTACCGTGCGATGACGTACATTCTTGCCCGATGAAGGGCAAGAAAATCCTTGTCGCGGACGACGATCGCGTGACGCTCGACACGCTCGGGGCTCAGCTGCGCGGTGTCGGATATCAGGTCCTCACCGCGATGGATGCCATGCAGGCGTTCATGGTAGCACAGCGCAGCGCGCCCGATGCCGTGCTCCTCGATATCCAGATGCCCGGCGGCACGGGCCTCGACACGCTCAAGCGCCTGCGCACGTCGACCAAAACGCAGGCGATTCCCGTCATCGCGATGAGCGGCCTGAAGGATCCCGAGATGCGCAAACGGGCGCTGGCGCTCGGCGCGGTCGAGTTCCTTCCGAAGCCCGTGGATTTCGAGCGACTGCGAGCGCAGTTGAACCGGCTCGTGACGTCGCTCGATGACGACGAAGCCGAGCCGGCCTAAGATCCCGCACGCGGACCGAGGCGCGGATTGCGAACCGCGTCGGGCAGCCGGTTCCATTGCCCTGCCGTTAACGCGCCGCGCACCGCATCCAGTGCGCGCGCCACAGCCTCGCGCGCCAGGCCGAACTCGGCACGCACGCGGGTGAACATCGCGGCTCGATCACCGGACCCGTCGAGTGCGGTGGCAGCGCTGCGGATCGAATCCGCGATCAGCGCCAGCTCCTTCGAGAGCGAGTCGCGCGCGACCTCGAGCGTCGTGACCTGCTCGCTCGTGAGCGAAACGGAATCGCGCAGCGCCAGCACTTGCGCCGGCGGGTTGGGCAACAGGGAATCCAGGCGCGCCGCCAGGCCGAAGCGCCCTCCTCCCCCAGCGGCCGCCGCGGCTCCGCCAAAGCGCCTTCCTCCTCCTCCTCCTCCGAAACCCCGCAATGCATCGAGCGCGGACTGTTGCCGATCGGGACCGATGGTCAAATGCGCCTGAATGCCGATCTGGAAAGGCGCGCGGAAGGCGTTGGCACCCCGCCCGGTCGCACCAAACCGCTCGTTCACGGTATAGATGAAGCGTTGCGCCGACGTATCGAAACCGGTCACGTACAGCAGTGTGGGATCCGGCTGCAGCGTCAGACCCCATCCGCGTGCACCGTTCACACCGTGCAGCAACTCGTCCACGCCGCGCAGCAGATTGATCGTCGAGATCGAGACCGTGAGTCGCCGCTGCAGCCGGAGGATTGAGGGTCGATAGTTGACCTGCAGGTCGAGCGCGGCCTGCCAGGGGCCGCGACAGCTATTGCGCGCCGCGACTGCTCCGATTTGCTGTCGCAGGCAGTCGGCAATGCGTGAATCCGCCGTGGCGAGCAGACGGCCCATGGCCGCGGCTTCCGGCGTCCCACTCGCCGGATCGAAGATGAACGCGCGGTCGTTCCGCGCGCCGTCGCCGTTGATGTCGCCACCGACCACGGGCGTGAACGGCGCGCCCGAAGTGAGCCGTCCGATCGCCGTCACCTCGATGGCCGACCCAAACGGATATGTCACGACGCCGAGCAGCGCGTGGCGGCGGTCGAAGTCGCTGGGCGACCATTCCCGCACGTTCGGGTCACCCGCGGTCGTCGCGGCAGCGAAGCCCGCGCCGCCGAATCGCGAGGCCGAGAGCTGATCACGGGATGCACTCCACGTGTACGACGCCTGCAACACCACGCCGCGCCGTGTCACGCCACCCAGCGACATGCTGAGCTGCTTCGCTTCGCTGCCGAGGTCGGAGCCGACCTCCAAGACCTGGCCGTATGTGGAATCACGTCGCGAGGCGGCGAGCGACACGGCGCCCGTGGCGGCGACGATAGCCGACGGAGCGACGTAGACGGGACGGTCTCCCTCGGCGCTGAGCAAGAACCGCGGGGGCGTCACGAGATTGAGATCGCTGAACCCGTACTGATGCACGCCGCGCGTGTATCCGGCGTCGACGGAGAGATGCAGAATGCGCGTGAGATTGCGCTGAGCCCCGAGCGACGCTCGCCACGCGCGCGGCGCCTGATAGGTGTCGGCGAACAGGACGACCGGCCGAATCTCCGGCGCGAGCGGGGGACCACCGGAGGCGCAGCCGTCGGGAATTGCGGCGGTGTCGGCGGCATACGCCGACCAATCGGGCACGGGCACGCCGCCGCCGATGCACACGAGCTCCGTGGCAGATCCGACGAGGCCGGTCGCGCTCTGCGCCGACGCGACCAAGCCGCTCGGGATCTGGCTGCGGAACTCGCCGGCGCCGCCGCGGATGATGAGCGCCGGTTGTGCGCCAATGGCGCCCCCGATCGTCCAGGTAAAGCCGGCGCGCGGGCTGAGGTGCCACTCCCGCGGCAGCTGAGACGTGTTGTGCCCGAACTGCGCCAGGACGTCGGGATTCAGTGGTGGCGGATTGCCGAGGCGCGAGCCTTCGACGCGCAGGCCGTAGGTGAACTGGAGCGCAGGCGACGCGCGCCACACGTCGGCCGCGTACGCCGCATAGTCGTGGCTGCTCGCGGCCCGCGGGGCGACGACGAGCGTGCGGCTGAACGACGCCGGCTGATTCGATTCCAGATCTGCGAGCGAGTTATACGTGAAGGTGCCGAGGCGATTGGCGGCCGGCTGGGTCGTGGACCGTGTGGTTTGCGCTGTGACACCCAGCTTGAGCCGATGGGAACCCGAGCCCGGCAGGAACGAGATCTCGTCCGACGTTTCGAGTCCCGAGCTGCGGGAGCCGGTCGGGAGACTCGCGTTCCCGCCGAACACCAACGTGCCGACGCCGACGCCGGGCGCCGCGGTGCCCGACAGATCCGACGCGAGCAACACGCGACCGGACGGGAGCGCGGTGAACGGCTCGCCGTCCTGGCGATTCACCGTCGGGTAGATCTTGGCCTCGTTGATGACGTGAACGCCGAAGCGCGACGTCACCGTGGCCATGAGCCCGCCGCCCCAGTTGCTCGTCGAGCCGCCGACCTGTGGCAGCGAGAGCGGCTGGATGCGACTCGGGTCCTGACTCCCCCAGCGCCCGTCGGCCCGCAGCGTGATCGTGTGCGAATTGCCGGCGATGTAATCGAGTCGCAGGAGCGACGTCAGGTTATCCGTGGTGCGGGTGTCCACCGGCTGCACGCTCGTCGGCGAGAGCCCGATCGTTTGCAACGCGCCGAGAAAGCTCGTGACCGAATCCGGCTGGACGCCGAGGCGTTCGAGATCGGTCGGTGTGGCATCGAGCAGCGACAGCTGCGCGTCGTCGCGCAGCCGGACCTGCCCCGAGGCGAAGATGAACAGGCGGTCGCGCGCGAGCGGCCCACCAATCCCGCCGCTCAACTGGGTTTGGGTATAGCCGCGCGTGAACGGCGAGCTCTCGTCGTTCGCGACGGCCAGGGATTGGTCGCGCAGCGCGTACGACGATGAGCCTTGTACGATATTCGCGCCGCCGCGCGTCGTCGCAGCCACCAGCCCGCCGCTGAACGAGCCGCGCGACACGTCGTACGTACTTGTCACAATGCGCGTCGTGCGCAACCCTTCCTGCGGCAGCGAGCTCGTCCCGATGTTCAGGCCGTCGAGCGTCACGGCGTTGGCGTCGGAGCGGAGACCCGCGACAGAGAACGCGGCCGCGGTGGAGTCGGTCGCGGCGAGGCCGAGGACGCCCGGCACGAGGGTGGCCCGCAGATTGAGATC